>Ga0326511_10000173_pt1 | contig 52900 bp, 82 predicted proteins | sample 0_2496_0518_D_FD_203701 | JGI IMG/M metagenome (GOLD analysis project Ga0326511, IMG submission 203701) | Bovine rumen microbial communities from UC Davis, California, United States - 0_2496_0518 | ecosystem: Host-associated > Mammals > Digestive system > Stomach > Rumen | place: USA... | reverse complement strand
GATTGAAGAAAGCTCGGAGATCATACGCAACTCGTTTGCTTTGACGGTTAAACCTATTCCGCTATCCATACACGAAATAGCCGTTGCGTTATAGTCAGAGCAGTTGCCAACCTTATAAATCAGCTTTATTTCTTTTCCGACGCGCTTTGCGTCGTCGCCGAAAAGCTCATAGGGAATTGTTGCCGTGTCGCCTTTCTTTACCAGAAAGCACCTGATTCCGTTTTCGTCGTTTTGCAAGCCGCCGTTGATCGTGTCAAAGTCTTGCGAAAGCGAAATATTGAACCGCTGCACAGTTTCGCCGTTTGATGTGAAATACTGAGGTGATACCATTGTTGCAGGATCAAACTTCATTGCCAAGCCTGCCGTAACCTCGCTGACGGGGATTGAAAGAGCTGTAACGGTTATTACTCGGCGCAAAACTCTGATTCCGTCACAAATAATGTCAATAGTAAGCGAACCTGCAACCGTCGGGCGGTATGTAAATATCTGTTCATTCTGTCCGACCGATTCTGTTGTATATGGTGTGCCATTGACTGTAATTGTGATTTCTGTCGGGTTGTTTTCGGGATCAATGACGCGATAAGGCATTGAAATAGTGTTGAACTGTTCAACCTCTGTGTCGATAAAGCTGCTTGCCGCAATAACTCGCGTGTTGTCCTCGATCTGTGCAATAGCTGCAACAAGTCTTTCGGAGGAAATTGTTGAGCCGTTGACTGTTGATGTGCAATAGGCTTGTACAATATGCTCTCCCTGTGAAAGATTTGTGATACGTTTGTTAATGCGGTAGCCAGATGTTGAAACGGTTGACACATTGTATTCGTTGCCGTCCAAGAGAATATACAGCGTCTTTTCACCAACACCAGACGGGATAAAGGTAATAGAAAGATTGCCCGTGTTTGTCATTGTACGCTCTAAATTCCATTCAAGCGAAATACTTTCAACGGTAATCGTGCAACGTCTTGTTGTTGAAACGCCGTAAGCGTCAGTTAGTGTCAATTTGACGGTATTTGTTCCGCTTGACAAATACTGCTTGACGTTGAGCGTCCTGTTTCCTTGCGCCACGGTAACAGAGCCTTTCAAAACGTCGTTTACAATGATCTGTATGGAGCCGTCGCCCGTTGCCTGTTCCGTCTGCGTATCGACCGACGACCAAAGCAAAGATACATTCGCTTCGTTTGACGTTTCGGCAACAGAGAAACTAAGCGCAGAGGTGAGCGAAAAGTTAAGGCGCGAACCCGACGAACCGCCGCCACCGCCGCTCGTGCCAACATAAAACGGGGTAAAGTTCTCAATATCTTCGCCCTCTAACGTGAGGTGAAAATAACCGTTTTCGTCCATGTATCCCGAATCGAACGACAAGCCGCCGCTGCCCTCGTCGCCAAGCGGAATGGGATCACCAACAGGCGCGCCGTTTGAAAGCATTTGCAACTGATGATCTACAACTGTAAAACTGTCAAAATATTCGTGACTTAAAATATCCTCAAGATCACTTGCCGCAGCGTTAAGGCTTCTCTGTAAAGCTGCTAAATCTGTTGTAGTCGCTTTTGTTGCAAGCTCGTTTCTCAACCAAACAAAAGCCTTGACAAAATACTCAGTAGAATTAAAAGCTGCCTCGAAATGCGGCGTTATTCCGTCAGGAAAAGCGGAACTATCAACAAAGAAATGGTTGTCACGGTCAATATATACGTCCGTGAGCTTTGTGCAACGAGTAAACGCGCCCCCTTGTATGCTCGTTACGTTTGACGCAATAAAGATCGTTTTTACAACGTTTTCAAACGGGCTGAAATCGCCGCCAGCGAATAATGTTTTTGTAAAGAACTTAATCGGTACTCCGTTTTCATCAAAGAATACAGAAAGCGGTAAGCCGTAAATACTTTTTTCCGTTCTAAGCAGTCTTTTAATTTCGTCGTCGATATACTCGTCGGATTGCCTTTGCGCCGTTGCTATACTTGTAGCTAACCCTTCAACCGCTGTGTTTAGATTTTGAATATCGGTTGCGTTTTGTGAAATGTTCTGATCGCTTGCATTGCTCGCCGTTTTTAATTCCGACGTTGCAAGGCAAAGCTGATAGAAAAGCCAGTTAAAATAATCGGCAGGCGGCTTATACCCTGCTGTAAATCCCTGATTTTTGAGCGCGGCAGGCGGCTCTAAGCCGTGTGCCCCCCATTCAGGGTTTGCTGTAAATTTTGGCATACGTCCTCCTTTATGCTAACAAGCCCAAGAAACCGCCGACGGTTTGCTCAACGTTGCCGAAGCCTGCGTTTTCGTCGTAATCGTCCGTACTCTCCGCAAATTCAAAAGTGCCGTGCAGATTATACCAATGTGTAGAAACGCAAACAGGAAGAAGCGCTTCTATCGCATACATAGCTAAAACCCAATGCAAGCCTAATTCTCTTATTTCCGCAATGGGTAGCCGCTGCACCTGCACTTTGTTCGGCAAGTAATCTGTTAAAAGAACATCACCGACAGGACAACCGAAGATTTGAGAAAGCAACAATTCAATGCTATTGCAGTCACTTCCGCATAGCGTTTCCGCTACTGCCGTTTCAATCGCCGCCCTATAATCAACGTCGTTTCTGCCTTTGCGCTGCTCTCTAAACATTGCGCCGTATAAGTCAAGCGTTTTTCCGAACGCCTGCTTTATGTCTAAGCTGTTGAGCAAGTCGGTCATATCCGTTTTTAGATCGTCAACCGCAAGCTCATTGAGCTTTAGCATTTTATAATTGTTGCTGTCTACATCTTTTCTGTAAGCGTCAGGCAGTTTTTTGACATTATCCATATTCACACCTCGCTAAACGTGATAAGTGGTAATAGAGATTTTGTCTGCACTTGTTCTCGCAATTTGTTTGCTTGTACAAGTAACATTTGCCGCGCTATATGTTTCGCCGTCCGTCGAAAGCTCAAGACTTTCAACGTTTCTAACGCCCGTAATATTGATATACGAATACAACGCCGACAAATAGACACCCTCACCATTTGAGAAGCCAGAAATAAAATCAACGAGATTTGCCTTGATAATATCCTCGCTATCATCTGCGAAATCATCTGTTATTCTGATACTTATTTGAATATAAATATCTTTTCTTGTGACGCGCTCAAATGATATAGTGTGAACGTTTCTGCTGTCGTCCACCACTTGAACTTCAACAGAGCCGTATGTCCGAATACCGAGCGGCTTCTTTGAAAAAATTGCTTGAGCGATTTGCTGATCTGTTGCAGGCGTTTCGTCGGATTGTACATAACAAGAGAATGAGTACGGAGGCAAATCATTTTTCGTGTGGTCTGTATTGTTTTCAATGATCGAGCAACCGCCAACCCCTGCAACTCTCATTATTGCGCCTTTAATAGCCGCAGCCGTGCCGCTCCCTGAGCCTGTAATAGCAGATGTAAACCTTTTGCGCAGCGAAACGTCGGTTTCTCTATCCTCGCCATAGCTGACAATCTCAATACCCTCGACGCTCTCAACGTCAGCCAAAGGATTTACGATTGTATCTATGGTTGATGAAAGAATGTTGCCGATCGTGCCCGCTTCGTTGCACTCTACAATAGCCTCAACCGTTCCGTTTATGCCTATTGTATAGTAGTCGGAAAGGTGAAACGCAACACTTTGATTTGCTGTTGATACCTCAAAATCAACACCGATCACCGCGCCTGCCGTGCCTGTAATTAAAATCTTATGCGTTGCATACGTCGCAGGCTTTCGCACTATTCCTGCGAATGGGCAAAGCCTGTCAAGACTAACGCCTGTTGCCGTATTGGGAAATCTCGCATAATAAACGCCCTCTAATACTTGATACAGATTGTCAATATCAGCAACGTTTATTCTGATGTATTTTCCAAGCGCGGTAAGCTCTCCCGTGTCAATCGTTTCGCCGAAAAGCGTTTTAGCTCTGTTTATCTGAGCTTCTAAAATTTCATTGTATGAAGGACGCTCAAAGCCGTGTTCTGTTAAAGACATTTTGCCTCACCTCACAATGTAATTGTTATTTCGTCGCCGTTCTCATTTACGGCGGTAAACTTGACAAGCAGCTCGCGGCTTTCTTTCTGCTCGCAAGAAAACTTTGTGATTTTGAAAGTGCTGTCAACCTGCAAAAGCCCACGTTTTATATTATCTTCAATCAGCCCTTTGTTTGGCTTCTTTGTGAGCATACAATAACGGTCTATTCCCTCGGAGGCGTTCAACCACCATTCGCCGTTATTTGTCAAAAGCACTTGACGCACCTTTTGGATCAGCAGTTCGTTTCCGCTCGTCATTTGAATTTTTCTGTTTTTGATAACAACGTCGCCGCTATCATCAAGCAAAAAGCCGTCCATTATAACACCCCCACAATAACGCTGTCGCTCATTCTGTGGTGTCCAACGGGCGGCAATGCAAATTTACCTTTTTTTGTTTCGGTTATGTCACGCTCACCGCAAAGGCATAAAACAATATCGCCCGACGAAACGCTCTCAACCGTAGGAACGGAAAAAGAGGAATCCTCGGTATATATCGTTCTCCAACCGTGCTTGTGTGCGCTCGGCAAAATAGGAACTGTCAAAACGGCTTGCTTCTTTGCCGTTTGCCCTGCTGCCTTTACCATATTGAGCGGCTGTATTTTCGCTGTATCGCCGTACACGCTTATCACTTTAGCAAAGTACGCCGTATGCAGTCCAAGCAGCTTTTGTTCAATAAGGCTGTCGATAACCTTTGAAGCACTACTCATACTTTTATCACCTTTGCTTTTGTAACAAAATCGTCGTTTGAACATTCATGCGATCCTGATTTTACCCTGTACGTTCCGCTTACGCCTCGCGCTCTGACTGTCACAATGCTTGCTGTCTGCAACTGATGTTGCAATAGCATTGTAATTTTGTAGCCGCTCAGTTTGTCGGTATAATCGCCGTTCTGTACGGTTTCCTCAAAGCCCTCAATCTCAAGTAAGCCCGTGTCAACGCTGACCTCAAATCTTGTGTTGTCGCCTTTTGACAACGGGCGTACATAGATTTTTGACTTGAGAATATAAGCACTTACGCCGCATATACCCGCGAGCCTCGATATATTGCTCATAAGTCCACCGTCAACCGTTTCTTCATCTTTATAGGTGTAGTCGCGTTTGACGGTAAACTCTGCAAGCGGAAGATTAACCTTTTGACAAAGGGTTTTCAAAATCTTGCTTGCTTTCGTGCCTGCCGCAAAAGTAATACTCTCAATGTCCTTTTCTTTTAGGTTCATATCGTCGAGCGCATATACTTTTGTTACCTTATCGCAGTTGTTGTAATAGGTTTTCTTCGCAGACACAAAGCCGCTGAAAATAATTCCCGTATCTTTTCCGTAGCCTGCTGTTACAACGATCTTCTGATTTGCAACTATGTTTTTTATAGTGTTATCGGAAAGGTTGTAAATGATTATTTCAGCTTCGTTTGCCTCGGTATCGTCGTCAAAAGGGATATTGAACTCAATATCAAGATCGCTGTTTAATATGGTTACATTTCCCGTCTGAACTTTGATTGTTCTGCCGTATTGTCCTGATATTTCGGTTCGCGGTTGCTCTGTAACCTTTTGCATGGCGGTTATAAGGCGTGACGCTTTTTCGTTTTGGGTTTCCTTAAAAATCACTTTGCTCATGGTTTACCCCTCGTCGTCGATCGTCAGCAATACCTTTTCGCCGAAATTTTCCCACGTTACAGCCTGCTCGGTGCCGCTTTCGTCATAGGGAACAATATCAACGCACGGAAACAAAGTGCTGTCATAAATGTCGGCAAACAATGCTATTCCGTATATCAAAGGCTCGTCATACACCAAGATTTGATCGTTCTTGCGTAACGTACAAGTGAACATATCGCAAGCCTCGTTGTATTTGAAAGTTAGGTTATATTCCTGTGCCCCGAGAACAATGTCGAAGGAGCAAGGTATTTCGCTTTTTTCAATTTCGATTACATCACGCATATGTTCACCTCCTTATAGATACGGGATAAGCAATTTATCGCCAACATAAACCGAATACCACAAAACGCCCCACCGTTTATTTCTTGCAACAATGTCTGTGTTAGCTTTCATCATTTGTTCCCACTTGAAACCGTTGTTGTAATACTTTTCGGCGATCGACCACGGGCAATCACCATATTTTACGGTATAGTATCGTTTTGCAGGCTCGGTTTTCTTAGGAGTAGTCTTTTTTTGCGTTACCTGCTGCGTCGTTGTCGCTGTTTTTGCAGGCGCTTTATACGCACTTTTCGCAATTCTTACTTGCGTTATCTCCATTTCAAATTCATAACCTCCGCTTACTTCTGCCGAGGCTTTTGTTTTGAAACTTGTAATAACAGAATCGCTAAGATGATGTACCCCTAAGAATTTTACGAGCTTTCCGTTGTCGTGCAGGCTGCGCAAAGCCTCTCTGATCGTTGTTGCGCTTGTGCCGTCCACGGCAACAATTTTGCCTTTAAGCGACAGCGTTATCGGCTGCCGCTTAACATTGTCTGTAACCTTTATTCCTGTTTCGACGGGGTGCTGCGTAACCTCTGAGCTTAATGTAGCTTCTTCTTCCTCTACATGAACATAATAGTTATCAATAAGAGCCATTCGTTACACCTCCACTAAATCGGGGTTACTTCTGCCTATGCTGTCAAACGTATCGCTGAGAGCTTCGGAGAACCACCTTTTGAACTTACGTTCAAGGGCTTTTTCATCACCGCCGCCGTCTATGTGTACAATAAACTGCGGACTGTATGTGTTGTACTCATTTGATGTTGTGTTGTTTGTTGTTGTGCTGCTTTCGGGTGAGTAATCCCCTAATGTATCATCAATGCCGTATGCCGCTGTATAACCGACCTCGCGTGACATATCATCAATAAGCGGCAAGGAATTTTTCATTCCTTTTACAACGCCCATGCCTGTAAACCAACCGCTTTCGGTAGTAACCTTAGACGGCGAGTGTATTTTTAACGCGCTGTTGATTGTGCTTGAAACAGAATCCGCGATACTTCTTGCCGTTGATAGCACTGAGCTTGCAGCCGCATTTAGACCGCTGTTTAGACCGCTCATTATATTCACGCCTGCCGAATATAGATTTACACTATTCGCAATAGAATACAATGACGACATAGCCGACCGCATAATACTTTGCATTGAGCTGCAACCGCTTCTGATAGCGGATACCATTCTGTTCATCTGCGAGATCACAGCAGCCGCAACCCGTGAAAAGCTGTTCGGTAAAGTGTTGAGATTTGATACAAAATCCGATTGCGCTCTCTTCATATTGTTGAATACAGAAGGTACTTTTTGACCTAATGCAGAAAATACTGTAAGCGCAGCCGTGGCAACCGTCAGCGTAACCGCCATTGACGCAAGCCCTGTATTGATTCCGAGAGTAGAAACATAAGCAGCAGCAAGCGCAGCGGAGAAAATAAGGAAATTCGCCGACGAGAGCAGCAACGGCGCAATAATCATTGTGAGAACGAGCGGCAACATAGATAACGCTTGAGAAACAATCCGACAACCTACGGAAAGTTGTACAAACGTTGCAAACAAAAGCCTACCTACGCCGACGATCAGCGTCATTGACGTAGCAGTAAGGATAAATATTGCCATTAGTCCTGCCATTGCCGCTAACAAGCCAATAGCCGCCGCAAGCAACGCCGCGAACACAACAACTAAAGGCGTAAGCGTAGCAACCAACAACGCAGCAGGAGCGACAAGCCCCGTAAATGTGCCTATAAGCGGCGACATTGCGGACGCAACCTGTGCAGGAAGTATCGTCAACGCTTGCATTGCAGGTACTAACATTTGCATTGCCATTGCAAAGATCAACGACATAGGAGCCAACACAACCATTACAGCCAAAAGCCCCGCCATTGTTCCCGTAAATATAAGAGCCGCAGCCATAACGCCCATAAACACGCCCGTAAGAGGCAAGAGCGAGGCAGCAAGCAACAACAAATTCGGAACCAACCCCGTAATAACGGGAGATAATGCCGTGAAAGCCTGCGTCATAACCATTGTTGCAGCGGTAATCATCAGAATTGAAGCAGGCAAAGTTGCTAACAATCCCGACATCATAGCAAACATTACATTTACCAACATCAGTACAACGGTCAGAGCCGTCATTGTTGCGGTAAAGACAAGAGCCGAAGCCATTAAAACCGTGAATGTTGCAGCTAAAGGCATAAGCGCAGCCGCAAGAGCCAACGCAGGCGCAACAACTGACATGAATATTCCCGACAACGGAGCCATAGCCGAGGCAACAAGCATTGCCATTTGTGACAACATCACAAACAGCATATTCAACATCATAAGTTGAGCATTGAGCGCACCCGTCAAACCGTTCAGCAATGCGATCGTTACAGTTATTCCGACAAACGCAGCAAGCGTGATTGCAGCCGTTGCCGCTAACAACGTAAATTCTGCCGTAAGCGGAGCAAAGACAGCGGTGAGCGCGAGCGTCGGGGCGACGAGTGCTAAAAAGATACCTGCTAACGGAGTAAGCGCAGCCGCCGTTTGCAAGGCGGTTGTATTAAGCTGTGAAAGCAGTGTATTGAGTAACAGCAACATTACATTCAACAACATCATCATTCCGTTTAACGCGCTTACGATCGCAAGTATTGCCGTTATTGCAACAAGGAAGATAGTTGATGAAGCTGCAAGCAAAGTGAACATCAATGACAACGGCGTGATCGTCGCAACAAGTGCGACCGTCGGAGCAACCAACGCCAAGAAAATTGCAGGTAACGGAGCGAGAGCCGCCGCTGTCTGCAAAGCCGCTGGATTGAGCATTGACAAGAAGCTATTGAGCATTAACAACATCACGTTTAACACCATCAGCATACCGTTCAGAGCCGATACAACAACGAGTATTCCCGTCAATGCTGCAAGGAACACAAGGGAAGTTGCCGCAAGCAGCGTAAACATCACCGACAGCGGAGTTATCGCCGCGAGCAGCGCGATCGACGGAGCAACAAGAGCCATAAACACGCCGACAAGCGGAGTTAATGACGCAAGCAGCACCATAGCCATTGCTGAAATGATTGTGAAGTTTGCGTTTAATGCTTGAAGCTGAGAGTTAAACAGTATTGTTACAACTGTAAGCCCTGTCATTATTCCGAATATGCCTGTAATAGCTGCAAGGAAAACGACAGAAACCACGGCAAGTAATGTAAACGCCGCAGAAAGAGGAATGATTGTTGCCGTAAATAAAAGCAGCGGCGCAACCGCCGCCGTGAGAGCCGCAGCAAGCGGCACTAAATTTTGTGTAAACATCATTACTTGAGGATTCAGCACAGCGAAAACCGTAGGTAACAATGATAAAGTTTGTGCAAAAATAAGCGTTACCGCCATTAACATTGTAAAGACGGCTGTTAGTCCTGTGATTGTCGCCAAGAACACAACCGCCGCCGCAGTCAGAGCCACGAACAACATTGTCAACGGCGTAATTGCCGCTGTAAGCGTAACAATAGCAGGCAGCACCAATAAAATTGATGTAGGCAGTGGGCTAAACGCATTTGAAAGCATTGTAGGCAACGGCGCGAGCTGCACAAAAATCTGCGTCAGCTTTGCAAACGCTGCGACAAAGATATTTGGGATTTCCGAAATCTTGCTTGTCAGTGCGTCAATAGGCGCAAGTGTTTCGGTTATCTTCTGAGGCAGGGCGTTTAATTCGCTCGACATTCCTTGAATAGTCGTTGAGATCGTCTGCGCTGCCTTTTCCATATCGCCGACCATTTCTTGCGTGACAGTGCCAACAGTCATAAGACCGTTTGACAGTCCGCTTGTATCAACGCTTGCACCGTTTATGCTCGTCTGCAAGCCGTTTGTAAAGTCTGAACCCGTTTGCGTTCCCAAATCACCTAAAACGCTTGTTGAGGATTCAACGCCACTCACGCAAGAGTTGCCTAAGTTTTCGCCTGCGCTTTCCGCTTCTGACGTATCGCCGCCGCCGAATATGCTTGTTATCCAACCCCAGATTGTGGAACCCAAACTGCAAATACTTTCCCAGATACCTTGCGCAATCGCCTTGATGATTTCCCAACCTACTTCAAGCCAATTCACAGAGAATATACCCTTAATAAAGCCGCCAAAAATCTGCGGCACAGCCGCTATCAACTGCGGCAGGGCTTGAAACAGACCTTTCACCAGAGCAACAATTATCTGTACGCCCGTTTGAATGATCTGAGGCAGGTTATTCAAAAATGTTTGTACCAACTGTAATATACAATTTATTACAAGCATTATCAAAGTAGGGATTTGCTGTGCAATGCCTTGAGCCAAGGCGAGGATCATTTGTATTCCTGCTTGCAAGAATTGAGGCAGGCAAGACAAAAAAGCCTGTATCATCATCATTACGCCTTGAACAATGATATTTGCATTTTGCGCGATAACTTGCGCCAAAGTGGTGAGAATTTGCATTACTCCCTGCACCAAACTCGGCAGCAGAGAAGTAAGCAGGCTCGGGATTTGAGCTGCGAGAGTGTTTAGAATACTCGGCAATGCGGAAACGACGCCCTGCACCAGAGTTGATACAGAGCTAATCAAATCAGGCAGCACGGATTGAACGAGCGACGGCAATTCCCTTGCAAGAATAGGCGCAAGACCACTCACAAGCGAGCCGATACCAGAAAGGGCTTTTTTAACAGCAGGTAAAGCGTTCTTTGCGAAAGTCTTGATCGAATCGACAAGGTTTCCGATACACTGATCGAGGCTGTCACCGCCTGCGATAAGTGCAGGTAATAGATTGCCCCACGCTGATTTCATAGAGTTAAGCGAACCGCTAATTGTTTTGTCGGCTTCTTTGGCGGTTGTGCCTGTAATATCCATACTGTCTTGAATTGTATGAATAGCCTCGATTATATCAGCGTATGACGAAATATCAAACTTTTTGCCTGCGATCTTTTCAGCGTCTTTTAGCAGACGTTCCATTTCGGACTTTGTACCGCCATAGCCTAATTTAAGATTGTCGAGCATTGTGTAATTCTGCTTTGCGAATCCTTGATAGGCATTTTGAATACTACCCATGTCTGTACCCATTTTATTAGCATTATCTGCCATATCGGATATAGCCATGTCTGCATATTTCGCGGTTTTTGCAGTGTCTTGATCTAAGCTCTGCAACAGACTTGCCGAAAAGCCTGTAACCGTTTCCATGTACTCATTAGCGGAAAGACCTGCCGTTTTATAAGCGTTATTGGCGTATTTCTGTACTTGCCCTGCGCTGTCCTTAAACAGCGTTTCAACGCCGCCGATCAACTGCTCTGTTTCGGCGTATGATGATACTGACTTTGTAACAAGCGCGGTTATACCTGCTGCTGCTGCTGTCGCTCCTACAGATAGAGCCTTAAACGATACACTTGCAACTTTTTTTAAGCCTGAGAGTGCTGCGCCTGCGGCTTTTTTTGCTATTGTTCCAAGGTGTGAAGCAACAGTTTTTAAGCCGCTTGCAAGAGCGTGAAAAGATACAGAAGCAACGGACTTTAATTTGCTTGCAAGCCCCGTGCTTTTCTTTTCCGAATCCGTCAGAGGATCCTTTACACCTTTTATCGCGTTCTTTAGCTTTTCAAACGGGCTGTGTAACCCTTTCGTGCTGTCTTTCAAGCCTTGCGAGCTTTTTTTTACATCATCAAGAGGTTGTTTTATCTGTTCTGCGTTTTCCTTTACGTCACCGAGATCGCCGACGACCTTTTTTGTATCGTCTGACATTTCATCAAAGGGATTTGAGGACTTAACGCCGTCAGCGGCGGTTTTGATTTCGTCTAAACCGTCTGCTGCTGATTTGCTGCCCTTCTTGAAACCGTCAAAGGTATTGTCGCCGAGCAGCTTGTCAACGGACTTGCGAATTTTTGAAACTTCATTTATTAGTTTTGACAAAGGGTTGTTGTCTATTTCCCAAGACACTTCGATAACGTCTTGACGCACAACTTCTTTTGCCATTTTCACACCTCCGTTTTATGGGCGGTGTTATCGTTTTTTCTTCTTTTTCATTTGGGATTTTTCGGCTGCAATCTGCATATCGAGCGCAATGTTTGCTTCTTTAACCTGCTGCGGCGTCATTTTGATAAAAACGTCCGTATAGGTAAAGCCTCTATCTGCCATAATCAGCCGCCAAAAGCCCCAATTACGCCTTGCTCGGCTTTTCAGTTGGCTTTTCGTTAGCTTCCTCTCGAAAGTTGCCCTGCATTACCTCACGCGCAAAGCCGACTACCTCGTTGAACTCGTCCATACTGTCAAAGCTGTCGGGGGTAAGTCCTTTAGGCTCAACGATAACATGATCGAACAGATACTTTGACAGTTTGACAAGACTTGTGTTGTTGGTGCCCTCAATGTAGGAACCGTCAACAGCGGATAACGCCGCCGAAATGCCGTTAAACTGTGCTGTATATGTTTTGCCGCCGATTTCCTTTGTTACTGTGTATGTGTTTGCCATAATAAGACCTCATTTCATAAAAATTTACCCTGCCGCTATTATGCAGCAGGGTATTGTATTTTGTTGTGATTATTCGGTTGTGTAGTCAAAGACCTGAAACTCGAACTCAAGATCGTCAAGCTCTGCGCCCTCTGCGTCCTCGGGAAAATTCTTGATTCTCGCCTGAGTACCGCCGAACTTTCTGCCGAGGTTCTTGTTGTTTACCCAAAGGGGAGCGATAACGCCCGCTTTCGCGTCGGCGATAAGCTGCTTGCGCTGCGGACTTGTGCCCTGCAAAGTGACAGTAACGGTGCCGAGCGGATTGTTTGTTTCATTTACAACAACGTCGCCTTGCGCGCCCACGCTTGTAGAGAAAAATTCCTCGTCTTTTGCGCCTGTTACCATATCTTCTGCAAGACCTGTAAGATAGGTGCTGCCCCAAGTAATGACGCAATCTTTTGCATTATATTCGGTCATAACGGTTTTTCCCTCCTTAAATTACTAACTCGCCCTTGATTGTGGCGGTGTGGATCGCGCCTGCAAGGGTAAATTCAAAGTTGCCGCCCGTGTACGCTCTCGACGCTCTGTCGGTTGCGCTCATTTCGGAACGCTTCTTGAAATTGACAGTGTACAGAGGCGTTGTGCCGTCCTCCGCTGTCGCAATCATGCCGTTAGTGAAAGCCTCCTGCAACACGTTTGCGGTGGCGTTCTCAAGCACGGCGATTCCCGTATCAGTGTAGGGCAGCTTGTCGGCGTTGTTCAACATCTGCTGTGTTCTGACCTCGATCTGCTGAATGATCCAATCCTTGCTGTCGATAATGTCAATGTACTCGCCGCTGCAAGTCTTGCCTTCGGTGGTGACAATATCGCCTGCCTTTGTTACGACGGTGAGCGCGCCGCCGCTGTGGATTTCTCCGAGCTGATTGTCAGAAAGATCAAGCGGTGTAAGCCCCTTGATAATAAGGTTTTTATAGGTGAAGCTGCCGACCGTTCTGCCTGCTGTTTCACCCACAAGAGCCGCAACCGCATACGGCTGCACGGGGACTTCTGTTTCCTCTACGGTGGTGGTGAGGTTGTAGAAGAAAGCAATCGTTCTTGAAAATGTGCTGAGATTCGCAAGCCCTGTCGTCGCCGCTACGGTGATGAAATAGAGCTTGTTTGTTTCCTCGATATAGGTTGCGATCGCTGCGTCGGTGGTGGTGTCGCCATCACCCTTGATAAGAATGAGCTGCCTCCATTCCTTGCTGATTACCTCTGCAATAGCGGCTGTTCCTGCTGCTGTTGAGCCGTAAACGGCAATCTTTGACGGCTTATTTGTCTGAGCAAAGATAAGAGCCGCCGCCTTTGCTGCCTCGCTGCTTGCGCCGCAAGCGGTTTTAACGTCCTCAAGCGATTCGCATACGGTGTAGGGCACCGCGCTTGCGGCAGTCAGCTTTGTTGTCAGAATGAGCGGCATACCGAATCCGACCTTGCCTGCGATCGCTGTCTGCGAAATTCTAACAATAACATCAAGTGCCATTGTTTTACCTCCTTTTGAAATAATTTGAATTTATTTGAAATTGTGTCAGTTTGATATATTGTAATTGAAATTAAAGCCCTCAATAACTTCGCTGCTTGTGTCCTCAATCTCGTTTAGGAAATTAAAGGTTACATCAAAGCCATTGCGGTATTCATAACCTGTTGTCAACAAGTTATCTCTGTTTGTAATATCCCCTATATGCTGTACTACAACGTGATTATCAGAAAGCTCAGTATTGCCGATACGATCAAGAAAGTCGTACAGTTTCAGAGCTGCATTTTTTGACCGCAGATCATTTGTTGAGTGCGCTGTGAAGCTCCAAATCTGTTGAAATTCCTTGCCGTAATATTTTCTGCCGTTCCTTGTGTACTCGCCGTAGGTTCCGTTGTTTACCTTCATAGCGGTTGTTACGGTATAACCGATATAATCGCCGTTTGGCGGCTCTGCGGTTTGATTTGCACGCATAACGGGCAACTCAAGGTATGTTTCAATAGCAGAAACAATTATGTTCCGTTTCGCTTCAAAATCAATCATGGTTGCCCCTCACTGAAACGTGAAATATATTTGAGCGTATAGCAGCAAAAGCCCGTGTAGCTGTAATTCTCCTTTACATCTTCGACGTTGTAAACATTGCCTTTGTGAATCACCTTTGCGCCGACAAGGGAGCTTGTGTGTTCTCTGAGGATATATAGCTGTTTATCTTTCGCCGTAAGTGTGCCGTTTGAATCATGCAAGAGGCGTTCGCTAATATCTAATATCGCGCCCGTCAATTCGATTTCCGTTTCTTCTGCTGTGTATTCTCCGTTTACAAAACCGCCCTTGCTCGGCAAAATAGCGGTAAAGGAAGTGCTGTATTTCTTTATGAGGCGTTCAAAATGAAAATAGATTGACATTTATTTAACCTCAAAAGTGATACTCTCGATCATGTTGCCTGTGTCAACAAGTGGGTTGCTACTTCCTTTTTCGTTTACCGTCATGCTGCTATTAGGTGGGCTTGACAAATCCCTTGCGTACTTCTTTATCTTCGTTGATAAGGTAAGCCCGACAAAGTTGAGCAGCTGATCGCTACTCATTTTGCCGCTCACTACCTGCCCGAGAAGTTTTGACGCTTTCTGCATTACTTCGTCCGCATAGGTGTCGTGACCTGACCGAATAAACGACCTTTCGGGAATCTGTATTGACGTTGTGCTTTTGCTTAGGTGATAACCTTTATAATGCAGAAAAGCCCTCATTTTCGGAGTAACGGGAATGTTACAGCCGTATTCGTGTATTCCTGCAAGCCAAGCGTGCTCACCTTTTAAGCAGCCAACCGTCACTTTGCGCCCGTTCAAAGCCTCAAGCGTCCGTTGTACTTCGGGGAATTTGTCTTTTTTTGTCCTATACTTTACGCCCATGCGTTTTGCGCTGCGGCAAACCTCACTTTGCCCGTTGTTACAGCGTCGCCGAAAATAGACCGAGCAATCTGTAAGAGCATACTGTCCTTTTCTACATTACTGAAAGACTGCGACAAGCCGCCTGCGCTTTCGCTTGCTATGCCGTCGGGTAACTGCATTACACCGATATATTTAAGCATAAACAGTTGAACGCCTGCGCTGTTGTTGCTCAATGTGGTTTTGTCAACCTTGACAGATGTATTCTGATCTATCCAATTCAACGCGCTTTCGACAAGTACAAGGGTTTCGGGATCAGTCGGCAGGTTTAGATTTAGGCTTTCGACCTGCTCTTTTCCTACCATTGCTTACAGCCTTTTCTTCAACCTCTGCCTCGGTTTCGGCTCCTGCTTCAACCTCTGCCTCGGTTTCGATTTCTGTTTCTTCCTGTGCTTCCTGCTTTTCGGGGATTTCGTTATTAGAGGCTTCGGGACTTTCCTCGCAAACCTCAATAGGCGTATTTGCGGCGTAATATTCGCCGTTGTAGATTGTAGCGTGATCGAATGTCTTAATCATGGTGTTTCTCCTTACGCGATTTCAAGCGCGCAGCACTCGTCCATACGCTCGAAAGAGGGCAGCACGATTTCGGAAACGGTTGTCTTTGTGTTGACGGGATCGCTTGTAGTGGTAACTGTTACCGCTACGCCCGTGTTGACAATGGAAACGTCCGCTTCGTCGCTCTGCGCAAGCGTTCTTTCTTCGGGGGTTGTGCCGTACCATGTGCGACCGAGAGAGCCAGAGGGGAACATCATAAGAATGTTGTCAGGATAGAACTTGTGCGCAACGCCTGCCTCGTCCTTATACATCTTGTTGTAAATGACGAAAGTGACGCCAAGCTCCTCCTCCATGTAGGCTCTTACGCGCTTTGTGGTGTAGTTGACGTTGGGGGTAGGATTCTGCGCAAGAATACCCTGCTGTACTGCAACAGACTTCTTGCAGAGGTTGAAAGTAGCCTTTGAAATGAGAATACGATCGGGGCGCACTCCCGTTTCCTGCTCCTGAGCGTCAAGAACCGCCTCAATGTCGCGGACGGGATCGCAGGTTGCGGCTGCTGTCCACTTGTCGGCAGGGGTTGTGATCTTTGTATAGTGCTTTGACTTCCACGCTCCGTTGGGGTCGTAGTTGTACGTGTAATTCACACCTTTGCCGTCAGCACCCGAAGTCTTGATCTGAATACCAACGTCACCGCCGAGAGGGGAAAGAAGCTGCATAATCATGCGCTCGGGTACAACGTCCGCGCCGTCAACAAGCGTCCTTGTATCTGTAAAGATATTGTCAAGAACCTGCTGAGCGTAGGGATCGTTGCTGTCCTGTACGCGCATAATCTCCTGCTCGTCCTTTTCCTTAATAAGCATTGATTCGCGGAAGAACGGCATTTCAGTTTCAAGCTGCTCAATGCCTACTCTGTCGCGGAATGTTGACTTTGCGTCAAAGTTAGAGGGCATGAGCGATACGGGCAAGCCGTTATGACCTTTGATCCACTTGAGGTCAAGACCTGCCTTTTTCTGAGCAGGGAAAAGACCAGAGCCGAGATAAGGGATTTTATTGCTCGCTGCCTCTGTGTAATTCAGCGCGATCGCTGCCGAATTAAAAATATCTCTGAGTTTCATTATCGGTTATCCTCCTTTACATGAAAATAATCTGCTTGAGAACAGATTTTGCGCCGAGAGTTGTTACACCCTCGACAGTTTCGTCTGCCGTAGGTTCAGCAGGCAATGCGGCTGTTTTGATAAAGCCGTGAATTACGATTGTGCCGTTGGGATTTTCAGCCTTTACAACGTCACTAAGCAGCACGCCGATCGCGGTGTCGTCGTTCGCAGGGATAATCGTTCCTGCGGGAATAACGCCGTCCTCGTTTGCTGTGATTTCGGTACAATCATAAGGGATTGCTACATAGTGATCGTTGTACAGAATTTCTGTAGGCTGAGTAATTGCAGTTGTCTTGAATTTCATTTGCTTTTACCTCCTGTTAAATTCCGTACTGTTTCAAGATGTCCTGTGATTTTTTGTCTGACGCTGCCCTTGCTTCGCCGAGCTTCTTTGCAAGGCTTGTGTTTTTGTCGTCGCCGCCCGAGCCGTTGCCTGAGCCTTTCGGGTTTCTGCCGTTCTCCTTAAACGTCGCTTCAACCTTTGCCGAAACGAGCTTATTGATAATGACATTGAGGTTCTTTGCACGCTCCTTGATCGCGTCTGCGTCCGTGTCCTCACCTGCAACAAGGAAATCGACGAGTAAGAGTGCTGCGTCGCTGCCGTCGTCTAAGCCTACTTCCCTGAGAGCCTTAACCGCTGTATAACGGTTTTCTCTTTCGGCAAGCTCTTTCTCTTTGGCTGCAAGCTCTTTTTCTCTTTCGTCAGTCTTGAGCTTTTCGATTTCCTCTGCTGTCAGCTTTTCTTTTTTGAGCTTCTCAAGCTCTTTTTTTACGGCTGCGGCTTCTTTGCGTTCTTTGGCAAGCTGCCTGTCAACACGACTTTGGATAATCTTTTCAATGTCCTCGTCTTTGCCCTTGTCGTCGCCTTTGCCGCCGTCGTCTTTGCCCTTCGTGTCGTCGGTGCCGCCGTCGTTGCCTGCGCCGTCGTCTGCGCCCTTGCCGCCGTCTGCGCCACCCTCGCCGCCGCTATCGTCGCTACCGCCACCGTTGGCGAATAACTGAATATTGATCGGGAGCATACGCCTTGACCGCAGCAAAGTATTTTCAAGCGTTTCGCCTGAGAGCAATGCGTCAAGTGGGTTTGTAAATGGTCTGTGCATGGTTTTTCCTCCTTATACCGTATAGATATTTGTTTCGCCTCCGTATAGAAAGCAAAGAAAAAAGCCCACCTGATAGATGAGCTTATATGCCTTTATTAAAGCAAAAAGGAATAGCGACAACACGCCGCTATTCCCATTGTAGATTATTATAACATTACTTGTTTTTATTTGCAAGCATTAAAAACAAAAAACATTATTTATACTTTTGGTACAGTTTAACGTCGTTAATTTGCTTCTTTGACAATGCGTCAAATTCTTCAATGGTGAGCAAGTCATATTCCAAAAAGCAGCGACAACGGCAATCGTGACGGGCTACGCCTGCCATTGACGGGCATTTAGCAAAAACATTCGGCTCTAATTTGAATCTATCGCCGACAATGATTGTTACGCCGCCCATTTTGACATGATCTGCGCCATTCTTCGACCTGCGTGTTTTCCAACCGCCTTTTGTTTTATAGCGGATATTCGGGCGCACTCTTTCGTCGCCCATATTTCGCCATGTTGACACATAGATTAGACCGCTACCCTCTAAACCGCTTGAAATATCGTCCGCGCAGTCATTCAAGCCGCACTCGATATTTCTGTGACTTTCGGTTTTTACAATATTATCTGCTTTGCCCTTGCTGATACCGACCTTTTCTGCAATGCGCTTTGTCATTGTTTCGTATCTGTCACCGTTAATCATTCCGATCGTCAGCTCTTGCCTGCATTGGTAGACAATATCGGCTCTGTGCCGCTCCATTACGCTTGGCAACGTCAGCTTTGTAATGTTGTTTTCAAACGCTCGCTTGATAACCTCGGGGCGCACGGCTGTTTCTTTGAAAAAAGCCGCTATTTCAGCCGTGTTTTTTGCCCTGCGCACCGCCTGATCCATTCCGATAAAGCAATTAGTGTATGTGTCCTCGACCAGTGACATTATCGTTGATTGAAGCTGCGGCGTGATCGTATCAATGCGTTCGGTTATCTCTTGAAGAAAACGCGCTTGTCTTGCTCTGCTTTGCAGAGTATCAAAGGTTAGCGTTCCGTTGCTTGAGTTATTGAGGTATTCTTTAGCAATGAAGTATTGCAGCTCGTCTATAAGCTGCTCATATATCTTTTTTATCTTCTTTTGCGTCAATATCCCTCTATGTTCCTCAATTCGGCGCAAATCAAAAAGAATTTCATTTAGTGACCTTTCAGCCTTCGGCATATTAAATCACCTGCTTTTTCTTTTTTTGATCGTCGGGCTGCTTTTCTTCGGCGTTTTCTTCATTCTCGGCGTTTTCTTCGCCGTCGTTTTTGCTGATCGCGCTTTTGATTTTGTCTGCGGCTTCTTTGTAATAATCTTCTGTGCTTTCTTTTTCTTCCTCTATTGCCTCCATAATAGCGTCAACGTCGTCAACAAAAGAGAGCTGAGAATATACAAACTCTTTCGGTAAGCCTGCTGAGATAAGCGTCTGAGCTGCCGCCGCCTCGTTTTGAATATCAAGCGGAAAATTTCGCTTGAAGTCCATAGTAACGTGTAATGGGTTGACCGTGATCGTTTTCTTACGCCATGCAGAGGCAAGCACCTTCCACATATAATTAGCAGCGTCCATCATCTTTGCTTGGAACATACCGCATTTTGTTTCAAGACCGTGCAGCTTGAATTTGAGGCTTATACCGCTTGCGCTGCCGAAACTTTCATCACTGAGATTAGGTGTCCGAGAAAAGCGGTAGATCAGCTTTTCGAGGCGTTCAAGGTGATGTTCTGTAAATGCGTCGTTTATATTCTTTGTGAGAAAATACGCTTTGCCCTGCTGCGTACCCGTTGCAGGAATAACAAAGGAGCCTGACTTTTGACCTTTTGCAATCGTTTCGTCGTCAATTCTCAAACCCTCAAAAATCAAATAGGCGTGTACAAAAGCCTCTACCTCGTTTGAGTTGTCCGACAACACTTTGTCGTAATCATCAATGAGCGTCAAGACCTTTTCAGCGTCGCCGAGCATTTCGCGGTTGTTTGCTATTCCTTGGAACGGGCAATAATCAAACAAATGCGGCTTTGCCTCGCTTTCTTCAAGAGCGTTTAACTGCCCTTTGTAGCTGTGAATCATTGTATCGTCGTAAAATTCGACGTACCACTGTTTAGCCCCGTTAATATCTTCCGTGCGGTAATATCTCAGCGCAAAGTTAGGCTCGCAAATGTTCTGCGCGTCGGATAGGAATATACATTCATGCGCAGGAACGGGCATACACCTTTCGTTGCCGTCTGTGTCAATGTACATCAATCTACCTGCATAGCCGCACATTGACGCAAACTTTGTGATTTCCATGTCGCAGCCATACATATTATTTCGGGTTGTGAAGTCAGTTACAGCCTGAGCCGCAGCCTTTACCGCTTCTTCGCCGCCCGTTTCTTTCTGCGCTTCTTCGCCCTTTGAATAACTGTATGTAATCGGCTTGCCTGCAAAATATCCCGTCTTAAAGTCTATGATCTCACCAAAGAAATCATCATTGAGCTTGTTGTTGATCGGGTTTTCTTGCTGAAATCTCGGTGTGCGCTTGAAGATAGGCAGCGCATTGTCAAGCACCATATAACGCTTATATAATGCGCGGTTGTATCTTGCATTTCCTCTGTGCTTCTGAATGATTTTATGCAAGATAAACTGATTTACGCCGTTTTCGCGGAGGTATTCGATCTCTGCGGTATAATCGGGGTAGAGCTGCTTTTTTGTTCTCACTTCTTTTTACACTTCCTTTTCTTTGGTTTGTAGTTTGGCAGCTTTTTATCAAAAAGCACTTTGCCGTTTGCTATTGTCAAGCCGCATTTTATGCAGGCTTTAACATCATTCATATAACGCCATTCGTGATTACACATTATATCCTCTTTCCTGCTGTTACCTCTGCCGCGAGTATTTCATCACACAGAGCATAACGCATTGCGTCGATAAGGTGGTTATTTTCATCACAAGCAACCGCCATTGCATTACCGTATTTATCCTCTTTCCAATGGTATTGCTCAAGCTCGTTTACGCAGTTTTGGCAAGAGGTATGCACAATAATTTCATATCCCTGTATATAGCGAATACCTCTGTTGATACTGTCTGCGCCCTTGACCGCGCCGACGGCATTGATTCCCTCGTTGCAAAGGTAGTTGATTGTTTTCGGTTCCGCGCTATCACAAGTGATGATCTCTTTGTGTATCATACCTTTCAGCTCATAAACAAGCGTTTCGTCCGTCATACCTGCTTGATACAATTCGTCAAAAATATAAATCTTCTTGCGCTTCTTATCTAAGTGCAGGCGAATAACGGCGTTCGGGTCAACGGAATAACCGAAGTCGCAACCGTTGTATATTTTGTCGAACTGCGGTATAAGCTCCGTGAGGTTTTGCGTGTGCCAATTCTTAAAGATGATGTGACCGAGTACGCCCCAATTACCAAGCGTGTAAACGTTGTAGTAATATGGGTCGCTTTCGTCCTCAAGCAGCCTTTTGTCGTCCTCTGTTAGAAACAGATTGTCTTTGTAGGTTGTCTTGAGAATTAACAAATCTCTATCTTCATACAGATTTTTGGTATCGTCCCAACCTTTGAAATAGTCTTTATAGATATAGTGACTTTTCAAGATCGGGTTAAAAGCCAAAATCATTTGTTTGCTGATAGGCGATTTACCGCGCAAACGTTTTTTGAGCTGCAAGATCGCAGAGCGTTTCACTTCCGTTGCTTCTTCTATGAAGATTCGCTCTAATACTCCCTCGGCAGGTGATATTGATTTTATTTTTTCTGGATCGTCAAGACCTGCGAAAAGAATTTGCTTGCCGTTGATCTGATTTGTGATTACCATGTCCGTACCGTTTATTCGGTAGAACTGCGACAAGCCCATTCTTGTAATAGCTTTTTTGATTTCATTAAAAACGGATATGCGGATCGTTCTTGCTACGTTTCGGCAAACAAGCCAATTCGCGCCGTTCATATTATCTATGACGATTTTTTGACAAATGAAATATGACTTTCCCGACGACGAGCCGCCGAAAAAAATCTGCATAAACTGCGTCTTATTCAGAAACGGCAAATACACGGGATTGATTTTTACATCAATGTTAATAACTGCCGCCTCCTTAAATACATAAAAAAACAGACCGCCGAGCGATCTGCTTTTTTATGTATTACGCTATTCTAAACTGAACGGCTGTTTGATATGTTGTGCAGCCATATTTCGCCTTGATTTCGTCTAACGTCTTTTTGCTGTGTGTGCTTTTCTTTTCGTCGGGGCTGTGCCAATACCAAGCCTTTTTCTTTTTCGCCCACATGAAACCGAGCTTTTTGATTCTGTCTTTGTGCGCGTATGTGTTGCCTGTGAGCCATACCCAAGAGCCTACAATGTCGATCTGCACGCCGTCGCAGCCTACAAGACCGTTTATGATCTTCTTGAACATTTCGGGCACCTCTGCGCTCTCTGCCTGCGCTTCTGCGCTGCCTGCCGTCGCTGTCTGCTTTGCTTTTGCAGCGTGCTTGTTTTTGAACATCTCAAACGCAATTTCGTATTCACCGTTGATCTGCTGCATTGTTTCGCCGTTGTCGCCCTTGTACACGTCGGGGTGATACTTAAAGCACAATTTGCGATAGGTTTTCTTTACATCTTCTATTGTGCGACAATCTCTAAACCATTTTAACATATTGATAACCGCCTTTCATATATCAAAGATTGATTTCTTTGATTATCATTATACAGTCTTAACAGTATAATTTCAATAGTTGAAATGACTAAACTTTTTCTTGAATATTTGTTTACTTTTTTCAACTTTTTCGCTTGACTTTATACAGTTTTAGCAGTATAATTGTATTACAATATAGATCATGAAAAGAGGTTATCAATATGACAAACGAATTATTAGAGCGTACATTAAAAGATATTTTCACCGCTGATATTTACGCTGAGTTGCAAGACGCTATTGCAGGTTTTCAATATGTTGCATTTCACGATTACAGCAAAATTGTTTTTCGTGAGTATTACGACATAGGCGTGCTTGACGACGTTGTAGGCTTTACCGCCGTTGCAACTTTCATTGACTTAGACGGCGCGTACGACTTCAAACGCATTGATAACGTTATGTGCGACGGCTACATCTACGACGGTGAGATCAACCTTCGCCGAATTGTGTGCAACGGTAAAACTTACACCTTTTGCCGTTTAGCCGATTACTCAAAAGAAGAAAACAAAATCAACATTTGCGAATGTGAAAAGTGAGGGTGAAAAAATGTTAAATCTGATTACCAACTACGAGCAAGCAAAGGTAGCGTGCGACGCTGCCGACGCTGCTTATATGAATGACTTTGAAAACGCAGAGCTCGAAAACGCTTTTATGATTGCTTACAAGGCAGAGTTTGACGCAGGCGAAAAGCTGATCGACGCTATAACGACAGTTGCACCGATTACACGCAGCATTGCAAGAAAAATGATTACAACACAGTTTGAGGCTCTTAAAAGCCTTGCAGAGCGTTTTTTATAAGGGGGTATAAAAATGATCGACTTCTACAATAAAGACCTGCTGAGAATGAGCAAAAAGCATTTGCGCGTATTCTACAAGGCATATGTCAACAAAGAACGTTACACAACTTTTGCACAATTCAAAAGAGCTTTGAAAGCTGATCGGCGCGCTACAATAAAAAGGGTTTGGGGGTGAAAGCATGAAGTACAGCACAATTCTTTCAATGCCCGACAGTAAAGAGAAGTTTTTGAAACTTGAAAGAAAGCTGCTGCAACTGCAACACCACGGCAACGAATTTTTTGAGGCTAAAAAAGAGTGGCACCGACTTTACAATATTTATCGAAAGGGGGTGAAGTAATGCAGGTATCAATTCATTGCAATAAGTTCTTGAGTTCTCTTGAAAGCAGCGTAAACAACGATCTGAAAGAGCTGCAAGAGCAAGGCAAGACGATCATTGACATTAAGATCAACGCAACCGAAAGCAGCTATATTGCAACGATCATTTACAACGAATAGCAGGGCGCAAGCCCTGTTATTTTTTGCCTGCTAACCTCTGCACTTTGTCAACCGTCAAATATTCTTCGCTGATCGGGGTATTGATCGCCCTGTAAAATGCTTCTTTTTGCTTTTCGTCCTCAAATACGATAATGCTGTAAAAGTTCGCATTGCCGCGCTCTTTCAAGCGTTCTTTGCCTTTCTGCCGAGCTTCTTTGACTTTCTCTAAGCCTGTTTTCGCTTCTTCGGCTTCGGGCGTTTCATACATACTTGTAAAGCGTTCGTCGCCGTCGTACATAAAATCAATATCTAACTTCGAGAAACCCATATCCTCAAAGTCAATATCAAATTCCTCGGGCATTACGGCGAGCTTGTCAAGATCGTATTCTCCCTGTAATGACGGGTTGTTGAGCTGTACGTTGAGTATAGCTTCTTCCTTTTCGTCAACGTCAATGACGCAGACCGTCAAGCTGTAATCTTCCGAGCGTTCCAAGCTGTCAAGAATTGACAAACGCTGATGACCGCTGACAAGGTTGCCCGTGCGCTTGTTCCACGTCAAGCCCTGCACAAGACCGTGTTCTTTGAGGTTTTTCTTGAGGCGTTTCTTTGCCTCTTTGTCCATGATACGGGGGTTATATTCGGCGTTCTTAATCTGCAAGCGGTGAATTGTTTCAACGTCGAATTTCTGAAATTTTGATACCGCCATTGTCAGCCGTCCTTTTTCTCAAATTTCAAATAATGCTCAACCGCCGCACCTGCGTATGGAAAGACTTTTTCGATCTTCTCAAAGTCCGACGGGTAAAGCTCCTTAATTGTCGCAAGCTCCACGCCTGCCAAACTACGGAACGAAAAGCCGATTTTCTTTTGTTCGGGGCTGAGGTACAGTTTTTTGTATTTTATATACTGCATGACCTCCTGCTTTTTCCAATAGGCAAGAGGGTAAAATCGTCCGCGCTTGTAATCAATGCTGCCGCTTTTCTTTATCATAGCATTGCGCACAATGGAATCGGCGCAGCGTTCGCCCGCGGCGATCCACTCAAACCCTGTTTCATTCCGCATATAAGCATAAATGTCGTTGATTGTAACGACGCTTATGTTGTAATCAGGAAGTGTCAAGGCTCCGTACTTGAGCATTTCGGATAACTCAAAATGCGGCAGTCTGACGATCTTTGTATTGTATCGTTTTTCGTACCTTTGCAGCATATTTTCTTGAAATTCCAAGTTAGGCACAAGGTACATAAAGAACGGCACAACATTCTTGAAATATTTGAAACACAAATCAAGCGTCACAATACTATCCTTACCGCCACTAAATGCCACAATAACGCTGTCTGTGACGCTTGACTGTGTTTTTATGGGATCAAACAATAGATTGCTCATTGTTTAGCCTCCCTTGCCGCCGAGCGACTTTCTGCGCTTTGCAGCCGCGCCGAGCATACCGCTCTGAGCAAAAGCCCTTGCGGAAACTCTCGCGGATTTCTTGTACTGCGTCGCCGCGCTACCTGCGCCCGTGCTTCTTGCGATCGCCTGCTTAACAGTTGCCATATATCACACCCCCTTTCCGTCAATCTTCATCTATATCGGCAGGTGTTGCCGCTAAGATGTTAATGTTGATCTCGGGCTTCGTTCCCTCGTTTTCGTCTATAGGCTCTAAATCGCCTATAATACCGAGGAGCAACTTTGCGGCGTTTGTGTCGCCTTTTATAACGCCCTGCACCGCCTGCGTGCATACAAGCAGCGCGCCAAAGGTGTGATCTTGTTCGGAAAAACCAAATTCTTTGAGCAGGTCTTTTTGCTTTTTATTAGTGACTTTTGCCTTTAGCAATTCCTCAATAAATTCACGGGTTTTCTTTCTTTTGCCGTCATTCTCTTGTTTTTTTGCGTTGCCCTTTGCGCCTCTTTCTCTTGCTTCTTCCGACGTTCTGACGGGCTTGAGATTTGCGAGGCTGTTAGGGTGCATTTTCCTTTTTGCCATTAAGCCGCCTCCGTGCAAAAATAAAAGCCCTGCCCCGTTAAGGGCAAGGCTTATGAGCAGATAGATAAAGACCTATGCTAACTCCCTGACAAGCATAAATGTTCATAATACAATTATAAATCCTATAATTGTTTTTGTCAACATTTTAGCGGTATTTTGATATAATGCGGCTCGGATCAACTTTGTCGATCGCTCTGCGGCGAGTACGAAACACACGGTTTTTGTTCCAAACCTTTGACGGAAAGTGTACTTGCAATTTTTGCTGCACTTTTTTCCAACTATAGTTATAATAATAGTGAAATTTCAGCAGCGCGATCTCGTAATCATGCAGATCGCAATGATTGCACAAACATTCAAACTCTCGCCACATTCTTTCCAACCTGTTGTAAAGGCTTTTGATTTCGGCACAGAGCTTTTCTTTACGCTCAACATAGTCCTCGGCAGCGTTGCGAGCCTCGCCGCCTCTCGGCATACCTGTCAATATCTGACCTTTCGGCGTAGGTGTGCAGATTTCGGAAAGTTTTGCTTTCTTTTCCTCGATCTTTTTGCGAATACTTAGCATTTTATAGAGCTGTTTCACTTGCTGCCCTCCTTATAGCTGTTCCATTCTTCGTAATAGTCGGATACTTGACGGCTTGTTTGAGCGTCAACACCGATTAAGGCTAATTCATCAAAAACGCCGTCGATTAGCTGCGTCATTTCCCGTGTATCATAGCGCGACGATCCTACAATACATTTAACGAGCTTTGCAGGCGTTCTTTTACCGTTTCGGATAACAACTGCGTCGTCAATTACTTTTATATCTCTGTAATATATTCGTAACTGCTCAACGGCTTCTTCTTGCATGATAAGAAACTGAGCAACGCCGTATTTGTTAAGCATTTGGTAATAGATTTCTTCGGGCTGAACACTTCCGCGCCTGCCGCCGCCTAAAGCCTCGGCGTAGATTGTCAGCAAAGCCCACAACAGAGCATTTTGATCGAGCGACCTTTTATTTTTCTTGAAGTCAAAAGAGGCTGTGACGGGCTTTCCGCTGCGCTTTATATCCGCAAGAATAGGCTTGACGTTATAGCGGCTTTCGCCTGCAATTCTCATTATCACATAAGCGTTACCGTCTTTGTCCTCTCTGTAACCGAGCTTGTCAGCCGTCAATCTACCTATCATCTATCATGCACCTTTTTCCGAACCTTGTGTCTTGCGCCCTTAGCCTTGATAATGTCAATTCTATGTTTCGCGTAAATTTTCGCCGCTGCTGCGTCAGCGTCGAATTGCTCTTGCGTTTTGAAAAACGGGCAACTTCCTCTTGTATCGCAGAGCTTCTCGTCAAGAATTGCGCAGCTCCATTTCAACGCGCTGTTAAACGCAAAGCAGGTTTCAAAATTTGGGCTTTCGCTATTCATATATGTAATTCCTCCCGATCAGCGACAAAAACTGTTCTCTTGTGTGCGTTTCTTCATATTTGCGCTGACAATCTGCTTTCAGCTTGTCGTTGCGCTGCTTGTTGAAGTGTACACCTTTCGGCGGCTCATTATGGCAATAATGACATAGCCAAGCCTTAAAGCCGTTTCTTTCGCTAATTCTGCGGTTTGCGCCGCCGTAAACATGGTGTTCCTCTATCCATTGCATAGAGCCGCAAAAATAGCACCTTTTTTCATTTTGCAAGATACTTTTCATTTGCAGAACCGCCTTTTGAGTCTTTCCCAAAAACTAAGCTCCGCATAAGCGCACTCACGGTTGCAAGGGTGTTTCTTGATATTTCTGATACTGCCGTCACGTTTGCAGCGTATATGCTTTTTGCTGTCTTTGATTTTTACTGCGTATTTACAAAACTTCATTATATCCTCCGCTTGATGTCTGCCCGTGCAAGACGGGCAGACGGATTTTGTGATTTTAGATTAAAGCAAGAAGCCGCAACGAACGCAGTACGCATTACTCGCGCCGGTGGCGTAGTAATTGCCATTGTGGTAGCAGGTGTCAAAGGAGTCACTCCGCGACGGTGTAGGTGAGCGCAGGGCATAGAACCAAGTACCCCGCTCGTCGCTTTCGATAATTCTGCTTTTCTCAGAGTTGAAGAACGAAAAATGCACGTCGTCCACGTCGCAGGGATTTTTGCCCTCGCCGAAAATCTCAGTTGTTGAGGGCGTCCAGAGTTTAGCCGTCACACTTGATGATTTGCCCTTGACAATCTGCTTGATTTCTCTCTCGATCATCATATCGCGCAGCTCGTCGGGGAAAAGTTCAAGCATTTTTTCGAGTTGCTTTACTCTGTCGGATTCAGCGTAGCAAACGGGGCGCTTGATATTCTCATACTCATACATAGGCAGCTCACCGAAAGCATTGCCGTCCGCATTCACGAAAACGTTTGTTGCGCCGTAAACATTTTCCTCTGCAAGAATAAAGTCCGCTGTTTTGCCGTTGTGAAGGTGAATACTCGCAACCGTTCCAATCGGCAGATCGGGATTTTTGAGCGCCTCATAAGGTACATTTGCCTGTGTTGTAGGGATTGTTAATTTTGTCATTGTTAAAACTCCTTTATTTATGAATTTTCTCATTGTCTTTGTCTATTCTGAGGCAGCACCACAACCCAATGCAAACTATAACCGCAAAGGTAACTGCTGCACCGATCACGCCTGCAAGAAGATATTGCCACCACATTACACGTCGCCGTCCTTTCTGTGGTTTGCGTCGTATGTATTAAAGCCGTCGGGGTATCTTGCCTTGAGCTTGTCAATGTTCATTTCAAGAATTTCGTCAAGGTCAAAACCGAAGCTGTCACAAAGCAGCGCAACGTACCACATCACGTCGCCGATCTCCTTTTTCAAATGCTCAATGTCAAGCTCGCTGTCGTGGAAAATCCACTTTTTAATCATATCGTTTGTTTCCCCGACCTCTCCCGATAAGCCGAGGCAGGCGTTGAGAATACCGCCGAAATCAACGTTTTCCGTTATTCTCTCACTCGAAAAGGATTCGTCGATCTTTTCGGCGACTCTTACCGTTCCCATTTTGTCATTTGTCCTCATTGCGAGGTTTTTGTATTCATTACCTGTCATTTATCTTCCTCCGTTACAAATTTGTTGTCTAAGTTGAAACAGATCACTATTAAAAGGTTTGTTGTTGTTAAAAGAAAAATTTATATTACGCCCAACAGATATATATTTGTCTGCGCTAATTGCAGGGGGTGATCGAAATACTTTGCTGCACAAAAAGGCTCGGGATCCCTTAAACTCGATAAAATAGCATTTATCGTTAAGTATTGTTACCTCGCCATGCGCCATTATTTCATAGCTCAATCCGTCTTTGCAATATTTTTGAATTGCTTTTGCGTATAGATTGGCTTTATTGCGCTGCAATCCTTTGCTCTGCATTATTTTGATAAATCGTTTTCGTTTCATCTACTGTACCTTAATCTAAATCAGCCTCACAATTCCCGTCGTTTGCTGCTTCGATATACTTTTGAGCGTGCGCGATTTCTGCCGCTGTTGGCGTTCCAACATACTCCAAATGACCGTCTGAACCTACGCTTTCAACCTCGGGCAGCCCGTCAACGCTCGGCAGCTTCGGCATACGCTCTGAAAACGTACTCCAATTATCATTTATCTTTTGTATGGTTTCGCAGAAAACGCCTGTTCTTGCTTCGGTAACGTTTAACTGCTCAAAATCAACCGTTAATACGTTGTCCAAAGTATAGAAAGCAAAACCTCTGTGTGTGATTTGTTTTCCTCTAAGCCGTTTCTTGCCGACTATACCGTTGCAGCATGACGCAACAAAAAATGACGTCTGGTAATCGTCGCGTTCTCTGTAATCTTCAAATGTAGTGCAATCTCCGTCCTCGTCGATATAAATGTCACCGCAATAACATTTTTCACCGTCTGAGTTTACACAATACGGTTTGTCGCAAAAAATCATTTTATACCTCGTTTCCCCAACAATCCCAACCGTCGGACTGTTCCCGTGCAAACAACTCAATTCGGGGCAAGTCGCCTAAAAGCTCGACGATCTTGTCACGCACAATAGGCGGCTTGCTTGAATGTCTGCCGACGGGATAATCTATAAGCTGAGATATGCCGTTATTGATTTTGAATTTATGCGGCTTGCCCTTTATCGCAAGTAAACAAGCCTCTGTGTTTCCCCGTGTCCATTGACCTGTACCGAAGAAGTACCCCCCCGATTTGCGATTACGCTTTACCCATTGAAAGCCAAGTGTTTTATACTTAAACCCCCAACTGTCAATTACCTGCATTGCGTTTATTAACATTGGGTATGTACTCCAAAGGAAAAGGACGCAATCTTTATCCGCAATGCTGTTAATCGGTAAATCGCAAATCTCTGTTAATTTCATTGTGCTGTAATGCTTCTGAGCATTGCCGTTGCAGCCTTTGTCGTTATACTGCCACGGTGGATCGGCATAAACGATATTGTACTTCTTGTCGGTATTGAAAATATCTGTTACGCTCATATTGAAACTATACGCCGTAGCCTCTCAGAAGATTGCGCAGCCACTTCGACATAGGACGAGCAGCCTTAGAATATCGCATACCGATCAGCCCATTGCGGCGCGTCTTGTGCGCTCTCTGCTTGTGCTTGTTGTACTGTTCTTTTCTTTTCATGGTTAATTCTCCTTTTATCCGAAACTTGTTTCCCTGCACTCGTTTGCGTAGAGTTCGACAATATCTTCGTAAACGTGCTTTGCGTCAAATTCTCCGATCGTGGTATAGACAAGAATTCGATCGTCATATACCTTGTACGCCTTGACCTTTGTTTCCTCGGCTCTGTTATTTGCATAGACAAAAACCATATCGCCGATTTTGAAAGGCAAGGTTATATTAAATCCGTGTTCTTCTTCCGTTTTAACCTCTTTTTCGTCAGCTCTGCGGTTCCATTCTTCGGCGGCTGTCTTATAGCCGTCCTCGATTGTTACAACTTCCCCGTCAATCGCCTTGAAAGAATGTGTGTACTGCTTTGACATCAGACCACAGCCGATACACCTGATACGAAAAGAGATATAAAAGCTGTCGTTGCTGTTGTCTGTACCTCTGCGACATTCACTTATAGAGGCAACGTGTCCGCACAAAGGGCACTTCCTTAATTTAATTTTCATTCTCGTCGCCCTCCTGCTCCAACTCAAAAGCCTTGTGCCAAAGCCATGACAACGCCTTAAAAGCCGCCTCTTTTGTTACGCCGTTGTGCGTCGGCATATTCATAACGTCGTAAATCGCAAGTGCTTTTTCCTCGTCAGAGAATTTGTCATTATCAATGTTGTTGAATATCGCAACTGCTCTGCCGATCTTGCTGCCACTCATAACATCACCCCCATTGTTCAGCCATAGCATTAGCCACGCCTTGAAAAGTTTTTGACCTGTTTTTTGCTCTATCTTTTGTGAACTCGCCTTTATGCTTTGGGTTGTGTTTTTTTGAATATGATCCACTTGGGCAAAACGTTCTTAGCGGTTCAACCAAATTTGTAGGTTTTAGCTTTTCTACGCCCTTTTCCCACAACAGCGTTCTTTTTGTTACAGGGTGTCCATATTCATACGGCTGTATAACTTGTGTAGGCTCAGGATATTCAAATATTTTACTTGGCGTAAGATTCTCAATCACTATCTTGTCACAATCAGCAGCTCTAATTGCCATGAATAGAGCCTTGCCGCACAAGCCGTCATAATAGCGTTTAATATTGAGTACCCCCCCCGCAAATAGGTGACGCGCGCCTGCATTGCTTGTTTTTGTACATGGTGGAAAGGCAATAATCATATCCCATTTATCGCCTTGCGTATGCTTTTTGCCGTCTGCTGTCGTAAATTCGCATTTGCCGTTAAGCAATGTTAGCACGTCACTTTGTATATGCCATTCGGGGTGATTCCCAGATGTTGCAATTAGGTCACAACTAAAAGCTCTGTGACCTCTGTTGCGAAAGGCGCAACATACTCTTTGACTTTCCTCGCAAGCAATCAAGACATTCATTCTCCGCTCCTTGTCATAAGCGCACGAAACGCCATCACAAAGCCGTCAACCTGACGCTCAAGCCTCAAATTCTGCTCATAAAGCCGCTTGTTTTCCGTGTACACATATTCGTGCTTTTCATCAAGCCTGTCGCGTTCTGCTTTCAGCTTTTCGCATTTTGCATAAAGCTCGGCATTTTCTTTGCACATACTGTCTAATTGGTGTTTGAGGTTTTCGCACTCAAGTTTATAGTCGAGCGTCACGGGTCTTGCAACGCAGGCGCAATCGCGGTTACTCATATTATTTCCTCACTTTCTTTCATAGCACTTTCCGTTGCATTTTAGGTAATCGTTTGTCGGGTTAAAATCATCAAGCACTAAAACGGCAGGCTTGTCGCTCCCGTTACACTCAAAGCAAATGAAATTCCCGTCGTCGATCGGAATACGATTTGCGCAGGTTTCGCAGCCTGCTCTGTCTTTTTTCTTTTTGAACATTCTGCCTCCTAAAAATCATCATCAAACAAAAGAGCTTTCGCCGCCTGCTTTCTCTCCGTCGCTTTTTTCCCTCTGCGCGATTCCCCTGCGAATTGAAACGGCACACAAATTTCAATAATTCTGTCGTATATCCTTTTGTGCGCAACATCTTCGGGGTGTTGCAACTGCTCAAAGCTCAGATTTGTTGTAACGATCAACGGCTTTCGCGCCTTGTACCGTTCATCAATAACGGTATAGATCTGTTCAAGCGCATATTCCGTTTCGCGCTCTGCGCCTAAGTCGTCGATCATCAGCAACGGTATATTTGCAAGGCGGCTGATATAAGCATTTTTGTCTTGTGTATTGAACAACTGATTAAGTATTCTCGGAATGGACGTTACGATCACGGGGCAGACATAACGCTCAATAATTGCGTTTGCGATACAACCTCCGTAAAAACTCTTACCCGTTCCGACGGTGCCGAAAAACAGCAAGCCGATATTCTTTTCTTGAATTTCAGCCCACTTATTTACATAACGGCGCAGGGCTTGAGATTGTTTTGTGTTCGGGCTATCATCTGCGTCAAATGTACATTCAAGCAGCTTTTCGTCCTGTATGCCGCTTTTTCTTAAAGCGTCGATCTGCTCTTGACGCTTTCGGGCTTGTTCTCTTTCGATCTCCCGTTCTTCTTCCTCTTTCATGCACTCGCACATAAGAAGCGGCTCGATAAGTCTATCGCCCACATAAAAGCGTCCTTGTTTCGGTGTATTGCATTTGCCGCAGTAATAAAGCCCGTCTTTTTTGTAATCACATTCGTAAATGGGTATGCCGCTGTGAGATTTTTTGACAATACCCTGTAAAAGATCGTCCATTAGAAGAAGTCAACTCCCTGCTTGTATTCGTTTTTCGGCTGTGTGGTTTTCGTTGTTGGTGTCGGGGCGTTCAGATATTTTTCAAACTTCGTTCCAAATAACGTTTCTGGGCAAAGGTATTGTTCAAATTTCGTGCCCTTCCACTCGGCACATTTTTTATCAATGACCGCCTTGAAATCTTCGACGGAATAACCCTCTTTGAATCTGGCGTTTATATGTGCCTGTGTTGCTTTGCTTGAAGCCCTGTATTTCGCGCCTGTGGCAGCGTTCAGGTATTCGATAATAGCTTTATATTCCTCGCCGTAATTCTTACGCTGAGCGGCTTTCTGAGGTTGCTGCGGCTCCTGTTCTATCGGTTCATACCGTAACAACCTGCTTTTTAATACCCTTTGCCGCCCGTCAAAAGCTCGCTGAAATATGTAACCTGCTTCAATCAGTTTTGTAATTGAATGAGATACTTTGCTTTCGGAACATTGACAAAAGTCTGCTATATATTTATTGCTTGCACAGCAGCCCCGACCTCTTGTGTCGAGGCTGTCTATTTCCGCAAGAATGATTTTATCAAGTGCGTTTAATCGTGTATCAAGCCAAACGTCAGCAGGAATCCAAACGCCTTTGAAATCTCTCTCCAATGCTACACCTCCCGCTTTTCTTCGCTGATCTGTACTCTGTCAAGATCGGCATATACTAAGCTGCTTGCAGCCTTCAAGTCCTTTAGCTCCGCTTGATAATGAAATCGCGGCTCTCTGTGGTGCTTTCGCTTAATCAATGCGGTAATAGCATACTCGGTGTCGTTAAATATGACAGAGGCACTATACCACATAGCCTCATTCGCTTCTTTTACCGTCATAATCGCGGTTCCTTGCGATAATTGCACCGAGAAATACATCAAGGGGCAATTCGGTTTCCCTTGACACAACGCAGACAATATCAGAGCAAAGCGCAACAAAGCTCTTTTTGCTGAAATCGCCGTCAAGCGTGATATTCAGGCTGTAACCGTCGCCGTCGTCGGTAACTGAGGCTGTAATAGTGCCTTTCTTTTTCTCGTCTTTTTTCTCAACTTCCTTGAGGATTCTGTCATACATTATTCTGCAACTCCTTTATATATATTTCTGTTCTCGGCTTGCTTCTATCCTGCTCGCCGCTCAACTGTAATACAACGTTTGAAAAGCTGTCGTCTTGTAATATTCCTGCTCTCACAAGCCCGTCAAGAATAAACTTGCCTGAGTAATTATCAGGATCGCGGCGGCGGCTGTCCTTGAAGTAATATGTTATAGAAACAACTGCCTTTTTTATCGGCTCCGCAGGGCGCGGACGACAAAGAAAAAATATCTTGTCAGCCCACGCCTTTTTTGCGTCTTGATAAGCCCACCGCATATTACGCCCGATATATTTGTTGTTGCTCGGCGGTATTTCGGGAATTATGTATTTAAGCTCTTGCATATTCCCTAAATACCTTTTCTCGTTCTGACCGCTTGCGAATCGTTCTGTCGTCGCATAAATCAGGGCGGCGGCTCTGAATCTTGCGCCTTGTCCGTGTTACGCTTTCCCAATTCGGCAAGCCGTTTTTATAGTGGTTACTCAGAACTTCGTCAAGCGTCTTGTCAAGCAAACACGGTTTCATTTGTTCCGTAACAAAGAGCATGAGCAAATAGTCGTCACTTCTCGTTGAAGGGATTGTTTCAAGGATATTCGTAACAACTGCCTCGATCTTCGAAAATCTTTTCACCGCCTTGCCTCCTTAAAACGGCAAATCGTCGTCACTCGGCATTTCTGCAAAACCGCTCATTTGCTGTTGCTGCGTCTGCTGCGGCACGGTGTTCTGCCTTTGATTGTTGTAGTTCTGCTGATTGCTGTAATTCTGCTGCGGCTGATTGTTACCGCTATCCTTGCGCTCGCCTGTAAAGCTGACGTTATCTGCGACAACCTCAACAACATTACGGTTGCTGCCGCCCTTTGCTTGATATGTGCGGCTCTGTAACTGCCCCTCAAGTGCGATCAGTGAGCCTTTGCCGAAATAACGGCATACAAACTCTGCTGTATTTCTCCAACAAACAATGTCAAAGAAATCTGCTTTTCTTTCCTCGCCCTGCTTTACATAGGCACGATCAACCGCTATTCTAAACGACGTAACGGAAACGCCGCTCTGTGTTGTCTTTAATTCGGGATCGCCTACCAAACGCCCCATTAAAATTACTCTGTTTATCATTCTTTCACTTCCTTTTGTTTATGCTCTTGCTATATATGCCGTACATCAGCAGCACGACAAATACTGCGACCGCTCCGACGACAAAGCCGCACCAAAACGGATCAATATACACTTTCATTCCTCCTCGCTCACAACGTCCAACCGTTTTTTAATGCACTCAATGCAAAGCTCCTGATTGTCGAAATCATAAAGTGTATCTTCTTCGCCGCACTCGTCACAATAATAGCGGACTACGTTTCTGTTCGGACAAGAGCTGCCGATACAATGCAACCCCATTGTAGTACAGCCGACACATTCATCTTCAACCTGCCGCATTGCTTGCCTCTCTTTCCGCTTTCTTGCACTCAGGGCAATAGCCGTATTTTTCAAGGATTTGTGCAGGCTGATACACATAGCCACTCGCACCTACAAACGGTCTGATTAACTTGCCGCACTTCGGGCAAGTTACCGCCGACCACGAAAAGACAAGGTTTCCCGTTCTGTTGTTCATCAGCTTCAACCGCACGATTGTTTTATCTACGGTTAATATATCAAGAACAGAAAAAGTATCTTTACAGTAGAATTTGTTGCCGTTCTGCTTGATCTCGCAAGCGTCAGAGCCTATCCAAATAAACGGGGAAGTGTAAAGCTCACGCCCGATACCCCAATTCACACAGGCGCGCTTAAAAGCGTCGGACGCTTCGCCTTTTTGTTTCTCCATGTTCGATTCTGCGCCGCAGTCGTCTTTCCAAATCCAACCGTCAGGGAATTTAATACCAACAGAGCAGTAAAGGTTATTTTTACATTCGTAGTGCTTGCGCTGCCACTGGTTTGCGCCGACGGTTTCGTCGAGGATATTCATATCACAACGGGCATTTTTGTAGAGCAGCAAAGAAACACCGTTCTGCTTTGCCATACCTACCCTTACCTCGATTTCGTCAACCCGTAAATCTCTAAATTTTAATTCTTCCATACCGTCACCTACTTAATTTGCAGGTTCTTATTTGTGACAATCTCTGCGCCTGCAACTTTCTTGCCGTCTTTAATTGCCGCCTTGATTGCTTTCTTGTCGGGCGCTGTTGACGTTTTTGTGACAACGTACTCAGGCGGCAGTTTGCTTGCGTCGATAATGTTGACCGCCTCACTCTTTCTGATTGAGAGATCGAAAACGCCTGCGCGTTCCTTGTCTTTGTTTGTCACTTCCATATAGGCAAGCACGGCAGCTTTAAGCCGCTCAAGGCTTTTTGTGGCGCGATCTTTCTTTGCGTTGAGTTTCTTGAGCTCAATGTCAAGTAAAGTGATGTCGCCGTTAAACTGATTGATTACGTTGACATAATCTTCGAGCTTGTTCTCTACGCCCATACCGTCGAGCGTGTCCTGCACCGCGTCAAGCGGAATTTCGTCGTTTGCAAAAAGCTCATACAGCGTTTTTGCAGCCTCGGTCATTTCGTATAGCGTCATTCGTCGCCGCCCTCCTCTTTCTCACATTCTGCGGCAAACCTGATAACGCTTACGGTTTCGCTGTCAAGCCCGTATCTGCCCTTGTCTTTTGCGAGTTTGTCGTGGATAAGCGCAAGTCTGATTTCGCACTCCTTGAGCCTTGCGTATTCTTTCTCGGAAATGGTAATGTTATTTTCGTTCATGGTTTTACCTCCAATATCTTGACAATTATTGATTTTGGGGATAGAATAGAAATAGTGATATTTCGTTATTCTATTATCACCCCGACCGTTAAGGGCTGCACTCCCTTGACGGTCTTTTTATTTTGTGTATGTCGCCTCAATCATCAGCGGTTGCCTGCAAACAACGTGCTGCACTCTCGGCGTGGGCTGCATTGTTTTGTAAAGGCAGCGGAAAAACTTGCGGAATTTTGCAAACGGCTTGTTTTTGCGCTTTCTTTGATTTCTGCGCTTTAATTCCTCTGCTTTCAGCTTTGCGATCGCTTCGGCGAGGTGTTCATCACTCATGTAGCCCTTTGCTACGATTCCGACACCCTTTTGGTGCCTCACGGTTATTTTTTCGCTTCTCATTGTTTTCACCTCTTTTCTTGTAGTAATTGCACTGCACGCCTCGGCTTCTGCTCGGACAGTAAAAGAAGTTGGCGCATTTTTCGCAAACGGTCATACCTTGATTCCCGTGTACTCATAAAAGAGCTTTGGGGAAATGTAGTAACTGTACTGCTTCTGCCCGACCTTCACGGCTGACCCGATAGGCAGGATTCCTTGCTGCAAGCCTATTCTCACAAACTGAGGATCACAGCCCATTAGCTTTGCCGCCTCTAATACAGTTATCTTTTTCGTTTTGCTTTCGGTCAACGCTTCAACCGTCACGCCTAAAGCGTTTGCAAGTTTTTTCAGCGCGTCTTTTTTCGGCATTGACTTACCTGCAAAATAGTCACTGACACTTGATTTTGACAGCCCCGACGCTTTCACAACGTCAGATTGTGTCATTTGCTTTGATTTTGCTGCTTCACGCAGATTTTCAACGAACATTTTTTAACCCCTTTGAGCATTGTACTGTTTATTGCCCTATGCTTTTGGTATAATGGAAGTAAAGAAAAAGGCTAAACAGTTTTTTTCTTTTCGATCAAATCGGCAACGCCGCTTGTCAGCTTTTCTTGTGCGCCGCTTGGGTTCTTCTTGCCGTTAAAAATCATATTGACATACTGATAGCTCCAACCGACGTGCTTTGCTAATTCCTGCTGCGTGATCTTGTTGATTCGCATTTTCAATAACAATTCGGCTTGCCATTCAGCCATATTGCTGAAACCTCCTTTCAACTAAATTTTTTTAACTTTGTAGTTGAAAAAATTAAACTTTTGTGATATTATTGAAATATCCCCATATAACAAGAATACCAATCACACATTAAGTTTATCGAGATAGACTATATTGTGCGATAAGTCTAAATTTTTCAACTACAACGCTATTATATGCTAATAGAATAGACTTGTCAATACAAATAGTCTAATTTCTTAAACTTCGTTATTTTGAACAAATTTAAGGAGGCGTTTTTGTGTTTTACGACAGGTTTATTGCGTTATGCGATCTAAAAGGAGTTAAGCCGTCGCGTGTAGCCATTGAATTAGGCTTTAACAAAGGCACGGTATCAGCTTGGAAAAAAGAGCATTCCAACGGTAATGATGTTATTCCTACCGCGAAGATTCTTAATGCTATTGCAGATTATTTTAATGTTTCGACCGATTATCTTATCGGCAATGATAATGAGGTTGATGTTACAGATGTGCGCTATGCTGCATACAAAGAGCTTGAAAGCGAAAGCGAAGAATTTGCCGAAGATGTTTTAGCTTACATACGTTTTAGAAAATCTCAGAAGAAAGGAAACGACTAAGTTAAATCAATGACTACGTTATTGCAAGCCTATCAAGAGTGTGACCGCGACGGCATAGATGTAGATTATTTCCCTATGCGTAAAGCGGTTGCGCTCGCTCTGCCCGACGGCTGTATTGCTATGGACGTTGACAAGATAGAAAACTCAGCGGAAGAAAAAGTAATACTTGCCCATGAAAAAGCACATATTGATTTGGGAGCTTTTTACAACCTCTATTCGCCCCTTGATCTCAAATCGAAACATGAATACAAAGTCAAAAAAAGAACAATAAAAAAGCTCGTTCCTCTGGACGAGCTGCAAGAAGCTATTGACAGCGGCATTGTTGAATCGTGGGAGCTTGCCGATTATTTTGACGTTCCCGAAGATTTCATGCTTGAAGCAATGCAGTATTATCAAGATAACGCAAATATCAATAATTATTTAGGAGGTTATTAAAATGATTGATTTTGCCAACGGCGTATTCGTCAAGCTGAAACAAGCAAGCCCTCAAGACGGCTTTAATATGGTGCAAGGTCTGCTGATACAGGGCGAAAATGTCATATCCGCTTACAAAGGCATACGCGACTATGTTGTTTTCACGAACAAGCGCGTTATCTCTGTAAATGTGCAGGGCGTTACAGGAAAGAAAAAAGACTACACTTCCTTGCCCTATGCGAAGATAACAGCATTTTCGGTTGAAACCGCAGGAGCCTTTGATCTCGACGGTGAGCTTGATTTGTGGTTTAGCGGTTTGGGGCACGTTAGATTTGAATTTTCTGGTCGTTGTGACATTGTGCAGATAGGTCAGATGATAGCGTCCTACGCCTTGAGATAACCTAATTGTAACACAAGTATTACACAAATATTACAACTTTGTAATTCTGCCTTGCAAAAAATGCAAGTCTGCCTTGCAAAATTTGCGAGGCTGCCTTGCAAAATTTGCAAGTCTGGTATACTAATATATGAGTAATATAATAGAGTAATATATATAATGTCCTTATATTACAAATTTGTAACCTTTTTGATAAAAAGAAAGAGCTGCAAACTCTGCCAAGTTTACAGCTCAAGAAGTCGCCAATTCCTACACGCCAATGCAAGAAGTGGTATTTTGATTATATCACCTCTTGTTTACAATTTCAATAGCAAGGAGTGATAAAATGAGATTACCTAATGGATATGGTACAGTTTACAAGCTGTCGGGCAATAGGCGAAATCCTTTTGTCGCAAGAAAATTCACGGGATATGACCTGACCGACGGAAAAACAGTTCGCAAATACGCTACAATCGGGTATTATCCTGACAGAGCCGCAGCCCTGCAAGCGTTAGCCGAATACAACGGCAATCCTTACGATCTTACAAAATCTGCTTTGACTTTCAAAGACGTTTATGAAATGTGGAAGAAAGAGGCTTTTAACGAAAACAGCAACAAATCTACTGTCAAGAATTACACCGCCGCTTACAAGCGCTGCACGACGCTCTACGGAATGAAAATGTCGAAGATAAGGACTTATCACCTGCAAGAGATTCTAAACAATCTGAGCGAAATGTCCTACGAAAGCGTGCAGCGTGTTCGGGTACTGTTCAATAAGATGTTCAAATTCTGCATTGCAAAAGACTTTCTCAAAGTAAATTACGCGGAGAATTTGACAATCAGCGTCAGCTCCACGCCTAACGAGCGAAAAGCATTCACAACGGAGGAAATACAACAGCTCTGGAAGCACACAGAAAATGACTATGTTAAACTTGTGCTTATGCTCATTTATTCAGGCGTGAGAATTAACGAGCTGCTTGATCTCAAGAAAGAAGATGTACACCTTGACGAGCAAATCTTCTATGTGAGGCAGTCAAAAACAGCCGCAGGCGTTAGAAAAGTTCCGATCGCTGACAAGGTTTTGCCGTTTTGGAAACTGTTTCTTGAAAAGTCAAAGTGTCCTTATGCCGTCGCAAATATAAAGGGCGATCACCTGACCTACGACAATTTCAAGCGGCGCTATTGGTATCCGCTGAAAGAACAGTTGAATTTCGATCATACCATTCACGAAACGCGCCACACCTGCATTTCTCAGCTCACCATGAAAAACGCAAATCCGACGATAATAAAGCATATTGTCGGGCATAAATCAATAATGACGCTGACCGAGGCGGTCTATACTCACATAGAAAACAAGGAGCTTATAGACACTATAAACCTTATTCCGTAGTCACGGTTACGGTCTGAATTTGTTAGACATTTGTTAGACATTTGTTAGACATAACCCTCTACAATGTGCCACAATCCCAAACGCTAATAACGAAAAATCCCGATAACAACTGTGCTATCGGGATTTTTCTGTTCTTTTCAGTTATGGTGCGAGTGACGGGACAATTCAGTATTTATCGCACAAAACCGCCTGTTTGTTAGACATTTGTTAGACATTTTATTTCGAGCCGCATTTTTACTGAGTTTTCGCGCAAAGTAGTTCGCTTACAAAAGCGGACTATTTATTTTTGCTCGCCAACTTCACCTTTGCGATAAGCTCCTTGTCGGTGAGTATATCCGTGATACGGCAATCAAGAGCGATCGCCAAATTGCAAAGCGTCGTGAGATTAGCCTGATTGATATTGTTCAATCCGCTTTCGTAGGCTTGCAACGTGCGAACCTTTACGCCCGACGCTGCCGCCAACTCACTTTGCGAATATCCCTTTTTTTTGCGCATTTCTTGTAACATTGCCGTTACCCCCTCGCGCCCTGATACATGAACGGTACATAATATTTGTTATACGCTTCTTCGGCTTCTTCGTCGCTCATGCTGTCGGTGCCGTCGTCGTAAATCTCGATCAAGCTGTCGTCGGTTTCAAAGAAATTCAGCTTGCCTTTGACCGCGAACGGTTTTACAAGCCTAACGTCGGTGAGCTGCCATGCGTAGAGCTTGCCGTCTGGTCTTTCATCAAGCCCAAAATCTTTGTAATTCTTCGGCGTGACCTCAAAAACGTCGTTGAGCTTTACCAAACAAAGCGCATGACCGTTAATCATGTTTTTCATTTTCGGGTTTGCGCTGCTGCATATCAACAGATCGCCCCTGTAATCTGTGCGCCATGTTCTAAACTCATAGGGCTTCTGATCTGACATAATCATTGTTGCGTATGGGTTTCTGACAGAAATTGATCTCATTGGTATCACCTCATAATTATTTTACAATATTTTTTATACTATTTCAAGTGTATAGACGCAAGAAATAGAGGCATTACACCCCTATTTCTTCAAGCTCTTTCACTACTCTTTCAAGCGCACGCCGCGCGTTGTCGTTCAACAACCTTTGCCAACATTTGTTACTCGGTGCCCACTTAAAACCATTGCGTTTTACAACCTCTCTGACCTCTGCGTCGGGCTTGCCGTCAAAGAAAAGCTGTAAGCGCATTATTTCGGTGTTTTCGGTGACGGTAAATAATTCGTACTCGGTTTCAGGTTTCGCGTCTTGTGCGGCGTTTCTCGCTTCTTCAAGCTGCTTTAACCGCGCCTTTGCTGTTCTGATCTTTGCGTTGTTGTTTTGAAGTCTGAACGGTGCGAACGGCACGCCGTAAAAACTATCAAGTTCAAAATTATCAAACTCGCCGTTGCCGTAGCCTTTCAATGTGCCGTGCTTTCTGTAATAAGCGTTTACCGCTTTCATTGTCGCTTGCAGCTTTTCGGCTTTCTCAATTTTTGCCTTGAGTTTTTCAATCGCGTCGGTATCGTCTGATTTGATGATGTTTGACGTGCGCGCAAGATTTCTGATCTTTTCTTTGTAGGCTTGCAGCTCGCCGTAAAGCGCAAAGTGCCGATCAAGTGCCTCGACCTGCTTTTGCTTCTTGCGAACGGGGAAGTTTGAACCGCCTGCAATCATAACCGACGGGCAGCGCATATCAATCGCGAATTTCTTATTGTACCAGTCGGCTAACCTCTGAGCGTACTTGTCAGCCATATATAAGCCCTTTTCTTTCACCTCGTCGGGCAGGGCTTCGGCGTAGCTGTACGCCTCGTCAACCTCTGATCTGTACTGCTGCGTTTCGTAACCGTGTTTGTACTCTGAAAAAGAATACATTGCCTTTGCGTTTGCTGCCGCTTCTTCGTTAATCGGGTAATACTTCATGTTGTGCCTCTCTTTCTTATCGTATGTATTTTTCAAGGTGTTTCATCACGGGATCGAAAATAGTGACAATCGCGTATTGATCGCCGTGTGTTGTTCTTTTAGGTAGGCTGATGATTCGACAATCGCCGCCGTCTTGCTTGTTCACCCACTTTTGCAGGCGTTCAACCTCTTTGCAAAGCGTTTCGGCGTAGGTGTACGGGCTTTCTTTCTTGATCGCTACTGTGTAGCCTGCTGCACACCAACGGGCAACGTCTGCGCCGTGTAGCTCAAATTCGTAGCAGTAAAATGATCGCTTCATCACATTTACAACATATTTCGGTAACTTCATGTTTTCACCTGCTTTCTTGTTTACGGGGTTGTGACCGTCAAGGCTTTTGCCTTGCCCGCATTAAGCAGGGGTTGCACCCTGCTCACTCTGCGTTATATCTCTTTGTATATGCAACCTGTAAAGATCGCATTTGTTTCGCCATTGCAGCCGTTTTTGTATCGTTTGCAATTCAAGCACATACTGTTGATCTCTCTGTTTACCTTTGGCGGCAGGCTTGTGGCGAATGCCGCCGCTGCTTTATGCGTGTTAAAGTAATAACTTTTGCTTTCGTTGTAGTCGAAATGGTACGCGCCGTGCGTGCCTTTCATTCTCTTAATATCATAGCCGTTTACTGTATTTACTGTTTCGTACATTGTGCGCCTCTCTTTCGCTCTGTAACGCTCTGTAAGCGTTTTTCTTGTTTGTCAATATAATTTCATTGCCTGCGTTTGTTTGTCGCTGTGAGGCGGCTTGCGCCGCCTCTTTTGCCTCAGTCAATATCTCTTGAATAATGTTTGAAGTACATTCTTTTTTTAATTTCGTCGCCGTTGTCGCCGTCGTATTGCCATGCGTCTGAAAGATAAAAACCTAAGCTGCAAAAACCGTAAACCAAATGAAACGCATATGCGTTCACCCAAACGTCAAGATCATTGTCTGCAAAATAACCGACGCCTTGACTGTTTTTCGCAACCTCTGCTTCTGCTTTCAAAACCTCGAAAGAGGCGTTTTCGCCTGTTGCTATCTTTGCCATGAGGTTTACATAGTCAATCAAGCCTGTATCTTCTTTGAGATCGTTTATCATTTCTTTGACCTTCGGCAGCTCTGCAACTGTCACGATTCTTTTTGCTCTATTTGTAAACTTAACTTTCATATTATCAACCTCTCTTTGAAATATCTGTAATCTCTGTTTACGTTATTATTATACTGCTATAACTGTATAAAGTCAATAGAAAATAGTATAAAATATTCAACAAATATCTGTATAAAAGTTTAGTCAATTTAACTATTGTTTTTATACTGTTATTACTGTATAATGGTATTACCAAATCAAGAAATGAGGTATCTAATTATGAAGTATTATGTTGTATGTCATACAATAGGCAATCACGCAGGCAGCACGATCAATGTGTGTCAAAAGATTCGTAGCACAGAGGCAGCCGACAAGCCTGCTGATAAATCTTTGCAGGGCGAAAACAGCACAGAGTATTTCACATATTTTGACAGCCGTGACGACGCTGAAAAGTACAGAGATGTTTTAATCAGATTTCGCGATTACTACAGAAATGTAAATCTTCTGAATAAATGCAGCGGCTATTTAGGTGTTCTCGATATATAGGTGAGGTGACAGAAATGACAGATCAAGAGGCTTACAAGATCATAGGTGAGCGTATGCAGGTATGCGCAGACAATCCGCAGGTGCAGCGTGAAATGGTAAGAATTGCAAAAACAGAGGGCAAAGAAAAAGCCGAACAATGGTTGTTTTATTTCGCACTCGCTACCCTTATAAAATGACGAAAAGCCCCGACCTCACAAAGAGATCGGGGCTTTTGCTAAATAGTCCTATTATGGTAAACAGCGTATTAATTGCAACTTATTTGCAACTTAGTTGGTGTATTTCGCAAATAGTTGGTGTATTTCGCAAATAGTTGGTGTATTTATGCAAACAGTTGCTAAAACAGGTTAGTAATTCACGAAAACAACCGTTTTTTGTGAATTATACAGCTTCAAGGTTGCTCGCCTTGACCGCTGCTGTGACGGCTTTGCCGATACCGATAACAACACGATCACCGCTGACTTCCAGAACGTCGTACTTGTCATAGTAAACAGCAAATTTCTTGGTTGTTCCGTAGATCACGGGGTTTTTAACCTTGACTTTGCCGCCCTTTTCGATTTTCTTCTTTGCGGTTGTTGTGCCTGCAAGCTGCTTATTGACAGCCGCCTGCACTTCCGCATAGTTGTAGCCTGCCTCGGTGAGCTTCTTCTTGCGCTCGTCGCCGTTGCCCCATTTGCCCGCAAGAACTTCCTTGACGAGCGTTGCAACGGTTTTCTTCTTGGCGGTTGTTGTGGTGGTCTTTGCAGGCGTTGAAACCGCGCCGAATGTCTTGTAGCAGATGTTCATATCCACGTTGCCGCTGATACCCGAAACTCTGCCGCACTCCGAATACTGCCAAACGTCGCAGTTTGTAACAGCCGCCGACGACCATTGCGCGTGCCAAACGCTGTACTTCTTGGCAATAGCCTTTTTATCCAACACATTTGAAAACCAATTTGTGTTAGCGTAAACGCCTGCCTTAAAGCCGCCTTTTTCGATTTCCTCACAGAACGCCATAGCCATAGCGGTGCAGGTATTCCAACCGAGAGAAAATTGTGAGCTTTCTTCCATATCGTAGTAGATAGGAAGATCAAAAGACTTTCCTTTGATACAAGCAAGACAAGCCGCCGCTTCAATCCGCGCCTCCGCGACAGAATGTGCGTAGCCGTACCAATACGAGCCGATTTTCAAGCCTGCTTTCTTTGCTCCTGCATAGTAGTTTTCGAATCGGTTGTCCTTTTGGCTTGTCAGCCTGCCGAAGCCTGAGCGAATAATTACGAAGTCAATGCCTGAGCTTTTGACCTTGCCGAAGTCAATATTTCCGTTCCATGTTGAAACGTCAATACCTTTTGTTGACATAGCTTAATCCCTCCTCGGCTCGTCGTATGTCCTTGCTCTGATACTATCCGAAATACCTGCGGTTGTAGGATCGTTGACGATACCAAACAGAGAGAGTACCACAAAGGCAGTGTTGACAACCTCAAGCAGATTGTTTCCGATCTCGCCGAAATCAAACTGCACGCCAAAGACTTTCAAAACAGCCTGTGCAAGCAGCAAGATCGCAGGAATTACCGCAAGCCAAAAGTTTTTATTCTTAATGCGAACTTTCCAATTTATCACTGTTTATTCCTCGCTTTCCAGATATTCTTTTTGCAGCTTTTTGTATAATGTTTTTACTTCTCCGTTGCCGCCCTTTTTGATGTATTTTTCACCTGCGTTTAGCCGCTCGCTTAACGGCATATACGGCGAAGTAATAACCAAGCGCAGATTGTTCAAGTAGTTTTCTTCCGTATGCTCTTTTATATCGCTGAACATTTCAACCATATTTTTGAGTTTGGAATACGCCTTACCAATCAGCACCCCTATTGCAGTGACAGCCGCTGCGATACTGCCCCACAAAAGTATTGTTTCGACCATTTTTGCTTTCCTCTTTTCATACGCCTAATACACTTTGCTCACCTCACGATCCAAGGCGGCGCACCTGTCGCAGTACGCCGCCTTTGTTTCGTCGTCAATCGCTCTGCTTTCCTCTATGACCTGTGACAAGTCTTTGATTAGAGCCGCCTGTTGTTCGATTATAGAGCAAAGCACTTCCACCGTTGCGTTATTCATCAATAAGATGTTCGCAACCGCTGTCGATCAGGATTTCCCTCACTGCCTCTTTGAGCGAAGCAGGGACAGCACTAAACTTTTTCTTGCCCAGAATAATCATCTGTGCCCACAGCATAGCTAACATTTCGTCACCCCCTTTCCCGAAAAGTAGCGTGATTAGAGTTTTGCGTAACCAATTAACAAACAAGCTCGCTCAACTCCAATACACACCCCGTCAAAAGCTCGTTCTGCGCGGATAATTCCTCGTTTTGAGCTTTTAACGCCAAAATGTTTTGGCGCATTTCGGCTAATGACATAACTTCCTCTTGATCGGGCTGCTCGGGTTCGGGTTCGGGAACGTCGCCGCCGCCGTCAAGCTGTTCTACAAGCTCGTCATATTCCGTCTGATCTATCTGCTCAAGGCGTACGACCGAATAGCCTTTATTTGGTGCTACGCGCATACCCTCAACCGCATAGATAGTTGAAGCGTCTGACGACAAAACGCCAAACGCCTCGGATTGTTTTCCGATAACACACAAATCGTTGCCCTGCTGATACACAATGTATTTGGGATCGGCGAGAGCGTCAATAATTGTGTTACCTTGTTTGACTTTGTAATACTTCATTGTGTTCGCTCCTTATTTCGTCGAGTTTCTTTTTCATAGATTCCCGTGTTTTGTAAGAATTAAACCGTTTTGCGTGTCCTTCCCAAGATACATAGGCTGTTTCAATATCCTCTATCTCGATCAAGCCGTAATTCAGCCGCTTTCTTAGCTTTGTGAGCTTTCGCCTCATTCGCGTTACGCTTTCCCTTGCTATTTCACGAACAATGCGCCCGTCGTCGCAGATTGAGTGCTTTGCTTTTAAGAATGTGAAGCCATGCGACAGCTTTACAATCCTTGTCTTTTTCGTGTTTAGCGTAATATGCAACTCGTCGCACTTTTCTTTTATTTTCTCAAGATAGTATTGCAATTCTTCTTTTGTTTCTCCTATCAAATAGCCGTCGTCCATATAACGCCCGTAGTATTTGACGTGCAACTGCTCTTTGATATAATGATCGAGCTTATTTGCGGAGGTTAATGCAATAATCTGTGAAATCTGACTGCCAAGCCCTATACCTTTATCCCCGAACATATCAATAAAGTGAAAAAGCAGCTTTGTTATTCTTTTATCCCGATATTCCTTTGACAATATGCTTTTTATTTCTTCGTGAGAAATATTATCAAAGAATTTCGAGAAATCAAAGAGAAGTATATAGCCCTCTTTTCCGTGCTTTCTGTAATGTTTTTGCAGGTGGCATTTGAGCCTGTTAAACGAAAAGTCAAACCCTTTTCCCTTGAGGCAGGCACCATTGTCATAGATAAAGTGCCGTGATAGTGCAGGCGTTAAGCTGTAATCGCATAAGCAACGTTGTACAACTCTTTCCTCTATTTTGACACTCCTGATGTGCCGTTTCTTGCCTCGCTCAAATATATCAAACTCATAAAACCCGTAGCTTCTGAATGTTCCATTATGCAGGGCTACATAAAGTCTGAATATGAGCAGCAGAGCGTTTGCGGTAAATTTGTGGGTTGAGGCTTTCCAATTTACGCCCTTTTTGCAGTTTTTATATGATTTCCATAAATGAGAAAAGGTGAAAATCTTGTCAAAGTCAAAGCAATAACTAAAAGGCAGGTATTCGTCATTTACCCTTATTGCTTTCATTCGTCGTGTTGTTATCCTTTATTATGACGTTACCACCATACCGCCTTGCGGCAGGTGAACGTCCAAATATATTTATCCCTTTACCAAGGGAACGGTCATAGGCTCCTTCTGCATTGTACTGATTTCGCCCGTAGGTTACTTTGTCTGACAGTTGCAGGATCCGCAACGAACGCAGTACGCATTACTCGCGCCGTTGGCGTAGTAATTGCCATTGTTGTTGCAGTTGTCAAAGTTGTCACTCCGCGACGGTGTAGGTGAGCGCAGGAAGTAGTTGTCTGCCGAGCAATAGTTATAGCCTATAACCAAGTAAAAGAGGAAAGACACAAAGCCTTATGCAAGGTCTTTGTATCTTTCCTTATCTGATTTCATAACGGCTTTCAATAATTTCAGTTCATCATCAATCAGTCCTAATACTTCTAAAAGAATGCCGTCGCTAATCTCAAACTTTTCTTTAGCTACAAAAAGCTGTGATAATTCTGCTTGATATTCCGCATAAGCATTCATAAAGAAGTCGCGCCGCATTTGCGCTTCGTGCTGATTTGTAGGGTATATGCTATTTCCCTTTTTCACCATTTTGTGACCGTTTGCCGCAGCGTCAGTTATATGAACGGTGAGAAGATATGTATATCTCTTTGGGATTTTCGTAATAGCTTGAAGTGTTTTGATTTGTATTTGCAGCGCGTTTTCAAGGAATTGCGCAGAGGAAGTCTTGCGCTCCTTTTTTCTAACTGACATATAGTAAAAGCCTTTCTCTGCCTGCACTGAGGCAGGCAGATTTTTTGATTTTTAGATTAAAGTGTGAAGCCGCAACGAACGCAGTACGCATTATCCGCGCCGTTGGCGTAGCAACCGCCATTGCTGGCGCAGAAGTCAAAGTAATCACTCCGCGACGGCGTAGGTGAGCGCAGGAAGTAGTTGTCTGCCGAGCCTGTGCCGTTGTAATGCTTTGCGATTCGGCTGTTATTGTCGGTGAATATCGGGAATGTTATTGTTTCCGCGTCAGGATCAACCTCGTTCTTATACGGTACAGTCGAAGCACTAAAGCCAAGCTCCGCAGTCGAAAAGCTGAACAATTTGCAAACCGTGCTGACAATAACGTCGGACGTTTCGCCTTTTGACGATAAGACAACTACGCTCTTGAAAAGCTGTTGCCACGGCAAAGAGAAGCAGCGCAAAAACGTTGTGTTCTCCCATGTGACACGCTCTGTTGCAGGATAACCGCCGCTGTTGGTATTCGTCGGATTCATTCTGCGTCCTGCATTTAACAAACCTTTCATGCCGAAAACAACGTTTGCAAATTCGTCTGTGTTTGCGATCTTGTAATGGTTGTAGCCAAATACACGGAATACAAACATACTATCCGCAAGCGTCGATTGTGCGCTCGGCAGCAGCTTTAATTCTGCGCCAACTCTGAAATAGTCCTTGCCTTTCTTCTGGCGGCATATCTCATAAATCTGTCCCATTGTGTACGCTGACCTTTCAGCGTCCGCAGGATCCTCGGAATACAGATAATCGAACTGTGACAAGTCTTTTGCGTACTCAGGCAAAGCAGGCTGCTCAAATGTCGCGTAAGCGTCAATATCCTGCGTAACATCAGTTGTTGAAGCTGAATAGCCTGTCCACAAATAGCCCTCTTTTGAAAGCAATTCGTCGCAATACGCCGAGCCGTGTGCGTCAACGGTTTCGGTTTTCAGTAACTCGCTGCCGTTATAGAAATTAACGGTGTATTGCCTTGTTGATTCGGTATATATTGCGGTAATATTGGTATTTTCCGTAATACTGTTATACGATCCGTTCCAACCGCCGAAGGTGTAAACCTTTTCAACCGTCGCCGCTTTAGTCGGTATTTCTATCGGATTGAGAACTCTTGTAACGGGGTTTTCCGCAGCCTCGCCATATTCGACGATCTGTGTATCAAGCACGGTATTATCGTAGTCAAGGAATTTAACCGTATATGAAGCAACAAAGTTTTCGGTATCGGTATCAAGCACCAACCTCGGAAACGCCGCGCTGATGATATTGTAACGGTATTCTGAAATCTGATTAACCGAGCAAGTACCCGTCAATACCGCAGTCTGCGTATTATATCCGTCGTCGTCAATACCTGACAGATTTGCAAGATCGGCAAGCAGCTTTGCCGTTGTGAGCGTCCAAGCTATGTCTGTCAATCTCAAGCGGTTTATTTTACCTGCTGTCTGGCAAAGAGCAAGTGTGTCTATCGTCTGGCAATCCTCAATAATGACAGTGCGCAGGTTGTTGTATGAAGCGAAAGAAAGCGTTTGCAAATTTCTCAGCTTTTTCGCCGTGAAGCTCGCAACATCATTAAGCAGTACCGTCTGTGCCTTGCCGCCTTTTGCAAGGGAAACGCCCGTTACATTTGAGCGGCGTGTGTAAAGCTCTTTGAGCATTAAGTTACTGCCGAGGTCGAGCGCGGTGTCACGGTCAAATACGCAGCCCTCAAGATTGAGATATTCAAGCGATTTGCAGTTTGCCAAGGATATTGTCTTGATATTCGTGTTGACATAATCGTTGTTTGTGCTGCCGATTCTTGCGTATTTCAAACGCTCAAAAGCAGATAGATTACATTCGCCCACATAGATACAAGCAATCTCGCCTATATCCTGTATGAAATCGGCGTTGTATATGCTGATCTCGGTATCGTTCATAGAGCCTATCTGGTCGAAATCAATCACAACGGGAACGCCTGCATACGCCCTGACTTTTGTGCCATTGCTGATTGTAACGTCCTGCTGTGCCGCTTCAATATAAACCCAAGTATCGACATAAGGCGTGATAGTCAATCTATTTTTAGGCTGTACGCCTGCAAACTCCGTCGGCGTATATCCTCTCAACGTGCCTTTGTTGACTTTGCAAAAACCGCTGCGCATGAAAGATGATATAAACTGCGGCTGAAACTTCAAGAACTGCAAACGCTGCAAAATCTTGAAACCGTTGCACATTTTGAAGAATGTTACAATTCCTCTTAATGTAAAGGGGTATTCGTACTTCTTGATTCCGTCCTCAAGCCTGAGCGCGGTGCAAATCTTGTTTTGATAAGATGTGCAAAGAGCCGCAAACGCCTCTGCGTCCCAACAGCCCTCATTTTCAAGCTGAATGTACAAGCTCCGCAGCTCGTCGGGGAAACATTCCCAATTAAGCCGCCAAAGCGTACTATCCGCAGCATTATACACATTCTTTGTACCTATCGTGTCGGTATCAAGATAACCGTAGCGCAGCGTAAGATCGCCGACGTTATCATTACCCATTGCGGTGTCAAAGTCATATCCGAATACCAAGTGCCATTTTTGCAGTATCTTTGAATAGCCAAAGAACAGGTTTTTGCCTCGGTTATCAGGCATACAAAAGAACAGGGTAAAAAGCTGATGATAAAGAATAGTCTGTCCGACAAAATAATTGTTGAACTCTGCTTTATATCTTGCTTTTCTGTACGCTGCATTATCTCTGATGTATTCCGTGCCGTTAATCGTTACGGTGGGGTCTAAGGGGGCGTTTGTCGCTGTATCGGGGTTGCACTCACACACAAACCTCAAGACGCTCTGCCAACTCGCAATGATCTCGGCTCTGTTGGCAGTAGGCGCAAGGTATCTAAACTCATACGTTCCCTCGCCGTCGAAATTCTCTCCCGTAAGATCGTAGGTCTTAAATCTCGCAAGATCGGAAGTGTTGTTTTTAAGCTCAATGCAGGCAATATCGTCGTCGTCGTTCTGTCCGAAAACTGCATAATTCTTTTTGGAGTTGTTCAAACAACCGAGAGAATAAAAAACAGTTTCGTCGGGCTGAACCTCAAGCGCACCTGCCCTGACAACGTGATCGGAAGTATTGTGATAAAACAACACCGCCATTTGCCCCTCGACAGTATCACGCACGGTAGGATCGTTGAGCCTTGCAGGTCGTTTCCACGGCTGAAAGCGGTTAAACCATTCAGCAAGCAGAATGTTGTTGATATGCTCGGAGCTTGCAACATTCGCTTTGAAATTGAAATATGATACAGGCTTTGAATTTGCCGACATTGCATATCCGCTTTGCGTCGTTCCGTCGTCACATGAAATCTGTGATTTGAAATCAAAGTCAAAGTTTGCGCCGCTCTCGATATAGTCAACAGATGATGTGCCTTGTACCTTCTGCTGTGCAGATACCGTCCATTTATCTTTTGCGCCGCCTGATGTTCTGATATGCGATAAAGTACCAGTGATCTTTGTTTCTTTGGTTGTCGATACGTCGGGAGCGTGCCAAACCAACACATGAAGATCGGGATTGACAGCCGCAGCCAATTCGGGGGTTGCGACTTTTCTGCCTGATGTTTCGTCATATATCAAAGACTTGTTGTAACGGTCTGTAATGATCGAACCGTCCGCGCCGTCAAAGATGTAGTTTGTTAATACCTCTTGATTTTGAAGCGGCGAAGTGTAAGCTCTGATAAGATAAACATATACATCACAATCCGCGGAGCCTATTGTAATTCCCTTTGCGCTACTTTGTGTAAAGTTGTCGTTTTGGGCGTACTGCGCGATTTGGGCGTGTGAGCCAAACTCATAGATTTTCATAAGTCTATCCTGTGTGTCTGCCTCAAT
>Ga0326511_10000172_pt1 | contig 53000 bp, 58 predicted proteins | sample 0_2496_0518_D_FD_203701 | JGI IMG/M metagenome (GOLD analysis project Ga0326511, IMG submission 203701) | Bovine rumen microbial communities from UC Davis, California, United States - 0_2496_0518 | ecosystem: Host-associated > Mammals > Digestive system > Stomach > Rumen | place: USA... | reverse complement strand
ATGTTTATATCGTGTGGTTCGCCTATACTTTAGGTAATCAAAAGGCACTGGCAAGTACCACGTTATTTGATGGTATGTATTATGAGATCACGTTTGACCGCGATATGTGCGCCATTTATTTTGACGCTTATAAGAAATTTGAAAATCAAAAGATCGAGATTCCTGAGAGCGTGGTTTACGGTGCGCCGAAAGAGGAATAACAATGTGTAATAATATATTAGATAGAATAGACAAATTAAATGCCGATGGTGTTGACTTTGTTAATTTTGGAATACCGCCTTTGAGGATTCATTGTTCCTATACCAAAGATGCTATTAAAACAGCGAGTTATCCAAAAAGTCCGTTTAAATGTTGGAAAATGATTAAAGGACATAAGTTTTATGTTGCAAATATTGACGGCAATTATGCTATTGAAATCCTCGGAAATTCAAAATTAAGTAGAGCTTTTTCTGATTTAAAGATTTCCGCTACACTCGTTTATCAAGGCAAAGAACTATGTGTATGGGCTGTTTCTGAAAAAGACTTCAATACTCTATGTGACTATCCAAAAGATAAATGGAAAAAAGAATGGGGTTGGTGGCGCTATTCTCCCGGAAGTATAATTTCCGATTACCCAACACATTTATTTACTGTCAATGGCAAGCCTATGATCGGTTACTACGATCAAGAACGATTAAATGATTATGCTGAATTATGGGCAGAGGACGGCGAAATGACAGTAAAAGAAGCAGAAGAAGATTACTTTTCTCGAACATACAAAGGAATTAGAGACTACCTATGCGATGTAATTGGAGCAAGCACAGAAAAGAATGTTTGCGCCATTGCTATGGATATTGCAACATTAAATGGATTGACATTTGGAGAACTATTTTGGACTTATGGTGACGAATAATGTCATGGGATAATATTATTAAAGAAGCGTATGCCGGTAACTATTCATTCGCAATTTTGGTTGTCGGCATTATGCAGACCATATTGATGATAGTTGCCTTAATCGTCAATAACAATAATCGACGGAGGTAAGTAGACAATGAGTAATATCGTAATCCCACCAAAAATCAATGTTGGTTTTCAAAACAGAAAAGACACATACACTGGCAAACTTGCTTATGTGATCTATTTCGATGATAAAGGAAAACTACATAAGGAGCCATCATGGAATGGTTGGCGTGACGAGAAAATCCCGAACGAAATATATGAAAACGAGCCATTAGAGGGATTCGTTCTTAATAAGAAAGCTGGCGGTTATAAAAGCGGCTGGGATTTCCGGCAAACTTATGCGAGAGTTTATGATCCGCGTGGATTTGAATTTGAAATTACCGTTGAAAATCTTTTATGGATTCTCGAAAGCAATAACTGTATTAAAGGTAAAGGCTTAGAGGGCGAATACATTTACGGTTGGAGTGGCGGCGATTTGGTACTTGTACCTATTTCTTCTCCTGATTATGTAGAAATCAAGAAAAAGAATGATATTCGTACAAGCAATGATTTTATTAAAGGCAAGGAATTGATTGTTGGTGCAACATATAAAGACATCAATGATGGGCTTTATGTGTACTTAGGAAGATATAGATATTATGACACAAAACATTCGACAGAACCGTCCGATGGCTACGATTGTGAACTCGATAATTTAGATTATTATGTTTTAGATTATCAAAGGGCTGATTCGTTCTATCTATATAAAGATTGTGGTTTACAATATTATTTCGCGGAATTAGACGATAACGAATTAAAACCAGGAAGATGGTATACAACTATTTATCATTGGAGATCGTTGCCGAAAAAATTTATTGAATGTGTTGATTACACTTGCCGCCCAGAATACAAAAGTTTCTTTGAATCAGAAGTCGAATGTAAAGATTTCTTCTCACCTGTTGATGTATCAAAGAATAAAATTATTCCATTAAAATTTGAACAATTCGATCAAATGATTAATGATTGGCTAAATTCAAGCACGTATCGTAGATCGTTTGACAAGGAGTTTTTCCACATCAAAGATGGGAAATTTTATTTTGCTAAAATAGCGCATGACGAAAAACGCGAATCGTTATATATTCGCAGTGGTAGATTTTGGGGCATACAGACATATCTTACTTCTAAAGAAATTTTTGATAAATATAAACCTTGTTACGGTGTGCAATATTTAAAAAATGGAAAAGAATTTAGAAAGGTGGGCTATCCGAATGTCGAATAATAATGACGAAAAAATTTTAAAACTAAAGGAAATCGTAGAAGCAAAACGAGAGGAATTGAGTAAGATTCCGCAAAAATTTGTGCCGGAAACAAACTGTATGCTTTCTCTTTACGGACATGAATTTAATTTACATACAATTACCGATTATAATTCCTTGATCTTGCCAATTAAATCACTCATGCTTGCCGCTGAATCGCTCGATCAAGACCCTGCCACGACATTAATTTCAGGTTTTCCGCTCTCAGCTTGGTTTGCCGATATAATGACGTTACAATTAATGGCGTCAGCCAAGTCCAAGAGGAAAGAGCTTGACAGGCTCGAAAAGCAACTGGATTCATTGTTATCTTCCGAGAAATCGACTGAATTAAAGGTTAATAACTTAGAAGATTGGTTACTTAAAATTTAATGAAGAAATTACTCGAAAAGATTAAGCGATTTTTCCGCGAATTAGCCCAAACTGCCGAAGCGATTTTAGATGAAGAACAATGGGGCTAATCGTGGATAATGTAAACGATTTTATACATTATTTTCATCAAGTCAGCCCGACACAAAACATAACGGAAGTATTCACAAGCGGTTGTTGCTATTGGTTTGCATACATTTTATGCGGCAGATTTCCCGAAGCAAAGCTGATGTATGATTTGGCTGCAAACCATTTTATGGCTGAAATTGGCGGTAAATTATACGATATTACCGGCGAAGTAACCGATCAATACAATGTGATTGAATGGGATAAGTATGACGATTCATTACATAAAGAAAGAATAATTCGTGATTGTGTAAATTTTATAAATTTGGAGGACTATAAATGAGCAAAGAATGTGTTAATTGCAGTCATTTTAGCGATTGGTCGTATGATGACGGTACGCCGATATGTGATTACGAAGATGAACAAGGTAATTGTGGTTATGAATATTGTCCTTATAACGACCAAGCAGAAATCAGAAATAAGGGTATGAAGATCGAAATTGATTCTGGCTTTATGAGGGATTATATCAGGCACACCATTATAAATACGGTCGAGGAAAAGGCTTGCAATATTGCTACATTAGAAGTTCAGAGAATTATTGATGCAGAAACAAAAGAGTCTATCCGTCAAAAAGTAAAATCAAAAATCGATGAAAAGATAAACTCCGTTGTTGATCGGGCATTTGATGAATTTCTTGATGGCAATATTGTGGTTGGCGGTGGTTTTTTAAGTGATACAAAAAACATGACAAGACGCGAATATATTGCCAAAGAAATAGAAAAGAAATTATCCGATATAAACATCAATAAGATTAAATCTACCGCCAATGAACAGGCTAAGGTGCAAATAGATGTATTCACTCGAAATTTGCGGGAAGACATTAATCAAAACATCAAAACATATTTTGACGAAGCCACCCGTCAAACGCTTACGGAAAATGTTGTATCAATGTTAATGTGTAATGATACATATAAGAAACTATCTGATAGTATGGGAAGACTTCTCCCGCAGGGCGATAAGTGATACTGAAAATTGAATTAGACGATAATTGCCGGATAATTTACATTCACAATAATGCTATCCGTTGGTGGCTTGCGTCATCATATTCATCGAAGGAATTATGTTATGGAACAGGATTTAAATTCAATATATGAGAACTGCAAAATAGATATAGATATTCCGCTGAAATTTGAAATATTAGGATCAATCGACATGGAGATTATTCATGATATGAAAATGGCGGCGATATATGGCATTTCAACAAAAATTGCCGAGCCAATAGGAATACTGACTGTTCCCGATGAAGAATACGAAGATATTAAGAAACAGATCGAAGAAATGGGAATGGAGATCATCGAATGAATACATTAAAAAATATAATATTCCGCGCAATTAGGCGATTCTTTGCAAATATCAGCGGTAAGGAATACGACTGCTGCGATAGGATTTTTGTGAATTGCCAAAGGTGCGTAGATGAAAAATTAGAGAAATGGCGGTAGGTGATAATAGTATGAATAATATGTTTTTGGTCGATAAAAACGATGCAATAAATCTAAATTACCTTGAAAGAGTTTTTAGGTACGATGACGATAAAGATGATGACATTGTTTATACTTTAGTATTAACCATTAATGGCAAAAGCAAATACTACGATTATGATACTAAAGAAGAACGAGATAAGATTTTCGATATGCTGGTTTCTGGCAACAAGGAAGGAATTGTGAAAGAAATTGTTTCAGAAATATAAAACTGATAAATCACTCCCGCCATGTCCTATTTGCGGAAAGCAACCAAAAGTGAAAATTGAACTCGGCTCCGCAAATAGTGGTTATGTAAGAATCGGGTGCATTAAAAGGAATAAACACTCATTTTATGTTTCTTCCGGCAAAGCGACACTTGAACAAGCCATTGATTCTGCGAGATCACAATGGTTTAAGAAAGTCCGAGAATATCCAAAGTCATACGAGTGCTATTTAGTAAAAAGAGGAACTTTGAAATGAGGGAGAATGTTAAAGTCCTTGTTTGTGGCGGTCGTGATTTCCATGATGCACTACTATTGGTGAATGTTCTCGATGTGCTTATTCCGCGGGAATCCAAAGAGAATATAGAATATGAAATTGTTTCCGGCGGGGCAAAGGGCGCTGACACTATTGCGAAACAATATGCCAAATTGCGGTCATTCACATATAAAGAGTTTCCTGCAAATTGGGACGAGCATGGCAAATCTGCTGGATATATGCGAAATGCTGAAATGGCGGAGTATATACAGGACAACGGTTTTGTGATTGCATTTTGGAATTATAAGAGTAAAGGAACAGAGCATATGATCCGCTTGGCTCGGCAGAAGAAAATTCCAGTAAATATTATTTATTATCCATAAGAGGTAAAAATGACAGACAAACAAATACTGAAAAAGGCTATACTTTTTGAGTTTAAAATGTGCTTAAAATATCCTCATTATAAAAGTATATTATTCTTTTTGAATGATAGAGATAAACGAATTATTATTGATGAAGCATTGAAAGAAATCAGCACGGAGTTTTCCAAATATAAAACAATTCGAGTGCGCTGCAACATGGATCGGCGCGAGATTGTTTTGGAAAATGGGAGTAAGTTCCTCATAACGACTCTTAGTGAAAACTCAAAGGGATATAGAGTACATCATTGTCTTGTTGATAGCGAGATAAGCAATAGCACAATTCAAAATGTAATAATGCCAATGGTTTTGCCGTTAGGACTTTGTGCAAAAGTATATCCGACAATAGATGGCGCCGATATAAGCCATTTTGGTAAATGCCATAATATATATTTATTAACAAAATAAACGTAAATCAAATTGATTTTTTATTGTTATAGAATGTTAAGGAAGATTAGGGCTTGAATAATATAATCGAATTTTAAGTTTATAAAGGAGAAAGCAATGCTTTATAAATCATACGGTGGCAGACAACGTTATGCAAAGGATTGGAAAGATATGACTAATGACATACCTATAAATACTCCACTATACGGATTTGCATATTACTTTGCAGATAGTATTTGTACCCCAAGTTTAAAATGTCCACCAGTTTTAGGAGAAGTGGTATCTCTTGCACGTTTTAGAGAGTTATTTCCAAAGTTAAAACATAAATACAGTCATCTTGATGGTTGGGGTCGAGATGTTTCAAAAAGTCCGGCGGTATTTATACCGTATAAGCGAAACACAAAAGAATTTTCAAAAAGCGGATATGTTGAATATACCAATAGAATATTCGCAGATACTTACGAGGAAGCTGTAAAATATTATAACTCTCGTGTTAAATCACGCATTAACGCTTTGATTGAATGTTCCGAACAAGCTAAAGAAGATTACATTTCAATCAATCACGGAAGCTAATAATGCTGATCGGCTTAATATATAACAAAAATAGTGAGAGTGATAAAGTTGAAGTATGATAAATTGCCTATTGGCTGGCTTGCGCCGGACGGTGATATGTATGAATGTGATCTTTACGATCATATAGAAGCTGCGGCAAATATTTGCAATAAATTCGGATATGAACGATTTGGTGCATTAGATGATATTCTCCTAAAACATTCATGGGTTCACATATCATTTTCGTTAGCTCCGTATCGCAGATTCTATATTGAATGGGATAAATTTTTGACTGAACCGCAAAAATCTTTTTTACGACCTTATTTCGAGAATGTATTTGTTAATTCTTCCGCTTGCTCACGTTGGGAACAGGAAACCGAGATATGAGGGCTAACAATGGAAATTAAATTACCAAAAAATTATAAAGACATATTCACTTTGAGAGAATATGAGCAAGCACAAGCAATTCAAAAATTATTTCATGACTGTGACTTTAAAGAAGAAGAAGCAGAAACGGTATTAGCATATTATTTATCGAAAGATAAAGAAATATGTAAACACGGTTCATACGAAAAAGCTGAAATAGTCAAATTAGATGCCGAGATTATAAAAGATAGTTCGATAGAATATAACGGATTAGACGAGATCGGCGCAGGTGTAGAAACTGGTTATTTGAATGTGCAACTAACGATTATGGCGCTTTTGCCAAATGTGAGCTTTGTCGTTATTGAAATTCCTCTTACTGAAATATGGAGAATGAATATAATGCGCAACGATAATTTCAAGCGTGCAATAATTAACGAATATAAAGTGATTTCATAAACAGGAGGCGGATAATGACTTCTAAAGAAAATTTAATTGTAGTTGCCATAGAGGAATGTTCGGAATTGGCGAAAGCCCTGACGAAATTCATGCGATTTGGCGTAGGTGCCGAGCGGAACAACGAGCAGGATATATGGATAGAATATTTCCAATTAAAGAAGATGATGCAAATGCTGGTTGACAATCAGATTTTGAATCTGTGCCCCGATGATATTGCAACTATGATTATGGAGAGCAAAGAGAAAAATGTTAAATCCTATGAAAAATATTCTCAAAAAATCGGGCAGATCATCGACTAAAAGATATGCAAAACGATCAAAAATAAGATCGCGGTGTAATACATAGGTTAGTTAGCCTTTAATAAGCGACTTTATATAGTCTATTTTCTTTTGATAATATTCCCGCGATTCTTGTGTCTTAGAATCATTGAGTTTGATTTGGTTGACATATAAAAGTAATTTCAATTCGTCTTGTGACAAATCAGTATAGTATAAAGGTACTTCATTAGTATTCATGTATGTTCTCCTTCAAAAATTCGCATTACACCACAAGACAATTATAGGAATATAACGCATTTAGGTATATTAGCAATAGTACACAAGAAATCATAAACTAAAATGTGAACAGAATGGTGGTGATTATATGAGTAAATATAATGCTCTAATTACTGCGGAGTTTAATCGTTTTAACATTTATCATATTAGAACATATTTAATTCCGCAAAATTATGATCCTAAAAACTACGGCAGATATTATATTTTTACATCGCATGATAAAGTGAAAGCCATCTCAGAAGATGATATGGTGGATATGGAGCTTACTTTACCGGAACTTGTTAGAATGGCGGTCGAAATCATTAAACAATTTGATGTTAGCATGATTATAGTAGATGTTGTAGGGATTGGGCTTGGAGTGTTTGACATACTTTCAGACATGAAAGATGAAATTGGTTTACCGATTCAACCAATACAATATGTGTCTATGCACTATGACAAAGAAAAAATACCCGATAGCATAAAGGCGTTAGAGGAAAGAGCAGCCCAAATAAAGGAGTGATTACATGAACCATAGAGGAAGTAATATTCCCGAACAATCAAACATTCCTCCAATTCCGCAAGATATCCTAACATTATCCGATTCGTTTCAAGAGGCGCGGAAACAAATTTTAGCCTTGAATAAGACTGAAACAAATTACGATCATATCTGTAATATGGAAATCAACGAACTTGCCGAGTTTATTCATCTGCTTATAGACGGAGATGAATGTGATTATTGCGCTTATAAAGATACGGAAAGATGTGATGGAGGAAACATATGTATAGGTGGCATAATTAAATTTCTCAAAGCAAAATATACGAAAGGCGGGATTTTAGATTAGTGCTAATTGACATTGATAACGCAGAACAGATTGCAACCTCACCGAGCGACATTAAGGTAGCGATAGATATTGACGACACATTAATTGATCTATTACCTGCATGGGTCGATTGGCTGAATAACCACTATGGTACGAATGTAGATTATAAATCAATAACTGAATGGGACATGACAAAGTTTTTCCCGACAATCCCGCCAAATGAAGTGTTTGCTCCGCTTATGGATATGCTTTTCTGGACTACCGTAAAGCCCAAAAATGGAGCAGTAAAATATCTCAAAATGTTAATAAAAGAGGGATTTGATTTATATTTATGTTCAGCTACGCATTATGACACAATAGGGCTAAAACATAATATTGTTATGAGAAAATATTTCCCATTCTTTCCTTGGAATAATGTTATTATAGCGGCACATAAGCACATGATAAAATGTGATGTTTTAGTCGATGATGGTCTACATAATTTTAATGGCGTAGAAGCGATCAATGTAGTATTCGATGCGCCACATAATCAAGAATACGAAAATCCATATTATGATACTTACAGAGTGCATGATTGGAAAGAATTATATATACTTTTACATAATCTTGTAGGAATAGAATGATAGTAGACATTTACAATACGGACAAGCATTATGATTTAGTGCTTGCTGAATAGTTGGGGAAATGAGTTAAAATAACGGCTTATGCCGATTACATATACAATATATATTTTGGAGGTATTTTTTAAAATGTTCAAATGTAAAGATTGCAATACTCCTATGGAGAGAGTTTATATTTTCGATGAAAAGGGCAACTCTGCGCAGGTAATGAAATGCCCGATGTGCGGAGGTCACACGAAACTCAGACCCATCGAGTATGATAACAACGGCAATCTAATCAACCGTCATAATAGCGGAAAGCCAAGAAGAAGAAAGAAGGTCGAGAAGTAATTGTATTGTGCTTACATAACCACCTTAAAGGATTTACGCAAGCACGACAATGCGGATAGACTACAATGTGCTACCGTTTTTGGAAACAATGTCATAGTTGATCTGTCATACAAAAACGGTCAAAAAGTAGTCTATTTCCCGACAGACGGACAATTAGGGAAAGAGTTTGCCGAAGAAAACAATCTTGTTCGTAAAAAGGACGAGCATGGAAATAATATTGGTGGTTATCTTGATCCTGATAAGAGAAATATTACCGCATTGAAACTCCGCGGCGAAAAATCCGATGGGTTGGTGCTACCTATTGAGGTGCTTAGTAAATATACCGACATTGAACAATTAATGGACGGTGAACAGATCACAACATTAAATGGAACAGAGATTTGTAGGAAGTACATTCCAAGAGCCAACCATAGGAATCCGAATCCTAAAAGCGGAAATGGCAAGAAGCGTAATCCGAAAGAGGAAAAATTAAAAATTAGTTATCCGTTCTTTGTTGAGCATATAGATACTCAACAGTTAGCATATAACGAAAAAGCATTCAAGCCCGGCGACACCTGTTATATCACATTAAAAATGCACGGATCAAGTGGGAGAACAATGAACGCTATTGAAGTAACCACTAAGAGAAAACCAAAATTCATCAAAAAATTATTCCACACTAAGGACAAACAAGTGCGAACTTATAAGTTTGTCAGTGGAACAAGAAGATGTACTTTGAGGGATTACGATGGTGGATGGTATGGTAGCAACGCTTTCCGCGAGAAGTATCACGATTTCTTTAAAACCAGACTACCGAAGGGGGTAGAAATCTTTTATGAGATTGTTGGTTATGTCAATGAAAGTACACCGATTATGGGTAGATGCAGTAATAAACTAATCAAAGACAAAGAGTTCACCAAACAGTATGGTGATACAACCACATTTTCATATGGGTGTGATGTCGGAGAAAATGACTGTTATGTATATCGCATGACCATGACAAATGAAGATGGATATACAGTTGAAATTCCGTGGGAGCAAGTGCAAATTGAGTGTGAAAAGATGGGCGCTAAATGTGTACCTCTGTTTGAGAAATTCACATTCACGACATGGGACGACCTCATGGAGAGAGTTGAGAAATACTATGACGGCGCTGATCCGATTGGCAAAACTCATATTAGAGAGGGAGTTGTCGTCAGAATTGATAACAGACCGACATTCACTGCTTATAAGCATAAAAATTGGAGTTTTAAAGTTCTTGAATCTATCATTAAAGATACTTCCGATGCACCAGATATGGAAGAAGCCGAAGAATTGATTGTGGAGGAATCCCGAAATGAATAATTTAAATAATGAAAACGCTAATACTATTCCGCAAAATAATGATACTGAAAACTCCGAGAAAAAGATAGAAATGCTTTTAAAAGAAGCTATGGATTCATCATATAAAAAAGGACTTCTTGCTGGTGTCTATACCGCAAGCAAAGTTGTATCAGATATTTTGAACGATAAATCAAAACCTTTAATGGCGAGAATAGAGCGTGTCAAAAACTATTGTAAGGTATCAGTTAATAATAAAGAAAAGTTTGTTCCTACGCCAAATACAGGAAATATCTCGAACAGCGAAAACGAAAAACCCACAGGGGATGATACTATTGAATAATTTAATCAAAGAGCAAAATTCGCCGCCGTTTATGTTTATGATGTGTGGTTTGCCGGGAAGCGGTAAATCCACTTTCGCTAAAACCATTACGGTATCTAAGAATCATATTACGCTACCCCCGAAAATTCATTCGTCCGATGCAATTCGTAAAGAATTATACGGTGATGAAAGTTTGCAGATAGATCACGATAAAGTATTTGCATTATTACATAAAAGAATTATTGAAGATTTGCGAGCTGGTAGAGATGTTGTCTATGATGCAACCAATATCAACAAGAAACGAAGAATCCATTTCCTTAATCAATTAAAAGATATTAATTGCGTCCCGTATGCTATCGTAATGGCTGTTCCTTTTTCTGATTGCTTAAACAGAAACAATCTAAGGGGTAGATGCGTGCCTGAAAAAGCAATTAAACGTATGTATATGAATTGGGAACCACCGCATGAGGGTGAGGGATTCCACCATGTAAATTACGTATTCCCTGATGATGTTACATACGATAATTATACTCTCGGTCAATTTGCAGATGATGCTAAAAATTTCGATCAAGAGAATAAGCATCATTCCATGACTCTCGGAGAACACTGTGACAAAACGGCAGAATATATCTTGCAGAATAAACCCGACAATTTCATGCTATATGTTGCCGCTAAATTACATGATAATGGCAAGATTTTCACAAAAACGAGAGTAAACCGAAAAGGAATTGATGATGGTAATTGCCATTATTATCAGCATCAAAATACTGGCTCATATGATTCTATGTTTTATGTGAAAAATATTACGAATCAAAATGCTGCCAAAATCACATATGTTGCAAATCTAATTTATTATCATATGCACCCATATATCCAATGGAAACAATCTGAAAGGTGCGTTAAACGCGATAAAGCACTTCTTGGAGATTTATACAATGATGTTTTACTTCTCCACGAGGCGGACGCCAATGCTCATTAATACAATTACACTCTATGAGTGATGATATAGATTTACGGGTTTAACCAATACAGGAAATATCCCGAAATACTTTAGAAAGGATTGAGAAAAATAGCAGAACAGAAATTAAACATTTTCGTGACTTTGAATGATATTGATGTCACGGATAAAACCAAAGAAAAGAATGGTTTAACCTATTTGCCTTGGGCTGCCGCATGGTCAGAAGTAAAGAAACTTTACCCTGACGCTGAATACGAGATTATTCCGCAAATCATGGATGAGTACGGCAATACAAGATTTTGGCATGATGATGGTAAAACCGGCTGGGTTATGGTGGCTGTAACTATTAATGGACGCACTCTTACAGAGCCTTTGCCAATTATGGATTTCAAAAATAAGTCGATAGCAGCAGAGGATATTACATCAGTGGAGGCGAACAAAGCCATGAAACGCTGTCTTGTAAAGGCGTGCGCTATGCACGGATTAGGATTATTCGTTTACTTAGGCGAGGAATTGCCGGAAACAGCGTCAAAGATACTTGATTTACAAGCTACCGTGCGCGATCTTGCCAAGAGAAAGTCTGCTTTGTCGGAAAAGGCTGCCGAAGAAGCTGTTGCTCTTTGTAGAGAAGCTGAAAAGGCAACTAACCCCGATCTGGAGGATAAGTACATCACCGGCAAGGTTGATAATATCGACGATGTTGAAGTCCTCGAAAGTCTACATAAAAAATTGTTAAAGATTAAGAAGTGATAGGAGAACGTTATGGGTCTTAGACAAGCAAATATTTATACTAAGGGTTTAGCAGAAGCCCTTGAAATGAAAGAAAGCGATCTCATTGAGTTACTTGCTCAGTATCGAGTGGGCGGTTATGCAAGAGTATGGGAGATTGAAGATAAAGGAAACTATGCAACTTGTCGTTTAAGTACAAACAGAAAAGACGGCGATAAGTTTATCCCCGATTTCAGCGATGGATTCGTTAGTTTTGTTGGTTCTGCTTACGAGAAAATCAAGGACGTTGAAATCCCTGAAAATAAAAACGGAAAGCCCGTAGGTGTTTCAATTCAGATCACTTCCGTAGAAGCAACAACTCGATATATCGAGAAGAAAAATTCTACATATCACAATTATGCGGTTTTTGCTTTTGAATTTGTCGAAAATAAATCCGATGAAAAGAAGTCAAGCAAATCGGCAAAGACATCTGCAAAAAGAACAACAAAAACCAGTAAGTCAAAGGCTTCAAAGGCAAAAACTGATGATGGTTTCCAAGAAATGCCTTTGGACGATGACCTGCCGTTCTAATTATGGCGGCATTAAAAGAGAACGTCAAACTTTTTGAAGAATTGCTAAAAGCAACCAATAGGGAAGGTATAGAAGATTTGATTGCATTTATCAAAAAATCAGACTTCTATACCGCTCCCGCAAGCACGATATACCATTCATGCCATGAGGGTGGTTTATTAGAACATTCAATTAATGTTTATAATCGTTTAAAGAAAAAGTTTGATGATGAATTGTGGGTAGATTCATGTGGGATAAAAGATGAAAACATCGTTATTTGCGCCTTATTGCATGATCTATGTAAATGCTATTTCTATGTGCCGGATATAAGAAACAGAAAAGTATATTCGGAAACAGGTGCAAAGAGAGATGGCATGGGAAGGTATGATTGGGAATCGTATCAAAGCTATACAGTTGATGATAAATTTCCTTACGGTCATGGCGAAAAATCAGTAATGATGATTGAACAGTTTATCAAATTAGAGCCGATTGAAAGATACGCGATTCGTTGGCATATGGGATTCACCGAACCCGACCATAAAACATTGAGCGCTGCGATCAAGAAATATCCATTCATTCTTGCAATTAATGAGGCGGATTTAGAAGCAACGTATTTATTAGAGGAAGAAGAATAATGAGTAGATCAACGAACATCAAACATTGCAGATACGCTATGTGTAATCATGGCGGAAGTATTGACGTAACAACAGATAAATATGTTATGCCAAAAAAAGGATATTACTATCATGCCGATTGCTTCAACAATTATAAAACCGCCATGCAAAAGGATGATAAAACAAAAAAAGACCTGCAATATATTCGCAATCAGTGGGTTACTTGTATTAATAAAACTGTTGTATATAGCGAATTAAACAGATGTTTAAATGATCTCCTTTTGCGCGGAGTTTCTTCCGATTTTATGGTGTTTACATTAGATTATGTCATTGACCATCATTTGAATCTAAACCACCCGATGGGTTTTAAATACTATATCGACAAAGGATATATCAGAAAGGCATATCAATCAAAAATTAATAAAATGCAAGCGAAGCAAAATGCAGACTTGCCGGTTGACAATCCTACTGATTCACCGTCATTCAAGATTAACAAGCCAAAGCCCTATGGGTTTAGTAGTATTTTGAGAGGTGATAAGCGATAAACAATGAAATTGCGGAACTATCCGATATTCAATCAGAGGGTGGAGTTATAGGAACATTACTTGTTCACCCCGAATTTATTTTACATAGTGACTATCTTAAACCTGAGTATTTTTACAATAAAGATAACGGTTGTTTATATTGGGCTATCCAAGAACTATATAAAGATGGCGTCACTAATATTGATTCCTATAACCTATCAAGCAAAATTAACAGCCACAAAGGTGTTAAACAAAAACTTGAATCTTTTAATCTCCCGTCAATCCAGGAGTTGATGGGTTTATATAAACAGACGGCAAGAGGCACTATTGAGGAATATAAACTTCTCGCCGACAATATCGTAACTAATTCGTTCAAGCGTGACTTATCTCAAACACTGAAAAGATTAGAAAAAAGATGCTATCGGAAAGATGCGGATTTAGATACTTTGAATTGTGAAATTTCCGATGGTTTAGACGATCTAACTCAAAGATATATCACACATAACGAAATACATACTCTCGGAACTGATCTTGATTCTATTTGGGACGAAATAGTTAGTCGCAGGAATCCTAATGGTCAATCGGGTATTCTATCAAAATTTGCATTATTAAATGAGTATTTTACCTACGAAATCGGAGAGCTTGTTGTTCTACAAGCAAAATATAAACGTGGAAAGTCAGTATTTTTGATGAATGAGGTTGTCCATAAGTTGCAAAATGGAGTGCCGTGCCTTGTTGTTGATACAGAAATGCCTACACGTTTATATACTGAACGCTTAATATCTCATATCACAGGCATAGAGGTTAAACGTGTAAAAAATGGCAATTACAACGATAAAGAAGCCGCAAAGATAAAAAAAGCCATAGAGTGGCTAAAGACTCAACCTTTCGTTCATATTTATGATCCTCAAATAACGAATGAAAAATTGTATTCCATTTGCAAGATGCTTAAATATCGTATCGGACTTCAATTTGTAGTTTTTGATTACATTAAAAGCAACGAAACATCTACAAGTGATAACTACAACATTCTTGGGGCAAAATGCGATTTCTTGAAAAATAGAATCGCCGGAGAACTTCAACTTGCCGTTCTTTCTGCTTGCCAGCTTAACAGAATGGGAGAAGTTGCAGATTCCGATAAAATTAATCGCTATCTATCCGTCGGTATCAAATGGGATTTTAAACCCGAATCTTTGGTACAGAAAGATGGTATGGAAAGTGGCAATACATATGCAAGAGTTTATGTTAATCGACTTGGCAAACAGATGCAAGAAAATAACGACGAGGATTATATTGACTTCGTTTTTCGTGGAGATATTATGACGATCACTGAATCTAAAAATCAACATAGAAGATTGAAAGACGATCTATTTTAAGGAAGGAGATTGACATTGGCTATTAAATATGATGATGAAATGCTGCAAGAAATCAACGACAATGCAGATTTAGTAGCTTATGTGCAGCAGTCTTTAGATTTAGTCAAAAAGGGTAATGACTATTTTGCGCATTGTCCTTTGCACGAAGATAAGACACCTTCCTTGTCATTCACTCCCTCAGAAAATTCATTCTTTTGTTTCTCGTGCGGAGCAAAGGGAAAAATGATCGGTTACTTGATGAAATTCGAGGGGCTATCATTTGATGAAGCCGTAGAAAAAGCCTCTCGGCTCGCCAATGTAGATATGGCTCAAATGTGCCAATCTCCAACAATAATGTTGCTAAAACGTTGGCGACCATATCTGTCGCCGCCACCTAAAGACGTTATTGAACACCCTGAGATAGCAGTTTCAAAGTTGGAACAATATGAACAGAAACCAGCTTACGAATGGGTTGAAGAAAACATATCAGAAAAAACGCAAAAGGATTTCGGCGTCCGTATAGACACTACGGCAAATCGCATAGTTTACCCTGTTTTTGATATACATGGCAAACTTATTAACATCAAAGGCAGAACAAGATATAAGGCTTTTAAAGATTTAGGGATAGCAAAGTATATCAACTATTTCAAGGTTGGTACAATGGATTATTTACAAAGTCTTGAAAAAACATTGCCTTATATACAAGAAAAACATGAAGTAATTATATTTGAGTCAGTCAAAAGTGTTATGAAAGCATATCAATGGGGATATCGTAATTGCGTTTCCGCAGAAAAGCACACTTTAACGCCCGAACAAATATTGCTTCTCGTTAGTTTACACGCCGATATTGTACTTGCTTACGATTCGGATGTTGATTATTCATCCGGAGATGTTTCCGATAACATCAATAAATTAAAGAAAGTAACCAATGTATACATCGTTGAAGATGATGAAGAATTATTGGGCGGAGAAGAATCAAAAAATTCTCCCGTAGATTGTGGATTAGAAATATGGGAGGAACTATATAAGAACAAAAGAAAGGTGGTGTAAAGATATAGGAAGTGAAGCAAAACGCTGGTCGTACTCTCGCACCACCAGTTTTCATAATTGTAAATATGAATACTATCTAAATTATATCGTTGGAGACGATGATATTTACTTATCCGAGAGTAACTACTATGCGGAATTTGGGAGTTATATCCATGAAATATTAGCTATGATTTTTGATGGCAAATTAAAACCAGAAGATTCACTTGACTATTTCATTGACAACTATGAAATGAATGTGTGCTATAAGGTAAAACAATCTACGATGGATAAAAACCTTGAAATCATGGCGGACTACTTCGCAACTTTAGATATAAATTGGATCAACGACTATGAAATTATTGGCGTCGAAAAGGAAGTAAACTTTACATTAAATGGCAAAAATTTTGTAGGATTCATCGACCTTTTATTGAGGGATAAGCGTGATGGCAAGATTGTTATACTTGACCATAAAAGTGCAGAATACCCATTCAAGAAAAATGGTGAATTAAAGAAAAAAGAAACCAAAAGTTTCAATGGATATAAAAAGCAAATGTACTTATATGCGCACGCAGTAAATCAGATTTATGGCGAATTTCCAAAGGAAATGACTTGGAATCTATTTAAAGATGGCGGCAAATTTGCTACGATCCCATTTATCGAAAAAGAATACAAAGAAATCATGGAATGGTTTGATAAGGTTATCTCAGAGATAGAATCAGAGAAAGAATTTGATCCGCACGAGGATTATTTCTACTGCCACAATCTGTGTAATTTCCGAAATTGTTGCGAGTTCAAACTGTTCCCAATTAAAGAATAGGGGTTTAAATGTATAAAAACTACCATAAACACGATCATTACGGTAATCCGTGGGTTATGGACGTTGCAGTTAAGCCGGAAGATTATTGTAAAAGAGCAGTAGAACTTGGGCATGATACAGTTTTTACCGTGAACCACGGCGTAACAGGAAATATATTTGACTGGTTAGACAAATCAAAACAGTATAATTTGAAAATGTGCTATGGCACAGAAGCCTATTATGTAAATGATAGATTCCAGAAAGATGAAAGCAGCAGGGACAGAAAACATTTAATAGTCATAGCAAAGAACAACGATGGCGTTCTTCAACTCAATGACATTATGTCAGAAGCCCACATGACGGGTTTTTATTCTCGACCAAGAATTGATAAACAGTTATTGTTTTCACTTAATCCAAAGAATTTTATTATCACAACAGCCTGTGTCGCGGGAATTTGGGACGACACCGAATTAATACTCGCATTAAATAATAAATTCAAAGGAAATTTCTTTTTGGAATTGCAAGCCCATAATATTGCAATACAAAAAACAGTAAATCAAAGGTTACTGAAATTGCATGAATTGGCAAAAATACCGATCATTCATGCGAACGACAGCCATTACATATACCCCGAAGATTCAAAATATCGTGACATACTCCTTTCGGCGAAAGGAATGAATTATGAACAAGAGGGCGGAATGATATTAGATTATCCGTCCGAAGATACGATTTATGACCGCTACGAAAAGCAAGGCGTTTGTTCAAGATCGTTAGTTGCTGAAATGCTTGATAGCACAAACATCTTTGATGAATGTGAACCGATTACATTAATAAATGATGATATTAAACTGCCGAGCGTTTCAGATAACCCAACGGCAGATTTACGAAAGCTGATTTCTGTTCAATGGAACAAAGAGAAAGAAAACGTGCCACAAAATCGTTGGGAAGAATATGAAAAAGCCATAGATTATGAGCTTGATATAGTCGAGAAAACACACATGGAAAACTACTTTTTAATCGACTATATTGTTGCGAAAAACGGTCAAGAGAAATATGGCGGTAAATTAACCAACACCGGGCGTGGATCAGCACCATCTTTCTATATTACAAAGTTGCTTGGTCTGACTGATATAGATAGAATTTCTGCGCCAATTACTTTGTTTCCAACAAGGTTTATGTCGGTTGAGCGTATCTTAGGAACAAGATCATTACCCGATAAATGGATAATAACAATACCTATTGTGTTTATGTTCACACAAATACAATAAATGGAAAGAAATATATAGGTATCACAGGACAAGACCCACAGAGAAGATGGGGAACTAACGGAAATAGATACAAAAATCCATACTTTAATAATGCTATTAAAAAATATGGCTGGGATAAATTCAAACACGAAATACTTGAATCAAATTTATCTTTAAAAAGAGCCTGTGAATTAGAAAAATATTACATCAAATTGTTTAATACGAAAAGTCCAAATGGCTACAATCTTACCGATGGAGGTGAGGGAACGGTAGGTTGGGTGCCGACAGAGGATTTTAGAAGAAAGCAATCTAAAATCCATAAAGAACAATGGAATGATCCAGAGTTTAGAATGAAAATGATGGATATTAGGCAAAGCAGTAATAGTGTTTATAAATCTAAGGAATTTAGAGAAAAAATATCCCAATTAGTTTCTGGCGAAAATAATCCAAATTATAAGCATTATTGGACTGACGAACAAAAACAAAATTTACGTGTTAAGCAACAAAATAATCCTATATATAAAAATGAAAATAATCCAAATGCAAAAAGAATAATGTGTGTTGAAACAGGAGAAATATTTGAGTGTATGAAATACGCTATGGAAAAATATGGAATAAAAGCACATGGTTCATTAACTGTTGCGCTAAAATATCCTACACGCACAGCCGGAGGACTGCATTGGATTAGAGTATAATTATCCGATTGTCGCCTTACATAGTGATATGTATTGAATAACTCAGAATATGCTGGAACATCCTAAAGGTCAAAACACTACAACGTAATGATAAATCATAAGCGTGATAGTTGCGAAAGCAGAAAAAAGTTTTTGATATAGTGCAAGGTTAAATCCTAAACACCGCAATAATGGATAATCAGCAGAGATAGCAACGAAAGTTGAAGCTCTCAACGACTACCAATGAGCATCCGCGATAATATCAACGATGATTGTATAGTCTACTCCCCTAATAAATATCGGGAAACCGAGGGTATCAAGGATTGATCTTAATATGGCTGACAGAGAGCCGTTTATAAAAGCTACCGAAGATTTACTCGGAAAAGAAAACTGCGCTTGGATGCTAACGTGGAAACCGATGCAAAACTCAGAGGCTTTCCGTACTTATTGCAGAGGTATCGGCATGGAAATCGGGGAATACGATGAAATTGCCAAAAATATTGATTCTTATGAGAATGACCGAAAATGGGGAAAAATAATTGAGGAAAGTAAGCGTTTCCGTGGAGTTGTAGTGGCGGTATCAGAATCACCCTGTTCAATGCTGCTATATTCTAAACCAGTTCGCAAGGAACTTGGAATAGTTAGGACAAACGCGAATGTATATTGTTGTCTGCTTGATGGCATTAACTGTGATAAATATAAATACCTAAAAAACGATTACCTCTCAGTTTTGGTGTGGTCAATCATCAGATCAACGTGCGAACTTGCAGGAATCCCAATCCCGACAATTCGAGAGTTAGATAAACTGTTAGACGATAAAACATTTGACATCTATAAGAATAAATTGACTTGCTCAATCAACCAAGCTGATAGCGATTGGGCTACCGAACTTGTGTCGAGATATTGCCCGAAAAGCGTAGAAGAAATGTCCGCATTTGTAGCGATTATAAGACCAGGGTGTGCGAAATTACTGCAAGATTTTATTGATCGAAAACCATATACAACTGGCGTCAAAGCTCTTGATGATTTATTAATTGAGGGTAAACATAGAATGATCTACCAAGAGCTAATTATGAAATATTTAATTTGGCTCGGAATCCCCGAAACAGGATCATATGACATTATTAAAAAGATTTCCAAAAAGAAATTTAAAGAAGCCGAACTTGCAGAATTAAAAACCAAACTATCAAAAGGTTGGTTAAAGCAAGTCGGCACAATGGATGGTTTTGAAGGAACTTGGGGAATAGTACAAGACGCGGCAAGATACTCTTTCAATAGTAGCCACTCACTCTCCTACGCTTACGATAGTTTATATGGGGCATATCTCAAATCGCATTATCCATTAGAATATTATACCGTTGCATTAAACAGTTACCAAGACGATACAGTGCGAACCACGAAACTGACAAAAGAATTGGAATATTTCGATATTCAGTTAAAACCGGTCAAATTCAGATATTCACGAGCAAATTATTCTTTATCAAGAGAAGATAACAGTATATACAAAGGAATTGCGAGTATCAAAAATCTTAACGCAAAGTGCGCCGAGGAAATGTATCAGTTAAGAAACAACAAATATACCGATTTCATTGAATTGTTATATGACATTAAAAGAGAAACAACTATCAATTCAAAGCAATTAACAATTTTGATTGAATTAAATTTCTTTGAGGAATTTGGAGATAGAAATTATTTGTTGCAAGTTTGCGCTCTCTATGATAAATGGGCTGACAGAAAAACGTTTAAAAAAGAAGATGCGGCAATTTCGGGCATCCCTCTTGAATTAATCCGACAATTTGCGGGTAAAGAATCCGAAAAGCAATTCTCACAAATGGATATGAAACCATTAATACATAATCTCGCAGAACATTTACGATATGTACCGCACGCACTGAACGAACTGATTAACTCACAAGTGAAATATCTTGGATATGTGGATATTCCGCCCGATCCAAAATATAGCGGGTATGCCGTTGTACTTGATGTTGATACTAAGTTTTCCCCGAAGGTCAAATTGCACTCATTAAAGAATGGAACCCTATTGGATTGCAAAATTAATAAGAAAACCTTTGCGAAATATCCTTTGGAGATTGGAAATGTCATAAATATTCATAAAGTGAATAAAAAACCAAAAGTTCACAAAAATGACGCCGGAAAGTGGGTTGAGATACCCGGAACAAGTGAACTGTGGGTAACTGAGTATAACTCGACTTGTTTAAAATAAAAAATGCTCAATTCTTGAACACTTAAAAGTGAATAAAACTGATATTTGATTGACATTTTGAGGACTAATATGAAAAACATCACAAGATTAGAAAATTACTATGATTACCACTATCAATGTATAATATGCGGTCAAATCGTCCAAAAGAACCGCTCCGAAAGTCGGGTAATGCTAATCAGGCATTGCCCGACGTGTAATCGAATAACAAGGTTTATGGTTCACTGGAATCCATATAAAAAACCGGCAGCATAAAGGAGATCGAATGAGCAAAGATAATTGTTATTTTAAATTATCAATGGTTCCCAACGGAGAAACTTTCGATATAACTCCCATTTTCAAACCAATAGAAAGTATAAATTTCAATAGGGAATCAGAATATGTAAGCGACAGCAAGAAAAGAATATTTTTCCCAAATACAACCCACGATTCAATAGATATTAAACTCAACGATGAAGACTTTGATTTTAATGACATTCTCGGTATTGATTCCACCCACGATTTCAAGATTAAAGTCAAATATCAAGTTGGAGTTCAGCAAACAAGGCGACACAAGAAAAAGAGAATTAATAAGAAGTGGGCTAAACGCTATGGGACACGACCTATTTATAATTGGATAGAAATTCCAAGATGTCGTTTCTCACATGAAGATGGTACGAATACATATCACGGAGAGATATTGTCAAAATGGTAACTTATGAACCATATTTAAAAATAAAAGGGGTTCAGCGTAGAACACATAAAAATAAGCGGATAAACAAGAAATGGCTAAAACGATATGGTATGCGTTTTGAATTGTGGATGAACGGCGTGCTGATTGAAAGAGATGCAAATTTCAAAATACAAAGTACATCTTTGGAAAAGTATTACCGCAAAAACTATAAGATTAGATATGTTTAGAAAGGAATGATAAGTAGAACATATGGCGACAGCAGATGATTATTTATATATTGCCATAAAGGATATTTTAAAGAATGGATATAAGGATGAAAACCCTCGCCCCAAATATGCCGACGGAACGCCAGCTTATACATTTTCCGTAAATCATACAATAAGAAAATATGATTTAAGTAAAGGCGATTTTCCGATATGCGCACTTAGACCGATAGCATGGAAAACAGCAATTAGGGAAATTTTCACAATCTATCAAAAACCAACCAATAAGATTTCGGAAATGGAATCTATGGGAGTTGGCTGGTGGAAAGATTGGGATATTGGCGACGGAACTATCGGTCAAAGATACGGCGGCACCGTTAAGCGCTATGATTTAATCAATAATTTGATTAACGACATAGAAAAAGACCCATATGGTCGCCGCAAGATCGTTAGCCTTTGGCAAGAAACTGATTTACATGAAACTCCCGGGCTTGCTCCTTGTGCTTTCTGTACCATTTGGAATGTTCGTGGTGAATACCTCGATATGTGTATGATTCAGCGCTCGGGTGATATGCTGACAGCTTCGGGCGGTGGTATGGTGAATGAAGTACAATACGCAGCGTTACTTATGATGATAGCTCGACATACCGGATATAAACCTGGTGTTTTCACTCATTTTACAGCCAACGAGCAAATCTATGACAGACATATAGATGTCGCAAAAGAATTGATCCAAAGATATGACAATAGTTTGAATCCTTCTATTCATCCTAAATTAGTATTAAATTCTAATACACATAATTTCTTTAAGATGACAATAGATGATTTTGAAATGCACGATTATGAACCTATTAAACCACAGATAAAATTGGAGTTGGGAATATGATTATCGCTATTGCGGCAGTCGATGAAAATTGGGGGATAGGCTACAATAACAAACTGTTAGTCAAAATTCCAGAAGATATGCAAATGTTCAAAGAATTAACAGAAAACAATGCTGTTATCATGGGAAAAAACACATTTAATTCTATTGGGCATCCTTTGAAAAACAGAATTAATATAGTGATTACACATGAATACTCGTCTCCTGTGCGTGATGAAAACGGCGTGATATATCTCAATATGAATAACTTGATAAGCTATATATTGCAAAATAAAGCAATAGCTAACTTCATTAATCAAGATATCTACATAATTGGTGGCGCAAGTATATATGAACAGTTACTCCCGTACTGTGATAGAGCATTAATAACTAAAATTGTTCAAACATATAAAGCCGACACTTATTTCCCGAATTTAGATAAAAACGAAAAATGGAAAATCACAGAAGACGGAGAAGTAAAAAGTTTCAATGGAATCCAATACAAATTCACCACATATGAAAGGATCAAATAAATGATTAGACATGAGAGTATGTGTGTTGGCTGCCCGCCGGAATTAGGTTGTCTTGGAAAAGGATGCCCCTATAATAATGTGTCGGTTTACTATTGCGATATTTGCGAAGATAATACAGCCGATTATCACGCGGACGGGCAAGATATCTGTGAAGTCTGCATGGACGAGCATATCAAAGAAGAATGGAAAAGGAATAATGCCGAGGAAAAACTAAAGGCTTTATTTCCGAAATTCATAGACGAAGAAATGCTCGATGAAATTTTTGATGATTTATCAATTAAAGAACGGTGTGAAGTTTTAGATATAGATATCAGAAATGTAGGTGATTAATATAGAAAAACATAAACATGTCATTATAATTAATGGCTCTGGCGGTGTTGGCAAAGACACAGTAGTAAAATACGTCACAGAGATGGTTTATACAATCAAGCAAGATTGGCTTGTTTACAATTATTCATCAGTAGATAAGGTTAAAGAGATTGCAAAAGAAATTGGTTGGGACGGAACGAAAACAGAGCGTAACAGAAAATTCCTATCCGATTTAAAAATTCTCACTACTGAATATAATGATATGCCGTTCAACGCCATGAAAGAAAAGTATAGTGAATTTGCAAATGATGAAAATGCTGCTCTGCTATTTCTCCACATCAGAGAACCTATTGAAATTGAAAAAGCGAAGAAAGAGTTTAATGCCATAACATTACTCGTAAAGAGAGATTCATTACCTCAAATTACATCAAATATCGCAGATGGCAGCGTGTTTGACTACACGTATGATATCGTAATTGATAATAATTGTACCGAGAGGAAACTTAAATTTTCCTGTTATGATCTTGCTTACGATCTTGTTTTAAACGACAAATTTGAACCTTATTATAATTGTAAGGAGCAAAAAGTTTAATGGCATATAAAATTTTTACGGCTGGTAAAATGGGCGGGCTTGAATACCATGAACAAATGGCATGGAGATTAGAATTAGAACAAGAGTTAGCAAAAAGAGCTAACTGTAAAATAACATTCATACACCCGCCCGCGTTTTATGATTACGATTATCCCGATCAAAACGAAGCGAAAAAATGGGAATTATCACAATTAAGCCAAAGCGATATTGTAGTATTTAATCTCAGTGATATAAATACAAGCATAGGTACAATTATGGAATTGGCTACCGTATATGCTTTAAATAGGTTTTCCGGCAAAAATATCTATGCAATAGGAATCGGAAAGCCAAATACTGAACACCCGTGGATCACTTCTGGATTGTTTAACCGATTTGATACAGTTCAAAACGCCGCGGAATATATTAACGAATATCTCCTAAATTGAAAGAAAGAAGGTCTAAAATGCAAGTAATTAAAAGAGATGGCAGAGTGGTTGAATTTGATTCAAGCAAAGTGTTTAATGCAATTATCAAGGCAATGACAAGTGTAAATAATTGTAATACTGCTCTTGCACAGAAAATCACCGATGAAATTTCGAGAGCAAATTGCGATTTGAATGTTGAAACCATACAGGATATGATTGAAAACAAATTGATGGCAAGCAACTGTAAAGATGTTGCTAAAGCATTCATCATTTATCGCAATGATAGAACAAGAGAAAGAGAGCGCAATAGCTCCATTATCCGCAGAGTAAGAGAGAGAAATAGCGGTCTAAATGTTCAAAATGCAAATGCCAATGTCGATGAACGCAGTTTTTCCGGCAGAGAAAAGGAAGCAAGTTCAGAAATTCAGAAAGAAATCTCACTTGATTATACAATGAGTAAAGATGTGGCTAATGCACATAAAGATGGTTTAATCTACCAGCACGACTTGGATAAGTATGATCTTGGAGAGCATAACTGTTTATTCCTCGACTTTAAAAAGATTTTTACTGATGGTTTTGCAACACGCAATGGAGATGTTAGACCTCCTGCAAGTTATGAAACAGCTTGCCAACAAACCGCCGTTGCTTTTCAATGCCAAAGCCAAGTTCAATACGGTGGCGTAGCAAGTTGCCATATTGATACCGATTTAGCACCTTTTATTAAAAGGAGTTTCTATAAGTATTATGCGGACGGTTGTAAATATCTCGGTCATTTAGACGAAGATAGCATTGACAAGATTGTGTCATATGCAAAAGCGAACAAATTATCTATTGAAGATGACTATTTTAAACAAGATTCAGATATTTACAGATATGTTATGGATATGCTGAACAGGGAATGTAAGCAATCCGCCGAAGGTGTATATCACAACCTTAATACATTGGAGTCAAGACAAGGCTCACAAGTACCGTTTACTTCGATCAACTTTGGCAGAGATACAACACCAGAGGGTAGATTAGTCACAAAATCCCTACTGAATGCAAGTATTGACGGTATCGGCAAATATCATCGTACAAGCATTTTCCCAATTAGTATTTTCCAATATAAGCAAGGTGTGAATGCGAATCCGGATGATCCTAACTACGACTTGAAGCAACTCGCACTAAAGTCACTCAGCAAAAGAATTTATCCTAATTTCGTAAATGGCGACTGGTCACAAGCACATGAAACTTCTGGTAATCCCGATACATACATGGCTACAATGGGTTGCCGCACGCTCGTCGGGTACGATAGACATGGACTTGGCTATTCAAAGGTCGGCAGGGGTAATAATAACCCCATTACAATCATTCTCCCGAAAATTGCTATTGAATATGGAATTTGTACCAACGAGAGAGAAAAAGCAGACCTCGATGGCTTCTGGAATAAACTGAATGAAACATTAGAATTAGTAGAGAAAGCACATCTTGAACGTTTTGAAATTATGAAGCGCCAAAGCGTACAGGCGGCTCCGTTCATGTATGGAAATGGTACGATTAAAGACGCCGATAAATGTAATGAAAGTGTATATAATGCTCTAAGGCATAACACATTTGCTATCGGATATATTGGTATTGCCGAAATGTGCCAAGCCTTGTTTGGTAAGAATCATGCGCAAGACGAAAAAGTGAGAGATTTTGCTTTGTCGGTTGTAAAGCGTATTAGCGATTTTGTCGGCGAAGCGAGCGAAAGAAACGACTTGAATTTCAGTTGTTATGCGACTCCCGCAGAATCTTTGTGTCGCACAGCACTTAGAAATCTCCGCGATCAATACGGTGTGATTGAAAATGTAACAAGTCACGATTATCTCACAAATTCACACCATGTACCTGTTTGGGAAAAGGTTTCAATTTATGACAAGTTAAGAATCGAAGCCCCGTTCTGTAAATACCCGACTGGTGGCTGCATTACATATATCGAACTTGAATCGACCTTTATGCAGAATTTGAAAGCTGTAGAAGATATTATTGACTATGCTTTCAAGGAGTTGGATATTCCTTATTTGGCTCTTAACTTCCCGATTGATACTTGCTTAGATTGCGGCACTCAGGGCGAGTTAAACGGTAAGTGTACCGAATGCGGCAGTACAAATATAGAAGAACTGAGACGTGTAACTGGATATTTGACCACGGACTGGCACAAATTTAATATCGGAAAACAATCCGAGGTAAAGGAAAGAGTTAAGCATACGGCATATACAGATTTGAGTTGATATAAATGTATTTATGCGGAGTAAATTTTGAAAGCATGGTAGATGGCGAAGGAGTAAGGGCAGTATTATTTGTGAGCGGCTGTTTGCACAACTGCCCTTACTGCCACTCACCACAAACGCACAGTTTCACTTTTGGTAGAGAAGTTAATCAAGAGCTAATTGATAATATAAACTCCGAAATGGATAAAAGACCATATATAAGTGGCATTACATTGTCTGGCGGAGATTGTATGTACTCGCCGGTTGAAACTATGAAACTATTAAAAAAACTACATATACCTCATAACAATGTGTGGTGCTACACTGGATTTACTTATGAGGAAATTATAAACAATAAAAATCAAGCGCAACTATTACGCTATGTAGATGTTTTGGTGGACGGCAAATTCGATTATCGTAAAAGAGATATTACATTAGCCTTTAAAGGTTCCGCCAATCAAAGGATCATAGATGTAAAGAAATCGTTAAAATACAATGAAGTTAAACTCTATGAATTGCGCGGATAGGAGATAAATAATGGAAACAATACTGATTAAGTATCATTCCGATGATATAGAAAAGATAGAAAAAATTGAAGTTGGCGACTGGATTGATCTGCGAGCCGCCGAAACCGTAACTCTAAGCAAGGGTGAATATGCTTTGATTAGCCTCGGAATATCAATGAGATTGCCGGACGGTTATGAGGCACACGTTGTTCCTCGCAGTTCCACATTTAAAAAATGGGGAGTTATTCAAACCAACTCTATGGGCGTAATTGATAATTCTTATAGCGGCACAAATGATATTTGGAGATTTCCTGCTCTTGCTATAAGAGATACAACCATACATAAGAATGACCGCATTTGCCAATTCCGCATTGTGGCAACACAACCGGAAATTAATTTTAAAACCGTAGATCAGCTTGATAAAGTTGATCGCTGCGGTTTTGGAAGTACAGGTGAAAACTAATTATGATCCCGCCATAAAAGAACTCCAAGAAAAAATTAAACTTGAAATGGCGGGAATTAGAGATGCCAACCAAGAACATTATGTGGCTGGTTTATCGGACGCTCTCGGAATTATTATGAAGCATTTGAAAAATGAATTAATTGTCGGTAATACATATTATGTTGTAATGCCGAAAGATGATGTAACAAATGAAGTTGTGAAAATGAGATTATATAAAATAACGTTAAAGTCAAAACTATATTATAGTTTCACAACTAAATTAACTGGCAAATATACGACTAACGACTTAGTTTTATCAAACACTAATAGTATTAAAATGAGAGTATTTGAATCCGAGGAAGAAGCCGAAAACATGAAACACGTCATGCTTTGGCGCAGAGAAAACAGGGAATGGGGTAGGAGATAATATCTCTTACCCTTAACCTTTATATATGTAATATACAATTATATAGGAGAACACATTGACAAATCGTGACAATTATGGTATTGTAGTATATACAGTAGATGACATTAGAATAATCTTATCCTTGGGGAAAACCAAGACATACGAATTAATGAGAAGTGACGGATTTCCTTCGTTTAAATTAAATAATAGATTATATGTTACCAAAGAAAACTTCGAGAAATGGTTAAACAAACATACAAATAAAGCATATAAATTCTAATTTAGAATTATAATAGTGCGACAATAGTGCTACAAAAGCAGAAACCATTGCTTGAATATATAGGTGCAATCGGAAATATTTGGCTGAGGAATAAAGGTCTGCAAAACCTTATTGCTCAAAATCAAATAACAAATACGGCGACTTAGCCAAGTGGTAAGGCACGGCTCTGCAAAAGCCTGATTCGGCGGTTCAAATCCGCCAGTCGCCTCCAAACAATGCACCTTAATTCTTTTGGATTAAGGTGTTTTTCTTTTAAAAACCGCATAGACAAGCCATTTTTGGGCATTATAAAATACATATAACAACTCTTGCGTTATTAGAAAATATGTGCTATAATTACAAATATAGAACATTTATTCTATTATAAAATCATGGTAATTTAATTTTTCACAGCATTTCTATAACCATAGTTTTATCAAGTAGTATCATCTATTCTCACAAAATAGTGCTACAATAGTGCTACAAATCAAGAAAGTGTAGCACTATCCTAAAATTCCTTACATATTTCTACCAAAAGGAGTTGTTATTATGGCAAAAGCAAGGAGACCAAAGGGAACGGGAAGTATTTATCAGCGCGGCAACAAATTCTATGGCAGAATCCGCACTGGTAGATATAAGTCTAATGGCAAGCCTGAGATCATTTACTTTTCCGGCACGACTAAAATGGAAGTCCAAAAGCAAATGAATAAATTTGATTTAGATTCCCATATTGATCCTGTTACTACATCATTTGAAACTTATGCAAAAAAGTGGCTCGTAACTTATAAAATGCCAACAATGAAAGCGTCAAGTTACGATACACTTGAAGGCACATTCAAGAATCAAATCTTTCCATGCTTGGGTATGCTGCGAATATCAGAGATAAAAACTAAGGATATTCAAGAAATGCTCAATGGCATCAAAAAGGCAGGACTATCATATTCAAGAGTCAAGAAAACATATGATGGCACGAATATGGTGATGAAACACGCACTGAGCCAAAAGGATATTGCAACAAACCCGATAGAAGGTGTAATAATGCCAGCCGAATCTACTTTCCCTAAAAAGGAAATGATTTGGTATGACGAAAATGAAGCACGCCTCATTATAGAAGAATGTCGCAGATTATATCCAAATTCCGAAACTCCGAAATATCTATATGGAGATGCGTACATTTTACAGTTGAACACGGGAGCAAGGCGTGGCGAAATCGTTGGATTAAAGAAGCAAGATTGGGATAAAGAAAACCACATTCTCTATATCCGCGAAAATGTGCAAACCGTTAAAACCCGTGATGATGAAGGAAACGCAACAGGATATGAAACAGTTGCCATGACAACCAAAACATATTCTGGCTATCGCAAAATTCCATTGAATGAAATGGCTGAAAATGCGTTGCAACGTATGTTTGACAGGAATCCTAATAGTGAATATATTGTATGTGCTAAAAATGGGGGAGTGCTTGCGCCGCAACAATATGATCGAACATTCCGCAGGATCATCAATAATACAAAAATCAATAAAGGTTCAACACATTCTTTGCGACACACTTTTGCTAATAGGTTGTTCCGAAACAAGATTGACATTAAAACTATTTCAACTCTTATGGGACATGCCAGTGTTCAGATCACGCTTGACACATATATTCACTTCGCGGAAGCGGAGGGCTATCTTGCAGTAAAAACATTAGATAACCTATAAGCGCAAAAATTAAGGGCTATAAGGTCTTTCCCTATAGCCCTATTTGTATACATTTCTGTAAATCAAATGGAGATTTTATTATCAAAAAATAATATAGTGCGGTTTTTCTTCTTTAAACAACCAGTACCTTAACCAATCATCTAATACGATAGCTGCGCACGACAATATGAACCAAAAAAATGAGTATAATAAGCACACTTGCCCGCATATATTTAAAGGTAAATGGCTGTAATCCCATACATTTAATTTGAGAACAATATTGATAATGACACCGGATATAAACTCAATCAATGTTATTCCTGTTGCGCAAATCAACATCTGTTTCCACAGTGGTGTTTGCCAGTCAAGTATTTCATTAATACTTCCACATAACGTAAAGCACAAACCACCTACAAAGAACATAGTCCAATGTGTGCGACCTCTCCACAGCATCTCAATTCCGCAATACAGTAAACCGCCGATTGAAAACAGTATGATATATTTAAGAATCTGTTTCATCATTTGAATCCTTAATATCTTTCCAAACATCGGATTGATATTCTTCGGGGATCGTCATACCGTAGACCACCTGAGAAATTGCGTGCAATGAACTCAAAGATTTAATATATGCTCTTAAACTATTAAAATATGTAGTATGATATGTGATATAATTTGTTGCTGCATTTGCTATCAAAATTATATCAGATACAGGATAGTATTTACATAGTTCGCCATCTTCATGGTAAGGCAAATATTCTGTTTCGCCAGAACGAGCCAACGATTCTAATTTCATTAAATCAAGTTGATCGTGTTCAGTCAAAGAAAAATGATGTGATTTATCATCAGATAGAACCACATCAATTCCGGCATATATTAATTTTTCGCAAGTATTACTCATTTCACGAATCTTTGATTCTCTAACAAATGAAATAGTATCTTCATCTTCACTTGGTTCTGGCTCTGGTTCTGGTTTAATCTCTTTACCATCATCAATGGCTTTTCTTATAACCTCAAATTCATCTTTATCAATCTCTACATAATTAGTTGTGATATATTCACGTTCCGCCGGAAACTCAGGAGTACCTTCGATATGCCAAATTGTAGATACATCATAAGAAAGCAAGCCCGTTCTATTTGGGTCAGTATCTTTACAGTTGTCTACCATTTTTGCGCGGGAGTTCCATTTGACAAAATGGAGCGTATCTAAAGCATCAACTATTTTGCCGTTGGTATCAATTACTTTAACATACTTATTCATCGTTTCCACCACCTTTTCTTAGTTTCTTAATCAATTCATCGTAATACTTATCTAATCTCTTTACAGAATTGTATGAATCGTACTGTAAAGCAAAACCACGCCAAGATTTGTAGCTTGTTTCAATGTTTTCAAGCGACATTTTCCCAGCGCGATATAAATTTTCATACTTTTTAATCTTTCTTCTCATTCTTGTTATAGAATCTGCGGATAATTTAACAACGATTTTACCATTATCCAATAAAGAAAATCTCTTTTTCAAAAATCTAAAATTTTTAATAGATGTGATATGAGTTTTCTTTTGGTTAATAGTCAATCCCATCTCATTAGACATTTGAATTATTTTGTTTAATAATTCCTCTAACTTTTTCTTATCATTATGTATAATTAAACCATCATCCATATATCGTATAAAATACTTGAATTGCATTTTATCTTTAATCATATGGTCTATTGGAGAAGCCGCGAATAATGAAAGGACTTGTGAAACTTGACTTCCCAAGCCCAATCCTTCATCAAATTCATTTATAAAGATTTGAATTAAATTTAAAATTCTTTCATCTGTGATATATTTCTTTAGTTTATTCATTATCATCTCGTGATCTATACTTCCGAAATAATTAGAATAATCAAATAATAAAACATATCCATTATTGCCGTATTCGCGGTAAAATTTTTGCAAATGTCTTTTTACTCTATTGATAGCAAAACTAATTCCTTTATTCTTTTGTGAAGCACAATTATCGTAGCAAAAAGTCGGTTCTAATAAAGGCGTTAAGCAATAGTCGCATAAACACCTTTGAACCACTCTTTCTCTAATGTGTACGCTTTGAATTTTTCTTTTCTTGCCACGTTCATATAAACTGAATTTATGTTTATGCTTTACTACAAAACGATCCTCCATCAATTCGTTGTGAATAACACTTACATTAAAGTCTTTCTCATACATAAAATTTTGAACGCTTGCTTTCCAATATACATTTCTTTTACATAAATCCGCAGATTTTAATAAATGGTCATATGAAAAGACCCAATTAAAATCATTGTATTTATCCATTGTTTTCCTTTTATGTTTTCCAAACTTGTTCCAATACCAACGCAAAATTGAGTTGATTGGAGATTGAAAATAATTTATCTGATATTACACAGAAAGGTCACAAGTTCCTTCTGCACCATAAGAAGTGGTTTCGCTATTTGTTCCTTATTATTCATTCATAAAACAGTAATAAGGTAGCTACTTTATATCTCTTTCAGGAAAACTCTAACAAGTTTTCACTTGCTATTAAGAATTACCCTCTGGCACGGAATCCGAACACGACACCATTGTTGTTGTTGGCGTTGTTATTGTTGCTGTTGCCGTTGTTGTTGACATTGCGGAAATTGTTGGAGTTGGACGGCTCAGGACACAACACCAGCCTCAACAACGAACACATACAATACAACCTGTAACCTATTTATATAATTGTTTATTTTTCTGATAATTTATTGCGCTTTTGTTTATCTTTATCAATAACACCTTTTAATAGCTTTAATGCAAATTCAGAATAATTACACCATCTTTTAACCTTTTTATTAGAGATTTTTAGTGGTTTATTCTTTGTATTACCGCCCTGCCTCAATAACGATAATTGTGCATTAAAAGTATGTAAATGAGATTGAGCTTGCTTAAAATGTTGTATTCTATAATTTATAGCTTCAATCGTATTTGGAAAGAAATCATTGGCATCGAAAGCCTCTGTATAAGCATTTTCCGCAAGTTCGTACAATTTCCTAACTCCAAATTCCCTATCCTTTGGACTTTGTGAACGCGCCCATTCACGAACTTCGGATGCTAAGCAAGCTGTTTGTTTTAAAAACTCAACATATGACACTTTCCGCATTGAACTTAATACACTCATACACTTGATCCTCCTTTTAACCTACAAGAGGCGATGTGCCTTTCGGACACATCACCTCACGAAAAGTATAAATAATTAGATTTTTAGATTTAATCATTTGCGTATTTCTTTTTATAGATTAAGAAGATTGAGGGATGCCAATGCAGAAGCCGAACACGACACCATAGCTGCCGCCGGCGTAGATATTGTCGCTGCCGCCGCCGCTGTAGACACCGCGGAAACCGCCGGAGTTGGACGGCTCAGGAGTACGTAACCACCACCATTGTGCAGAAGTCGAATCGGGTGCGTATTTGATACGGTAACCGCCCTTGTTATTATTAACAAAGAACGGGAACGAATAATAATCAGGATTACCATTTGAATCAACTTCTAATTGATAAACCGTATAAGAAGTATCGTTAAATACCTCGCGAATCGAGAATAGGAATAAGTTATCAACAGAAGTAACCATCTTTGTTGGGTCAGAAGTTGCTCCGCCCGATGTAGCCATAATATTAACAGAAGAAATCATAGCTCTTAAAGTTCCCGGCAACTTTTCCCACACTGTAGAATTTAGCCAAGAGCGCATTTCAGATTTATCCCAGCCACCAACATTGCTACCCGATGTCATTCTATGACTACCAGCGGTTTCGTGGCAAGCAAAAACAAGATTTGCAAATTGTCCTGGACGAGCTGCGATCTCATAATGCTGTAAAGCCACAATATCAAAAATGATACGACCATTTGAATAATCTGGGTCTAAAAGGTCGATTCTAATTTGACTACTACCAACCGTGAAATAACCATTTGCTTGTTCTTCTATAACGTTGCCCATACATAGCGCATAAAACTCTGCCGTGCTATAAGCACTCTTGGTTCTATCGGCACTATCACCATCGGCATATGTATTCCAATATAAATAACCGCCCGAAGGAACTTCTCTTGGACTCGATGGCAAGGTGCAATCATAGAACTCTGCGGTTGCCACAATATTGGATTCTATACCAGAAATCGTATTTTCTGCTACCGTTGCACTTACTGTACCGCCAGTTGGTGTTCTCAAAATCCATTGCTTAAACAGATAATGATGACCGCCAGAAGATGCTTTATAAGGGAAGTTATCAAGCAGTCCGCTCTCATTATAAGAAACAGTAAAATCGTTATAAGTATCGGCTTCGGCTGTATCAACTGTTGTTCCATCAACTTTAAACTCAACAGTATATTGAGTGTAAACGGATGGAGAAGAAATAGTTAAATCAGGATAAGCAGCCTCTAAACGCTCTTTAAGATTACTACCGATTCTATTAACAGTAATTCTACCTGAAATATAAGGTAATTTTGTCGGGTCATCACTTGTAATGCCATTAGCATCCAAGTATTTACCCCTAATTTCATCACCTAATAAGAAATGCAAAATATCATTATCATCGTTTCCGAGATTTTCATTGATTTCAACCAACCTTAAACTCTTTAAATTGTCAATACACTCTAAAACAACATCGAACACAGGAATACCAGAAGTATTCTCAATATCCAAGTATGTAATATTGCTATAACCCTGACAAGTATAATCAGTAAGCTGGGATTGATTTTTCAAAACAAGTTTTGTTAGGCTTGCCGGCAAATGTAATGTTGTCAGCAATCCACCATTCGGCAGAACAATATCGGTGATTCTACTATTCTTTGCATAGATTTCTCTAATAGCATTTTTATCAGATAAATCAATACCGGTTTCACTTTGACAGCCACCAATGTTTAATACTTCAAGCATAGGACATCCCGCAAAATTCAAAGTTCCGGGATTGAATGTGTAAGAACCTGTTTCTTTACCTAAAATCAATTCTCTTAAATTCGTACCATTACTAATGTTAATTTCATAAGGCTTAAAATTAGAAATATCAAGTTTAGTTAAATTACTTGCGGAATAAACAAAAATATTATCGGTACTACCGATAGTTCGGCTAATCGTTGTTTCAGTATTTGGAGCAAGTAATCTCACGCCCGTATCGGGATAAGTATATTCCTCAGTTTGAATTGCATTTAGACCAATAGCAGGATAAATATACTGTAAAGCCTTAATTGTTATAGGCAAAGCATTATCGCTTGAAACCGCAGAACGAAAAGCAATATGGTCATTATTAAACTGTGTAGTTTGAAATTGAGAATATACAAGTTGCGAACGCTTATACATAAATGAAGCCTTTTGCAATTCTCTTTCTCTTTGCATATACTTATAATCGGAAGTATAAATAAATTGACCATTTTCGTTGGTATATCCCAAAATCCACGGATCATTATACTTATACTCCATATCAGTATTTGCCACTGCTTCGCATATCAGTTTTATTCCGTTAGTAATTTGTTGATTATAGAAATTTTGATATGTAAGTTTATCACTCGAAGTAAGTGCTTGAAATTGAGCTTTGATAGCACTCGCCATAGTGTCCTCAACCATAAGCCATAATCTTGACTGATAACCATTAAATCCGTAAAGTGGAGTTCCAGAGCTGTCAACTGAAATTACATAATCCCAATTTGCGTAATAAGGGATTCTCAAATAACCGGAGTTTTCTGCGCCAAAACAGCTATCAAGGTCATACAAATCTGTGTACCAAATGGCAAAAGTAGAGTTTTCCCAATCTATAGCATCAACATCTACATTACCATTTTCATCAATACAATCCGCAAGAGAAGTTTGGTCGCCCGTAAACACAAGGTTTTCAGCGGTAACATCTTCACACTTTAAGAACATATTTTTAGCTCTATTATCAACCAACGCGGTAAAATAAACAAAGCAATAATATGTTAATGCGTGATTTACATTAAAGTGTTTACTAAACTCATTGATAAATCTTTGCTTTTTAATCGCTTTTAGAGTAGTATCAGATTCATCCCAATAATTTGCTCTTTGACATACCCAAGTAAATAATACTTGAATATAATCATAATTTGGAGTTAATTCATCTTCTTCAAGATCACCTTGGTCGGGATAGCAAGATTCAAGCGCGGCAAGCACAGCTTTATCGCCATTCGGTTTAATGGCTTGTAATTTATCTGTTTTGAAATTACAAATATCCTCTGTATTGTTCAAAAACTCCCATTTCTGTTTCTTTGTCACATTTCCGCTATCGCCAGATGTTTTTAATCCAAAAGAATCTGCATTGCCCTTGTCATTATTTAACGTTCCATCACCAGCAAATACTATTTCACCAGTATCAGGATTTTCAATAAACAATAAGCAACTAAAGCCGTAAACGGTATTTTGAACTCTTGGATCGGCAATTTGAGCAGGAGTTAATTCGCTAAACATATTATTTGCCATATTAGCATTAAATGTATTTGCGTGATCTTTTGACATATAATCCATCTTAAAGCAAAGCGTGCTTTCAGGAATAGAATTTGCAAGAGGTTTCTTGCTTGAATCATAAATAAACGTTCCGTCAGAATAGCCTTTCAATGGGAATTTAACTTTGTTTCCATTATCATCTACGAGATAAACTTTGTAATTCTTACGGATAAATCTTTGTGAAGAAGTACCTTGTACCTTATTAGATGAATAAAAACGACCAACGTAATTATCATCGTCCGGCGACAAATCAGGAGTATAATTTGGATTTTCACCATTTAGATTGAGCAATGTTAAGTAACCATTTTCATTACTTACATCATTATCGGGCATAGTTAAAGTTACACCGGCATATCTTCTCGCACTTTTTGAGGGAGAAGTTTCGCCTTTGAGTTTCAAACATCTGTATCTTTTAATAGCTTTTGAATAATCAATAACACCATTATCATCACATACATCGTTGAACTCAGCCAAAGCTAACTTGTCCGCAATAGTTCTTTGCGAAGCAATGTAATTCTGTTGAATTTCAGCTCTTGATAAAGAACGGTTATATGCACGGATATTATATATATCTACAACTGCATTATCGCTACCAATGGTGATATAATTAGTATGAGTGAAACTATCTGTTGCGATATAAGGAATACTATTTGCATACTTGCCGTTTACATAAATATTTACAGCTTGCTTTCCACTTGCTTGTGTATTTAATCCTTCAATTACAAAGGACAAGTGTATCTTTGCATCTTTTTGCAAATATGCAGCGGCAATGTATTCTTCATCAGTAATAAATCCATTGCTAATTGTGCCAGCTTGCATATTATTGGATTTTACACAACAAGTTAAAGGTGTGGCTTTAATACCGATAAATTTCTCATTTGCGGCACTCGTCGTATTGGCGCAATCAATAATAATTGCACTATCATCCGTTGCATTTGGAACACAATAGTCAAATTCTATAGTACGTCCATTTGTAGTTGGAGTAGCAGAAGTTGAACTATCTAATCTTATCTCAACGTTGTCTTTATTAGTAAAACGGGATGAAAAAATAGGTAATTGAATAGTGTGTCTTGCCGCACCATTTATTCTTAATGCAGTACCATAAGAAGTTGAAACATAACCATTTGAAGTCCAGTTAAAGTTTGTGTTTTCAGCGTATATATTCTTAGAATCGTATACATAAGTAAATTCTTCTTTATCATTATCACTATTGGTATGACCAGCAGCATTAAAATAATAAACCAATCCATTTGTAATAGGATTTATATTATAATCAGTATCTAATTCTGTTACCGTAACAGTATGTGTCTGTCTTACTGATCCACTTTGAACTCTAATTTTATATATACCAATTTGATTATATACATTAGAATCAAAAGATACCGTTTGTGTTTCAATAGGGGAAACATTAGATTGTGTAATGGATTTAATAACGTTATTGTCATTATCTAACAAACTAACGGTTACACTTTCGGTCACGTCTTTATTTGGAGTAATAACAACGAACTTTACATCAATCGGCTCGCCATAAGTTACAGTTGCGATACTCTTATCAACACCAATCATAGTATTGAGGCTTGTATTATCATTATAGAAAATAACATTATTCAAAATATTTGAAACTGCACCCTCGTCAGTGGTGAAAAAGTATCTTAGATAGTGAACACCATAGCTCAATGTTGTAATTGGCAACGTATATCCAAGTGTTACTCTATGTGCCGTGCCAATACTATATGGTTCTGTAATATCAGCACCGTCAATTTCTATGTGCATTGTTTTTTGGATTCCACTACCGACCGGAACAAAGTTCAAATTTGCATTACCAGTAAAAACAGAGTGTGAAAGGTCATCGTTCGGAAAATCTGAACTTGCAGAAGAAATTGAAATTTCAACGCATTTAATATTAAATGTCAGCGTCTTAACTAAAGTGGGGTCAGTTCCGTAAGCGGTTATCCTTACATTTGTAGTAGTTCCTGCGGAAAGTAGCTTTGTAACATCAATATCCGTATTAGTATCTTGTGGAATTGTCATCGTGCGCAAAAGCCTATATGCGCTATCCGGATCGGTTGAATTTTTATAATAAACAGATATATTACCGCTCTGAGATGTTTGTACGCCATCGGGGTCATTTTCGTGGAAAGCGATAGTAACATTTGTTGTACCATTTTCAGAAGTTGTAAAAGTGGTTGACTTACCCGTTCTATTATAAAGTCTTACCGAATAACTATCAGATGAAGCTCCACCGCCCATTTGGGGAAGTTTTACCCTTGTAATAGGTTCGCCACTCGCCTCTTGATTGTCATAAATTTCTAAATATGCAACAGTTTCACCTTCCTCTGTTTCCGTAGAAATCTCAGCTTTAAGTGTAGTAATGCCTTGTGTCGGAATAGTGATTGTATCTCCAAGAGTTTCGCCATCCTCATTTAAAAGAGATATTTCGTTGCCATTCAATTCCATGCTAACGCCATAATCCTTTAGCATTTCATCCATATCGGATTTACTATAAGAATTTCCAGTAACCAGAATATATTTTGTTCCATTGAAACGATAGTGTTTATAGATGTTTTCTTCATTATCAAAAATATAATAATTCAGATCAATGTCGCCATCACTTACTGATGGCAATACGGAACCGATATAATCTCCCGCACCAGTTGGGTTATAAGTTAATCCGCCTTCGCCATCATCTTGGATTGTGTATGATTTATATTTGTGAGGTGAACCACCATTGATATCAAGCAATTTAAAACTTTGTCCTGCTTTGGCGTTAGCAGAACTAAGATAATTTTCTAATTCTTGTGTTGTATCAAAAATTCTAAAATCTTCCTGAGATGGAGAAGCCGCATAAGCAATACGACCAATTATCATATATTTACACCTCCATGTGTATTAAACTAAACATAATAAAGACGAGCGCATTTCTGCGCCCGCCTTTTCTTTATTCATCTAATTGACCAACAATTCTGACTTGTTGATTATCCTTAACACGTTCAACCATATTATGAACATAACCATTGGGCTTCATATCTGCAAATACTCTACAATATTCCTCGTACATCTCGATCAATGACTTGAATTTATTTGCGGAAATTTCGCCTTTAAATAACGCATCGTCACAAGTTCTTACAATGCTATGACGTGTTTTCTTATAATTAATTAAACGCTGTTGCTCAAATTCATCATACAACTTATCAAATCGTTTACATACTTCATCCAATTTTAAAGAAGTTTGGTCAATCGTAGTTTTATATTTCTCATTTTCATCTTTAACTTCTCTGTACTTAGTAAATAATTTATATGCTTTTACCGTACCAGTACAAAGAAAAGCCATTATAGCAAAAGCAACTGCTACCCATGCTACAATAGTACCAATCGGAATACCGGACAGCAAATCCCACACTGATTTAGTGTCCATGCCTTTCTATCTCCTTATGCACACAATTTTGCAAATGTATTTCTTCCCGCAATACCATCAGCGGAAAGTCCTTTTGCTCTTTGATAAGAAATTACCGCATTGCGCGTACCATTACCAAATACTCCATCAAAACCGTTTGTTGAATAACCATTACAAATAAGCAGACCTTGTAATGTTTTGGTTAAGTTGCCTTGATCTCCCATAGACAAATTAACGCAAGCCGAAGCTGTCTTGTTGCCGAATATACCATCAATGGCAAGTCCAGCATTAAATTGCTTATTCAGTTCAGTTTGTAATGCCTTTATTAAAGCTGCTTTAGTCTTAGCGCCATACGCACCATCGACAGCAAGACCAGTCTTATAATTGCTATTCAGCCAAGTCTGAATTTCTTTAACTGCACTAACGCCGATATTTGACTTGGTATTAGATGAAGTTGTAGCAACGGGAGTTGAAACGGTATTATCAGGAGTAATTTTACCGGCGACCTTTTTAGCAATCGCCGCATAATCAGGAGTGATAAATCCGCGAATATAACGACCGTTTACATTCATATCACGAACGCCAACATAGCCGCTACCCATATTGCCCTCTGTAACGGTAAATCCTTTAGAACTTGTTTTTGTTACAAGACCAACATGATCCGCACCGTCTGTATTTTCTCCGACGCCATTATCGCTCCAATCATAGATAATTGCATCACCGATCTTTGGCACATAAGAATCGTTCTCAGTCCAAATACCCAGCTTTTTAGCAACATCAATAAATCTTCCGCAACCACATTCTGTACCGGTATATTCAGCAATACCGACTTTCAGCCAAATTGCACTGACAAAAGCCGCGCACCAAGCATCATTATATGTCATAGCATACCCAACAGGAAGGGGCTTTTGGGCGTTATAAATCTTAATGATTTCTTGATATTTCGCGCTACCTTCATCTGCACCGATGTAATAGTTGGCGGTATTTGCAACTTTTTGACGGAGCTGTGCTTCTGTGATTGCAGTTGTTTGAGTTGTAGAAGTTGAAGAAGATGATGTTGAAGAAGTCGAACCGCTCTTAACCCAATTATTATAGCCACCAGCCTTAATGATAGTGGGGTAATCTTTATAAAATAAATCTTTGTCGATCACGCCAACACCAGTAATGGAGTTACTTTCAATTAAGTTTGTTTCGCCGCCGTATTGCCAGATACCGAGGTTACTGCCAGAATAATTGCATTGTTTTAGCCATGCCGCAATCCAAATATCATACTTGTTATATACTGATTTATCAATGTAAGTATCGAGCCAATATTTGCCCGTATAGAGTGCAGGATAATACCCAGCCTCTTTAATCCCGCTCAGGATTGTGCCTACAATAGATGTCAGAGAGGCTTTATTATAACAACCATATTTAGAGTAATAAGCAGAATCTTCTACATCGAGAGCAACGGGCAAAGTGGGTTTTCTACCTTTGAGAAGTCTTACAATATGAGCAACCTCGGATTTTGCCTCGGATTGATTAGTGGCATATGAGTAAAGATAAACACCCCAAGGCAACCCTAATTTCTCTGCCTTATTTACATTAGAAACAAACTGGCTATCATCCTGAGAAGCGATATCAGAACCGAATCCACAACGGATCATAACTCCTGCATATCCAGCACTTTTTACTCTTGCAAGATCAATATTTCCATTAGCATAAGAGATATCTACACCTTTTTTGTTTGCTAAACTCATTGTTAATCCTCCTTAATTATAAAAAAATGACCGCACGGAAACGTGCGGACTATACGAACATTATTTTAGTTTTTTTCTTTTTATAGAAAAAATTACATATTATTAGGCACATAATTCGTCTTTAAATTTCCATATGTAGCCACCGGAATATTTTGTTTTATGATTACAATTTTTCGATATTCCGCATCTTTGCAAATTGTTTTCATTTGCAGCTTCCGCACAGCTTTTATATTCTTTTATAAAATTTCCATTCATGTCAAATTGAAGAACGGGCTTTCCTTGTTTATTAAGATTTGTTGATGAAAAAGACATATCATCTATATCATTTTCAAATCTCCATATATATCCATGTGAAGTTTTTAATTCACCCCTACAGGCTTTAGAAATATTGCAATGCCTCGCGTTTACAGCTTTTGCCGCATCGTGTATTGAAAGGTATTTTGAAATAAAATTAAACTGCCTATCAAATTGATAGACAGTTTTTCCAAAATTATCTTTGTTTTTATCTGTTTGTATATTATCAATAATCGCCTCTTTATTGTCTAAAAAGACTTGCCTATTAGAATTAAATACCCATATATATCCACCCGCAGTTTTAAGTTTTCCATTGCAACAACTGTTTATAGATTTTCTATCTATACCTGTTTTTTGATGAGCTTCGTTTGCATTAAAATAAATATCAACTAATTCAAAATTCAAAGTATATTGGCATACAGGTTTGGATTTTTTGGCTCTTGCAGCTTTATTAGCTTTCTCCTTTATACCATTAAATCCTCCACCACCAGTAGAAACATTATAACCATTTTGTGTAATAAGTGTTTTTAATCTATCTATTAACAAAATTTCCATTTGTTTTGCTGCTTGCTCGGTTAAATTAGTTGCAATTATTTTGTGTATAAAATTATCCCATCCATATTTTTGTATTGCCCGATAAAAAATTTGTGTTTTATATCCTTCTCCGTTTTTCCAACGAATGTTAGGTGGCTTAGATGTAATGCCAACATAGGATTTTTGATTGACTTTGCAAGTGTGTATATAAACAGTCCAATTATTATTCTGATTTGCCATTAGACAAATCAACTTCTTTCTGTTGATTTATTGCAACAATTTTTCTTAATTCTTTCAACGAATTATTTATTTCATTATCAATCCATTCAATAACAGTCTTTTGGTCTGCTATTTTTGTAAGTATTGGATAATCATTGAAAATCTGTTTAATTACTTGCGCCCGCTTAATAGACCCTGCGGAAACAGTATTACTATAATCTGCTTCTGCGTCGGCTATCAATTTCAAAACAATTTGTTTAATTTGTGCTTTAGCAATTTCAATCTGCCCATTTTTATCCTTTGTAAAAAGATTTTTAACCTTTAATGCAATAGACACACCTAAAGCAATAATGATAATAATTGTAGTCCAGTTATCGTTAATAAACTGTAAAAAATTTTGAATACCTTTCAACATTTTAAATCTCCTATCTTATTAAATTAATCTCTACTTGTGCAGAAATAAACACCGCCGCGATTCTCAAAAATATCATCGGCAATTAACTGATAAAGAGTGGAACAATTACCGTGAGGATCGCTCAAAGAATCATCATGGTATTGCACAACCTCTTTCTTGAAAACAACATAGTCAAAATTATTGGTAGAATCAATTAGTTCACGTGGAACAGTAATGAAATCATCTACAACAGGATTGCCTTTAAACGCATTGCGGAACAGATCAAGATTAGATAGTTTCGCATTGTTCGCAGGAATCACCTTAATTGTCACCTTAACATTGCCTAATTCCTTAGTTGCAGGAATAAATTGAGATAAAGCCTCGTACTTTTCTTGACCGTCAACATACAATGTGATGGTTCTGTTATCGTTATCAAAATTGATCTTGATGTCGGGGTCTTGACCGAACAACGCCTCGATTTTTCTATACAAATTTACCCAAGGTGAAACCAGTTTGAATCCCTTATTTTCTACCTTGCCGTTTTCCAATTTTGCATTATCCATTTCAATCTCTCCTTTAATTATAAATTTGTGTTTTCCGCATCTTCCGAGGGATTCTCGAATGTTTCTACCTCGCCATTAACGGGAACGAGAACTTGGCTATCCGCACCAGCCTTCATAATATTTTCGAGAGTACCTCTATACTTCTCTTTTCTGAATTTCAATTCTTCCTCTGACTGCTTTGATTTAAACGCTTTCATGCAATAAATAGCATAGATCAGCACTTGCGCGGCAATATCTGAAATCAATACACCAAGATATGATAAATCCTGGAAGTGCCACATAGCCACCATAGCGTAGGTCACGATAGCATTCAGTAAAATAAACAAATAGATTGCAAAAATCTTATTTGTTTCAATATGTAAACCCTTACTCCCTTTTCTCTTTTCTTCTTTAAGCTGACGCTTATACTCTTTCTGCTGATTTTTCGCTTGAACTTTCCGCATTTCTACATCAAATTCGCCGCGTGTTAAGTGTCTCATAAAAATCACCTCTTAGGATAATCAAAAATAAACTTCTCTCTAAACTCTCTGCATAAAACTCGATCATAAAAACAACTTTTTCCTAATCCAGTAGTTGCTTGTGGGTGCTTAATATTAGGTTTTATTGCATTTAACCAAGTATTGTCATTGTTACAAAAGAATCTCATTACATCACCTAATAGCAGAAAAGCCGCAACCTCTCGGTCACGGCTCAAACTGTTTCTCTTATTGTTAATTGAATTGCAATATCTTCTGTCGGGGTAGAACCAATCACATGGGCTGTCAACTTATTGTCGTCAGTTTCAATATAAATTCCCATACAGCCGTCTTTAACCAACTGCATAAATGATTCCGAAGTCAAATCAATATCTGCTTTCGTATATTGAGTTATGGTATAATCATCGGAAATATCAATATCTTGTGATCCGTCCGCCCATTTCACTTTCTCTAAAATATATGGAATAATCTTCTCAACCGCTTGATTTTTCAACTCGTTAGACAGCATAGCATATGTAACAGTATTGTTGTTGATTACAACACCTGCATAATACAATAGTTTGTCCGACAAAGTTTCGCCGTCCCAATAGTAAACATAGCCATTATCTTCGCTTTCTGGATTATGGTATAAATAAATACCGTTCTCTTTCCCGATCAATTCGGAAACATCAGAAAATACGCCTTTTGGCGTACCGTCTTGAATACCATTTATTAAAGTCTGCAAAGCTGATTGGATTTCTCCGCTCAGTTCGGTACGAGAACCATCAATTTCCGTGTTCATATCTTCAATGCCCTGAGTAATTCTACGATTTAATTGATAGTTATTCTCAATTATCGCATCATTCAGCCTTTTGGCGTCGTCCGCAATTTCCGCTTTAATCTCAGCCACTTGATTATCATAATCTTGTGCAAGTTCATCTATCTTGACATTGATCGTTTCTTCGGCTTGCGCAATAAGGGCTTCTAAACGAACCTTTAATGCGGCAATCTCGATGATTTCTGTATTATCACTATACTCATAGGTCTCTGGTTTTGGTTTTGCTTCAATAGGTAGGTGTACCGTATAGAGCGTTCTGCCGGTATCTTTATCGAGATCATAAAGGAACACGAACATATCTATCGCCTTTGTATCGGTTAAATAGATATTTGGAACCATTACAGTAACAGTATTATCGGATAGGGTAGAGGTGACTGTTTTTGATTCCTTTTCGTGACGGCACGCAAAATGGCAAACTGGCGCAATTTCATAGCCAAAATCGGGGATTTGCAACTCTACGTTAATATCCCATTGTGTAAGATACTTAACTTCGTTGCCATACTTGTCATATACTTTAATCGTATCTAAAACCAATTTAATTCACCCCCTATTGTAATGACACCAAATGGGAAAAAGTAATTTGGATTGTTATAGTTTCTGTTGGAACGTTACCAAGCGCATGGACTGTAAATTCGGGGTATGTACCAGAATCATCAGAAGATATGTATATACCAAAACAGCCATCATGTATTAGTTGATTGTAAGTGGTGGCATCTATATCTACATCTGCCTTGTTTCTGCCTTGCACCATCGAGCCGAATTGTTGGGATAATTTGAATTGATTGTTGCTCCAATAAGATGGCAGAATCGTGTAATTAAAACTTGCAGGATAATGATAAATATTATCTATCTCGTCCCATGTAACTTCCCACGGTGGTAATTCAGAAGCATCTTGCGAACTATCAAATTCTATACTAACGCATTTCCAAATCTTGCCGTTTTTAGAATTAACATAATAATCTCCAACGTAATAAAGGGTCTTAGAAGAAACATATTCTGAATCTGGTTTATCTGTTAATCCAGCATAAATATCAGGAGTATGAACAGATGCGAACAAACTATCTGCATAATTTTTGACGCCATCTACCTCGTCTTGATTTGTGACTTTATGCCAAGAATACACATAATAATCCTTGTCTAAAATAACACTCTGCAACTGCCAAAGAGTTTCTTTATCGCCTTTTACTACAATTACACAATCTCCAACTCTGCCCTCATAGGTGTTTGGTACAACATAATTATTAGCCGCAGAGGTAGACTCGTCCCATCTTATTGTCTTAGAAGTATTCTCTTGAAATGGCAATTCAATAGAAGTATATATATAACTGTTGTTTGAACCAGTGCGTGATGTCAACAAATATAGGTGTTGTATCTCACCGTTAGAAATTTGCCGCCATAAAGTCGGAATAGGATAGCGAGAGCTATTACTTGTTAAAACAGGGGCGGAACTACTCTCAATAGTAAACAATGAATAACCTTCAAGAGCAACTGCTAATTGTTCTTTCCCTATATTATTGTTTAATTGAATACCTGCAATAGTTAGCGTTTTTGATACAAAATTATCAATATCACTACTTTGCACCATTTTAACCCAAAGATATTCACTACTTCCATTATTATCATTAATGGCTTTGCATTGATATATCCAGTTGCTTGTGCTTGGGTTTAATCTAACAATATAGAAATCTCCGATATTCCCTGCCGTTTGTTTAGTCGGTGCAACAGTTCCAACCGTTACTTTTGGCGAAGAAATAGCTTCTCTGAGATCATCAGCACCTATATCATCATCAAGTGGGATTCCTGCAATTTCACGTGTTAATGGAACATAATTATTAACCAAATAATCATAAATTATTCCGCTTGCAACTGGATTTTGACCAGTATGTTCTATAACCTCGTCCATAGTAAGCAGACTTAAATCCCCCGCAGGAACTATCTGAACCACTTTTTGTAATGCCCGTATTAATGCGGGGAAGTTTTCGCTCTGCTCGGCGGCTTGATCTGAAACACCATTATAAATAATGAAATTCACGCCATAAAACTTTATTACGGCGTTTGCGGTAATAAGGCGTATTTCTCCCTGTGCCTCTCCCGGATATGCAGTTATAGATTTATGGATTGGTATTTTAATATAACTCGTGTTTGTGTTACTCACTTGTTCGATAACACAATCTACAAGTGTTTCTGAACCATTTGGTCGTTTTAGGGCTAACTGAACTAATGAACCATCTGGCGGTATAATTTCGCCACGTTCGTCCAAAAGTTGAAATCTTGGTGCTTTTATTAAATCATCGTTATCAAGTTCATCAACATAACCCTCTCCTTGTGTAACAACAAGTTTATGATGATTTTCTCTGTAAGCATAAGTTTTATATGTATTATCATAATAATATTGTATAGCCATCAAATACCTCCTTTCTTATTCATCAAATGTAAATGTTTTATCTGTTACACTCACTCTTGAAATTGAATTATATAAATCATAAAATCTAAACTGCCATATTCTTCTCTTGTAATCCGTCGATAAATTCAATTTGCAATTCGTTTCATCGTTATAATCTTTCTCAATTTCCAAAAGAATAGGTTTGATATACACTCCATTTTCAGCATTTATATAAATACCTTTACCAACTTTAATGTCTTTAAAGGATTTTGAAATCTCACCGAGTTCCATAATATTCGCAAAAGAACTTTCAAAATCATAACTTGGCTTTGAATAGTAATTATCCATATCATATTTTGCTCGATCATATGCGTCAATTAATGTACTAATAATATCTTCTGCATTATAATTATCGCTAAATATGCTGTTATCGTCCGTCCAATCTCCCATAATAATGAATGGTTGCAAAGCCATTATTTCCCTTGGCGTTAATTTTGACAATATAATAGTATTGCCGTCTTCGTCTACATGATTTGGATTTGCTGACGATCCATACATATCGGTCAATTTCTTTTGAGTTGCATAATTAATATTTGAACGTTTTGCAATTATTTTTAGTTGCTTCAAATAATTATTCTTTTGAGTGAGACTTGTTTGGTAAGAATCATTTGCTTCCCAATACTTTATTATCGCGTCCCTTACTTCATTTAAAAAATTGTCATTTAATAACTCTGTTACGGTATAATGATTATCGAACTCAGTGATTGTTGGTATCTGCTCTCTTTTATAATAATTTGATTTGTTTTGCAATTCCGCGTTAGATTGTATTTTATCCAAAACACTCAAATATGTAGAAATACACTTTTTAACAGCGCTTTCTTTTGCTAATACCTCTAAATTAGAAGTTACAAAACCTCTGGCATTAGATATATATGTATTCTTTTGACTATTCATATATGAAACCCATGATTGAACAGCCTCTTTTAAAGTTCTATATCTTGTCGTACCGCCAGAAGAAATAACATTTCTATTTTCGGGATCAGTAGAGCTATCGGCAATAAAATCCATTTTTTCTAACACGCTATCGAAATTATATATAATTGAATTTCCAGTCGGATTCACTAATCCAATTCCATAAGTGTCATCTGATGTATGCACCCTTAACGCTGTGACAAAATCTGTGTTTTGGTTAGTTATTTTAAAACTTTTTAATACATTATTCCAATTTAGAATGACATTATTGGAATTACTTTCCACAAAATCACAAATATCTTCATGAGTATAAGCTGATATTTTCTTATTATCGCAATCGAATACGAAATAACATTGATATAAATTTTCAATATCACTCATTAAAAAGGAATATATATTTGCGTCTTCGACATCTGGAACACTTCTGTATCTCGTCATCAGTTCGGAAGAAATATGACCAATAGACCAATCAGGAAGTTCCTTCATGATTTCATTCATTAAACCTGTTGCCATATACTGTTTTGCGTGTTTTATTTGAGAAACATTCTTTTCTTTATCAATAATCCAATTATCTGAATTGACTAAATCGGTTATGCTTTCTGGTATATAAAAAGCCATAGTTCTTTCTGGCAACGATACTCTCCGATTCGCTAAAGTGAACTCATAAGACATAGCTGTAACCGTTTTTGTTTTTATTCCATTTTCATCATTATCTTCTATATCTTTTATTACAAACCAATGAAGGGGGAGAGTATATGTACCTGTTCTCGATCCATTATTAATAGTTTTACAATATCTTTCTCCACTATATAATTGTAACCAACCATCATAAATGAATGACCAGCCCATCCATGTAGTGTTGCCGTCTTGATAATAATATGATGAATATTTCTTTTTATCTTCGATTGTACCCGTGGTAATTCGATTATCGGTAACGCTAACCCTAAAATATCCACCATCTTTCATCAATTCTTTTAAATCCTCTATTGAATCACCTTGAACTGCGGAATAATCATCATCCGTAGTTAGAGAATTGATGCTAAATCTGTAGACGGGATTAGCGACCGTGCTATTCCCAGAAGAATTTTCTGTTGCCTTAACATTTAATATTCCGACACAAGTGTTAGGGTCTGCATCTGTATAAAAAATAAACTCAATACTCGGATATCTAATATTATACGTTTGGTCATTTTTATTATAGCGATTCTTAATTACAATAGTATCATAAGGTTGAAATGGAACATAATTCACGCAACTAACCTTAAAATAACTACTTCCCCAAGATTGATATTTTGTGAAACCAATGCTGTCAATAGTGGATAAATTTTCCCAATTATATCCATGAACTACACTTATATTGTTTATCCACGTTTCCGGCTGTAATTCAAAACCAGAAACACCGACAGAATCCATAAGGCTAAAAGTCATGCTTGCTGGGTTTCTCGAATGTACATTATCATTAATGATCGCACTATCTGTTTTTTTGAAATAAGACCCAATAGTTCTTTTAGGATATTCAAAATATGGAGTATCATCTAATACATATAAGAGATTATTTGGCTCAATCTTATCATACCAATCATTAATTATCCACTTGCCCGTCAATGGATCACAAATTTTCTGAGGCACCTTAAAACTTATTTCGGATAGTGAATTAAATCTTATTTTCTCAGTAAAGTCTATTGTTTGTTTTATGATTCCGTATGAAGTGTTACGTCTCATATCATATAGAATCATATCGGGAGATTTTTTCATCAAAATGCCCCCATTCTATATTCGGGTGTATATCTAACTATTAGGCTTTCATAATAATGTGGGTGTCTAACTCTACATATATTATTACCAACATGAAGTACGGGGGTTGGAAGTACAGAATCATTTTTAACATATATTGAATGTGGATTATCCGCAAATCTTTCTGTATTCACAATAGCATATCGAGAGTCAAGAGTAATATTATCATAATCATTAGATGTAAAAGAACTTTCCGACATACCATTCGTTTTAAACCATAGAGATTGCGTATTTTCATTATCAAATACATTAAAATTATGACCACTCACCATTACTTCATGTGATTGCAACCCATCAGATATCGTAGAAACATTTGTATTTGTAATGCAAGTATAATTATCTGAGTTGTCATTAGAGGCTATTTCAGAGCTATAATCATATCTTCTATCTTTGAAAATAAATATTGGGAAGAACTCTTTGATAGCATAATCATTATCTGGTATATAAATATTGATTACACTATATTCGTAACTTTTAATCCCCGACGATACGGATTCGCCGATAGATTTTGTATTAGTTATCAAATCACTATGCGTAAATAAAATTTCCCTTTCATCACCATACCAAAAAGGTGAAGCATTATGTAATTGACATTTCACGCCAATGTATCTTCCATTCACAACCTTATCTTCTATTGGTAATAAAAGACACTTTAAATGATACGTTTTTGTTTCATCGGATATAGTTAAATCTCTCCAACCATCTTGCCCATATAACCAATTCTTTATTTCAATCATTTTAGTAAATGGTATTTCTCCATCTTCTGAAATAATTTCAATTTCAAATTCCAAAGGATTACTGCTATAATCCTTACCATACAATATTTCTTCATGATAATAAGGGATAGTGTCTTTACGCACATTATATTTGCCGCCGCTATCGAACTTATCATAACTATTTTCGATATAATATAATTTTAAACCAAAATAATCAGATGCTCTGCCAGCAAATTCAAAGGAATGTCCTCTAAGCATACATATCACCTCCATTATGTATAATTTATGGGCTGCCAATAGACAGCCCATTTTTTTAACGATATTTTTTTGTGTTGATATTCTTATAATTAATCAATTTCTTTAGGGTGTTATCTTCAATTTCCGATCTGACTTTCTTCAAAGCATTAACCGTACTTTGTGTAGCATCTCCCTGAACATAAATAGGCGCAGACTGCAAAATAATATCACCAGAATTATAGTTTATCTCAGATTGGGAAATATCCCTTTCCATCTGTGCTAATGCGTTCTTCGCTCTTGAAGACATGAAATCTCCATAATTGATTTGTCCCATTACCCTCGAAATGTATTCTTTCGGGCTATCTGCAAACTCATGCAAATTTTCAGTTGCATCTCCTTTAAATACATGAGAATCGGGAGTCATATAGGTGAATTTACCACCACGAAGTTTTTGAAACACATCTTCACTTATGCCACCCTCTTGGGTTATATTCCAGCCGCCTTTTGCGCCGTAAGTACCCTTTTTGTAATATGCCAAGGGACCATATACAGCTACATCTTGACCTGTTCGAGCTTTGATTTGACCGGCAATATCAGCAAGTGCTTCGGATTGGTTATCGGCATAAGAAATATAATGCTCGCCATTCCAGTTGAAATGATGTTTCTTTTGGTTAGCAACTTGGTTAAGCAAATCCATATATTCTGATAGACTCGCACCTAAGCCGCCTATACTACTCGACACATTATTGATGCTCGTAGCAGTATCATCAATAGCTCTACTGGTTATATCAATGGCGCTTTCTAATCGACCAATCTCACCCTCTAAGTCCTCGATCTTACCATCGGTAACGTAAATCTCGCCTTGCAGGTATTCCATTACGCCGATTAGAGTGCCGTTGTCGCCTATATATCTTTGGATTGCTTCTTGCGCCTTAGACCACAGATTGTCGAACTCAGCACGAGTTTTCGTGGTATACGGATAAACGTAATCATTCCACAATTTGCCGTATAGATCGCCAGTATCGTTGTCGATCATATTGCAAGCATCTTCGTATAACTGGCGGACATTATTCAAATATTCTTGAATGGCGTCCTTCTCTTTATTCAGTTTTTCGATTCGCTTATCAATATGCGCCTCGTATTCCTCTTGATCTTTCTCCAAAGCGGAGATTCGCATATCATATTCTTGCTCGGCTAACTCGTCCTGCAAGTTTTTGTTACTTTCAAGTAGGTTATCGTGAGCTTGTTTCTGTGCTTTCTTTCCGGCAGAACTGTCGTCAAGATTAGCCACCGCTAACGCAAGTGCATCTTTGGCTACGGCTTTTTGCAGATCAGCTAACTTGTCCGCTTCTTCTCGTTCCTTTTTAGCGAGTTCTAATGCCTCTTTCTTTTGAGCAATAATATCGGCATAGTTGTCTTTCTG
>Ga0326511_10000171_pt1 | contig 53028 bp, 48 predicted proteins | sample 0_2496_0518_D_FD_203701 | JGI IMG/M metagenome (GOLD analysis project Ga0326511, IMG submission 203701) | Bovine rumen microbial communities from UC Davis, California, United States - 0_2496_0518 | ecosystem: Host-associated > Mammals > Digestive system > Stomach > Rumen | place: USA... | reverse complement strand
TTCCTGTCTCCATACATGATGAATTCTGACATGAATTGTCTGTCCATAAACTGGAAGTCTGGCTCATCAACGCGAATGAAATGTAACTTTGAAGCATCAAACGCTTCATCATCACTCAACTCTATGGTATAATGCCACTCAATGTTGTATCTGTCTGGTGTAAAATCCCAACGGGCCACAAGCGGCGTGGGATGTTCCGTGCCAAGTCCAAGCAACTTTCTGTATGCAAATGGCTCCATAACATGAGTATTCACCATGTGCTGTTTCAACGAAGTTTCTCCTATAGAGATTTCCTCACCGTTAACTTTTGCACCTTTCGATGCCCAAATGGGAAGACAGGTCACATATCCTGAATTCCAATCATCTACAAGTTCCTGATTGCAGAACTCACAAAGGATGCAAGATCCAATAACAGTTACATCAACAGTTTTCATACCAAACACTAAATTAGATTGATTTCAGTTCCATGTTTGTCAGGCGTAGGATGAGGGCGTATTTGTCACCATTGATGCGGCCTTCGAGGAAAGCGCGATAAGGGGTGCCGCCATTGGCCATTACAATGGGGTCGATGCCTTTCTGGCCACCACCCACCAGCATCATTGACTCAGCCTCCGCCAGTTTCTTAGCCATATCAAAAAGGAAGTCGTAGGTGAGGCCGTTGACGTGCTGCACCTGATAGCTCTTCTTGAACATGAACATCCGCATAGCCTTCTGGCGGGGGATGAGTTTGCCTGTCCAGCGCAGAGGCAGGCCGTCGAGGGCGATATTGGCAGTAGTGGTCTGCTCAGGGCGTACTTCTTTCTCTGTGCCGTCGGCCAGGAAGACATGCTCTGAGAGCGTCACGCCGTAAGCCACTTTCTGCTGAGGCGTCACAAACACCTTCTTCAGCCCCTCGACCTTCAGACCGAATTGTTCCTTGTCCACTTCGGGGTCGCCGGCGATGAGGGCATCAGCCAGACCTTCGCCATACTGTGCGAGCAGGGCCTCATCAGTGGTCCTCATCGTGGCACGTACCCGCCGTTCATTCACACTCTTCTTGCCGTCATCCGTTTTATAAACAGGCGACTCGCGATGAAACGTAGTGCCGAAAGCCACCTCGGCATCACGCTTCGTATCGTTGGATAGATTTATCTTTCGCATAATCAATTCGTTTAATTCGTGAAATTAGTGGTCTTAGAACATACTGAAGTCCAATTCATCGATTTCTTCCTCCACGGGTTCCTCGGTGTCGTCGATGGTCGTCTCTTCTGCTAATGATACGAGAGAGAATTCCTGCTTGTCGCCAGCGAAGAGGAACAGGCCGCCAGGGGTGTTGATCAGATAGCCGTCGTTGTGGTTGGTGCCGCCACGATAACTGAAGTCGAACTTGTAGATGTCGTCACCCACTGCAGTTGCCAAATCGGCATTAACGAGTTGATAGACCGACTCCCAGTCGTTGTCAAGGAACTCTTCGGTAGTGGCCTTCTGTTTCAGTTCTATGGGCGCATCAAACGATGAGGGCAGATTGGGCAACACCTCCTGACCGTCCTCACTATAAGCCGTCAGTTCGCCCTTCTCCAACCAACGCCCGTCCTCACTGACGGTGCCTTGTTTCAATCCTCCAGAAGGGATGATAAGTGCATCGTCGGGCGACAGGTAGGCTGAGCCACACACATTACCACTACGGTCGGTGGCTACGATGTCCGTCCAACCATAGATTTTCTTTCTCTCTAGTTTCACGGGGGCGGCTCCATAGTCTGTCCCCGACAGTTTGAATATCAGTTCTTTTGCCATGTCGTTTTAGGTTTCATTCCGTTTATGATTTGCAAATATAGTCATTTCTCGGGAACTATTTAACGAAACAACATAATTTAACTAATATACCCGACAAAGAACAGCTAAAAGCCAATCTTCGACGAGCGCGTTCCCTCCAGCCGTTCGTTGTCGCAATGGCGGAAGAGCATCGGCAACGCATCCTCGCTATGGCCGTGCAGAATCACGTCGATGGCATAGTGGCGGGCGATGTTCTCAATCTGACCACCGCTAAAGTCGTATTTCGAGGCCAGCTTATGGACGTTCTGCTCGCTAAGGTCGGGAATCATCGAGTGCCAGATGTGGGCACGGGCTTCTTCGGTGGGTTTCTCGAACTTGATCTTATAGAGGAAGCGGCGCTCAAAGGCCGTGTCGAGATTCTGCGTCAGGTTGGTGGTTGCAATCATAATACCGTCGAGCTGCTCCATCTCCTGCAGGATGATGTTCTGGATGGAGTTCTCCATCTTGTCCACCGCACTCTGTGCTCCCTGCTTGCGGATACCAATGATGGCGTCTGCCTCGTTGAACAGCAGGATGGGTGTCAGCTTGGCTCGCTTCACCTGCTCGCGATAGCGGTCGAACAAGGCTTTGATGTTTTTCTCGGAGTCGCCCACCCATTTGCTCTTGATCTGCGGCACATCGACTACCATGATGTCGCGTCCCGTCTGGCGTGCCAGTTGGTAGGCCGTCTCTGTTTTGCCCGTGCCCGGTCCGCCATAGAAAAGGCAGGCAAACCCTGTACGGAAGCCTGTCTGCTGCATCCGCTCATGTATCTCGCTGTATTTATCGGGCATGAGGAACGACAGCAGTTCGCTGACCTGCTGCTCATTCTCCTTCACATAGAACATCTTTTTCTCTGTCAGGTCACGGGCCTTGATGACGTCGGCCAGTTTCTCTTCAGCAGCGTTGATTTTCAACTCTGCCAGCAGGCTGCGTTTAGCTTCCTCCGTCAGTTTGTAGCGAGCCGTGTCGGCTATTCCATCCTCACAACAGTGTTCTATCAGCTTTTTCTTCATCAGCCTATGCTCGCCGCTGCGCAGGTTGGCTTTGGCCTTGTTGAAGTAGGCCTTCGTGTCGAACAGTTCCTCCAACTGACCGAAGCGGATGTCGTTATCGTCATCGTTCACCAGGCAGTGGCAGAAGAATGCCACCATCGTCTCTTCCTGATTTGTGAGATTGTAATCGCGCAACTTGCTCACAAAGCCAATCTGCTTGTTGTCGTCGAACAGCGTTCGCATCTCTTCCTGGAGCTCAGTGGCCGAGATGGCATCGTCGTTCAGGTCTTCGAACCACTGGTCGAGCAGTTCGAAGAGTTCGGCACAGTCAAGCCCCGTGCGACGTGGCAGCTCGTACACCTCATTGTGCTTCAGACAGCGGATAACGGCGGTGGGGACGTCGAAGTCGTCTTCGTCTTTCACGTCGCGGAACTTCAGCAGGCGGCGGCGCACCAGGGCGTCGATGTCGGCGGCAAAGCCCAGCACGCTGATCTTGTTCATGTCGAGATGCGAGGCAAGGTCATCGTAGTCTACGCGGCGCGGTCCTCTCTCCATACAGATGCAGAACAGAACGGCCTGGCGCTCGGTGATGCCGTAGCTATTGGCCAGCAAGCTAATCTCAGGTGCTGCTTCGAGCATGAACTCATCGCTCATTTTCGAGTTCCTCGACAACTCCACCACACGCTCGATGGCCTGTAGCAGGGTCGGTAAGTTTTTCTTCAGCTCATTCTTTACAGTCTTTTTTCTTGTTGATGTTTTCTTTTCCATATCTCAGTGTTATTAAACGTCACAGATAATATAATATAGCAACATTCTGGAAAAAATTCAATGAAAGCAACAAATATATATCGTTGAAAGCTTAATTTCTTCTTCACTTCCATTGGGATGACAATATTCCAGCCACGCGCTTGCGCATATGCCTGTGTCCTATACAGTCTGGTTATAGCCTAATATGCGCTTTTCCTGTATTATACAGAAAAAGGCGCGTTTGCATGCCTCCAAATGAGCAAGCTCGGGTTGCGAATGTAGTTCAATTGAAAACTGGTGTGACGTGCCTTCGCTGACATCGTCACCCCAGTTACTGTTTTGCGAATGCTAACGTGCGCTGCTTCTCTCAGATTTCAGTATCCGGTTGTTCGTAGCGTTCCACATATTCCCATTGCCTGTCACGCAAATAGACAAACAGATATGAGCGCGAGGCAGAGCTGCCAGTTAGTAAAAAAACGGATTATCTGTGTTTTTATTCGGGAAAACTTTGTATCTTTGTGGCGTGTTTATAAATTCGATGACGTTATGACGGCAATTACAATCAACATCCCCAATCACGAGGTCAGCTTCTTCAAGAAGATGATTGCAAAGATGGGCTGGACGTACAGCGAGACCGACGTGGTGCGCTCGGCTGCTACGCCCAAGGAGCAGGCACTCGCCAAGGTTGATCATGCCTTTGAGCAGTTACGCCAGATGAAGGACGGCCAGCTCCAAGGTGTCAATGCGGAGGATTTGCTCAATGAACTGTAAGATTGACACTTCGGCGACTGAAATCAATCGTTAGAGCCATTGTGAAAAGATGGTTTTAAACTCCGACATAGAAACCGTTTCGCCACGATCCACTTTTTCTATCTCGTCTTCGATGTCGGGTGTTACCTGCAGGACACCGTCTACAATGTTGGCATAGTCCACATCGTTAGGCATGACTGCTTCATCGTATGCATAAGCTACGCCTGCAGCGGGTTCTTGAGCCGTCAGGCAACTGCCGTCCTCTTCTACCACGTAGGGATATGGTTTACTCTCCTTCATCGTTATTTGCATTTTATAAGCACTGGGGGACTGGTACTTGTCTCACAAATATGCTTTCATCGGGTTAGTCCCTGTGCGAGACAGTATGAATAAGACAGGAATAAACTATTGACGTTTGAATGAAACTACTTTTGTCCATAATGAGAGCGCAAAGAAATAACAGCAACATAGACCTCGGCATCGTGGATCTCGTAAATCATGCGATACTGCTTGTTGATACGACGAGACCACGTCTCTTCAAAGACGTAGTGCTTCAAGTGCTCCACCTGACCAGTGCCTGTACGGGGATGCTCTTGAAGTTCCAAAAGCATATTGGTGATTTTCTTAATGGTGGGTTTGTCGCCACTCTTTTTGATGGCGGCAATCTCTTTCTTAGCCTGTTCAGAAAGCAGTATAGCGTAAGTCATTGCCTACAGCGAATTGATAAATTCGGTGATGTCTTCTTTGCTTTCAAGACGTGTGAATTTGGCTCCTGGCTGATGAGCCTTGGCTATATCTTCCTCGACAGCTTCCACATTACGAGCGTCGGCAAAGAAAGAATCGCCCGAAGGACTTATCTCATAAGGATCAACGCGGTACGAACGATTCTGGGGCTTACTGATGGTAACCCCCTTTATCGCTCTCAAAATCTTTTTAAGGCTTGGGATAAGACTTGCATCCTCGATGTTTAGAACTATCTGTGTCATAAGCAATCACTCTCTATTTGTTTGCAAAGATAAACAAAATAAACGAAATAACAAGTAAATAATCATAAAAAAGCAATGGACGACTATAAAATCATAGTAGAATAGGAGCATCATAGTGGAACAGGGAACCCGTCCCTATGTCTCACAGATAACGGTCATAAAGCAGAACGAAGATGACTATATCAGCCTGACAGATATGTTGAAGGCGAAAGATGGTGAATTCTTCTTCTCTAACTGGCTACGCAACCGCAATACCATTGAGTTCCTTGGAATATGGGAGCGGCTGATGAATCCGAATTTTAATTGTGCCGAATTCGACATAATTAAATCTCAGGCCGGACTGAACCGTTTCCGTCTCAGTGCCAAAGAGTGGACAGAAAAGACTAATATCAATCGTTAGAGCCATTGTGAAAAGATGGTTTTATTCTGTGCCACGATGTCAAAGAACGCTTACGTAAACGATTTCTATACCCATTCCTCAAGCTCACCCAACTGGTCAATGATCAGGGCGAACGAAGAACAATTGTTGTCATCATCTATCAGTGCGTTACGGAATTCTTCGCGCGCACGCGCGTATACATAAAGTTTTTTACCCTTGCAACCGTTGCCACCTTGCAACACTACTTGAGAATCAGCGTGTTACGTGTGGCAACGAGGTGACAAGGGTGACAAGGAATGGCGATTTTGCCCTAAATAATCACTCAACACAAAGGCACAGAGGCACAGAGTTTTTATTATTTCTCCGTGTCTCTGTGTTTACCAAACTACTGCATGCGGGTTGCGAAGCCCCGGGCTTCGAGGGTCGGAGGTGCCGCCTTCAGGGGTCGGAGGTGCCGCCTCCGTGGGTTGAAGCCCCGGGCTTCGTAAATGAAAACTACATCATGTAGAATTGTAATCTAACTTGGTTTACTTTGCAATTCAATTTAAATTACTTTGCAATTTAATTTAAATTACAATGAAGGGAGGCATTCTTTACAAAGGTTACTGAATGTGTTATTACAAAAGGAATATATCTAAAACACAATTATCGGCATTATGATAAATAGACATATTTCCCTTTTATCTACTCGTTCTTCAGCGTCGGCAATGACAAATGGTATCTCACGGCAAGGAAACGCATGAGACAAATGACAAGGAATGAAGTGATGACAGTGACTTCCATCGGTAATGACATGACATCCAGAACCCAATAAGTGACGCCACCCAAGATGGCTGCCATGGCATAAATCTCCTTGTGGAATATGACTGGTTCGTTATTCAATAGTATGTCACGAATGACACCACCGGCAGCGCCCGTGATACAGCCCATGATGATGGCAACCCAGTATGGCTGTCCGAAAGCAAGGGATTTCTGAATACCGGCGATATTGAATAATGCAAGTCCTAACGTGTCGAAGACAAACCAGGTGTTATGCAGACGCTCCAGATGACGGGCAAACACAATGACGAACAACAACGCAAAGGCGGTACAGATGATATAGAACGGATTCGTCATCCAGAATGGTGTCGTGCCAAGCATGACATCACGAATGGTACCGCCGCCTATGGCGACGGCTATTCCACACACATAGCCACCAAACCAGTCGAAATGCTTGGCTGCGGCATGACGGATTCCTGAGATGGCGAACGCAAAGGTTCCCAGAAACTCAATGACCTGTTGTAACAAAGCGTCGTAATTCATCACTCTTTATATCTGTCTCCCCAATAGCTCACCATTCTCTCATAAAGTTTCTCCTCTGCCGGTGAATGCTGTCCATGCCACAGACGTTCTCCGACCAGTGCGTCAGGCATATACTGTTGAGGAGTAAAATGTCCCGGATAGTCATGCGGATACTTATAACCGTCATGATATCCCAGATCTTTCATCAACTGCGTTGGAGCGTTACGTATGGGTAACGGCACAGGCTGGTTACCAGTACGCTTTACCAATTCCAACGCACTGTCTATCCCCAGGTAAGCGGAATTGCTCTTAGGAGATGTGGCAAGATAGACGGTTGCCTCCGCAAGTGGAATCCTGCCCTCGGGCCATCCGATTTTCTGGACTGCGTCGAAAGCCGCATTTGCCAGCAGTAAGGCATTGGGGTTTGCCAGTCCTATATCCTCAGACGCAGAGATGACCAGTCTTCTCGCAATAAACTTCGGATCCTCTCCCCCCTCTATCATCCGTGCCAGCCAATACAGGGCAGCGTCCGGGTCAGAGCCCCTGATACTCTTGATGAAAGCGGAAATGATGTCATAATGCATCTCACCGTCTTTGTCGTATGCCAGCGGATTCTGCTGAAGGCGCTCCCCCACCAGCTGGTCAGTGATGACAACATCGTCACTGCCATTGGCGGCTTCAACGACTAATTCCAGGATATTGAGCAGTTTGCGGGCATCTCCCCCACTATACCGCAGCAAGGCTCCCGTTTCCTTCAGTTCTATATGGCGTTGTTTCAGGAACACATCTTCCGTGACTGCCCGGTGTAATAATTTCAGCAAGTCATCCTTTCCCAACGGGTTGAGCACATAGATCTGACACCTCGACAATAAAGGACGGATGACTTCGAAAGAGGGATTCTCCGTGGTGGCACCTATCAGCGTGACAACCCCTTTCTCCACAGCCCCCAGAAGGGAATCCTGTTGTGATTTCGAGAAGCGGTGAATCTCGTCTATAAATAAAATAGGTGATGCCTCATTGAAGAACCTGCCTTTCTGAGCCTTCTCGATGACATCCCTCACGTCCTTCACGCCACTTGTCACTGCCGACAGGGTATAGAAAGGGGTCTCCAGACGATGGGCGATGATCTGCGCAAGGGTGGTCTTCCCCACCCCGGGAGGTCCCCATAATATAAAAGAAGAGATGCGTCCTGCGTCAATCATCTTACGCAAGACGGCACCCTCGCCCACCAGATGCTGTTGTCCGATATAGTCATCCAGGGTCCTTGGTCTTAACCTTTCAGCCAACGGTTCTGCCATATCAGGCTCCAAAGGTAGTACTTTTTTAGGAAATTAACAAAAAAATCTAATAGAAATACTTGTATTTCGATAGTTTTTGCATTATCTTTGCAGCCATAATCATTAAAAGTACAATAAAATGAAAGAAGCAGCTTCGAAACAAACGCACAGCATCAAGAACTTAAACAAAAGTTCTGTATGGGATGTTCAAGAGAATGATATTTTTAGAATGCTCAACAGCGGCAGCAAGGATGCCGATGTCAAAGACAATCTCCGTCATTATGTCGACATCATCCGCTCTGCTTTCATGATAGAGGAACTGAAAGAGGACACTCCTCAGATTCGCAAGTCATACGAGAAACAAGGATACAAGGTCGGGACAGTAGCATTGGATGAGAGTACCAAGGTGCTGTGGGCTATCCGCAAGCGTCCTATATTGAGGGTGACCGACCTCACTTATGAGAATATCCGTCATATCACGGCAAGCAAGCTCGTTGAGGTCCTGGAGCGTAACTTCGGCGGTGGCTGGGACTCCTTGTCACAATCCATCCAGGATATCATCGAGAGCGGTTTCGACATTTCCACCACGACGCTTCCCAAAGACCGTCTTCACAAGAAAGGCGGAATGTACGAGAAGAAAATTGCCGATGGATATGAGGTGCTTGAGGTAGCCAAAGGAACGTGGGTGGAAGCTATCTTTGCCAAGCTGAAGCCAGAGATCATCAAGCCTCGCATGAAGTTTGACAGCATTGATGAGGATGATGAGAATGCCGAGATAGAGGATAACTATGTCAGTCACGATGAGGAGGATGAGATGGACGAGTTCAACGAGGATGAGATGAACGAGGAGAACTACCGTACCACCTTCGAGATCGAGAGTGACCCCGACGAGGAAGCTGGAGAGCTCTCAGACTTTGCCGTCGACGAATAGCTCCTGTATGAAGACACAATAACTAAGAACTTAAAACTTTATTAATCGATATGAATATTCCAAGTGTTTTTTGGTTGGTTCCCATTGCCTCGGTAGTGGCATTGGGAATGGCGTGGTACTTCTTCAAGAGCATGATGAGTGCCGATGAGGGAACCCCTCGAATGCGTGAGATTGCAGAGTATGTGCGTAAAGGTGCCATGGCTTACCTGTGGCAGCAGTACAAAGTCGTCATCATGGTTTTTGCCGTTCTGGTCATTCTCTTCGCCTTCATGGCGTATGGACTGAACGTACAGAACCCGTGGGTGCCGTTTGCCTTCCTGACGGGTGGTTTCTTCTCCGGACTGGCAGGTTTCTTTGGCATGAAGACGGCAACATACGCCTCTGCCCGCACGGCAAATGCCGCACGCCACAGCCTGGATGCCGGACTGAAGATTGCCTTCCGCTCCGGTGCAGTGATGGGACTGACAGTGGTAGGCTTAGGCTTGCTTGACATCGCTATCTGGTTTATTGTCCTCAACCGCTTTGACGCTGACGGACTGATCTCCATCACCACGACGATGCTTACTTTCGGAATGGGTGCCTCGACACAGGCACTGTTCGCCCGTGTCGGTGGCGGTATCTATACCAAGGCTGCCGATGTGGGTGCTGACATTGTCGGTAAGGTAGAGGCAGACATCCCCGAGGATGACCCCCGCAACCCTGCCACCATTGCTGATAACGTGGGTGACAACGTCGGTGACGTTGCCGGCATGGGTGCTGACTTGTACGAGAGCTATTGCGGTTCCGTACTTTCCACAGCAGCCCTTGGTGCCTCCGCCTTTGCGGCAAGTGCGGCAGACGGTATGCAGTTGAAGGCTGTCATTGCCCCGATGATTATCGCTGCCGTGGGCGTGTTCCTTTCCCTGCTGGGCATCTTCCTGGTACGTACCAAGGAGGGAGCCACGATGAAGGACCTGCTCCGCTCGCTGTCCGTCGGAACGAATGTCAGTGCCGTCCTGATAGCCATCGCCACCTTCGCTATATTATATTTATTAGGTATAGAGAACTGGCTCGGACTCTCCTTCTCTGTCATTTCCGGTCTGGCTGCCGGTGTGATTATCGGACAGGCTACGGAATACTATACCTCACACAGCTATAAGCCCACCCAGAAAATATCAGAGGCTGGACTGACAGGTTCTGCCACCGTGATTATCAAGGGTATCGGTACGGGTATGATATCTACCTGTATCCCCGTACTCACCATTGGTGTTGCCATCATGCTGAGCTATCTGTGCGCCAACGGTTTCGACCTGAGCATGAGTTCCAGCAGTCTTGCCCACGGACTCTATGGCATCGGTATCGCTGCCGTAGGAATGCTCTCCACACTGGGAATCACCCTTGCCACTGATGCCTATGGACCGATTGCCGACAATGCTGGAGGCAATGCGGAGATGTGTGAGCTTGGTGAGGATGTGCGTCATCGCACGGATGCCCTCGATGCATTAGGAAATACCACTGCCGCTACCGGAAAGGGCTTTGCCATCGGTTCTGCGGCACTCACTGCCCTTGCCCTGCTCGCTTCTTATATTGAGGAGGTGAAGATTGCGATGACCCGTGCCGGTGAGACACTGACAAGTGTCAGCGGTGAGGTGATCAAAGCTACTGATGCCACGATACCTGACTTCATGAACTACTTCCAGGTCAACCTGATGAACCCGAAGGTCATCGTAGGTGCTTTCATCGGTGCCATGGCAGCCTTCCTGTTCTGTGGTCTGACGATGGAGGCTGTGGGACGCGCTGCCCAGAAGATGGTGGTAGAGGTTCGTCGTCAGTTCAAGGAGATTGCCGGTATCTTAGAGGGAACGGGGACTCCGGACTATGGACGTTGCGTGGAGATCTCTACCCGTGCGGCACAGCATGAGATGATATTCCCCTCTATCCTCGCCATCATCATTCCTATCATAGTAGGTTGCGTGCTGGGTGTCGCTGGTGTGTTAGGACTGCTGGTCGGCGGTCTTGCCAGTGGCTTTACCCTTGCCATCTTCATGGCGAATGCCGGTGGTGCATGGGACAATGCCAAGAAGAATGTAGAGGAAGGTAATTTCGGTGGCAAAGGCTCGTTTGCCCATAAGGCGACCATCGTTGGTGACACTGTCGGTGATCCGTTCAAGGACACCAGTGGTCCGTCACTGAATATCCTCATCAAACTGATGTCTATGGTAAGCATCGTGATGGCTGGTCTGACGATCGCTTTTATGTAAGAAATGACATTTTTACCCCTTGTTTTGAGGCTCTAACTGCATAGTTGGAGCCTTTTTCTATCTTTTTTTGAAAAAAAATGATGAAAAGTTTGTTGGATTCAAAAATAGTTCGTACCTTTGCAACCGCAAAACCAAAAGGATGCGCTTGTAGCTCAGTTGGTAGAGCACCTGACTCTTAATCAGGGTGTCCAGGGTTCGACCCCCTGCAGGCGTACGAAGGAAGAGGTAAACGAAAGTTTATCTCTTCTTTTTTTTCTGATATATTCTTACTCCGATTAGATCCTGCTGACCTGCTTGACACCCTTGACGGTGCGCAGTTTCTTGATGAGAGACTCCAGACGGGTATTGTCATCAATCATAATCTCAAGGTTGCCGCTGAACAAACCGTCGTGTGAGTCGATATTGATAGAGCGAAGCACGAGTTTCTCGTCCTTGGAGATAATACTGGTGAGGTTGTTGACGATACCGATGTCATCATTGCCGATGACACGCAGGGTGATGGCATACTGTGACGAGCCCTTGCCACTCCATCTGGCACGGACGACACGGTAACCGAAGCGTTTCTTCAGCTCAGGGGCGTTGGGACAGTCCTCACGATGGATCTTGATACCACCGCTGACGGTGACAAAGCCAAACACCTTGTCGCCATAGATGGGCTGGCAGCAACGAGCCAGCTGATAGTCGACACCCTTCAGGTTGCGGTCGATGACCAGCACGTCATCAGAGAGCTGAGGACTGAGAGACGAGAGCTGGGAGTTGTCCAGGACGAAGTCGGCAGCGGTCTGTGCGATATTATTACCCGTGACAGGCTGCTCACCCTGCTGCAACTCCACATACTTGTCAATGACATGGTTGACATCCAACGTGCCGTCAGCGATCTGCCGGTAGAAATCACTGGTCTCCTTAAAGCCCAGTTTCTTGATGAGGTGCTGCATGGTGGACTCCTCCTGCTCCACCTTGCGGTTCTTGAACTTACGCTCCAGCGCCTCCTTGGCGAAGAGTGCCTCCTTGACCTGCGTCTCCTTGAGAGCCAGACGGATTTTTGATTTCGCTCGTGAGGTTTTGACGATGTTCAGCCACTCCTGCCGGGGCTTCTGCGTGGACGATGTCATAATCTCCACCTGGTCACCGCTCTGCAAGACCTGACGTAATGGTACTACCTTATTATTAATACGGGCACCTGTGCAGGCATTGCCGATCTTGGAATGGATATGATAGGCGAAGTCAAGTACCGTGGCACCTTTGGGGAACTTATACAGATCACCCTTGGGAGTGAACACGAACACCTCGTCCTCGTAGAGGTCCATCTTAAACTGGTCCATCGCCTCCAAGCCGTCGGAGGTCTCCAGCATCGAGCGGATGTTTGTGAGCCACTCGTCCAGTCCCGACTCACTCTTCACACCCTTGTAACGCCAGTGCGCTGCCACGCCACGCTCTGCCACCTCGTCCATACGCTCGGTGCGGATCTGTACCTCCACCCATTTCTGCTCCGGTCCTAATACGGTGATGTGCAGACTCTCATAGCCGTTCGACTTCGGCACACTCAGCCAGTCACGCAACCGCTTGGGGTTCGGCTGATACATGTCCGTGACGATGGAATATACCTGCCAGCAGTGCATCTTCTCCTTCTCCAAAGGGGAGTCGAGAATGACACGGATGGCAAAGAGGTCGTAGACACCCTCGAAGGCACATTTCTGCTTCTTCATCTTCTGCCAGATAGAGTGTATAGACTTCGTGCGTCCCTTGATATGGAACTTCAGTCCTGCCGCTTTCAGGCGCTCACTGATAGGTTGGATGAAATGCTGGATATACGCATCACGACTCTTTTTCGTCTCGCTGAGCTTCTCCTTGATATGATAATAGGCATCGTGCTCCAGGTATTTCAATGACAAGTCCTCCAACTCGCTCTTCAACTTATAGAGACCCAGCTTGTGGGCAAGGGGGGCATAGAGATAGGCAGCCTCCTCGCTCACCTCATGCTGTGCCTCCGTCTGTCTTGTGTCACGGATCTGACGCATCAGATTGACACGGTCGGCAATCATGATGAGGATGACACGCATGTCCTCGGCGAAGGAGAGCAGCAGGTTACGGAAATTCTCCGTCTCGATGACAGGGTTCTTCTTATAGAGGTCTTGGATGCGCTGCAACCCATGCAGGATGCGGGCAACAGACTCACCGAACTCACGCTGGATCACATCAATAGTGAGATAGCCGTCCTCCACACAGGGATGCAACAAGACGGCAAGGACAGCATCACGTTTCAAACCGATCTCCTCCACAACCAGATAGGCAGTCCGGAAACTCAGCAGCATAGGGTTCAAGCCGAACACATCACGACGGATATGGTTCTGCTCGATATAACCTGTCAGATACTGACGCATCTTCTCCTCGTCACCTTCCATCAGTGACGAGCCGATTTCCTGCTTTACCTTATTATATAAAGAGAGGATATCTTCCTTCTCCTGTGTTGTAAACTCGAATCTCTCTGTCATACGATGGCAAAGGTACGAAAAAATTGACAATTGACAATTGATAATTGAAAATTATTTCGTAATTTTGCCGTGAAAATACTATAATCATGGTAGACGACAAGATATTACGGATGGAACAACTCGTCAAGGAGTTGAACGAGGCTTCTGACGCATACTATAACGGACGGGGCGAACGCATGACCGACTACGAGTGGGATGCGCGTTTCGATGAGCTGAAACGTCTGGAGCAGGAGACGGGGACTACCCTGCCCGACTCTCCCACGCAGAAAGTATCGGAAGACAGTATTACCGGACAGAAGGAGGAACATGAGTTCGCTGCCCTCTCACTGGCAAAGACCAAGCAGCCTGCGGAACTGGTGAAATGGGCAGAGGGACTGCCCATCTGGATATCTTGGAAACTGGATGGTCTGACCCTCGTCGTGACGTATGATGACGGACGACTCACCAAGGTTGTCACACGAGGTAATGGGCATATCGGCACGAATATCACCCACCTTGCAAAAGCCATTAACGGCATCCCACAACAGATTGCATATCAGGGTCATACCGTCATCCGCGGAGAGGCTGTTATCAGCTATGACGACTTCGAGAAGTTCCTGATGGAGAGTGGTGAGGACTATGCCAACCCCCGTAACCTCGCCTCTGGCTCGCTGACGTTGAAGGACGTGGAGGAGGTGAAGCAGCGGCACATCCAATGGATTCCCTTTACCTTAGTACATATCGACGATGACATCCTGTCGTGGGGCGACCGCATGGCATGGCTCGAACAACAGGGTTTCCAGACGGTGGAGCACGAACGGGTGGAACACCCCGGTATTGATGCGGTGGAAAACGTGATCAATGCCTTTACGGAGAAGGTTACCAGCAAACAGAATCCCTACCCTGTCGACGGTCTCGTCATCTGCTACGACGATACGGAATACGCACAGACCGGTAGTGTCACAGGACATCATGCCACCAAGGCGGGACTTGCCTTCAAATGGCAGGACGAGGCAGCAGACACGGTATTGCAGGAGATAGAATGGTCGTGTGCCGCCTCTACCATCTCCCCCGTTGCCATCTTCCGCCCCGTGGAGCTGGAGGGTACGACAGTGAAGCGAGCCTCTTTGTGTAATATCAGTGAGTGTGAGCGTCTTGGCATCGGTACGAAAGGAACGGAGATCAGTGTCATCAAGGCAAACAAGATTATCCCGAAGGTCATCAAGGTCATCCGTACGGAAGGGACGCTGGAAATCCCCCATGAATGTCCGGTGTGCCACGCCAAGACGGAGATACGTATCAGTGAGGCGAGTGGTACGAAGACGCTACACTGTACGAACCCTGAGTGTCCTGCCAAGCAACTGAAGAAATTTGCCCGTTTCGTATCGAAGGAGGGAATGAATATCGACGGCATCTCAGAACAGACACTCGCCAAGTTCATCAACCTCGGATGGGTCAGCGAGTATGCCGATATCTACGACCTGCGCAGTCATATCCGTGACCTTGCCAATATGGAGGGCTTTGGTGAGAAGTCGGCGTCCAATATCATGCGGAGCATCGACCGCTCTGCCAATGTCGAGGCACACCGCCTGCTCTATGCCCTGAACATCCCCCTGTGCGGACTGGATGTCTGCAAACGCCTGTTAAGTGCTTATCCGTTGGATGAGCTGGTGGCAGAAACTGTCAAAGAGACGGGTGATCTATTTGAGCCATACCGGGAGGCATCGTCTGTCTTCGCTCATGTCAACGGCATCGGACCGGAGAAGTCGGCATCTTTTGTCAACTGGTTCCGTGATGACCATAACAGACAGCGTTACCAGCGACTGAGGGAGAAGATTCAGGTGACGCAAGTCGCCAACGAACCTTCTGGCAGTCTGTGTGAGGGACTGACCTTCGTGGTGACGGGTGATGTGCATCACTACAAGAACCGCAACGAGCTGAAGGCATATATTGAGTCGCAGGGTGGTAAGGTAGCATCAGCGGTAAGCGGCTCGACTTCCTTCCTTATCAATAATGACGTGACATCAACCTCGGGGAAAAACCAGAAAGCCCATCAGTTGGGTATTCCTATTATCTCTGAGGATGAGTTTATGGAACGGTTTACGGATCAGAGTTAAAGTGCAGGTGCGACATCAACTATTCATCGTTCCGTTACTGCCTGTTGCCTGCTGTCTGATTGCGGGCATCGTCATAGGCAAGTACTATCCTGTCGGTGAGGGATGGCTGTTATGCGGGCTCTGCGGAGTACTGCTGATCACCCTTCTGTTGCGTTATCATCCTCGTTGGCAGACAGCAGGTATCTGGCTGGCAACCATTCTTTTGGGGATGATTATCATCCAATATCCGTTGCCCGACAGTGAGATGGTACAAAGAGCCGGTGAGCGGATGCTGGCATACCGTGACCAACTGTTGCGGCAATACCAGCAATGGGGTATCGGTGAGGAGAACTACGCCATCGTTGCCGCCATGACCTTAGGCGACAAGACAGCACTGACCCCAGATATCCGGGAGTCGTTTAACATCACTGGGGCAGGACATGTCCTCGCCATCAGCGGACTGCATCTCGGTATTCTGTATATGATGGTGTCATTCCTTGTCAGAGGTCTCCGGCTGCGCATCGTCACACAGGTGCTGACCATCCTGCTGATATGGGCATTCGCCTTTCTGGTAGGTATGTCACCCAGTGTGGTGCGTTCCGCTACCATGCTGACTATCTATGGTCTGCTGTCGCTGGGCTATCGGCAGAAGATGAGCATCAACGTATTAGCGTTTACAGCCATCGTCCTGCTCGTCCTCAAACCGCAGTCACTCTTCGACATCGGTTTCCAGATGTCCTTCGTTGCCGTTCTCGCCATCCTGCTATGCTATCCCCTGCTCAACAGGGTGTTCTCTGAGCGATGGATGATGGAGCACCGACTGGTGCGGTGGCTATGGGGGATGACTGCACTGTCACTGTCGGCACAGATAGGAGTGGCACCCTTGATAGCTTTCTATTTCCACCGTTTCTCCACCTATTTCCTATTAAGTAACTTCGTCGTCATCCCTTGCGCATACCTGATTCTGGTGGGTGCCATCCTGCTGTTCGTCATACGACTGCAGGTGGTGGCTACTGTCCTGACGACTGTCACGACATGGATGCGCCAAGCCTTGGATGCCATAGCCACCCTACCCTATGCCAGTATCGACGGACTCTATCCCACCCTGTCCCAGACCATACTGATATACATTTTTATTCTTTTATTTGGCATTTTGCTCACTTATTCGTACCTTTGGGTTAAAACCTAAGGTACTTTCGTTCGACAATAAAAATAAAATGGTCATTTTATTTTGTATTTTGCTCACTTAATCGTACCTTTGCAAACCGAATTAGACAATAACAAACGAAAATGGGAAAGATTATATTGACAGGTGACCGCCCCACTGGCAAGCTCCATCTGGGACACTATATCGGTTCGCTGCGCCGTCGTGTGGAACTGCAAGAGGCTGGCGACTACGAGAAAATGTTTGTATTCATGGCTGACGTACAGGCACTGACGGATAATGCCGACAACCCTGAGAAGATACGACAGAACATCATCGAGGTGGCTCTCGACTACCTCTCTGCCGGTCTGAATCCAGAGAAATGCACATTGTTCATCCAGAGTCAGATCACCGAACTCGCTGAGTTGACGACCTATCTGATGAACCTTGTCTCCGTCTCTCGTGTTCAGCGTAACCCGACTGTGAAGACGGAAGTCAAGATGCGTGGCTTCGAAGGTGAGAGTATTCCCCTTGGCTTCTTCTGCTATCCTGTCAGTCAGGCAGCCGATATCACCTTGTTCAAGGCAACCACCGTTCCTGCTGGTGAGGACCAGGAGCCTATGCTGGAGGTAACCCGTGAACTGGTACGCCGATTCAATCAGGTGTATGCACCGGTATTGGTAGAGCCAAATATCATGTTACCAGAGAATGCCACAGCCCGTCGTCTGCCCGGTACAGACGGTAAGGAGAAGATGTCGAAGTCACTCGGCAACTGCATCTACCTCTCTGATGATGCTGATACGGTATGGCAGAAGGTACGCTCCATGTATACCGACCCTACCCATATCAACCTCAACGACCCGGGGCATGTGGAGGGTAATGCGGTATTCACCTATCTTGACGCTTTCTCGAAGGACGAGGACTTCGCCAACTTCCTGCCCGAATACCAGAACCTCGACGAGTTGAAGGACCACTACCGCCGTGGCGGCTTGGGTGATATGAAATGCAAGAAGTTCCTGAACCAGATTCTCAACGAGTTCCTGGAGCCGATGCGTCAGCGTCGTCATGAGTTCGAGCAGGATATCCCTGAGATTTACAATATCCTGAAGAAAGGTACGGAGCAGGCACGTGAGACTGCTGCCCAGACGATGAGTGAGGTGCGCAGTGCCATGCAGATCAACTACTTCGATGACCAGGAACTGATTCAGTCGCAGGCAGAGCGCTTCCGTGCGAAATAAAGACGCAGGCGTTCCTCTAACGACATACTCGCATAGCGGTGCCACTCTGTGGTGCCGCTTTCTTTGTCATCCAGATAATGCAGGTCATACATGTGCCCATAAGCCTCCATCTCAAAAGGATTCAACAGATAGCCCGCATTACGCAGGTGCTTACGATAACGGCAAGCCTTCAACCAATAGACAATGTATTTCCAATAGAAGCAAAGCCACGAGTCATGGGTACTGCGAGCTTGATAGAGATGTATCATCTCATGATTTTTCATGGCATCCCAATGCTGGTTGAAATGATTAGCTTCCTCTTTGCTATGCGTGATGATATGTCCGAAGAAGGTCATTCCCTCATAGCCCTTCCGAATCCAGAAGGGAAGATTCACGGCACGCATGTCATCCAGCTTGCTGGGACGACGGGCACGGAACAGCAACGGGAAGATACCCAACAGGTTTGCCATAACGGATGCAAATGTACAAAATAATCACGAATTACGATGAATTTATTCGCAAAAGTTCGCTATATACGTTTTGCACACTTTTGCAAACACTTTTTCTTGGAGCATCAGAATTTATTTTGTACCTTTGCGATAACAAAAAACGAAAATTATGGTATTAACCGACCGCGAACTGTTTCTTCTCATCATCTGTACGGTGTTCTACATCACCTTATTTATATTAGTGATACAAAACAACCGCCGAAAGATTCAACTCCTGCAGAGCCGTCTTGACAATATCCATGCCATGCAGAAGATGGCTGTCATCGAGCAACGGGAGTACGATGTGAACACAATTTTCTCCTCACCGGTCTATTTGCGAATCAAGCAATATATCAATGAGGGACAGAGTATGCACAATGACGACTGGAAAGAACTGGCAGAGGTGGTGAACAGGGTATACAGCGGTTTTACTGAGAAACTCTACAGCCTTTATAATATGAGTGACCAGGACTATTATGTGAGTCTGCTTATCAAGGTGCGTGTGGCACCCAAGGATATAGCTACTCTCACCGCACACAGCAAGGAGAGTGTCGCCTCTACCCGAAGCCGACTTTACACCAAGGTGTTCGGCAAGAAAGGCTCCACAAAGGACTGGGATGATTTCATCCTCTCCATCTAATCGAATCTCGTAATATCGAAATCTCGAAATAAAAAAACTCAAAACTCAAAGAATATGATAGACTATTTAATTGCAAACATGTGGCAGGTATGGGCGGTAGTGTCCATCGTCTGTCTGATTCTGGAGCTCTCGTCAGGTGATTTCTTTATCATCTGCTTCTCCATCGGTGCTGTCTTCAGTATCGTTGCAGCAGTCTTCGGACTGGGTATCTATTGGCAATTGTTTATCTTTGCCATCTTCTCACTGCTCAGCGTACTTTTTGTCCGTCCTGTAGCACTGCGCTATTTGCATAAGAACGACCCCAACAAACCAAGTAATGCCGATGCACTGATTGGACGTACAGGAAAGGTCACTGAGCCAATCACTGCCGGTGGTAATGGCTATGTACAGATTGATGGTGATCTCTGGAGAGCTGTCAGCAACAGCGACATTCCTGTCGGCACCACCGTCCGTGTCATTGGTCGGGAGAGCACCATCATCACTGTTGAGACCTTATAAAATCCCCGAAACCTCGAATCTCGAATATCGAATCTCAAAATCAAATTATTAATAAAAAAAACTATGGAATTTATGACTTATGTACTGATCGCCATCGTTGTTCTGGTGGTTATCTTCGCCAAGATGGCTCTCGTGATTATCCCGCAGTCGGAAACCCGTATCATCGAGCGTCTGGGACGCTACTATGCTACGCTGAATCCTGGTATCAACATCATTATCCCCTTCATCGACCGTGCCAAGGAGATTGTGGTGCTGACCCGTGGGCGTTATGCTTACTCCAACTCTATCGACCTGCGTGAACAGGTGTATGACTTCCCTTCACAGAATGTAATTACGAAGGATAACATCCAGATGGAGATCAATGCCCTGCTCTATTTCCAGATTGTAGACCCCTTCAAGGCTGTTTATGAGATCTCTAACCTGCCCAACGCCATCGAGAAACTGACGCAGACGACCCTGCGTAATATCATCGGTGAACTGGAACTTGATGAGACACTGACTTCCCGTGACACCATCAACACAAAACTGCGTGCCGTCCTCGACGATGCTACCGATAAGTGGGGTGTGAAGGTGAACCGTGTGGAACTGCAGGATATCGTTCCTCCCTCTACCGTGCTGAACGCCATGGAGAAACAGATGCAGGCTGAGCGTAACAAGCGTGCACAGATCCTGACCTCTGAGGGTGAGAAGGCTGCTGAGATCCTTGCCTCTGAGGGTGAGAAGACTGCTATCATCAACCGTGCCGATGCCCAGAAGCAACAGGCTATCCTCCATGCTGAAGGTGAGGCTCAGGCTCGTATCCGCAAGGCAGAGGCTGAGGCAAAGGCAATTGAACTGATTACCGAGGCTGTCGGCAAGAGCACCAACCCTGCTAACTACCTGCTGGCACAGAAATATATCCAGATGATGCAGGAACTCGCTCAAGGTGACAAGACGAAGACCGTCTACCTCCCCTACGAGGCAACGAACCTCTTGGGTAGCATTGGTGGCATCAAAGACTTGTTTAAATCAGAATAACATCAAGTAATAACAATAACGCACAATGAAGAAACTATTTTTAGTCAGCATGATGCTGACAATGGTCATGGTAGCACAGGCGCAACTGAAAGTTGCTCCCCAGATGCAGAAGGGTGACCAGAAAAACTATGAGGTAACAATCGTAACCGACATACCCGGTCAGGGCAGTTTCACGATTAACGAGGAGATGGCTTATAGTGTGACGGATGCTACAGCCACTGGCTATGTGGTGAAGATGGAGACCACCAAGATGACCTCCGATGTCAAGGCAGAGAATATCGCAGGACAGATTGTCGCTGCTGCGCAGGAGGTGATGATCAACATTCCCCTGCTGATAGCCACTGACCAAGCAGGTAAACCGCTGGGCATCAATAACTATGCGGAGATTAGCAAGAAGATAGACACACAAAGTGACGTACTCATTGAGAAGATGTTCAAGGCTATTCCGCAGTTGTCAACGGCACTTCCTAAGAATGCCCTGAAACAGCAAATCCTCACGAGCCTCTCTGAGGAAGCACTGCTGAAGACTATCCAATGGAGTGTCAACCCAATGGCTCTGAACGGCAAGACCATCATGACGGGTGCCCAGGAGGAGTATATCAACGACCAGGGCATCAAGATGAAACGTATGTACTTCGTGAATGGCAGGAACGTGACTGTCAGCGGTTCTGCCAATATGAGCAAGGAGGAGCTGAAGAAACTCATCATCGAGCAGGTGGAGAAGATGATGCCCGAGCAGGCTGATATGGTGAAGCAGAACATTGACCAGCTCATAGAGAGTGGTATGCTGAAGCTGGACATGAAGGAGACGGGTTCTTATGAATACCAGGAAGACGGTTGGGTAAAGACCATCAAGTCGGAGAATGTGACAGAGAATATGGGACAGAAAGTCACTGTCAACACGACTGTTACCCTGAAATAAACCGCAATATATTTGGTCATCTCGTTTTTTTTTCGTATCTTCGCAGTCCAAGAGTAATTTTAACATAAAACAAATACGAATATGAAAGAATTAAAAGGAACAAAAACAGAGAAGAACCTGCAGGAAGCATTTGCAGGTGAGTCAATGGCTCGTAACAAGTACACCTATTGGGCATCTAAGGCAAAGAAGGACGGCTATGTACAGATCGCTGCTATCTTCGAGGAGACAGCCGCCAATGAGAAGGAACATGCCAAGATGTGGTTCAAGCTCTTGGAGGGCGGAGCCATCAAGGATACGGCAAGCAACCTGGAGGCTGCCGCCGGTGGTGAGAACTTCGAATGGACGGACATGTATGCCCGTATGGCGAAAGAGGCTCGTGAAGAGGGCTTCGACGAGATCGCAGAGAAGTTCGAGGGTGTTGCCGCTATTGAGAAGGCTCATGAGGAGCGTTATCGCAAATTGCTCGACAACGTGAAGAAGGAGCGTGTGTTCTCGAAGGATGGTGATGTTATCTGGCAGTGTGCTAACTGCGGACATATCGTAGTGGGCAAGAAAGCACCTGACGTATGTCCTGTCTGTGACCATCCACAGTCCTATTTCCAAGTAAAAGCTGAGAATTATTAAGTTTGACAATAGCCTCTCCTGACTCGAGAGGCTATTCATTCACTTGTTTGTCCCTTTGCCAATACTACAAAAGGATTTATGATGACTGAGACGAGATATTACAAGGTGGCTGACCATGTGTTTAGCGTGAAGACTGCCAGTGAAGACTTTGCTCTGATGCAGAACTATGAACCGTTCTCTATGGATAAAGACGCAGTGCTCTTCACACTGACTGTTGAGGATGGTGAGCGTGTCGATTATGCAGAGGAGATGCGGCAGGAAGAGGAAGGACAGGAGATTTTCTGCGGCAAGACTGCTGACGGCAAGTCGGTGTTCGAGTTCCGCTGGCAATACGAGACGGCTGGTTGGCTGGTATGCTCAGACAACTATCAAAAGGGAGAGCTTATCATGACCGGCAAATGGCGTAAACTTGCCATCGACAATGCACTGATGGTACTGTTTGCCTTAGCCACCGCACCACATAAAACGGTATTGTTTCATGCTGCTGTCGTGAGTCATCAGGATAAAGCGTATATGTTCCTGGGTAAGAGCGGTACAGGTAAGAGTACCCATGCCCGTCTGTGGCTGACATATATCGAGGGGACGGCACTCGTCAACGACGACAACCCTGTGGTGCGCATCAACGACGACAATGTTGCCACTGTCTATGGAAGTCCTTGGAGTGGCAAGACCCCTTGCTACCGCCATGTCAGCTACCCGTTGGGAGCTATCGTCCTGCTTAGTCAGGCACCTTATAATAAGATCCGGCGGATGAGGGGTATCGAGGCTTATGCCTCCTTGGTGCCCAGCATCAGCGGCAAACGGTGGGACAAGGCTGTTGCCGATGGACTGCACGAGACAGAGAATGCCCTTGCCATGGCTACCCCCGTCTATCATCTGGAATGTCTTCCGGACGAGGAGGCAGCGAGAGTCTGCGAGGGAGAAATAACATGTTAAGGGTCTTGCGTAATGATCAGTGACAACCAGATATTGCAGGAAGCCACCCGTCTGGCAAAAGAGGGGGTAAGCGTGACACTGCCCGTCAAGGGAAACAGCATGCTGCCATTTATCATTGGCGGCAAAGAGAGTGTCATCCTCCAGAAACCAGAGAATCCTAAGGTTGGAGACGTGGTGCTGGCACGGGTGGATGGATGTCGTTATGTGGTACACCGCATTATCCGGATAGAGGGTGATAACGTAGTACTGATGGGTGATGGTAACATCATCGGTACCGAGCATTGCACCCTCAAAGACATCTGTGCTATTGCCACCCATGTGGTGAGTGCCGATGGCAAACAACATTATATATATAATAGGTGGCGCGTCAGAGCCTCCAAGCTATGGTGGTATATACGCCCCGTCAGGAGATATATTCTCGCTGTTTACCGGCGAGTGGTCTAATCTCGAAATATCGAAAAAAAATAAAATAACAATGAAACTGAAAAAAGGATTTATCCTGCGAGAGGTTTGTGGTGAGCATGTTATCACTGGTGAAGGATTGACAGCCGTCAATTTCGGCAGACTACTTGCCCTTAATGAGACTGCCGCATGGTTGTGGAAACAAGCCGAGGAGATGGGCGACTTCACTATCGAGCAACTTGCCGACAAACTCTGCGAGGAATATGAGGTCAGCAACGATGTCGCAAAAGAGGATGTTGCCAAAATCATAGGACAATGGCAAAAAGAAGGAGTTATAGAGTAATCTAATTACTAATTATTAATTACTAATTCCTAATTAATCTATGAAGTACGTCGTATGGCTGTGGCATAACACACAGGGCATCCGTTGGAACTCAGCGACTCGCATCATCATCGGCATCGGACAAGTAGGACTTGGACTGCTGATGGTATGGCTCAGCCGTATGTTTATCGATACGACCATACGGACGGGGTCTCATGACGACGTACTGCAGATGATGCTATGGCTGCTCATGACGGTGGTGGGTGGTGTCGTTCTCCGGCAGATATACTACTACATGTCTATAACAGCCAATGTGCGACAGACCAACATGCTACGTCTCAACATCTTTAGTCAGTTATTCCACCGACAACTTTATGGTGACAAAAAACTGCACTCAGGAGATGTCACCTCACGACTGGCAAAAGACATTGATACGGTGAGTAACGTGACTACCGATACCCTGCCACAGATGACCATCACCATGATACAACTCTGCGGCGCGTTCTTGTTGATGCGTTGGTTTGACGCCCGTCTTGCATGGGCATTGCTGATACTCACCCCCCTCGCCATCATCTTCGGAAAACTCATCGCCAGAAAGTTACGGCAAATGACCCTTGACATCCGGCAGGATGAGAGTAAGATACAGATGCAGGTGCAGGAGACCATGGAGCATAATGACGTGCTACGCTCCTTGGGCAGTGAGCAATGGGTGACTGAGCGGCTCGATACCATGCAACAACGACTGCGAGGTAACGTGATGCGTCGCACCCGCTTCACCGTTATTACCCGTCTGGTCATGGGATGCGTCTTCGGACTGGGTTATCTGCTGGCTTTCATATGGGGTGGTCTTGGACTACGTAACGGTACCATCACCTTTGGCGTGATGACCTCCTTCCTGCAGTTGGTAGGTATGATACAGCACCCTATCCTGCAAATGCTGAACATGGTACCTGGTGTCATCCATGCCACCGCAAGTATCGACAGGTTGGATGAGCTGGGACAAACGGCACAGGAGCATGCCACGGAGGAGAACACACCAGGAAAAGAAGTACCTGGCATACGTCTCAACAACGTGTCTTTCCATTATGCGGACGGTGACCGTTTGGTGGTGAACCATTTCACACATGACTTCAAAGCAGGCAGCAAGACTGCCATCATGGGAGAGACGGGTATCGGCAAGACAACACTGTTCAGACTTTTGCTTGGATTTATCCAACCGACAGAGGGAAGCATCATCCTCTATCAACAGAATGGTGAGGAGACCATCAGTACCAAGACACGTCCCAACTTCGTCTTCGTACCACAAGGGAACACCCTGATGAGTGGCAGTGTCCGTTATAATCTCCAACTCGCCAAGCCTGACGCTACTGATGATGAGCTGCTGGAAGTCCTGCATACCGCCTGTGCCGACTTCGTCAAGGAGTTACCTCAAGGACTTGATACAGAACTGGGAGAGCGAGGGAAGGGACTTAGTGAAGGACAAGCCCAGCGTATTGCCATCGCACGGGGACTGCTTTGTTCCGGACATATCCTCCTGCTTGACGAGATCAGCAGCAGTCTCGACGAACCTACAGAACAAGAGCTGTATAAGAGACTTTTTGCTTTATGCAAGGATAAGACGATGCTGTTTATCACCCATCGTCAAACGGTCAGCGAACTATGCGACGAGGTCATCAGATTGTAAAGATAATTTGTTCCTTTTTACTTAATTAGTTATTATTTTATCCTTACCCATAAAATATTGCACATTTTTTTTGGAATTGTGCAGGAAAGATATTACCTTTGCACAAAATTTTGAATATTGTGCAATGAACGACATACCAAGTTTCAACTCTTATATCGTCAAAACGATTAAGGAGAATTGGCTGCTCGACGCGCTGACAGACTATAAGGGAGCTACGTTACAATATCATGACGTAGCCCGCAAGATAGAGAAGCTGCATATCATGATGGAAGCAGCGGGAATCGAGAAAGGTGACCGCATCGCTGTTTGTGGACGTAACTCTGCCCACTGGGCTGTCGCCTATCTTGCTACCCTGACATACGGTGCAGTCATCGTACCTATCCTACATGAGTTCAATGGTGAGCAGATTCATAATATCGTCAACCACTCGGAATCCAAACTGTTATTCGTAGGCGACTATGTTGTGAATATCATCGATGCCAAGGAGATGCCACACTTAGAGGGAATATTCAATCTTCCAGATTTCTCTTTGCATACCTGCAGGAGCGAGAAGCTGATGGATGCCCGTGAACGTCTTAACCAACTCTTCGGTGAGAAATACCCGATGGCTTTCCGTGCGGAGCATATCAACTGGCATGTGGATGCCCCAGAGGAACTGTGTATGCTCAACTATACCAGTGGCACCACAGGATTCTCGAAAGGTGTCATGCTCCCCTACCGAGCCCTTTGGGGTAATGTTGATTTCTGCATGAACAAGGTGGCACCTTATATGCCTAAGTTCAGCCGCATGCTGAGTATCCTGCCCATGGCACATATGTACGGACAGGCTATAGAATTTCTGTTTCCCTTCTGCTCTGGTTACCATCTGTTCTTCCTCAACCGTCTGCCCTCCCCTGCCATCATCGCAGAGGCTTTCAAAACGGTGAGACCACATTTGGTTGTTGCCGTTCCACTGATTATCGAGAAGATTATCCGCAAACGGGTATTCCCCAAGATACAGAACAATGCCATTAAGATACTCATGCAGATGCCCGTCGTCTCAAAGAAAGTGAAAGAGCGTATCTGCCAGGAGGTTTATAACGCCTTCGGCGGTGAGGCATACGAGGTCATTGTGGGAGGTGCCCCACTGAATCAGGAAATCGAGAAATTCATGAAGGATATCGATTTCCCCATCACCGTCGGTTATGGAACTACGGAGTGTGCGCCCCTGATTACCTATAGCGACTACCATGACTTCGTGTCGGGTTCCTGCGGTACGGCAGTAGACCACATGGAGGTGAAGATCCTCTCCTCTGATCCGCAAGAGATAGCTGGTGAGATTGTGACCCGTGGTACCAACGTGATGCTGGGCTATTACAAGAATGAGGAGGCTACCCGTAAGGCTCTTGACGAGGAGGGCTGGTATCATACCGGTGACCTTGCCACCATGTCATGGGACGGTCATGTGTTCATCCGCGGTCGCTCCAAGAACATGCTGTTGGGTGCCAACGGACAGAATGTATACCCGGAGGAGATCGAGGATAAGCTCGGTTCGATGGCGATGGTCAGCGAGTGTGTCATCGTGCAGCGCGGTGAGCATCTCGTCGGATTGGTTTACCCTGATATGGACGAGGCAAAGGAGATGGGATTCTCTGAGGAGGACCTGCAGAACGTGATGGAACAAAACCGTCAGCAGCTTAACGACATCCTTCCTCCTTATAGCCGTCTGCATGCTATTGAACTCCGTGAGGAGGAATTTGAGAAGACACCTAAGAAGAGTATTAAACGCTACTTATATAAATAATCGAAAATATATATGGAAAACGTACCTAGTTTTAACCAAATCATACAGCAGAGCATCATTGACCACTGGGACCTTGATGCGCTGACTGACTACAAGGGAGCCACATTGCAATACCATGACGTGGCTCGCAAGATAGAGAAACTGCACATCCTCTTTGAGAACTGCGGAGTGGAGAAAGGTGACAAGATTGCCCTCTGCGGACGTAACAGCAGTCAGTGGGCGGTGGCTTTCCTCGCCACTCTGACTTATGGTGCCGTTGCCGTTCCTATCCTGCATGAGTTCATGGCTGACCAGATTCATAATATCGTCAACCACTCGGATGCCAAACTGCTCTTTGTGGGCGACCATGTGGCAACACAGATAGACCCCACACAGATGCCACATTTGGAGGGTATCATCAACAACCCCGACTACTCACTGATGTTGTCAAGAACAGACAAGCTGACTTATGCCCGTGAACATCTGAATGAGCTGTATGGCAAGAAATTCCCCAAATTCTTTAGAAAGGAACACGTACATTATTATATAGAGGAGAGTGGCGAGGAACTTGCCATGATCAACTACACATCCGGAACAACGGGCTTCTCAAAAGGTGTGATGGTACCCTATCGTGCCTTATGGTCAAACTACGACTTCGCAGAGTATGTGCTGGGCAAGACGATTGAGACAGGTGACCGCATCATCTCCATCCTTCCCATGGCACACATGTACGGTATGGCGTTCGAGTTTATCTTTGAGTTCATGCATGGCTGCCATGTGTACTACCTCAACCGCATCCCCTCTCCTGCCATCATCGCACAGGCTTTTGCGGAAATTAAACCGAAGATTATCATCGCCGTCCCACTGGTCATTGAGAAGATTATCCGCAAGAAGGTATTCCCCAAGATACAGAACAACCGCATGCGCCTGTTACTCTCCATGCCCGTCATCTCGAAGAAGGTGCGTCAGATGATATGCAACGAGGTGGTAAAAGCTTTCGGTGGACAACTTTACGAGGTCATCATCGGAGGTGCCGCCTTTAATCAGGAGGTCGAGACATTCCTCAAAAAGATAGAGTTCCCCTATACCGTCGGCTATGGTGCTACGGAGTGTGCCCCCATCATCTGTTACCGTGACTGGCATACCTTCGTCCAGTGCTCTTGCGGACAGGCTGCCTACCACATGGAGGTGAAGATCAACTCCGACGACCCTGCCCACAAGCCCGGTGAGATTCTTGCCCATGGACTGAATGTGATGCTGGGCTATTATAAGAATGAGGAGGCGACGAAAGAGACCCTCGATGAGGATGGCTGGTATCATACGGGCGACCTCGGCACGATGGACGATGACGGCAATGTCTTTATCAACGGACGAAGCAAGAACATGCTCTTAGGACCTAACGGACAGAATATCTATCCTGAGGAAATTGAGGACAAACTGAACTCTATGTCATTAGTGGTGGAGAGCGTGGTCGTACAGCGTGACACGAAACTCGTCGGACTCGTATATCCGGACTATGACGAGGCGAAGAACATGAACTTCAACGAGAATGACATCCGGAATATCATGGAGCAGAACCGCCAACAGCTCAATGAACAGCTGCCAGGCTACGAGAAAATCGCAGAAATAGAGATACGCTCCGAGGAGTTTGCAAAAACACCTAAGCGGAGTATCAAGCGATTCCTGTATACCTAAATAGCATGAGCGAGGAAATTTTTCCTCGCTTTTTCTTTGCTGTTTTGTCTCCTTTTCGTATCTTTGCATCGCCAATGGAGAAAACCCTGCTTGTTAAAGGGTACCATCAGGCAAGATAAATTGCATAGAGATATGAAAGTAATGAAATTCGGCGGAACGTCCGTAGGTTCCGTAAAAAGCATTTTAAGCTTGAAGAAAATTGTGGAGACAGAGGCTCGGACGCAACCTGTCGTAGTAGTAGTAAGTGCTCTTGACGGCATCACCGACAAACTGATCGCCACATCAAGGATGGCAAAACAGGGCGACGAACGCTATCGTGAGGAATTCGACGCGATGGTGACACGCCACCACCAAATGATTGATGCCATCATTTCTGATGACAAAAAGCGTGTAGACTTATTTAATAATGTAGACCAGCTCTTCGACCAGTTGAAGAGTATCTACTATGGTGTGTACCTGATTCACGACTTGTCGAAGAAGACGGAGGACACCATCGTCTCCTATGGTGAGCGACTGAGTTCTCACATTGTTGCCGCAATGGTGAAGAACGGTGTTCGCATGAACAGCCGTGACTTTATCCGTACGGAGAAGAAACAAGGTAAACACGTTATTGATGCCGATCTGACCACGCAGCTGGTGAAAGAATCTTTCAAGGAACTCAACGACAAAACTATTTATGTTGTGCCTGGCTTTATTGCCCGTGACCGTGACAGTCATGAGACGACAAATCTCGGTCGTGGTGGCTCTGACTACACGGCATCTATCATCGCTGCCGTGCTGAATGCCGAGGTTCTGGAGATTTGGACGGATGTGGACGGCTTCATGACTGCCGACCCGAAGGTTATCAAGAGTGCCTACACCATCAATGAGCTCTCCTACATTGAAGCCATGGAGCTCTGTAACTTCGGTGCGAAGGTTATTTATCCTCCGACAATCTATCCTGTCTGTGTCAAGAATATACCCATTAGGGTGAAGAACACTTTCAACCCTGAACATCCGGGAACCCTTATCAAGGAGAAAATCGATGATGACAACAAGCCCATCAAGGGTATCTCCAGCATCAAGGGGACCACTCTGATTACCGTTACCGGTCTGTCGATGGTGGGTGTTATCGGTGTCAACCGCCGTATCTTCACGTCTCTCGCCAACAAAGGTATCTCCGTATTCATGGTGTCACAGGCTTCCTCCGAGAACTCCACCTCTATCGGTGTGCGTGATGAAGATGCCGAGGCTGCCGCTGAGGTTCTCAATGCAGAGTTTGCCAAGGAGATAGAGACAGGTGCCATGTTCCCCATGCAGGTGGAGAGTGGACTTGCCACTATTGCCATCGTTGGTGAGAATATGAAGCAGACACCAGGTATCGCAGGAAAATTGTTTGGCACGCTCGGGCGTTCGGGAATTTCTGTCATCGCTTGTGCACAGGGTGCTTCCGAGACGAATATATCTTTTGTCGTAGACGGTCGTTTCTTGCGCAAGTCACTGAACGTGCTTCACGACTCATTCTTTCTGTCGGAATATAAGGTACTGAACATCTTTATCTGTGGTATCGGAACGGTAGGTGGTATGTTGTTGGAACAGATACGTACACAGCAGCAGTTCCTCATGCAGTCACGTCGTCTGAAGTTGAACGTGGTGGGTATCTCGGATGTCGACAACTTTGTACTCGACCGTGATGGTATTGACCTCGACAACTATGAGAAAATACTACGTGCTGGCTTTGCTGCCAATACGGAGCACATGCGGGATGAGATTGTAAAGATGAACATCTTCAACTCTGTCTTTGTCGACTGCACGGCAAGTAAACAGATTGCATCCCTCTATCAAACATTCTTAGAACATAATATTTCCGTTGTTGCCGCCAATAAGATTGCGGCTTCCAGCGACTATGCCAGCTATATCAAACTGAAACAGACCGCACGTGACCGTGGTGTCTGGTTCCGTTATGAGACTAACGTGGGTGCTGGTCTTCCTATCATCGGTACCATTAACGACCTCTGTAACTCAGGTGACAAGATCCTGAAGATTGAGGCAATCCTCTCTGGTACTCTCAACTTCATCTTCAACGAGATAGCCGCTGACGTTCCTTTCTCAGAAACCGTACGTCGTGCCAAGGAACAGCGTTACTCAGAACCTGACCCACGTATCGACCTGTCTGGTACGGATGTGATACGCAAGCTGGTCATCCTGACCCGTGAGGCTGGCTATCAGGTGGAGCAGGAGGATGTAGAGAAACACCTCTTCGTTCCCGACAGCTATTTCGAGGGTAGCATTGATGATTTCTGGAAGCGTCTTCCTGAACTGGATGCCGACTTCGAGGCTCGCCGTAAGGTATTGGAGGCAGAGAACAAGCGTTGGCGTTTCGTGGCAACCATGGAGAATGGCAAGACGAATGTCGCATTGAAAGAAGTGCCTTACGGTCATCCTTTCTACGGACTGGAGGGTTCCAACAACATCGTTCTGCTGACTACAGAACGTTACAAGGAGTACCCCATGCTCATCCAGGGTTATGGTGCCGGCGCTGCCGTGACTGCCGCTGGTGTGTTTGCGAATATTATGTCTATCGCTAATATTTAAGCAGTGAAGCACATTATTATATTAGGCGACGGCATGGCAGACCATCCTGTCGCCAGACTGGGTGATAAGACCTTGTTGCAGTATGCCCGTCCACAATACATGGAGCAACTGGCAAAGGAAGGCCGTACCGGACGGTTGATCACTGTACCCGAGGGCTTCCCTCCCGGTTCTGAGGTTGCCAACACTGCCATTCTCGGCTATGACCTTAACAAGGTCTATGAGGGACGCGGTCCTTTGGAAGCTGCTTCTATAGGCTATGAGATGACGGATGATGACTTCGCCATCCGTTGTAATATCATCACTTTGGAGGATGGAAAGATTATCACCCATAATGGGGGAAATCTGGAAACAGATGATGCCCGCATCCTCATTGAATATCTGAATGAACACCTGGGCAGTGACCGGGTGAGATTCATTACCGGTATACAATACCGCCACTTGCTGGTCATCAAGGGAGGTAACAAGCATATCGTATGTGCCCCACCCCATGACCATCCAAACGAGCCATGGCGTCCGTTGCTTGTGAAGCCTGACACTACTGTATGTTGCGACTCTGCCGCTACCGGAAAGGGACGCATGACTCCCCAAGAGACAGCCGACCTCATCAACGACCTCATACTCAGATCGCAGGAATTGCTTGCCAAGCATCCCTATAACATCGCAAAAGCGGAAAAGGGAGAGCGTCAGGCAAACAGCATCTGGCCTTGGAGTGGCGGCTATCGCCCGTCGATGCAGACACTGATGGCACAGTATCCTCAAGTAAAGAGTGGCGCTGTCATCTCCGCTGTCGACCTCATTCAGGGTATCGGACGTTATGCTGGTCTGCGTATCATCAAGGTTCCTGGTGCCACAGGTCTTGCCAATACCAACTACGAGGGAAAGGCACAGGCTGCCATTGACGCACTGAGAACAGATGATTTCGTCTTTGTACATGTGGAAGCAACTGATGAGGCAGGACATGACGGTGACTTGGATTTGAAACTGAAAGCCATCGACTATCTGGACAAACGGCTGATCAAGCCCATCCTGGAGGCTATCCACGAGATGAATGAGGATGTCTGTGTCGCTGTCCTCCCCGACCATCCTACCCCTGTTGAGATGCGTATCCACGTCAACGAACCTGTACCGTTCATCATCTGGCATAAAGGAATCATCCCTGATGAGGTACAGCATTATGATGAGGAGAGTTGTGTCAACGGCTCCTACGGTTTACTGAGACTGAATGAATTTATGAACGAATTAATGAAGATATGAAATACTATTCTACCAATGGGAAAGCGCCCATCGCTGATTTGCGCAAGGCTGTCGTCAAAGGACTTGCCGAAGATAGAGGACTGTATATGCCTGAGCGCATCAAGAAACTGCCAAAAGAGTTTTTTGACACGATTGAGACCAAGAGCTTTCAGGAGATAGCCTATACCGTTGCCGATGCATTCTTCGGTGAGGATGTGGAGGCTGATGCCCTGAAGAAGATTGTCTACGACACATTGTCGTTCGATTGTCCCGTGGTGAAAGTCAAGGACAATATCTATACCCTTGAGCTCTTCCATGGTCCTACCCTCGCCTTCAAGGACGTAGGTGCCCGTTTCATGGCTCGTCTGTTGCAGTATTTTACTAGTGATTCTAGGGGTACTAGTAGTTCTAGGGATACTAGTAAACCTAGTATTAATGTCCTTGTCGCCACGAGTGGTGACACTGGCTCGGCAGTAGCCAACGGATTTCTTGGTGTGGAGGGCATCCACGTCTATGTGCTCTATCCCAAGGGAAAGGTCAGCAAGATTCAGGAGAGTCAGTTTACCACCCTTGGTAAGAATATCACCGCAGTCGAGGTGGATGGTGTCTTCGACGATTGTCAGGCTTTGGTGAAATCTGCCTTCATGGATGAGGAACTGAATCATCACATGAAACTGACTTCCGCCAACAGCATCAATGTTGCCCGGTTCCTGCCTCAGGCGTTTTATTACTTCAATGCCTACGCAAGGATGAAGGAAACCCTCAACTCTCAACTCTCAACTCAGAACTCTCAACTCGTCATCTGTGTTCCCAGTGGTAACTTCGGCAATATCTGCTCTGCCCTGTTCGGACACGAGATGGGACTGCCTGTCAAGCGTTTTATTGCTGCCAATAATGCCAACGACATCTTCTATAAATACCTGCAGACAGGGAAGTACGAGCCGAAAGCTTCCGTGCAGACTCTTGCCAATGCGATGGATGTGGGTGATCCCTCCAACTTCGCACGTATCTACGACCTCTATGGCAAGAGCCATGAGCGAATCAGCAGTTTGATCAGCGGTGCCACGTATAGTGACGAACAAATCCGTGAGACCATGCGTCAGTGTTATGCGGAAACAGGCTATATCCTCGACCCCCATGGCGCATGTGGCTATCGTGCCCTGCAGGAGGGACTGAAGGATAATGAGGTCGGCGTGTTTTGTGAGACAGCTCATCCTGCGAAGTTCAAGGAGACGGTCGACAACATCATCGGTGGTGACATTCAGATTCCTGAACGCCTTGCTGCCTTCATGAGGGGGAAGAAACAGAGTGTGGAGATGACGAAGAATTTCGATGACTTCAAGGCTTTCCTCATGAGCCGTTAACGTACGGTCATGTGGAAGCAGCCTTGTTTCACTTCATACTTAATATAACAGCGTCCCTGTTCACGCATATCCCTTAGCACCTCGCATAACACCCACTTTAACGTATCATCGCGAACAGGCTGAGTAACTGGATGATACCGATTATAGCAAATATCAAATGTCGTGCCGAAGAGATGACAACTGCGCTCTGTCGCATTGCCGTTTCTTCGGCGCAGTTTTACCACATCGGACTCTGAGCGTAACACGCTGGTGACGATAAATTGATTAAAAGGAACGCCTTTCACGTACAGGCTGTCGTAGAATGCCTGTCCGATATCTTGCAAGAGTACTGCTGCACGAGGTACCAAATACGGAATACTGCTATACAATGGGTCTACATGATAGTAGGGATTGGAGCCTACATATACCAACTCTTTTTTACGTCTCTCTGCATCCTCACGGTTCTTCACAGGACGCACCCCCCATTTCTCGGCAGCCATGATCTGCACCGCCTGGCTATCAGGAAAAGCCTCCCTGTAGTTATTGACACCACGGATACGATGTTTCTTTCTAGTGGAAAGACGGGAGATGACATTTGAAGGTTCACTCACTACTGTCTGTGCATCGTCCACGTCTGGCTGCACTACGACTGCTTCATGCTGTTGGCGACTTTCTGCCACACTGGGGAAAATCATCTTGACAAGGGCGAGAAGCACCACAGAAACGGCAAATCCCAACAGATATTTATTCTTCGTTATCTTCATTTGGCTGCGAAGGTACACATTTTCCATCAGATAAACGAATGTTTTAGTGACAAAATCTATTCTCTTACCTCTTACCTCTTACCTCTAAACGTTGAACGAGTATCTTATTTGAAAATACGAGTATCATAATTTTTATTCCGATGCTCGGAATAAAAAATACGACTGGCAGATTTTTCATTCCGCCAGTCGTATTTATAAATAGTGGCATCGTATTTGACCATAAGATAATCAAAAAAATAGTTAACTCCTTAACTCCTATATGAACTATTTCTTGACTATTCTTTTTTCAAGACATTGCATTTCCGAGTTATAAGCATAACCTGCTATTGAGTCATCCATTACCTTCTTTATGATAACATTCACTACATCCAAAGGAACTACAAACCATTCTTTTGGCTCATGACTGATTCCCTTTTCATCAACCACAGTAACGTGAAATTGAACATTCTTAAGAATCTGATGTATCAAATCCTCAAATTTCTGAGAATTCAGATTTACGACCTTGTAGGATGCCACGATTCTTACAGGAGCCATCAAGTAGGTTGGCTCATGAGCCGCATTAGCAACACGTTCTTCTACCGTTTTTGTAGAGAATCCTATTTTATATAAATCCTTTTGGCTTTTGATATCAGGATTATCAGACAGGGAACTCAAAACGTAAATATAGCCCGTCACCTTGTCACTTTCTGTCAGGTCTGCATTGGTAAAAAACTTTGCTTCACTCTCTTCTTGTAATTCCGTTACGGCATATCCATTACTGACAACATTCTTTCGAAGCGTCTGCAACAGGATATCCGATTCCGTACCGTTTTCATATATACAACGTGTCCTGCCATCTGGCAAGGAATTACTGCTTTGCTTTTTCTCACCAATCATCTCCAGCAACAACATCTGACCATCCACAATATAATAATGACCTGGCAACAGGTTAATTGTCTTTGAGATTTTTATCAGGCTCCGCTTACCATGCCTTAAGTCTTGATGCACTTGTCGGAACAACGGACGATATTCGTCAAAATTTTCACATAACTTATGTTGGGCTACATACTCTGCTTTATTCTTTTTCATAGCCCTCCGCATGTCCTTTGGAATATCGAACAGTTCTGCTTCCCTATTCGAAATCTCCAACAAAGGGTCGTCAAAGATGTCTTCTAACTCCTTATCAATATTCATACCACAAAACCTTTCTGTCTTAAAGAGGTCATCGCTGCCCACATCATTTTTTCCTTCAGTGTCCCACTCTCTTTCGGTTCCCGTCCATTTTGGTCTATCCATGCCTTCACTTCTTGCAGCTTCTGACTCATCCTGTCATCTGCTGTTGGAGCTGTTACCTTAGGACGAACTCCATCCAACAGTGGATCATCGAAAATATCTAATAATTCTTTCGGCCACTCCATGTTTATACATATTAGGGTTCGTAATCCAGTCCTGCCATTCGTCTTGCTTTCAAGTTTTTTATCATCTGTAAAGCTGCAGCCATTTCTTTCACCTTAGGGTCTGGATGATTGATGTCAGGTATTTTTCCATCATGTTCCTTCACATATTCTTTCAGTGGACCTTTGAAAATTATGATTGCCTGTTCAAGGGTCAAATCAAACTTCTGTTCCGCTATGGTGTCTTGAATGATCTTCAGTGTGGGAGCATCTACAGATTTCGACAATACTTCATACGCTCTCTGGAAGGGATTAATAGTATCTATCAAATTGATACTCAACTTGTCAATATTGATAAAACGGTTGGCAATTTTGATAAGTCTGTTGCCCTCACTCTCTTGCTCATCATCATTACTATTGATGTCAATTGGTTCCCCTTTATCATCCACAATATCATTGCCTTTTATCATAGTATCTAACAATACCCTTTGACGGACTTCCTCTACTTCCCCTTCACTCAAGTCTGGATAGCGTTCACGAATCACCTTGGGTATCAGGTTTTGGGTAATCGTCTCTGCCGTGGTTGAACCACTGATAGCCCGCACCACCATTTCGTCTTGCAATATGGCAGCTTTCAAATCATCTAACTGTTCTTGGACTATGAGTTTTGTCTTTTCACTTGAAAGCGGTTTCAGCCCCTCTACGATAATAGTCCTGGCTGTTTCCCGATTGTCATCATCATCCTTCACCGTTTTGAAGTGCCAACTTGGTGCCATCACCTGCTCCATCAGCAAAGATGCCGTAATTGCTTTCAGGAAATCATTCACTGCGACCTTTACATCACCTTGTTCTGCATCCGGCATAGCAATCATATTCACAAACTTAGCCGTCTCTTTTCCTTCGCAGTCACGGGTACATCGACCTATAATCTGAATAACCTCTGTCAGCGAGCCACGTACACCTATTGTCAGACAGACCTCACACCATTGCCAGTCAAAACCCTCTTTGGCTGTACCCAACGCAATAATAATGTCCATGTCCTCACGACGCTTCATCTGCTGCAGATAGGCTTGCACCATATTACGCTCCTTTTGGTCGTCTTCCACCAAGTCAGCGACCTTTAACAATCGCCCGTCCTTTGTGCGGACATAATAGATACCCGTGTTATAGTCTTTTTTCTCTATAACGCCTATCGCCTTCATGATCTGGTCAGTCTCCGCATACTTACCAATACTCGTCGATGCTCTGGCATTGACACTGGGAATGTGAATGATAGTCTTTTTCGTAGTATCCAACACCTCATGGATGTGGTCCAGATAACTGCCATGATAGAAATGGTAGCCCAACACCAGATTCTTCAGATACTTATACCCATTCAGCTGCTGATAATAATTGTACGTAACAGGATAGAAACGGGCTTCATCCTCAACTCTCAATACAGGGATGCCATCCCCACGGAAATAGCTGCCCGTCATGGCAACGATATGACCTGTTGAGTTATTCATCACCCTACGTACCACATCACCCAAGTTTGAATTGGCATCCGCACTGGTATGATGAAACTCATCGATTGCCAACAGGGTATCATTGAAGTCTTCATCGTTGATTTCCTTCATGCCATTACGAAGGGTAGCATGAGCACATACAAGTATCTTGGCATTACTCTGGTGGAAGAACTCTATAAAACGCCCTTTCTTGTCTTTCTCATTCCTCACATCTGTCAGGTTGAAATAAACTGCGACTTTCCAATCGGCAAAGAAACCAAAGGGTGTCAGACTGGTATTCTGGAAAGAACGTCCGATACTTTTCTCCGGAACAGCTACCACAACCTTCTTTATACCTTGGTGATACAACTTATCCAAGGCAATAAACATCAGCGCCCTACTCTTACCCGAAGCGGGCGGAGCTTTTATCAACAAGAATCGTTTGTTGCGAGCCTCGTATGCCTTTGCCTGCATCTCACGCATTCCCAACTCATTAGTAGCACTCGACTCCCCTGTCTGTTGGTAACGTATATCTACGATGTTGTCGCTATTTTGTTCCATGATTATTTGTTTATTAAATTTTTATTAGTAACTTTGCAGCAATAAATAAAGTTTCAGTATGAATACAACAGGAAGGATACCAATGGATGCCTTGCTTACCATGCTTAACACGCTGGATCGCCATGACCGCCGATGGTTGGTGGAACAGATGTCTGAACAGGTGAGGCGTGAGGAAGAAGAAGCAAAGAGGTCTAGGCAGGAGTTTACAAGTAATCGTCCTACATGGAAAGAGGATTCTAACGCCATGTTAGATGCCGCACTTGCACGTTTCCACAAAGATTGGGGAGGCGAGAAAAGTCCTATTGAGATCGCTAACGAATTACGGCACGGACCTGAAATGGTGAAAGAAGTAGAAACTTGGTAAGTATGCGACCATTGACACACGGAAAATATTTGCTTGACACATGCACATGCATTGCCCTGATAAAGGAGCAGACAAGCGTAATTGAACATATCAGGCAGGTAGGAGTTAACGAATGTAAGATTTCCGACATCACTCTTGCTGAGTTGTATTTTGGTGCTTACAAGTCTGGAAGAGAGGAGCATTTCGACGACGTTATAGAAATCATGAATCTTTTCGAGCAATATAGCATAAAATCCCCTCGCAAGTATGGCGAGATACGCTGGATGTTGGAGAGCAAAGGACAGAAGATTGGCGATATGGACACGTTCATTGCTGCAACAGCACTTGAGGAAGACCTCATTGTCGTGACAGGCAATGTGGAACATTTCAGTCGTATTCCAGGGCTGAAGGTTGAAAACTGGATGGAGAAATAATTTGTTCTTCATTTATTCTTCGTCATCTTTTCGTACAACTTAAACAAGCATTCCAAGCGGGCTTCATCGGAAGCGAAGGGATAGCCTGGGTAGCAGCTCTCCACGATGTCGTCCAACCTCTCGTGGGCCTCTCGCAAGTCCTGTGGCATTTTGTCAGGGTCATACAATTCTGCCAATGTTTTGTCTGGGTAGAACTCACGGGTTACTAATACATCCTCTGCAGCGGATTCAATCTCGGCCTTCTTCTCGGCAGAGATTTTGGGGAAGGGGAAAGTGTTGTAGCAGAGCTGGGCGGAGTAGCGGTAACGAGTTTCAAGTTTTCCGCCAACGGTATCTACCCAGACCATGTGCATGTGACTCGTTAGAAGACCAAAAAGAGACATGTCACTTGAGCCGATAACCATACAACTATTAGCTGCAATATTATTTTTATCCAAATATCCCATTGGAATATAGTTGCGGTGTTCTGACGAAGTACTCGGAATGAGAATAAATGACATCCCCATTGGTTGAGTAATTTGTGCGAATAAATGTGGAATAGCTGCTAATTGTGGACGAGAGGATGCTTCTCGGATAGCTCTTAGTTCTTCTATTCTCTTTTTAAAGTCGGGAATAGACATATATTCTTTCGCATCTTCTTCGTAAAGCCATATACACCAGCGCTGTTTGCCATTGATAAAATCTTCTGCACCTATTAATGGCTTAATAAACTTTTCAGCATTTGGCTCGCGCGATATAAGATCGTTCTTCTCCTCAGTTGAAAGGATAAGTTTACCACCATCAGCTGGCATATTGCCGAAGTTCATCTGAGGATAACCTTGGCAAATGGGAGTCAACTCACTTTTGACAAAGACCGTTGGTCCATCCATAAGTAAAGGAGAGATGTTTTTCGCTTCCTTACATTTGGTTTCTTCAAATAACAGCCTCTTATTTATATTCTTTTCTGCTGCAACTCCAACTATTACACAAGTAACGCCTGCATTATATTTGGCATTGTTTGACCATTTAAAGGACTTATATGCAAAGTTAATGACAAGTCCATCTTTCAAAACTCGTTTCCAAAGCAAAGCGACTTGCAGTCCTTGACAAATAGAATTGGTAGATACGAAGGCATACTTAGCTCGTGTACCTTTTATGTATTTGGCACCAACCATGAACCAACAGGCAATATAATCAAGCTCACCAAAGTCGTTTTTGAAGATAAGTTCCATGTCTTTCTTTTGGTTTGCATCTTGTCTTCTACTCCCCAAATACGGCGGATTACCAAACACAAAGACTTCTTCCTCTGCCGTATGCGGGCAAACGGTGTTCCAATCTATTCGGCAGGCATTGCCACAGACTATCTGCGTGATGTTCTTCAGGGGCAATGCTTTGGTGTTGACGCCAAAGTTCTCATTGAGTTTGGTGTTCATCTGATGCTCAGCAAGCCAGAGGGAGAGCATGGCTACCTCATGGGGAAAGTCGAGCAACTCGATGCCATAGAACTGGTTTAGGCTAATAACGCTATTGTCAACAAACAGAATCTCACCCTCTGGGGTACACTTACGCTCCAAACCAAGGATGTCCATCTCAAGGAACCGTAGGCACTTATAAGTGATAATCAAGAAGTTTCCACTGCCACAAGCAGGGTCGAAGAACTTCATCCGACTCATGCGCTTCAACAATGCTTCACACTTCCGTTTGACGACCTTGCATTCATCATAGAACTGTTTGGAATTGAGGGCACCAACATCCTTCATCTGACGCTTTTGCTCGTACAGTTCGTTGAGTTTGTTGTATTCACCACGCAATTCGTCCATAAAGAGCGGATTGATGACCTTCATGATATTAGGTACAGAAGTGTAGTGCATACCCTGATTGGCACGCTCCTCTGGGTTGACAACTGCTTGAATCATACTGCCGAAGATGTCGGGGTTGATGTCCTTCCAGTCCAGTTCGCCACATTCGATAATAATCTTACGAGCTTTCGCTTCCATTCGAGGAATCTGGATGCGGCGAGAGAAAAGACCACCATTGACGTATGGGAATTGCTTCACGATACTTGGGATATGCGAGGGGCGCAACGAGAGGTCCATCACGTTGAAAGACTCATCCAGATATTGTGTCAAGTCTGAACCGTCTGGTTTGGTATAACGCTGGATGCTACCTGTAAACAGATTGTTTTCAAAGATGCCTGTATCCTCGGCAAAGAAACAGAACAACAAGCGAGTGATGAAGATATTCAAATCGTGTAAGTCACTATCGCTACGGAACTCATTATAGGCTCGAAGTTCGTCATGCAGTTTGGCTAATTTCTCCGCTGCCTTCACGTCGGCAGGGCTCTCCTCCACATAGTGGACGCGCTCCACGTCCATCAAAGGATAGAAGAAGGCAAAATCACAATAGACACGCTCTACCCTATTCTCATACGTATCCTTCTCGCGCAAATCATAGGCAAGCAAGGTCTTACCATCACTTACTGCAATAATCTTTGGAGCAGCCTTCAGCACCTGAACATCTCTTTTCAACAGTTCAAGTTCTGAGGTAAGACGTGCAGTTGCGGTACCTCTATAACAGAACAGCCCTTTGATAAGCAGTCCGTCAAAAGTCTTCAGGACTCCCTTACCTTCTTTATAGCGTTGTATGTCACGCTCGCTCTTGCCAAAAGCATACAATAATTGATACCCAATCTCATCGGCAAACAAGGATTTGTTGTTTAGTAGCAGTAATCGTTCTTCAATCTCCTTGTAGCCGAGCTGGTTCTTCTTTGCCATAACTCAATAGTTTAAGGAGCATAGCACTTATCGGAGAAACGGGTATTGCTACAAACCAAACAGACACGAAAAAAGTGCGAACCACACCTTATCCGTGTCTGAGGTTGTAGGATACCCGCCAAAATAGATAAGTGACATGTCCGCACTATCGAGTGCAGAATTAGTCATCTATCGTTATTTTGGCTCTGTGTTTAAAACTTCCTACATTTCAGACACGCCGAATAACTGCTAATGCTGTTATTGTTTAACCCACAAAAATTTTGCACCGCCGCTTTCGCTAAAGCTTATAGGCAATGCACTGGCAAAGTTAGCAAATCTTTTTGAAACGGCAAAAGATTTGGGTTAAATATTTCTGTTCTTTTTAGGTCAATCATGAGAGGAAAATAGTCGAAGTTACTTTGTCTCAGCAAAAAAAAGAAGATTTTCTTTTGTTATGCTCTCAACTTTTCGTAACTTTGCAATCTCATAAGAAAATAACGTTATTTTGATAGAGAAGCATATTGTATTAGAGGATATAGACCCTGTTGTCTTTTACGGCACAGGGAATGCCCATTTGCAGATGATGAAGGCATTGTATCCGAAACTGAGGATAGTGGCACGCGACAATGTCATCCGTATACTGGGTGATGAGGAGCAGATGGCTGCCTTTGAGGAGAGTGCCGAGAAGATGCGGCAGCACGTGCTGAGATTCAACGCACTGAAAGAGGAGGATATCCTGGACATCATCAAGGGGCACCGTACGAAGGACGAGGTGCCGGAGGGAGTTGTCTGCTACTCCATGTCGGGACGAGCCATCAAGGCACGTTCGGAGAACCAGCAGAAACTCATCGATGCCTATGAGCAGAACGACATGGTGTTTGCCGTAGGACCGGCTGGAACAGGTAAGACCTACCTCAGCATCGCACTCGCCGTGAAGGCACTGAAAGAGAAGACGGCGAAGAAGATCATCCTCTCCCGCCCTGCCGTGGAGGCTGGTGAGAAACTGGGATTCCTGCCCGGTGACATGAAGGATAAGATTGACCCGTACCTCCAACCGTTATATGATGCCTTGGAGGACATGCTGCCACAGGTGAAGCTGCAGGACATGATGGAGAAACATGTCATCCAGATTGCCCCACTCGCTTTTATGCGAGGCAGGACACTGAGCGATGCCGTCGTCATCCTCGACGAGGCACAGAACACCACCCCGCAGCAGATCCGTATGTTCCTGACCCGCATGGGATGGAACACGAAGATGATCATCACGGGGGACATGACACAGATAGACCTTCCGAAGTCGCAACTCTCTGGACTGGTGGAGGCACTGCGCATCCTGAAAGACGTGGAGGGTATCGGGGTCGTGGAACTGGGACGCAAAGACATCGTTCGCCATAAGCTGGTGACACGTATCGTCAATGCCTACGAACGATTTGACAAAGAAAACAAAATCAATATAAACAATGAAAGCATTAACAAAGACTGACTTCAATTTCGAAGGACAAAAGAGTGTTTACCACGGAAAAGTCCGTGACGTGTATAACATCAACGACGACCTGATGGTGATGGTTGCCACTGACCGCATCTCAGCATTTGACGTCATCCTGCCGAAGGGTATTCCTTTCAAGGGACAGGTACTCAACCAGATTGCCGCTAAGTTCCTGGATGCCACCAGTGACATCTGTCCGAACTGGAAACTGGCTACCCCCGACCCCATGGTCACCGTAGGTCTGAAGTGCGAGGGCTTCCGTGTGGAGATGATCATCCGCAGCATCCTGACAGGAAGTGCATGGCGTGAGTATAAGAACGGATGCCGTGAACTGTGTGGCGTGAAACTGCCTGAGGGCATGAAGGAGAACGAGCGTTTCCCCGAGCCGATCATCACTCCTACCACCAAAGCCGACGAGGGTCATGACCTGAACATCTCGAAAGAAGAGATCATCGCACAGGGTATCGTCAGTGCCGAGGACTATGCCGTGATGGAGGACTATACCCGCAAGCTCTTTGCCCGTGGTCAGGAGATTGCCAAGAAGCAGGGTCTTATCCTGGTAGATACGAAATATGAGTTCGGCAAGCGTGACGGCAAGGTATACCTCATCGACGAGATACACACCCCCGACTCCAGCCGTTACTTCTATGCTGACGGCTATGAGGAGAAACTCGCCAAGGGTGAGCCACAGAAACAACTCTCCAAGGAGTTCGTACGCCAGTGGCTTATCGAGCATAACTTCATGAACGAGCCCGGACAGGTGATGCCGGAGATTACCGACGAATATGCAGAGAGCGTGAGCGACCGTTATATCGAGCTTTACGAGCATATCATCGGTGAGAAATTCGAGAAAGCCAGTGACAACGACGATATCGCTGCCCGTATCGAGAAGAATGTCAGTGAGTATCTGAAATCAAGGAAGTAGTAATTATAATAGGTATAGCACCTATAATAACTATAGTCCCTATAGTATGAATTACAAGCAGGAGACGATAAACCCCTATCACGAGGGGGAAAAGACGACGCAGGTGGAGCAGATGTTCGATAACATCGCTCCTACCTACGACACCCTTAACCATCGTCTCTCATGGGACATTGACAAGGGATGGCGCAAGAAAGCGATACGCCAGTTAGCACCCTATCAGCCCCAGGCGATTCTCGACATCGCCACAGGTACCGGAGATTTCGCCATCCTCTCCGCAGAGATGCTGAAACCTGCCCGTCTGGTGGGGGCAGACATCAGCGAGGGGATGATGGAGATTGGCAGGAAGAAGGTGACAGAGAAAGGACTGCAGGACATCATCTCCTTCGAGAAGGAAGACTGCCTGCACCTCTCTTATGCCGACAATACCTACGACGCTGTGACAGCGGCTTTCGGTATACGTAACTTCTCTAACCTTGACCAAGGATTGAAGGAGATGTGCCGCGTTTTGAAGACGGGGGGACATCTGAGCATCGTGGAACTGACGACACCCGTGAGTTTCCCGATGAAGCAGCTCTTCCATATCTACTCCCATACGGTACTGCCTGTCTATGGGCGACTGATCTCCAAAGACACCTCCGCCTACTCCTATCTTACCAAGACCATCGAGGCATTCCCACAAGGAGAGCAGATGGTGGAGATACTGAGAAAGGCAGGGTTCAGGGAGGCAAGTTTCAAACGACTGACTTTTGGTATCTGCACGATGTATTTTGCAACTAAATAATCAATAAGGAAAGGAAAAGAAATTATGGACAAGTACGGATTAATCGGCTACCCGCTGGGACACTCGTTCTCCATCAGCTACTTCAATCAGAAGTTTCAGGATGAAGGCATCGACGCTGTGTACGAGAACTACGAGATTCCCAACATCGACGCACTCCCCGAGGTGCTTGGCTCTAACCCTGAGCTGAAAGGACTCAACGTGACAATCCCCTATAAGGAAAAGGTCATTCCCTTCCTTGATAATATCTCACCAGAGGCTCGTGCCATCGGTGCGGTGAATGTGATACGTGTGACCCATCGCGGCAGTAAAATAGAACTGAAAGGCTATAACTCTGACGTGATAGGATTCACCAAGAGTATCGAGCCGATGCTGGAGAAATGGCATCAGAAAGCATTGATACTTGGGACAGGAGGTGCCTCAAAGGCCATTGACTACGGACTGCGCAACCTCGGACTGGAGACGGTCTTCGTCAGCCGTTATGAGCGTCCGGGCACTATTCAATACAAGAATATCACACCTGAGGTGGTGAAAGAGTATAATGTGATTGTGAACTGCACCCCCGTGGGGATGTATCCAAAGACAGAGGTGTGTCCCGAACTGCCTTACGATGCCATGGACAGTCACACCATTCTCTATGACCTTATCTATAATCCTGACGAGACACTCTTCATGAAGCGAGGTGCCGAATACGGTGCCAACGTGAAGAACGGACTGGAGATGCTGCTCCTGCAGGCTTTCTCCTCATGGGAGTTCTGGCACGAGAAATAAACACAGCTGCATGACTACGACTTTTATCTATTTCCTCGGTTTCATTGCCCTGTTGATAGGAGGCGGTTTCACCATCACCCGACGGTGGGACTATACCCCTTATACGGCATTGATGCAGAAGACAATGGATATCAAAGACCTCGTAGCACAATACAACAATGCCATCACTGACCTGGAATGGCAGTATCAGCAAGACAGCATAGGCTCCAAGCGTAAATACTCCAAGCTGTACCAGAACCTGGCTCGTGAGTATATGCATAAGCGCCGCCAGCTGACAGTGACATGGGAGAAGATGAATCCTGCCTGGTGCAAGGCACGCAGGACATGGGGATGGATATTCCTGATTGGTCTTGGCGCAGCTTTCCTCTTTTGCTCATACTCGCTCCCTACCAAAGACATCCCCTCCTCTTCCGTTATGAACACGACAGTGGAGAGATCATGGAATGCGGAGACTATCCCTATGCCACACCTGCAGGATGCCAGCCAATACGTATCCAACCCCGACCAGATATTGTCACAGGCGACAGTGGACCGGATGAACCAGACACTCCTGCGTCTCGACAAAGAACTGGGCATTGAGTCGGCAGTCATCATCGTCAACCATATTGAGAATGACGACCCCTTCCGTTTTGCCCAAGACGTAGGTAACAAATATGGTGTGGGAAAGAATGACCGGGGACTGATGGTGGTGGTCGGCTACCTTGACCATAGCATCAATATCTCACCGGGAAGAAGTCTTGAGGGGGATTTGACGGATGTGGAATGCCGCCGACTCCAACAAGAATATGTGATTCCTGCCATGCGTGCTGAGATGCCCGACAGCGGCATGCTCTATCTTACTGATGCCATCTATGCCACCATGCAGAAAAAGGAGTTGCCGCAGATGTCATCCCTGACCAGTGAGAGTGAGGAAATAGACAATGAGATAGCTGCCACTATCGGTATGTATATGCTCTTCTTCATCGCATGGTGTCTGTTCTTCTTACGCCTCAATAACAAGTATCAATGGCTCACCCTTGTCGGAATGACACAGATTCGTCCTAACCCCTTCTATGAAGCCCCGTCAGGAGGCGGTGGCGGATTCTACGGGGGAGGCGGTGGCTTCTCCGGAGGGGGCGGAGGCTTCAGTGGCGGTTCCTTCGGAGGAGGCTCCTTCGGTGGCGGCGGTGCCACGTCAAGATGGTAACCCCACTCGAATATCGCAATATCGAATATCAGAATATCGGAATATCAAAATAAATAAAAGAATTATGAAAATCAGTAAATCACTTATCGCCATTATCGCAGTCGTCGTCATCATCGGCGCATGGGCTGCCAGTGCTTACAACTCAATGGTTGGTGTGCAGGAGCAGGCAACAACGGCATTAGCCAATGTACAGTCAACCTATCAGCGTCGTGCTGACCTGATTCCTAACCTCGTGGAGACCGTCAAGGGCTATGCCGCTCATGAGAAGCAGACCCTGGAGGATGTTGTGGCTGCCCGCACAAAGGCAACATCCATCAACCTCGATGCTTCTACGCTGACACCTGAGAAGCTGAAGGAGTTCCAGCAGGCACAGGGTGAACTGGGTAGTGCTCTCGGTCGCCTGATTGCCATTCAGGAGAACTATCCTGACCTGAAAGCTAACGAGAACTTCCGTGACCTGCAGGTACAGCTGGAGGGAACAGAGAACCGCATCAACGAGGCACGCAATAAGTACAACCAGGCTGTCCAGACCTATAATATGGAGATTCGTTCTTTCCCCAAGAACATCTTTGCCGGTATCTTCGGCTTTGCCAAGATGGATAAGTTCGAGGCAGAGGCTGGAGCGGAGAAAGCACCACAAGTTAAGTTTTAATTGATAATTGAGAATTAAATGACTGATAACAGATATATGATGCGCGGTGTGAGCGCCGCGAAGGAAGACGTACATAACGCCATCAAGAACATCGACAAGGGAATCTTCCCACAGGCTTTCTGTAAGATTATCCCGGACATCTTGGGTGGCGACCCAGAGTATTGTAATATCATGCATGCTGACGGGGCTGGTACGAAGTCAAGTCTTGCCTATATGTACTGGAAGGAGACGGGTGACCTCTCCGTATGGAAGGGTATCGCACAGGATGCTATCGTAATGAATACGGATGACCTGCTCTGTGTGGGTGCCGTTGACAATATCCTTGTCAGCAGCACCATCGGACGTAATAAGATGCTGGTGCCCGGTGAGGTCATCTCTGCCATCATCAACGGTACGGATGAGTTGCTTGCCGAACTGCGTGAGATGGGGATTGGCATTTATCCTACTGGTGGTGAGACGGCAGACGTGGGCGACCTTGTCCGCACCATCATCGTCGACTCTACCGTCACCTGCCGTATGAAACGCAGTGATGTTATCGACAATGCCAATATCCGTCCGGGAGATGTCATCGTAGGACTCTCCAGCACAGGACAGGCAACCTATGAGAAGCGTTATAATGGCGGTATGGGCAGCAATGGTCTGACCTCCGCACGTCATGATGTCTTCGCCAAGTATCTTGCCGAGAAATATCCCGAGAGCTTTGACCATGCCGTACCCGATGAGTTGGTATATAGTGGTAAGTATCAACTGACAGATGCCGTAGAGGGCTCTCCTGTGGATGCAGGTCAGTTAGTACTCTCCCCTACCCGCACCTATGCTCCTGTCATCAAGAAACTGTTGGACGAGCTGCGCCCAGAGATTCATGGTATGGTACACTGCACCGGTGGTGCCCAGACGAAAGTTCTGCACTTCGTCAACGACAACTGCCGTGTCATCAAGGACAACATGTTCCCGGTACCTCCCCTCTTCCATGCTATCCATGAGTGCTCAGGTACTGACTGGAAGGAGATGTACCAGGTGTTCAACATGGGACACCGCATGGAGATTTATGTACGTCCGGAAGTCGCTGACAAGGTCATTGCCCTGTCCAAGTCATTCAATATCGACGCACAGGTTATCGGACACATTGAGGAAGGTAAGAAGAGCCTGACAATTCAAAGTGAGTTCGGTACCTTCGATTACTAATCAATAGTTTCTCGTAAACAAAAGGGTGGTTTCTCGTAAGGAAACCACCCTTTTGTCGTAAGGAAACTTACTATCTCTATCTCATACCTATCTGATCCTGTCCGCAGCACGTACCAGCCGCTCGTCAGCTTGTATTCCCTTGCGAGCCATAAAAAGAAGAATAGCCACTACAGCAGGGAACGAGGAAGCCATCTCTAAATGGAAGTTGGCGGCATCAGGTGCCAACTGCTTGCTGACCACAATCATCGAGATATACCATAACACCATGATAAAGATGTTGACCATACATAGGCGAGCCTGCAAAGGGCGACGCTTATAAAGGAATATGGTACATACACTCAATGTAGCAGATAGAATCATCAGGATGAACAACGGACAAGGAATAAAAGTAGTAGCATTATTCTGTCCTATTGCCCATAGGCTAAAAATACGCCATGTGGTCATTCCCTCATAAGATACAGCAGCTAACTGCATGCACAATGAGAGGATACCAAAAACGGCAGCAAGAAACAGGAATATCGTTTGTTTACGCTGTATCATAAGATTACGAACGCTCCTCCTGGACCATAGCCTGATCACGGGCAGGATCACGCCAATATACCTTATCCTCTATGAACTCCTGAGTTGCCAACAGTGTGGGTTTGGGGAGTTTCTCATAATAACGTGAGATCTCTATCTGTTCACGGTTCTCGAACACTTCCTCCAGAGAATCGTTATAAGAGGCGAACTCAGCCAGTTTCTTGCTCAAATCTTCCTTGATCTGAACACTGATCTGGTTGGCACGCTTGGAAATAATCGCTACACTCTCGTAAATGTTACCAGTCTCCTCGCAGAGATCCATGATGTTACGAGTCACGGTGTTAACTGGTGCTTTTGACTTCTTGTAATCCATTTTCTATTCTTTTGTTACTTTTTTACATTTTGTGATGAATTTCTCGGCGGTCGCACATTCTTTGGACTCAGGATACTCATTAAGGAATCCATAGCATTCGTCCTCAGCATCACGATAGCGTTCCAGCCGTCTCTCTTCTGAGCTGTTCTCTGCAAGGTAGAACTTACTCTTCATAATCAATACAGAGAACTTCTCACGAATCTTTGAATAAGGATAGGTCTTCAAAGCATTCTGAGCAGTGATGATACATGCTTCATAATTACTTTCCGTATTGGCATTGATATTACCAAAATATCCACCAAGATTATAATAGAGTTGCGCAGACAGATATTCTTTCTGAACTAAGTTATCCTGCAGAATAAACATACGCTCTTGGGCGAGGGGACGCAACTCGGAGTCAGGAAACAGGTCCAGGAACTGCTGGTAGGCATTAATGGCGCCAATAGTCGGTGTCTGGTCCAAACGGGGTTCCGGAGCGCCTCGGAAAAGAGACTGTCCTACATAAAATGAAGCTTGTTCCGCAAAAGTACCTTTCGGATAACTGGAATAATATTTCTTGAAAGTGGCACTTGCAGACTCAAAATCTTTGTTACAGTATTGGGACATACCTAACAGGTAGAGGCTTTCCTGAGCATTATCCCTACCTTTCTGAAGCATCACGACATCCTGAAGCAAAGAGCTGGCTTGCTGGAATTTACCCATAGCAAAGCACTGCTTAGCATACTCATACTTATAGTCGTTGTCCGCAGTCTTGTAAACCTTATTAAACTCCGATGCACAACTGCTAAAAAGAGCAGCTATACAGAGTGCCAAGATATTGCTTTTCTTCATCCTATATCAAATTTGACGTGCAAAAGTAGTCATTTTTCCGTTAATTACAAAGGAAAACGAACGATTTTTAGCAATTATCTCACGATTATAACGTTTGTTACGAAGAAATTTTGTAATTTTGTACCTTATGAACTTTCAATTAACATCAAAATACAAGCCGACAGGTGACCAGCCTGAGGCTATCCGCCAGTTGACTGACGGTATTAACCGGGGTGACAAGGCTCAGGTTCTGTTAGGAGTTACCGGCTCTGGTAAGACGTTCACGATGGCAAATGTCATCGCCAGTGTTAACCGTCCGACCTTGATACTCTCTCATAACAAGACACTGGCAGCCCAGTTATACGAGGAAATGAGAGGTTTCTTTCCAGATAATGCCGTGGAGTATTATGTCAGTTATTATGACTATTACCAGCCAGAAGCATATCTGCCAACCACAGATACCTATATAGAGAAAGACCTTGCCATCAATGAGGAGATTGACCGTCTTCGACTGCGTGCGGTAAGTGCTTTACTATCAGGGCGGAAAGACGTTATCGTTGTATCTTCTGTTAGTTGTATATACGGTATGGGAAGTCCTGTGGCTTTACATGAGAACGTTATTGAGGTTCACAAGGGACAAATCCTTGATCGCAACGCATTGTTAAGAAAATTAGTTGCTGCCCTCTATGTCAGGAACGACATTGAACTGAAACGTGGGTGTTTCCGGGTAAAAGGAGATACGGTAGATATCGCCATGGCATATAATGAGGCGGTTCTGCGCATCACTTTCTGGGATGACGAGATAGACTCCATCGAAGAACTGGATGCCATGACCATGGACCGTTTAGTCTCTTTTGAGGAATATAAGCTCTACCCTGCCAACCTGTTCATGACCTCACAGGAACAGACGAACATCGCCATCCGCCAGATACAGGATGATTTGGTGAAGCAAGTGGCATTCTTTGAGGAAATCGGTGACAGTATCAAGGCGCAACGTATCAAGGAACGTGTGGAGTACGACATAGAGATGATCAAGGAACTGGGTCATTGTTCCGGTATTGAGAACTATTCCCGTTATTTTGACGGCAGACAAGCAGGAGAACGTCCCTACTGCCTGCTTGACTTCTTCCCCGAGGACTACCTTATGTTCATTGATGAAAGTCACGTCAGCGTTCCTCAGATCGGAGCGATGTATGGTGGTGACCGAGCCCGTAAGACCAATCTGGTGGAGTTCGGCTTCCGTCTGCCTGCCGCCTTCGACAATCGTCCGCTCACCTTTGAGGAATTCCAGCAGATGACCAATCAGGTGGTTTATGTCAGTGCCACACCTGCTGATTACGAGTTGAATGAGGCAGAAGGCATTGTCGTAGAACAAGTGATACGTCCGACAGGATTGTTAGACCCAGAGATAGAAGTCCGCCCGACAGAGAATCAGATAGATGACCTCATGGACGAGATTCTCACAAGAGTCCACAGGAAGGAAAGGGTTCTGGTGACGACTCTTACCAAGCGAATGGCAGAAGAGTTGAGTGAGTATCTTTTGAACCATGGCATTCAGACTGCCTATATCCACAGCGAGGTAACCACCCTCGACCGGGTAAAGATTCTGGAGAACCTGCGAAACGGTACTTATGATGTATTGGTTGGTGTCAACCTCCTTCGTGAGGGACTTGACTTACCAGAAGTCTCACTGGTAGCTATTCTGGACGCTGACAAGGAAGGCTTCCTCCGCTCCCACCGCTCACTGACTCAGACTGCCGGTCGTGCCGCCCGTAACATCAATGGCAAAGTCATCATGTATGCCGACACCATTACCGCATCCATGCAACTCACCATTGACGAGACGGCACGTCGCCGTATGAAACAGATGCGCTACAACGAGGAACACGGTATAACACCGAAACAGATTGAGAAAGCACTTAAACAAAGTGATCTGCAACAATATTCAGAAACTGGAGCCGACAGACCTGCGGCTCAGTCTGTGTATATCAGTCCGATGGAGCAAGGAGCTTTTGCCGCCGATCCTATCGTACAGCGAATGACCAGACCTCAATTAGAGAAGAGTATTGCCGAGACAACGCGACTCATGAAAGAAGCGGCAAAAAAACTCGATTTCCTGCAAGCTGCCCAATACCGAGACGAAATACTACGGTTACAGAAAGAACTCGAATTAAAATAAATTATCATAATTTATTAGGCAGTTATGT
>Ga0326511_10000170_pt1 | contig 53039 bp, 46 predicted proteins | sample 0_2496_0518_D_FD_203701 | JGI IMG/M metagenome (GOLD analysis project Ga0326511, IMG submission 203701) | Bovine rumen microbial communities from UC Davis, California, United States - 0_2496_0518 | ecosystem: Host-associated > Mammals > Digestive system > Stomach > Rumen | place: USA... | reverse complement strand
ATTCCGGTTTTCGCCCATCGACATTTCTTCCAGCTTTAATTGCAATACAGTCGTCGCCTGTATGAAATTTACATCCTTCAATCAGTACATCAGAACAGGATTCCGGATCGCAACCGTCGCCATTAGGTCCTTCATTCCAAACCGTTACGTTCCTTATCGTCAGATTCTTACACATTAGAGGGTGCAAAACCCAAAATGGTGAGCGCAACAGCGTGACACCTTCAACAAGAACATTTTCACAAAGGTATAGATTGATGAGTTGCGGACGAAGCCCTTGCCCCAGACCATAACGGCGCTGGTCAACGGGGACATTCTCGCTACATTGTTTCAAAAGACGGTCGCGACTGCCACTACGCTGAGTCTCCAAACCTTCTTTCCATCCCCAACCTTCATAGCCGGTCATACTCCACCAAGTATCCTGAGAGCCGTTACCATCAATGATTCCTTTACCTGTAATAGCAACATTTTTGCAATCGTATGCATAGATCAACGGCTGATAGTTCCAACAGTCAACTCCTTCCCAGCGTGTTTTAACCAACGGATATAACTTTGTGTCATAAGCAAAAAGCAAGGTTGCTTCCTCGCTCACCACTAAGTTTACATTCGATAGCAGACGGATTCCACCAGTAATCCATTTTCCTTGTGGAACAACGACACGTCCTCCGCCTGCTTTATTGCAAGCGAGAATGGCATTATTAATCGCCTTCTGATTATCGGCAGCGTTTCCGTATGCAGTCGCGCCATAGTCAGTTATCAAGAACTCTCTGTCTGGGAAAACTGGAGCAACAATGCGTTTCTCAATTTTCTTATAGGCTTTCCATCTGTTTTTGGCATTTGCTGATAAAGAAAGTGTTAAACACAAAAGTGTTATGATGAGTTTAGTCATAGTGCTATATATAAGAAAATTGTGTGATTTAGATGCAGAAATAAGGATGGAGTATATTATGAAGGGAATATATTATCCAACTTCCTGTCGAAGTCTCAGCATACCACGATGTACCAAATTCCTTACGCTATGGTAGTTCATGTGCATCAACTCACAGATTTCATCATACTTTCGTTCCTCGATAAAATACAACTGGAATGCTTTCCGTTGACGTGGTGTCAGTGAATTCAATAAATAATTCACATGATTATGTCTTCGACGAATTGATTCTTGATGCAGATATTCATGTTCGACATCATTGGCTGTGCGGTCGAAATAAACTTCTTCCACTGGCGTTTCAATTGTAAATGTGTTGCGACGAAACTCATCGACCAACCTGTTACGAAGTGAAATAATCAGGTATGAACTGATACATTTAACATCACAGGATGCATGTTTATCCATCAATTTAACAAAAACGTCGTGCACGCAGTCTTTAATCAGTTCAGTATTGGTGGTCAAACAATGTCCGTAATTCAACATCATATCAATATACATATTATATAATGATGCAAAAGCAGACGGTTTACCATCATGAAAATCTTCTAAAAGTTTTCGAGCTTTTTCGTCTTTTAAGTTAACTTCAGTATCCATAAGGTAGATAAGTTGTAGTTGAAGGTTCGTTGCAAAGATAGATATTTTATTGAAACCAACTACAAAAAACAAAAAAATTAATGCCAAATTAAAGTTTTTTTAGCATCTATAAGGTGTTTTTTAAACACTTAAAGTTGTTTTTATACGTCTTTTCAGATTTTCTATCTCTTCCCGAGTTAGGAAATCGCTGGGTGTATCTAGGTGTTGGAGGATATATTTTGCCTGATCAATGGCAGGCTGACATTGTGGATGTTCCTTCGCAAAAGAATCCCAATATATTTGTTGCTCACAATCGGATTCTAACACATAGCGCAAGAAATCCGTATTCTCCAACAACCACGAGACACCAATATTCATTGTTTTAACAATGCTCATGCCGACTCGTTGTCTTTTTTCTTTAGACGAACGAGTCGGCATGATGTCACCCTTATCCTTTTAAAAAAAATAAGTTTTTATTGATTCGGTCAATAATCAGTTAAAATATATCTTAAAAAGAACAATATACTACGTGTTACTTTATTTTTTGAAGCCATTGAATTCCAGAAACGGTCATCGTGTATGTGCCGTTGATATTGATGGTGCCCTTCTGCGGTGTCACTACCCCACTCTTCCGATCTACGGTAAAAAGCCGATACGTTCCTGAAGGAAGTTGCAACGTCACTTGCTTATCGCCACCCTCAGCATAAAGTAATGCCCCGACTTGGTCATTTTGAAGAACATATACACCTGCATCAGCATTGGTCGGTTTTGTTGGATGCATCATCGGAAGATCAGTAAGAAGCTGTGCATTGTTGATACGAACAGCAGGACATGAAGCTCCGGCCATCAGGGCTGCCCAAGCCATCTCTGGAAAACTCTTTGCATAATAGACTACTGCCTTTTCCGGGAAGGCATCACGGTATTCTCTAACAGAGCGATAGACATCTTCGAAGCGTACACCTCCCGCTTTTATTTTACGTGCATATTGTCGCGGTGCCATATTGACGCCGCCATCTGGTGCATAAAGTCCTTTCTGATGGTAATACCACTGTACAATACCGATGATATCAACCACTTTAGAACGCGCCGGGTCAGCCAATATTGCATCCTGCACATCCTTGTTGACGGCTAACGCAACAAGCACGTTTTGTCCGTTGGCTTGTTCCCATTCAGCAATTACATCAAGCCAGAACTGCACAAAATGTAATGGACCTGTGAATTCTTCACCGATGGAATGTATCACATTTGGCTGATCCTTTAAGGCATCGAGAGTTTGCATAATGTATTGTTTATGCAGTTCGCGTCGAACGGGATGATTGACGTCGTAGAAATATTCCGCCATAAAAATTCGCTTGTCTCCTGTAAATGGAACAGGCTCTGGAAAATCTGTATGATTGATATTGTTGGCCGTTCGCCACGGACAATCTACCCAGTGTGCTCCTGCCTCCAGGATATTATGCTGGAAATAATGTTCTATCCATAATAGTTTTCCTTCTGGAGCAGCCTTCCTTGCATATTCATGAAGACGTGCATAGTACCATTTATTCAACTTGGTAAGATCATATTTGCTTAGTCCGTCCCATGCTTTTGACTCACCACTACGGGCAAACGGTTGTTCATAGAATGGTGCCCAGACATCGCCATCGCGTCTGCGAATACGTTCGTGGTCATCTCTTCGACGATCATACCATAATCCGTAGTTCTGGCTGAATACTAGACTATTGTCTCGTTTCATTTCAATAATTACTGAATCTATTCTGTCAGTAGCTCCCTTACCCTCCATGCCTGGAATAAAGCGTGTTAGCGCATAAGTGGCACGGGCTATAGCTGGATAGCGTACACGTCCGTTCCACCAGGGAGTCTGGTGTTTGCCTCCAACCATCAGAGAACCGTCAAGTGTTAGGTGCCCATTAATCAGTTCTGGCGAGGAAATGTTCTTGCAATTGTCTATATGCTTCGTGTATTGGGTAAATTTTGGCAGTTTAGTACCTTGTGAAAGTAGATCAGCAGGCAAGATCGCTTCTTTTATCCAATTCTCCATCGTAACACGCGGTTGTCTTGCCTCGGTCGTAAAACGCTTTGCCTCCTCTATGGAGGGACTGCTTGATGCTTCTGTATTACGTTCAAGCACGCGGCATTGTGCTGCAACGTCATGTCCCAATCGCTTGGAAAGCAGGTGTGCAAAGATACTGCGGGGCTTTACGTGATTATTGGATTCATCGAAATAGCTGTTACCTTCAAACTGAGCCCAACATCCATACACATAATTTTTCTGTATAGAGTCAGGGTCGTAGCAGAAGATTCCTGCCGCTGTTGATTGCCATAAAAGACTGTTAGCCGTATTCCAGCCAGTACCATACTTCTCTATTCCAAGGTTTTGGAAACGGATATCGTTGCCGTCAATATTGACATTGTCGAATAAAAGTCCTGTTGCCCAAGGACCAATGCTTCCACTGAATGAATTCGATTCGTAGCTGTCACATTGCACAAATGCATTCGGTCCTGCTGCACAAATACCAGCTGAGAAGTCGTTTACTCCGTGTTCTGAATAACAACGCTGCACGAGTACCTTCTCTCCGAGCACAAAGAATGTACGTCTGCGGAGACCTCCACACTCCCCTATCGGTTGTCGTGAGATACAGTCTTCGATAGTTATCTGTTCTCCTGAACGTTGAATAATAACCGCAGAACCGGAAAGATGCTGAAAGTCAACTATACGCACCCAACAGTCTCGCGCGTTCATTATATTAATACCATCCCAGCAGTGATCTTCATCGGCAGGATTACCTGTATCGTATTCTGAATCGATGGTGAGATTTTCCACACCAGCGTTTTCGATGCGTCCTGTCCAAAATTGACGGATGATCTTTGCTCCTGAAGCTTTTGCATCGAGCGTCATAGACAACGGAGCATCGATGGTAACCGTTTGTCCTGAAACGGAAACAGCCCGTCTGGTCCATTCGACATCGATTTCTCCCGGATGCCATCCCCAATAACCGAGATCCTTTCCCCCTCCATAGTTGTCGCATTGCATGGAAGCAATCCACTCCTTTGTTGACGGGCGCCAAACAACTAATTCATCACCTTTACTTATATGTCCGCTAACGGGTACTTCGAGACTGTTTAAAGCAATTGTTTCAGCCGTAATGGAAAGCGTATCCAGACGTTGCCGATTGTCGATACCCTCGATATAAATCGCTGCACCGCGTTCAACGCCACACTTTCTGATAATCGTTGATGTCTTGTCAGCTCCTCGTAGCACCACACCCGATGCACGAATGTAGATAGGTCGTTGGATGTTGTATGTTCCTTTTTCTAAAAGAACCGCTCCTCGAAACCCTGTATTCTTGTCGGGTTTCAGTCCCGAAACATAGTCAATAGCTTGCTGGATAACAGCAGCCTGATCACCCTGCGACGGAGCCACGATTGCAACTACAGGTACATTGGGTAACGTACTTTCCGACATTCGGTATCCGCAATACGAATAATCTAACGTTGAGGGTTGTGCAGATGTTTGCACAACCCCCCATGCTAAAGCGATGAAGAAGATGAATTTTCTCATTATTAATTCTTCTGTTTTTCTTTTTGTCTCTGTATCCACTGGTCTCGTTCTTTCTGTAAGTCATACCCTCTTGCCGATAACCAGTTGTTGGTGCGTCCGCGATATTTGTCAAACCAAAAATGCTTGCCTTTAGAATCAGGTGCATCCAAAGCAAACTCCCTTGCCTCACGCAACCAGATGAGAACCTGCAGCTTTTCCTCTTCCGTAAGTGTTGGTATCATGTCGAGTGTAGCCTGATAATCGCGCTTCAGTCGTCCAAATGTCATACCATCCTTTACGGCATCTATTTGTTCATCGGTGAGATAAACTGCAAGGGCTGACTGCAATTCAAAGTGGTGCTTATAGAGTTCAGCGTCGCATTCAGGTGTTCCCTTCTTGAACTTCTCGTAGATGTCGTTCAACAGGAAGTAGCGGTTGGCAATGATATTGCGTACCGCACGAGCTTGTTTCTGATCAGTAAGCTGAAGACCGTCAACGATTTTCTGTGCACGGCCTTTAATGTTCTCCACATAGGCAGAATCACGCCCTTCGTCGTTCAGCACTACAAGTTGTGCATTTGCTGTGAGAGTAAGCAGCGAAACCATCGCTGCAAGCAGTACCTTTTTCATATGTTGTTACATCAATTTTCCTTTTTCAGCAAGCACATCGCGGTTGTTGTTCAGATTACGCCAGTCAATCTTTGTTTTCGGGTCGATGCCATTGATATATTTCTCAATGTTCGTGTATCCGTCACCATTGATGTCTCCATTGGCATCGGTCGGATCGTTCGGATTCAGACCATTCATCAACTCCCATTCATCGGGCATACCGTCCATATCGGTATCGGTATATGGTGTATAAGCCGCATACTCCGGATAACCTCCCATCTGGCGTGGGTCGGTGATAATACCTTGCTTGTAGCTGTCTTTCGGCAGACGACGATATTTGAAGAATCCTTCATCATTCTGCGAACTCTTGTGCAGTCCCCACATGGTTCCGTAAGGATTGTCCTTCACTTTCTTCTCATATTTATCAACGTAGTAAGCCTGCCCGGTACGTACCTCTTCGGTAATGCGCTGGTCAACGATATCGCGACACGGAATCGTTGCACCCGCATTGTCAAGTACCCAGTCGAAAGCCTTCTGTGCACCCATGATGTTGACATACGGCATTTCGAACGGTTCATTCGAACGCATCAGAGCCTTTTCCGTTTCATTCATCTCACCGTCTTTGTCTGCTGTCTGTATGCCACCATTCCAATTGTCTTTCGTGATTTCCGGATATCCCTCCATAATATTGCCGGCAGCATACACACGGCCAAACTGCTTGAACGGGAACAGGTTTACAGAGCGGCTTTCTGCTTTCACGATGCGGTGTCCGACTGGATCTTCTTTCGAAGTCAATGGACCTGGCTTGTAATAGTTGTTGATGAAATTCATCATCGTGGTATATTCGCCGCCGTCAGCAGTACGGTGTACCCAGTTGTAAATCACATTGTTGATGAAGTTGAACACACCACCCCATCCTATTGAGGGGTTACGACCGGTGTTATCGGCCCATAAGTTACGCATAAACGTTGTATTCTCGCCACCAATGGTACTTCCGAATGCGTGGTTCCAAGTGTCGAGTGCCTTTGCCGAGATGGTGTTCTGAATAGTCACATTCACCGTCGGCTCCTTGCGCTTTGGTTTGCCGTCGCCCAAGTCGAACATGTGGCGGTAGAAAGAGATGTTCTCATCCAGTCCCCACTCACAACTACAATGATCGATCATTATATTACCTACAGGGTTACCACCAAACGAGTCCTCACGATAGGTCACCTCTGTTTCGCCGCGACGGAAACGCATGTGACGAACGATGACATCGTGCGTATCCACTTGGAACGATTCACCGGCGATACAGATTCCTTCGCCTGGAGCAGTCTGTCCAGCGATAGTGATATAAGGGGCACGAACGTAGATAGGACTCTTCAGACGGATGATGCCGCTGACATTGAACACCACGATACGTGCACCACCCTGTTCGCATGCCCAACGGAACGAACCTGGACCGTCGTCGTTGAGGTTTGTTACGGTGAGCACCTTACCGCCACGACCGCCAAAAGTGAACATACCGCCACCCTCTGCTCCTGGGAATGCAGGAATCTTTGCTTGACGAAGGTCGTAAGGACGTGCTGCCCAGGGTACGTATGGGCGACCTTCTTTCGCCTCTTTAATTACAATGGGGAATGCTACAGCCCAAGCGGAATCACTATGCGCTTCCCACTGTCGGTGTAGGGTTTCTGACTTTTGTTTAGCCTCGTCCGTCAATTGCGGATACTGAGCCTGTGCAGACATCGGCAGCAACGCGATAAAACAGGCTGTCGTAAAATGATTTAGTTTCATACAACTTTTATTTTTGTGTCAAATTTTTATTTTTTTAGACGTATCTATAGGTGAAATGTAACATTGTGAAAACACTATTTAACGATAGGACTGCCGACTTTACAACAGTTCATTAACTATTTTTAAGTGACAAATATACAATAATTATCTAAAATCGTTTTGTTAAGCCGAATTAAACTGATAATTTTGCAGTCGAAACCCAATCTGAAATTACAAATCTAAAGCAACAAAAAATGAGAAAGCTATTAGTTGTCGCCTTTATCTCTTCGATGGGATTTCCGGCAATGGCACAGAACATCGACTTCGACCTCCCTGGTAAAACAGCTCCTGGCAAAGACACAGAAGTAAACTATGAGTCGTGGGCCGTCCCACGTGTCGAGAGCGATACCAAAACATTCAGCAACGGAGTCACCATCACCATCAGTGCCGGTGAAGGGGCATCGGCTGTTGGTAGTAACTGGAGCAAAACCGATGTAGAAAACAATGGCCTTCGTGTGATTGCCGATGAGGTATTGGCCACCAATATTGTAGATGGTAATCTGACACAAATCACCGATGCTCCTACATCACTGATTCTCTCCATCACGGGTCTTTCAGCTGGGGAACATACCTTAAAAGCCTATCATAACAACTCCGACAAGAATCAGGTTCAACCCGATATTGAGGTCCTGGTCAATGGTACCGTTGTTGCCACCAAGCAAAAGTTCACTTCGTATGTACGCAGCACCGCTGAGGCTGGTACATCGTTTGTACGTTTCAATGTCACCGAAGGCCAGCCCGTCGTCATCACCTACCGCACCGTCTTAGAGGCTGGAAAGACCTATACCAACACCCGAATGATGCTGAATGGCTTGGAATTTGATGTGGCAGAGGTTGTTGCTACCGATCCCATTCCTGAGAATCACAACTTCCACGCCGGCACCGATGATGGTACGATTAACTTCTCGTGGACGAGTGGCGCGAATGTTGTCTCCCATAAGCTGGTGATTGGCACCGACTCCTTGCAGGTTGCTAACGCCACCACCTATGATTATGAGGGAACGGCTGCGGAATATACGAAAACCGGTTTGTATCCGATGACCAAATACTGGTGGCGTGTCGATGAGGTAACCAGCGACAATCAGGTGCACAAAGGAAACGTATGGGTATGTCAGCCACGCAAACTTGCCTTCCCAGAGGCCGAAGGCTACGGTCGCTATGCTATCGGTGGACGCGGAGGAATGGTCTATCATGTCACCAACCTCAGTGGCAACAAAGATGTGCCAGGATCATTGCTCTACGGATTGGTCAACATCGACGAACCACGTTATATCGTATTTGATGTCAGCGGTATCATCGAACTTGACTTCAGTTCCTATTTCGTCAAACCATACGCTTATATTGCTGGACAGACAGCCCCAGGAAAAGGCATCTGTATCAAAGCATCCAATATCAATATCGGTTCCGATGTCATCTGCCGGCATATCCGGTTCAAACGCGGACTTGGTGTCTATGGTGAAAACACAGGAAATGCGATGGGTATGTCGGGAGCCAACCACGCCATCGTTGACCACTGTACGGCTGCATGGGGTACCGACGAGACCGTCAGCGGACGCGGTGCGCTGAATATCTCATTCCAGTATAGTGTCATCAGCGAAGCATTGGGTATCACCGGACATAAGAACTACAGCGACGGTACCAATCACGGCTATGCTGCTACCATCGACGGACGTATTGGCTCTTGGCACCACAACCTGCTGGTCAACTGCAACGGACGTAACTGGTCTATGGGTGGAGGTATGGACGGACAGAACAGACCCATCGGCGGACTCGACTTATTTAATAATGTATGTTACAACTGGAAGGGACGTACCACCGACGGCAACTGTCACGCAGTGAACTTCGTTAACAACTACTACAAGATGGGTGCTGATACCAGCAAGAAAATTCTCTTTACACAAGACTATGAAGATGCTATTGCCCCTGACGGCATCGACCAGGCATATATCAACGGCAACATCCGCGAGGAGAAAAACCACACCATCGTCATGCAGGAATATGCCCTCGACAAGCGCAACAACATCTTCAACGCTACGGGTAACATTCCTACCACCTACGAATACCAACTGAAGGAACCGCTGTTTCCCAGCTATGCCACGATTCACACGGCAAAGGATGCCATGAAGATTGTGACGAGCTACAGCGGAGCAACCATGCCGATGCGCGACGAGCATCACCTCCGTAACGTCAAGGAAACCTTGAGCGGCACATGGACCTACAAAGGTTCCAAGTCGGGCATCAAGGGGGAAATCGACACTGAGGAAGATATCACCGAACACGCTGCAGGCAAAGGCTGGGAAACCTATCCAGAAGAAAGTCGTGCTGCCGACTACGACACCGACGGCGATGGAATGCCCGACTGGTATGAGCCGCTGGTAGGCAGCGACCCCAATACCGCCAATCAGAACGATGACCCCGATAACGATGGTTGGACGATGTTAGAAGATTTCCTCGACTTTATCGCTCATCCCTATATCATAGTATCACCCAACAACAACGGAACCATCGATGTGAAACCTTTCTTCGCTGGCTTCTACGGACAGAACGACAAATACAACACCGTGACTCCAACATTCAGCGTAGCCACAGAAAGCAAACTGTTCACCCCATCTGTCAACGGCTCTGTCGTTACAGCTGCGGCAGGACCGAATGGTGGCATCGGTACCATTCTGGTAACAGTCAACGATGGTGAAACCACTTTTACCCAACGCTTCGGAGTAGCCGTCACGGGAACGACGACAGGTATTACGGAAATTACACCTTCTGCTATCCTCAATCCCAATGCTCCCCGCTATAACCTCGCTGGTCAGCGCATAGGTAACAACTACAAGGGCATTGTCATACAGAATGGCAGAGCCTTCGTAAGCAAGTAAGGACAGACTGCACACATTTAAAAGGCACCTTTCGGGGTGCCTTTTTGTATAAAAATCCCTTCCTATTCTCACGAGTAGGAAGGGTACGTGGTTAAAAAACTTGTCCATTGAAGCCTGACGCATACAAGATGTAGGCGGGCTTCACGTGTAAAAGAATGGCGGGCTTCACAGCTCACCATTCGCAATAAAATCATATAATCTAAACTTCCATACATGAAATATGGAATTTCTAAACTTCCTTTTAAACACACCGCTATATCACATAGCAGTGTGTTGATAAAACTTTTTACTTAAACTCAAACGTTTTGTCGTGCTTCACAGCAAAACGAAAACTTAAAACTAAAACTTAAACTTAATATAAAAACATCCACTTTTGTGGATTTATGGATCATCTTCGTCTTCCCAGTCTTCCCAATCGTCATCGTCAGACTTTCCTGGAGTCTCTTCCTCTTCTTCGAAGAAATCGAATGATATTTCTTTGGCTGCCCATTCGTCTGGTGTTGCGTTTGAAGTGTTAAATTCTGAGCCAGCCAACAATGTGGTTGTATTTACCTTTACCTCTTTTATAGAAGGCTGAATATATGGATTTTTCATGTTCGTTTTCTTTTATTTGTACGTTAATAATGCCATTGATTACTTGTTTAGATATTTGCGTCCGTTCTGGATAATGACACCCTTATAGTTCTTGTTTACACGCTGACCTGCAAGGTTGTACATCGGAGCATTAGCGTCGAAATTATCGTTAACATCAACGTTAAGGTTGGCAATACCTGTTGTTTCGTTGTCGAAACTAAATGCGAGGAATTCATGTGCAGAAGAAACCACGTTGTCCTTGCCAATATACACAACACCTGAAGCAGGAGCAGTTGCGGTATACTTGTAGAAGCCAATACCGTCTGTAGACTTATAGCCCATACGGTAGCCGTCAACTGCAGTGCTTGCAGCAAAAGCTAACAAATTATCACCAAGATCATCAGCTCCCGTGGTCTTAGTCAGTACCAACTTATGGTCAGTTGCAGAAGTCTTCAGTATGACAGGGGTTCCTGCCTTTACTTTCGTTGCATCTAGAGCCGTCAATTCAACAACATTGTCTTTCGTAGACTTTGCTTTAACAACATAAATCTTTGTGTTGTCATCAACTTCATAGTCTTGAGTTGCGTCATAGAATGAACGCCAGCCATCCATGTTGTCGGTGGTGGTTATTGTGATAGCATTATACTCTGCCAAAGATAGTTTCTCTGTATATAACTGTCCGTTAAAAGCTATAAAAACATACTCACCATTAGCATTGTCTACAACTCCTGAAGCTGTTAAATTTGAAGCACCAGTGGTAATTGAAGTCTGAAGAGTAGACTTTGACGCATCTTCCTCGTTGGCTTGATAAATCTTATATTCTCCTGGCTTGGTAGAGTTGGAAGTAATTGCAAGAACAATTGGTTTGCTGATTTGGAGAATAAAATAGCGGTTTGTAGGAAGATTCGATGAAAATGCAGAACCACCGTTAGGCTTTAGATAATAGGCTCCAGAACTTGTATTATATTTATCTTTACTTCCTGCAACATATTTTATTGTTGATGTACCGTCAGTGGCAGTGAGTGTGTTTGTAGTACTTTCTGTAATAGTTCCTGATGCTGATTGGGCTGAGGCAGAAGAAAAATCCCATACAACGGGAGTGGTTCCGACAGACGCAGGCTCTTCTGCAGAAGGGCCAAGAGGATTATAAACAACGGTAATGCTCTTGGTCCATAAAGATTTTCCTTGGTTAGAATTTGGGTTATTGATAGTTACCACTATAGTTGCATTATTAGCAACATCGCCAACAAACTCTATTGTTTGGTTATTGGCATTTTTAACTGATGCAGTATTTTCACCATTGTTCTTTAAGTCGGTATCGCCACATTTCACACTAATTGTGTTTCCTCCAGCATTTGAAGAAACGATGAGAATAACCTTCCGAATATTTTGATTAATATAGTTTGTTTGGTTCTGGGCCGTGAGTGTATAAGTTCCAGCTTTAGAAAAACCACAACCACGGCCATTACTGTCCATTGAACCACCAGACTTTGATGAAGTCCATGCCATTTCTCCATCTCCTACACCAAATGACGAAGTAAAAGTTGATGTAATCTCTTCTGCCCACACACTTCCGCTTCCTACTATCAGGGCACATAGCAGGAGCATTGTTTTAAGTAATAAATTTCGTTTCATGTTTGTAAAGTTTATAAGTTAATAATTGATTGAGTTTTCTCAACTTAGAAGCCTGTACAAACGTGATTTGTGGAGACACAAAAATAGTTGTGCGCAGACTCTCATACTCCCTATCAGGTCTGCGACAACCTTATACACCGTACGTGAAGTCTGCGCACAATGGCGCATACTTCAATGGCGTATAATTTGCTCTTAAAATTCCGTTGTTCGAGGTCGCAGTTCGATAGGGAATTGAGCTAAAATCAAAAATGTATTCCGCTATAAAAACGGATATACGGGGACAAAGGTACGATTAAATGAGAACAAAACAAAATAAAAATGGAATTTTTTTTATTTTCATTGTCGAATGCTAGTACTTTCGGCAAAGCCAGAGGTACGATTAAATGAGAACAATACATTTAGAGTCCCTTGATAAGGAACGGCTAGAATGCAGGGATTTTTGAGATGCAGCTTCCTATTTCAATTCTTTAAAAGATGCTATCTCGTTATCAAATAGCATAAGAATTTCTTCATATTGTGGATTTGAACGCTGCATATTAAGCGGATTCATGCCAATTTGTAATAACCAGAAGCTTTAATGCGACGAATTTCTTCCTCTTTCTCGTCAAGTTCTTTGTTAATACGTTCTTGCCATTCACGTTTCTGCTGTCGGTATTCTCTGAGAGACTGCACGAAACGTTCTTTATCGAATGAAATTGTTGCCATAATTATTCTTTAATCTCCTTTCATTTTTTTACTACAATGCATTATCTTCATAATGTATGACGAATGGTCAGACCATAAGTCGGTGACAAAGGTAGTACAAATCGAAGACAATGCAAAATAAAAATGGAACTTTTTTTATTTTTATTGTCGAACCGATGGAACAGCGAGAGCCATCGAGCTTGCTAGAATGGCCAAGCGACAGAGGTCGGCGAAGCCAACAGGACAACTTTCGACGAGTGTCAAAGGAAAACTTTTAGAGTCCCTTAATAAATTACATAGAAAGATGAGTAAAGAAGATTTAGAATAAAAAGAGTGACAGAGACTGACAGGTGTTGGAAGGTAAAAGGTATGCTTTTACACAAAATTCTCTAGAGAATTTGTTGCGATAGCTATCCTCTTACACAAAATTCTCTAGAGAATTTCATTTTGGCAAAAAGCAATTGTTTGGAGAAAGTTTTGAGTTTGGAAATATGAGGATAACGGCAAGAAAAGTCGCAAACGCCTTATTAGCAACGTTTTACGTGAATACGAAACGATAATTTGTAAAGAAAATTCCTGTCAGTCTCCTGTCAGTCTCTGTCAGTCTTAAAAGACTGTAACTTGCTGATTCACAGCGTTCCTGTCAGTCTGTCAGTCTATTATTCAAAATTTTACAAGAAAGATGATTATAGCACTTTGTATTTTGCGAATTTCAACAGCAGTTGTTTGATGCCTGCATTGCGGAACTCAACGGTGGCTTTGGTGTTCTCGCCCGTTCCTTCGATGCGCAGAACAGTACCGATACCGAAGCGCTGATGTTCGATAACTGAACCTTCTGTTAGGAGATTGGGAGTTTGCTCGTTTGGTTGCATGCGCCCTTTCGTCATCACGTCGTTGATGCGGCGAAGATTGCCGCCACTTTGTGCCAAGCGCTGTTTGAAACGTTCGCTGAATGGGTCAACGGCAGGTTCTGGACGACGGGGAGCCGTTATCTTCGGTTTGGGGTCGGCACGGAACTGGGTTGCCACAGGACGCGAGTTTTGCATACGCTGAGAACTGCTTCGCCAGTCATCGTTCCACATGCGGTTGGATGAGAATGATTTCTGTGCCGACGATGCTCCTGCGCCACCATCTTCGATAAGCATCAGCGACGGGTCGATGTCTTTCAGGAAACGGCTGGGTGTGCCAAATTCCATCTTTCCATAACGGAAACGGCTCTTGGCATTGGTCAGGATGCAATGTTTCTCGGCTCGCGTGATAGCTACATAGAATAGCCGTCGCTCTTCCTCCAGTTCACGTAAGGAGTTGACAGACAGCGGACTGGGGAACAAATTCTCCTCTAATCCAACGATGAATACCGTTGGAAACTCCAATCCTTTGGCAGAATGGATGGTCATGAGCGTCACACGACTGGCTTCCTGGTCGTCGCTGTCTAAGTCGGTGAGCAAGGCCACTTCCTGCAGGAAGTCTGTCAGATAGACCTCCTGTTCCCTACCCTCTTCGCGGCGGCTCTCCACAAAGTCTTGCATGCCGCTCAAGAACTCCTGTAGGTTTTCCTGCCGCGAAACGGCATCGGGTTCTGTCGATGAATAGATGTCGGCGCTGACACCACTCTCCTTGATAATCGCCTGTCCCAGTTCGAAGGCATCGGTGGTGGTCATCTGCATGATAAACGAGCTAATGAGCATTCTGAACGCATCAATCTTCGCCATCGTGCCTTTGTTGACAGTCAATCCATAGGCTGCGGGATTGCAGATAACGGTCCAAAGGCTGACGCCAGTCTTCGCCGCGCAATCCATGATTTTCTGCAGCGTGGTGTTGCCGATGCCGCGTGCCGGATAATTCAGAATACGTCGGAACGCTTCCTCGTCGTTTGGGTTTGCCACCAAGCGGAAATAGGCGATGATGTCTTTGATTTCTTTGCGCTGATAGAACGACAATCCGCCATAGATGCGATAAGGAATGGCCTGTTTGCGCATCTCTTCTTCGAAGGTGCGGCTCTGTGCATTCGTGCGGTAGAGAATAGCGAAGTCGCTGTATTCGCAGTGGTCTTGCCGACGGATGCGCTTGATGTCGTTGCAGACAATCATCGCCTCTTCGCGGTCGCTGTAAGCAGGCTTGTAGATAAGTTTCTCGCCCTCATCGTATTTAGAATAGTCTTGATCTTCTTTTAGTATTCTATATTTATTATGTTTTATTAAATAATCTGCTGCTTGAATTATTTTTTTTGTACTTCTATAATTATGAACTAAGAAAAATTGAATCTCGCCAAAGTTTTTCTTAAACTCTAGAATGTTATCTATTACAGCACCACGAAAGCTATATATACTTTGAGAATCGTCGCCTACAGCACACACAAGATTAGTTCCATTAAATAGTAATTTAATTATTTCATTCTGTGCCGTATTAGTATCTTGATATTCGTCTATTAAAATAAACTTAAATCGTTCCACATATTTGAGACGAATATCCTCATGTTGATGGAAAAGGATATAGGTGTTCAGCAACAGGTCGTCGAAATCCATCGCGTTCGCTTGTTGCAACCGAGCCTGATAAGCCAGATAAATCTGAGAGACGGCAGGGATGCGTGCTTCCTGGTCGCGCATCAGAAAACTGCGGTCCTGTGCATAAGCATCAGCGGTAATGAGGTGGTTCTTCGCCATCGAAATGCGGTTGTGAACCGTTGACGGCTTGTAGGCCTTGTCGTCAAGGTTCATCGTTTTGATGATGCTCTTCAACAGTGAACGTGAGTCTGTTTCGTCGTAAATGGTAAAGTTGTTGTTGTAACCGAGATTGGCTGCTTCCACTCTCAGGATGCGCGAGAATACGGAGTGGAATGTTCCCATGTGCAGCTGTCGCGCCAAATCTGTTCCAACCAGTTTACCGATACGCTCCTTCATTTCGCGAGCAGCTTTGTTGGTAAACGTCAGGGCAAGGATTTCCCAAGGTCGCATCCCTTTTTTCAACAGGTATGCTATCTTATAGGTCAGCACGCGGGTCTTTCCTGTTCCTGCGCTTGCAATAACCAATGAAGATTTATCAATGCATTTAACTGCTGCTTTTTGTTCTTCATTGAGTTGTTGGAGGAGTTCTGTTTCGGTCATGGGGACAATGGGAATGGATGGGAATGATGGGAATGGATGGGAATGGATGGGAATGGATGGGAATGGATGGGAGATGGGAACCTTACTTTCTGTAATATCCCTTTGCGGCAGTTTTGGGGTCGTAATCTTCGCCTTCACGCGGGAAGAGCGGCATATACTTCATTTGCACTTGTATCTGGCGCTGCCGCTTGAGCATATAGGCACTCGGTTCCTTTGATGAGAACTTGCGGGGATTGGGCAGTGTAGCAGCTATCAGTGCACAGTCGGCACGTGACAGTCCTGACGCATCCGTATTGAAATGGTATTCTGCCACCGCATCGACACCATAGATGCCGTCGCCCATCTCAATGGAGTTCAGATAGACTTCCATGATGCGCTGTTTGCTCCACAGCAGTTCGATGAGGAAAGTGAAATAGGTCTCAAATCCTTTCCTTATCCACGAACGTCCTGGCCACAGGAACACGTTCTTTGCCGTTTGCTGAGAGATGGTTGAGCCGCCACGAATCTTCTTGCCGTCTTTGTTGGATTCAGCAGCTTTCTGTATGGCATCGAAGTCAAAACCGTGATGAGTCAGAAACCGCTGGTCCTCGCTGGCCATCACCGCAACAGGCATCGATGGCGACATTTTCTCCAACGGAACCCAATGGTGATGCCACGTGATGCTCTTTCCGTCAGCCACTTGCTCGATGCATCGTATGAACATAAGCGGAGTGGCATACACGGGAATAAACCTGTATGCCACTACTGCTAAGATGGTAGAGACAAAGAAGATTGTCACCGTCCATCTGAGGATTTTCAAGGCTCTCTTCATTCTTTTTTATAGCCTCCCCCTTGAGGAGTAGGTTTGGTGGGGGCTTTAAAGCGTACCTGCGTTAGCTTTGTCAATCATCTCCTGACTTGCATAGAGGTAAACCTCTACACGGCGGTTCTTCTGACGGCCAGCCTCCGTGCTGTTGTCAGCAACGGGATTGCTGGAACCAAAACCGCTGACGTTCTTGAACTGAGTGGTAGGAACACCTTGATTGACCAGATACTGAGCTACGCTCTGAGCACGGTTTACGCTCAACGGATTGTTGATGGCATCAGTACCTGTGCTGTCGGTATAGCCCTGGATATCAACAGAGCAGTCGCTGTTCTGCTTCAGCACGTTAGCAAACTTAGCCAAGTCGTTCTGTGCACTTGCATTCAGGTCGTACTTGTTGGTCTTGAACAACAGGCCGCTGTCGAAGGTAACCTTCACACATGACAGGCCGTTGGCATCTTTCACCGTTTCTACCTGTGCATTAGGCAGCTGGGCAGCTGTCTGCTCCTTAACTTTATCCATGTGGTTACCAATTATCGCACCTGTGCCGGCACCAAGCACTGCACCAACGGCAGCACCGATAACCGTTGAGCCGGTGTTCTTGCCGATGATATTACCCAGGATACCACCTACGACAGCACCACCAGTACCACCGATGGCCGTTCCTTTGGTCTGATTGCTCCAGTTCTGAATAGAACTACAATTGGAGAAAATCAGCAGGGCGCAGAGTCCCAAAGTCACTAATTTTAAATTCTTCATACCTGTTATTGTTTACCTTATTATATATATAATGAAAATATTTACTGATGTTGTTCGCGCAACAGGTCGTTGACGGTTTTCACAGGATTGAACGTAGAGAGCGGCACCTCAACGAAGATGGTGCTCCAGTCGCTCATCGCTCCATTCCACAGACCCGGCAACTCAAGCGCCTTCAGTTCCTTGCCATTCTTCGACTTGGAGCTGATGAAGCCCGTTGTCTTGTCAACGAAATCAGGCAGGTTGAATGGTTTGCCCTGATAGTCCTTTACGGCACAAACGAGGTCAACTGGGTTGAAGTGTGTACCTTCGGTAAACATCTTCTGGTATTCAGCGTTGCTTTTATCAATCTGACTGGATTCCAGAATCTGCAGGCTAACCGTACCATCCTGGTTGTATGTCAGGAACGGACCGCCACCTGGTTCTCCCACATTCTTCACAACACCACAGACACGCATCGGGCGATTGAGTTTCTTGCGGAGATAGATAACGAGGTCAGCATCCTCCAGTTCCTTGATATCTGCCTTACGGCAGCAGAGGTCGCGCTGTACGAAGCGGATGATTTCCTCCAGGTCGTCGTGAGTATAAGAACCCGTATCGAGCAGGCGCAGATAGTTGAATGCTTTCTGCTGCATGGTGACGAGCACACCTGCAATCAGCTGTTTGTAGGTGACGGTGTCGCCTTTCAGACGATCGGGTACCACATTGTCGATGTTCTTGATAAAGATGACATCGGCATTGATTTCATTCAGGTTCTCGATGAGGGCACCATGTCCACCAGGACGGAACAGCAAGGAACCGTCGTCGTTGCGGAATGGCGTGTTGTCGGCATTGGCAGCAACGGTGTCTGTACTGGGCTTCTGCTCAGAGAAGGTGATGTTGTACTTGATACCGAACTTCTTGGCATAGATGTCGGCCTTTTCAGCTACCTTCTGCTTGAACAGTTCCATGTGCTCGTGAGAAACGGTAAAGTGAACGTTGGCCTCGCCGTTGCTGGCAGCATAGAGCGCACCTTCCACCAGATGTTCTTCCATCGGCGTGCGAGGACCATCCTCATAGTTATGGAACAGGAGCAGTCCTTTCGGCAGCTGTCCGTAGTTGAGTCCCTCTGCTTTCAGCATATTAGCAACAACAGCTTTGTAGTTGCCGTCGGCGATGAGTTCCATGATTTTCTTGCCGTTGTTGGCTTTGCACTTGTCGCACAATGCTTCGCGGAAAGCAAACTTCTTGATGTTGTCGAAGAAATGCTTCTCGAAGTCTGTTGTCGGCACATCATAGTCAGCATCAAGGAAAGCAAACATGTCCTTGAACATACGACTGGCGGCACCACTTGCCGGCACGAACTTCACGATGTCCTTACCTTCAGCCTTGTAAGCCTTCCAAGCATCGATATATTTGTCGCGCTCATCATCGTCAGGAGCCAAGATGCCGTGTCCGATAGAGGCTGCTGCTTCGAGCTTAAGGAACGGAAAACCTGTCTTGAAATCATCAAGTTGTTTGTTTAATTTTTCTTCTGAGATTCCCTTTGCGGCAATCTGTTTAAGATCTTGTGGTGTTAGCATAATATTGAAGTTTTTAGTATTTTGAGTACAAAGATATGAAAAAAAACATACCGTTCCAAATTTTTAAGTGAAATATCGCAAACAAAATATTTTTATTGTTCTTGTTGCATTCTCAAAAAAATATGTATCTTTGCAGAATGACAGCGAATAAATTTACATATACAGAGGCCGAACGATTAGAATCGATTGCCATTCTGGACCTTTTGAGGAAAAAGGTTGGCGACAGTTTTCTGCCTGATGATGAAGAGCGTATCAGACGCCATCTTCTTGACATCATTGTCAACCATCAGGTGCATCGCAATGTGTTCGGTCTGAACCCCATTTTATGTTCGCTGCAGACAGCCCTGATTGCTGTAGAGGAAATCGGATTGAAACGCGATAGCGTCATTGCGATTCTGCTCTATAACAGTGTGCTCAACAACCAAAAGACCGTCGAGGATGTAAACCAGGCATTCGGCAATGGTGTCGCCACCATCATCAAAGGTTTGGTGCGCGTTCAGGAACTCTACAAGAAGAGTCCGACGGTTGAGAGCGAGAACTTCCGTAACCTGTTACTGTCGTTTGCAGAAGACATGCGCGTCATCCTGATTATGATTGCCGACCGTGTGAATCTGATGCGCCAGATTCGCGATTCAAAAGATGAACAGGCAAAACGTGAGGTCAGCGAGGAAGCTTCCTATCTCTATGCTCCCCTCGCCCACAAGTTGGGATTATACAAGTTGAAGAGCGAGTTGGAAGACTTGTCATTGAAGTATCTGGAGCATGATGCTTATTATAATATCAAGGACAAGCTCAATGAAACCAAACGTTCACGCGATGCTTATATCGAAAGCTTCATTATGCCTGTCAAGAAGCGACTGGAAGAAGCGGGATTGCATTTCCACATGAAAGGACGCACGAAGTCTATTCATTCCATTTGGCAGAAGATGAAAAAGCAGCAATGCGGATTCGAAGGCATCTATGACTTGTTTGCCATTCGCATCATCATTGAATCGCCCGACTACAGTCACATGACCAAAGCTGAGGAAGATGCACTGAAGAAAAAGGAGAAGATGCAATGCTGGCAGGTCTATTCCATCGTCACAGATATGTATCTGCCCAATCCCAAGCGTCTGCGTGACTGGATATCGGTACCAAAGACGAACGGCTACGAGAGTTTGCACATTACGGTGTTAGGTCCCCAGAACAAATGGGTGGAGGTGCAAATCAGAACGGAACGGATGGACGAGATTGCCGAACACGGACTGGCTGCTCATTGGCGCTATAAAGGCATCAAGTCGGAAGGCAATATGGATGAGTGGTTAGCGAATATCCGTACGGCATTGGAGGCTGGCGACGACCTGCAGATGATGGACCAGTTCAAGATGGATCTGTATGAGGACGAGGTCTATGTGTTCACACCCAAGGGCGACTTGTTGAAATTCCCCAAAGGTGCAACCATCCTCGATTTCGCCTACCATATCCATTCCAAGATTGGTAACACCTGCGTGGGTGGAAAAATCAACGGACGCAACGTCACTTTCCGTCAACAGTTGCAGAATGGCGATACGGTTGAGGTGCTGACCTCGAACAATCAGAAGCCCAAGCGCGAATGGCTGGGTTATGTGAAGAGTTCGCGTGCCAAATCGAAAATCCGATTGGCGCTGAAAGAAACACAGGTGAAGGACGGCCTCTATGCCAAGGAGATGCTGGAACGCCGTTTCAAGAACAAAAAGATTGAACTCGACGAATCGACGATGTCTCACGTGATGAAGAAGCTGGGCTTCAAGGTCGTCAGCGAATTCTACAAGCAGATTGCCGATGAGAAGCTGGATGTCAACGAGGTTGTCGAGAAATATATAGAGGTACGCGACCACGAACAGAACCAGAATGCGGCAAGGCCTGCCCAGAGTGCTCAGGAGTTTGAATATGAAAACCCTGATGCTATACTCAGTCACAACGATGATGTGCTGGTGATCGACCAAAATCTGAAAGGCATCGACTTCAAACTGGCGAAGTGTTGTCACCCTATCTATGGCGATCCCGTCTTCGGATTTGTCACCAGTGGTGGTGGCATTAAGATTCACCGCATTGACTGTCCGAATGCCCACGACCTGCGTACCCGTTTCGGCTATCGTGTCGTGAAAGCTCGTTGGAGCGGAAAAGGAACCAGCCAATATGCCATTACCTTGCGAGTTATCGGCAATGATGATATCGGCATTGTGAGCAACATCACCAATATCATCTCAAAGGAAGAGAAAATTGTGATGCGTTCCATCAACATCGACAGTCATGACGGATTGTTTAGCGGCAATCTGGTAGTCATGCTGGAAGATATCAGCAAGATGAACACATTGATCAAAAAACTGCGCACGGTGAAAGGTGTAAAGAACGTTGAACGAATATAACCCCATTGAAATAAAAACATTTAAATCATAATAACACTAAACAACTATGGTAAAGATTACAAAAGAGGCTGCATTGGAATATCACAGCAGTCATCGGCCTGGCAAGATTGAGGTTAAACCCACTAAACCGTATCGTACACAAACAGACTTGTCGCTCGCCTACTCTCCTGGTGTGGCATATCCCTGTCTGGAAATTCAGCAAACACCTGATGACGTGTATAAATATACAGACAAGGGAAATCTGGTGGCTGTTATCTCCAACGGAACTGCGGTACTGGGTCTTGGCGACATTGGGGCTATGAGTGGCAAACCTGTGATGGAAGGTAAGGGATTGCTCTTCAAAATCTATGGCGGTATTGATGTGTTCGATATTGAAATCGATGAGAAAGACCCTGATAAGTTCTGTGAGGCTGTTGAAAAGATTGCTCCCACGTTTGGTGGTATCAACCTGGAAGATATCAAAGCGCCAGAATGCTTTGCCATAGAGGAACGCTTGAAGAGAACATTGGATATTCCCGTGATGCACGACGACCAACATGGTACCGCCATCATCTCTGCTGCTGGTTTGAAGAATGCATTAGAGGTAGCAGGCAAGGATATCAAGAAAGTGAAAATTGTCGTCAACGGAGCTGGTGCTGCAGCTATTTCGTGTACCAAGTTGTATGTGGCTTTAGGCGCCCGTACGGAAAATATCGTGATGCTGGATTCCAAAGGCGTCATTACGTCTGACCGTAAGAACCTGACAGAACAGAAGAAACTTTTTGCTACAGACCGACGTGATGTGCATACGTTGGAAGAAGCCATCAAAGGAGCTGATGTGTTCGTAGGTCTGTCGAAAGGCAACATATTGACAAAAGATATGGTTCGCTCGATGGCCGACAATCCGATTGTGTTTGCATTGGCCAATCCTGTACCAGAAATTTCTTACGAGGATGCGATGGATGCTCGTCCTGACGTACTGATTGCAACAGGTCGCAGCGACTATCCGAACCAGATCAACAACGTCATCGGATTCCCCTATATCTTCCGAGGCGCACTCGATGTTCATGCCCGTGCCATCAACGAAGAGATGAAGATGGCTGCTGTACTGGCAATAGCTGATTTAGCAAAGAGGACTGTTCCTGATGTTGTCAATCAGGTTTATCGCGTCAGCGACCTGTCGTTTGGTCCGAGCTACTTCATTCCCAAACCAATCGATCCACGACTCATCACAGAAGTGAGTGCTGCTGTTGCGAAGGCTGCGATGGATAGCGGCGTAGCACGCAGGCAAATCGACGATTGGGATGCCTACAAACAAAACCTCAAGCAGATGCTGGGACAGGAATCAAAGCTGACACGCAATCTTCATGCTACTGCTGCCGCCCATCCGCAAAGGGTTGTCTTCGCCGAGGGTGAAAACCAAACCATGATGAAAGCTGCCGTAAAAGCTAAGACGGAAGGTATCTGTCATCCTATCTTGTTGGGAAACCCAGATCGTTTGAGACGTATGGCGAACCGTTTGAAATTAGACCTTACGGATGTGGAAATCATCGACATGCGTGCCGACCTGGAGCAGGGACGCCGTGCTACCTATGCAAAGCATCTGGCCGAGAAGCGCGGTCGCGAGGGATACACCTTCCAGGAGGCATACGACAAGATGTATGAACGTAACTATTTTGGTATGATGATGGTAGAGACGGGAGATGCCGATGCATTTATCACAGGTCTCTATACCCGTTATAGCAACACCATCAAGGTTGTCAATGAGGTCATCGGTATCCGTCCGGAATACAAACACTTCGGCACCATGCATATCATCAACTCACCACGTGGAGCATTGTATATCGCCGACACGCTTGTGAACGAAGACCCGGATACAGAAACGTTGGCTGATTTGGCTAAGCTGAGTGTCTATGCCGTAAACTTCTTCAACGAGAAACCTGTCGTTGCACTGATTTCACACTCCAACTTCGGAAGTAGTATCACACCGGGTGCGCAGAAGGTGAAGAATGCGGTGAAGAAAGTACAGGAACAATATCCGGACCTCGCTATTGACGGAGAGATGCAGATAGGCTTTGCACTCGACAAAGAGTTGCGTGACGACCTGTATCCATTCTCCCGTCTGAAAGGTCTTGATGTGAACACCCTGATTTTCCCCAACCTCACATCGGCACGCTCAAGCTACAAGATGCTGCAGTCACTCAATACGGATGTGGAAATCATCGGTCCGATTCAGATGGGACTGAACAAAGCCATCCACTTCGTTGACTTCGGTGCTGATGTTCGCGACATCATCAACATCACAGCTGTTGCGGTTATTGATGCCTATGTTGACAAAGTAAAACAAGGTAGGAAGTGATGAGAACACGATATATTTGTATATTGGCCTTGGCGTTTGTGTGTGTAGTGATGCACGCACAACGTCATGTCATATACAATGACCAAATACGTTCACTTCAAGTTGTAGCCAATGAGGATTGGATGTCGATGCCCGTGATGAAATTGGGCGATGGATTTATTGACATCGACTTCGACGACCTCACGCATGAATATCATCGTTATATATATAAGGTGGAGCATTGTGAAGCCGACTGGAAGGTTTCCGAAGAAATTTTCGAGAGCGATTTCATAGCTGGTTTTGCGAGTGGGAACACCATCGATGATGTGCAGGAATCGCTCTTGACGAATGTGCTATACAGCCACTATCACCTGCGGATACCAAATGAGAATTGCCGTTTAAAGATGAGTGGCAACTATCAGCTTACTGTTTTTGACGACAACGATGATACGCGTCCGATTCTGACCGTCTGTTTCATGGTGGTTGATACGCAGATGGGTATCGTTTTGCGTGCAACAACGAATACGGATGTGGATATGAATATGTCGCATCAGCAGATATCGATGGAAGTAAACTACAGCGGCCATACGGTTGTGAACCAAGAGGCACAAATCAAGACGGTTGTCCTACAGAATGGAAGATGGGACAATGCACGTTGGAATGTGACGCCACAATATATCATGCCTGATGGTCTGCGATGGGAACACAACAAAGCGCTGATATTCGATGCCGGAAACATCTACCATAAGTTTGAGATTCTGAGCACCGATCATGCTTCGATGGGTGTTGAACGCATCAGCTGGGACGGTGAGAACTATCATGCTTATCCTGAGGTTGTGTTCCCACGTACGAATTATATCTACGACGAGAGTGCTAATGGTGCTTTCTATATCCGTAACAGCGACAACTACAACAACGACTTCCAGAGCGAATACATGTGGGTACATTTTCGGATGAAATGTCCTGAACGTGTTTCCAACGGAAGTGTTTTCCTAAATGGAGATTGGACCTACGACCGTTTTGCACCTGAACATCAGATGATTTACAATGAGGAAAAGAAAATGTACGAAGGAATGGTTCTGATGAAGCAGGGATACTACTCATACCAATTCCTGATACTCGACAAAGAAGGTAACACGCATCTGATGCCTACGGAAGGGAGTTTCTACCAAACAAGAAACAACTATCAGGCATTGGTGTATTATCGCGAACAAGGTGGCAGGACTGATAAACTGGTTGGCTATCATCAAATATCATTCCCAGGAAAATTAGGAAATTAACTCCTCCTCTCCTTACTCCTTCTCATTAGTCTCCCCCTTCAGGGGGAGATTTAGAGGGGGCCTTCCTTACTCCTTCTCATTAGTCTCCCCCTTCAGGGGGAGATTTAGAGGGGGCCTTCCTTACTCCTTAAAGAAAAAATACCAATACGTTTTCCCATAGACATCGCGTAAAGTAGCTTGACGCGCTTCTTTGTCGGATATTTCACGCTGTATTTTTTTGAAGTCAGCATAGTCAGCTGCTATCACATTATCGTGCAGTTTATATAGCGCATTTGGAGTAATAGCACCATATAAGTATAGGGCTTCTTTATAATGCTTGGGCAGGGGCTTGTCGAAGGGGTATGATTTCGCCAAAAGTGTAACGAAAGACTTCAAATCCTTATTCAGTAAATATCCGCAAAGCTGATAGTCAACGGATGATTTCTTCTTCTGCACAAGAATAGCTTTGGAAGGATACATCAACGTGCGGACGCTGTTTCCATTAGGTATCATCGCAGCAGCACCTCCCACAATGGGATATTCAAACAATCGGTCACCCAACTGGTGTGTTTTTGCCAAAGCATGAACACGTAAGAGCGTCAGACAAGAGTCTGTATCGTATGATTTCCGACCTACCTCCAAAGCTTCATTTGGTTTGTTTTCAAGCAGCAGTCTTTCCATTTTCATACGTTCATGAAACACTTTGTCACTATTACCTGCAATGCCCACAAAGAAAAACATCACCAGCAACGTAAGCATGTTGACCCACATACAACGTGAAAACAATAATGGCCCTTTGATAGGCATCTCTACTTCCTGTATCTGGCGCAAAACGATGGCTGCAAAAACAAATGCCACCAACAGGATAGGTACAATCCACAACCAAGGACCAAAAGAGAATTGTTTGTCGATATCCTTACCGCCACTCGTGATCACAGCCAACACAAGCAATGATGGCAGATAGGTCAACGCATGTCCACTCTTATACAAACGGAAGAAAGCCCTGACCAACATTTGCAGCAACTGCAGGACAACCGTAATGAGTATGGCTCCCGTTAGCGGGTAATACTTCGTTTGGCCACCTGAGAGCACATGTTGATCGACCATCAGCACATCCGCCTGATAGTAATATGTATAACAAAAGGTAAAAAGACAAAAGACAATAGCACACGCCGTCTGGATAACGGCGGTGCTATTCGAATTTATTTTCATCATCAGTTTTTCTTTAATACTACAGCACTACGTGCAGGAATATAAAGTTTCAACCACTCTTTGTGGTCGTCGGCATATAGCGGATCATAGTTGGTGAAATGCGTGATGCTGTCATCAGCAAATCCAAATCCACCAAACTCCTTCGCATCTGTATTCAATACCACATTATAAGAACCCGTTGGCACGAGGAATCCGTAATCGGTAAACGAACGTGTGGGAGAGAAATTAAATACAAATAGCAGGTCGCCACGCATGAACGCCAGTACCTGGTCGCCATCATTGTGCCAGATTTCCTGAACGGGTGTATCGTTGAACTTCTTCTGACTCTTTATCACTTTCAGCATCTCACGGTCGAAGTCACCCAGCCAATGATAGCACAAATCTTTGTTGTCAACGAGGTTCCATTGGCGACGGGCATACTTATAACTCCATCCATTACCCTCACGTGGGAAGTCAATCCATTCAGGATGACCAAACTCATTACCCATAAAATTCAGGTAACCACCATTGATGGCTGCAGCCGTAACCAGTCGAATCATCTTATGCAAAGCAATACCACGTTCTGCAACACCGTTGATGTCTTTCTTGGCAAAATGCCAGTACATATCGGCATCGATCAGTCGGAATATGATGGTTTTATCACCCACCAATGCCTGGTCGTGAGATTCGCAATATGAGATAGTCTTCTCATCAGGACGACGGTTCTTAACCTCCCAGAAGATGCTGCTGGGCTTCCAGTTCTCGTCGCTCTGCTCTTTAATGGTCTTGATCCAATAATCAGGAATATTCATCGCCATACGGTAGTCGAAACCGTAGCCACCGTCTTCAAACTTAGCTGCCAATCCTGGCATACCACTTACCTCTTCAGCGATGGTGATCGCGTTGGGATTCACCTCATGGATGAGTTTGTTGGCGAGTGTCAGATAACAGATGGCATTGTCGTCCTGATGCCCATTGAAATAGTCACCATAGTTGCAGAAAGCCTCACCCAATCCGTGACTATAGTACAGCATCGAGGTAACACCATCGAAACGGAATCCGTCAAAATGAAACTCGTTGAGCCAGTACTTACAGTTGGAGAGCAGGAAGTGAATGACGTCGTCCTTACCATAGTCGAAACACAGGGAATCCCAAGCCGGATGCTCGTGACGGTCGCCTGGATAGAAGAACTGGTTGGGGTCGCCAGCAAGGTTGCCTAAGCCTTCCACCTCGTTCTTTACAGCATGGCTGTGCACGATATCCATGATGACGGCGATGCCTTTCTGGTGTGCCGTATCGATGAGCGATTTCAGCTCCTCTGGAGTACCAAAGCGGCTTGAGGCAGCAAAGAACGAGCTGACGTGATAGCCGAAACTTCCGTAATAGGGATGTTCCTGAATGGCCATAATCTGAATGCAGTTGTAGCCGTCTTTAATCACACGCGGCAACACGTTGTCACGAAACTCCGTATAGGTGCCTACTTTCTCTGCATCCTGTCCCATACCAATGTGGCATTCATAGATGAGTAGCGGATCTTTCTTTGCTTTGAAGGTCTTCTTTTTCCACTCATAAGGTTTAGCAGGGTTCCACACCTGAGCAGAGAAGATTTTCGTCTGATCATCCTGTACGACACGCTGTGCCCATGCAGGGATGCGCTCACCTTCTCCCCCATTCCACTTGACATGCATCTTGAACAGGTCACCATGCTTCATCGCCTTGTTTGGTAGTTTCAGTTCCCAGTTTCCTGTTCCCTCGATCCGTTTCAGGCGGTAGGCATCATCTTCCTGCCAATTGTTGAAATCACCCACAAGAAAGATGTCCGTAGCGTTAGGTGCCCACTCTCTGAACACCCATCCGCGTGCTGTCTTGTGTAAACCGAAATAGTCATAGCCGCTGGCAAAATCAGTCAGCGTCTTCTTGCCATTCTGGGTCAACTGGTTGATTTTCCAGACAGCATGGTCATGACGGCCTTGGATAGCAGCCTCATAAGGCTCCAGATAACCGTCGTTTTTCACAAGCCCTATATGCTGTGGGACTTTCGTTCTCTTCACTGCAGTTTTTTTGGCTACAGGTTTCTTTGCTGTTGTCTTAGCGACAGTCGTTTTCTTTGCAACCATAGTATATTGATTTGAGATTGATTATGCAGGGAGTTACATTTTCACTTTGAAGATAGCCTTTCGGATGTTGCCCTCACCGATACACGGCTGATGTCCATCCCAAGGGAAGAATATCGCGAACTCACCAGGTTTGCAGTTGACGAACGTCTCTGCTACCACACCTGGATATTTTGTCACGTCCTTCTCGTCGTTGTACGCAGCCTCAGGAAGGTCGGCTAACGGCATGTAACCGTAGGTTTCGTTGTTGTCGAGTGGAATCTGGATGTCGAGCATCCGCTTGTGTGTTTCAAAGGTGGCAGCCTCTTTGGTTTTGCCTACAGCAACCTGAATGTTTACAAACAAGTCCTTGTCTTTGATGAAATGCTTTCCCTCCTCAAGGGTGTTCAGGTCATTCTCTTTCAAGAACTTCACGATATCAGCAAACAGCGGGTTTACAGATACGTACTTTTCAAACTGATCTAATGTGTCAACAATCATAGCGTTAATAGTTTAAATATTATTGAATAATTCGTCTTCCGTTCTGATATGTTCCCTGTGCGGTAATCTTGCCGTTGCGGTCTTTTTCCACAAATTTACCTTCACGCATATCGTCAACATAAGTACCCTCGAATCGGATACCGTCTTTGGACTCTTCGATAGCTGGGCCATTACGCATTCCCTTACGATAAATACCCTTGAAGCGGCTGCCGTCAGCATAGTGGATAATCACTTGTCCTTCTACGGCACCGTCCTTGAATGTTCCTTCAAAGCGATCCTGCGACTTTTTCGTGAGCTTACCCTGACCGTTCTGCTGATCATTTTTCCAACTGCCTGTATAAATGTCGCCATTTGCCCAGGTCATCGTTCCTTGTCCCTCCTTGATACCGTTGTTGAAATGACCAGTATATTTGTCACCATTCTTGTATTTGAAGATACCCTGCCCTGTTCGTTCACCATTCACATAGGTACCTTCATAGATGTCACCATTGGCAAACTTATAGATGCCCTGACCGTTCTGTACATCATGGAGCCACTCGCCCACATACACATCACCGTCGGCATACACATACGATCCTTTTCCAGAACGCTCGTTGTTCAGCCAACTGCCCTCATACGACGATCCGTCGCCCCAGTCGAAATGTCCCTGTCCATTCTTCTGGTCATCTTTCCATTCACCGTCATAATAGGCACCAGCGGCATACGTGTATTTTCCTTTCCCGTTACGCTTGTCATGATACCATTCGCCGTCATACACGTCACCATTATAATAATACATGATGCCGTGACCTTCCTGATAGTCGCGATACCACAAACCCACGTATTTGTTGTTGTTCATAAAATAATAGGTACCTTTTCCGTGCTGCTGATCCTGATACCATTCACCTTCATATTTTTCACCATCGGAAAAAGTATATACGCCATATCCCTGACGTTTGCCTTTCACATAGTTCCCTTCATACACATCACCGTTTTTATAAGTCGCCGTACCCTTTCCGTAGGGCTTGTTTCCAACTAATTCACCTTTGTATTGTCCACCGTCTTTCGTGACGGTCGATCCGAGTGTAATCTTCTGACTATAAGCCGTTAAAGAGCATATCAGGAGAAGAAATAATGAAATATATTTAAGTTTTGTATTCATGTAAGTTTCCTTTTTATTTCCAACTTTAGTTCGCACATCATGAGCGCGCACCTTATTGTTATCACGCAAAAGTACTCATTTTATTTTGAATAGCAAAACCCATTAGGATTTTTTATAAATTACGCCCCTTTCACATTGACTTTTTTTGATATAACACGTCCCTGTCAGCAGTCAAAAAGTGAAAGTGGTGCTGAGAAAACTGAATAACTGAATACTGAATCACTTGACAGGTACCAGTCAAAATGGCTCCTCTTCTGCTGCCAAATCCATTTGCAGGTCCTCTTCGTCCAACTGAGGATACATCTTGCTTCCGCCATCAGGTATTATACATCCTCTGTCTTGCAGCCAGATATGGTTCAAAGTAAAAGCTATTGAGTCCAGTGTCTCTTCACGCTTCGACGGCTTCAGCTCACATTCCCAAACGGTGATGCAGTGCCAGCCCATCGCAGCCAGTTTCTTTTGTTCCTCCTTGTCGCGCTCCTTGTTTCTGCGAATCTTTTTCACCCAGAACTCGCGGTTCGTCTTAGGTATCTTACAACACTCCGAGCTTTCTATCACCTCTTCCATCTTACCTCTTACATCAGACATCCGTGACTCCGTCACGTTATGTCCGTGCCAGAAGCACCCATTCACAAAGATGCACGTTCTGTATTTCTTCAGCACCAAGTCAGGATGTCCAGGCAGCCGTTTGTGGTTCAGCCGATAGCGGAATCCCCTACTCCACAGCCCTTTGCGCACAATCATCTCAGGCTTCGTATCCTTGCTGTGAATCGCCGCCATGTTGGTGTGTCGTTGTTGAGGAGTAAGACGGTCCATAGCTGTTTATTTCAAATATTCTATCAGCTCTTCTATAGAGCAACAAACCCTGTCGAACAGTTTATACATCAGTTCCGGCTCTTGCTTCTCTGGAATATACGCTATCGTCATTTTCCCCCTTCCTGCAAACCATCCAGCCTCAGTATGAGCACTTCTGCCACAGGGTAGCACCATCACGCAGGTATCGCAAGCCTCCATAGCCACGATGTCGTTTTTAAACTGCCTTTCTGCTTTTGGGTGCTGCAGCATATCACGATACTGCTCTGGAGTCCATTCCATATAGTCCTCGCTCACGCTGCTCCACTTAAATCCAGGGTCACCCGATGGCGGATTACGGAAGTCATAGACCTCGTGTCCTGCCTCCCTGAGCTTCTCCACCACCTCGGAGTAATACCCATTCCTCCAACTGCTTGCTACGTATATTTTGTGTGGCATAATAGAATTAGTTAATTCCAACCTTCGTCATCATTGTTCTCCATATAGCGGCTCATACCGTTGTCGTCTTCTATATATCTCTTCTACTCCTTCTTCCCACATGAAAGCAGGAGCAGCCCCAATGTCAATATCCAAATTCCTTTCTTCATGTATCTTAGATGTTGCTAGTATCTGATACTATTCTGTCCTTTGACAGACGAGGTTATTCCTTGCCTGCATTGGCCTTGTGGCGATTATTCATCATTTCGTTGTATTCATCAACAGTCATGATGCCTTCCACTGCCTTTTCTGGACTTTCTGCATCTTTGTAGAAAATCCAAATATAAGGCAGAGGTGTGTTATGAAGAGTCCAACCCATTCTTGACAGAAAGTTTCCTGCGTCAACTATATTTTTGATTTCGTAGCCCTTTTCATCAACTAGTCTTGGTGAGTCTTTCAAACGTTCCCATGCCGGAAAAACAGGATTTTGGCCAAAGTTAAATTCTATTTTTAATGCAGAAGAAAAATCCTTTTCAATACCTTTTATTGCACAATAATAACGTTGCATTTGGGCAAAAGCACCCATAGAACAAATCAGTGCAAGAAATAATAGAATCTTCTTCATAATCGTATTCTTTAGGTTGTTAGTTGTTTCTGAGGGCAAAGAAAAATGGATATCAAGGGATTTTATTTACAACTTGTTTCCATTCTAGAGGTTGTCCTTAGGTTCAACCAAAAGAATCACAGTATTGAAAATGCCTATAGTCGCGGTTTTATCCTCACCGTCCGCTTTGAGGTGTCCGACATTAAAGAAAATGTAGTCATTAATATATGTATTCGTGTCGACGAAAGAATTTACCTTAGTCGAACCCATCATCATCATCAGCCCCTCCGCTATCTCGTTTTCTTCCGAGCTTGCTTTTTCCTGCATGATTTCCATTAGAAGTTCACTTATCTTTTCAACATGTTTTTCCTTCTCGGGTTTGGTGAGAATCATCACTCCCACTATAATCACGGCAATAAGCAGAAACCATAAACCTTTAGAACTTTTGTTTCTCCTTTGTGGAATATACCCTCCGTTGCTATTGTCGAGAGGCGTGATAGTGATATGTTGGTTTGTATTAATCTCAGTACCACAAACCCCACACCTTATCGAAATCCCATCAGAGGACCCATTCGTCTGAACATCATATTGCGATTTACAATTAGGGCATTGGACTATCATACGGCTAGTATTATATTGGTTTCTGAGGGCAAAGATACGACAAAAAAATGAAATTCTTAATAAATCCGGTAAAAACTTAAAGAATGCCGGAATATTTTGACAATCGCAAAGGCCGGAATACCTTTGCAGAAAAATGAAAGAAAAAAGAATTTTAAAAACATTACACTTCAGATTAAAGAAGAGTGTCTTAGTTTCGGCTATGGTACAATTAAAATGAATAATCCCTTATGGAATGATGTGGACAGTATCAAGATTGACTATGATGTTATATCACTATTCAAAGATGGAGTAAAGATTCTCACCTTTGACGATATTCACAGCATTAATAGGCAGATACAAATCTACGAGATTATCTTCGAATACCAAGATCAACTACGCTACTATCAACTTGATTGGAGCAATTATTTTAAGGCGCTTGCTGTTGAAGATGAGAATGGGAAATTCATCTGGCGCATTTTAACATCTGATGAAGCTCGCCACATATGGTATAATGGTCAAGGAGGAGAACTATGCGAACTATATGACGACGGTTCGGAAGGAGTGATTGAAGATGAAGAACGACTGAATAGATGTATTAACGAAGGCTGCGATATTGGCATTTCGGTCAATTAATCCTGGAAAAGCCTGGAAAAAGTTAAAGTATTAGGATTTCCGAATATCATACATTAATTTTGTCGCAAAAAATGGAAAAAGAACAGATTCAAGCTATTTTGGACAATGCCTCAGAAGAGTTTCTTGAAAGATTCTTTGAAACTTTGCTCTATGAGATTAACTCTGACGATGAGCCTTATCACAAAAAGGCTTATCATCTATTATTAGCCTCCCTTAATAATAATGAGCCCGATGATTTCTTTATCTCTCTTTGTGGCTGGAGTCTGGAAGCAATCATTGGAAAAGTACAAAATAACGTATAACATGAATGCCCCTAATGTCATTTGTTTCTGACTACAAAAAATTAGAATTATTCTAAATCATAAAACTCGTGTCATTTAGTTGTATATTTGCATGTAGGATAGTTTGAACAACCATAAAATCCTCCGTATCTGCCTGAACGCCAAACCAACGTTCCTCCACAATTTGGACAAATTCTTGCTGAAATTTTATAGTCTTGATGCATCTTGGCTAAACGCACATTGCGAACATGAGTGTTGTCATCCACAAACTCCCTGATATCAACGTGGTACAACCAATTGGCAACGTCTTTTACTTCGTTGTCATTAAGATATACCGTCTGATAACTTAAAATTGTAGATAGCAATTGGTAGTCATAAACAACATGATAATTCGACTTGACATATTGCAGATTGGCTCTGCTGGTGAACACTACGATTGGTATCACCTTCAGGTGAGGCCATTTCGTAAGATTCCTACTGATTGCCTTTGAATGACCAAGTGACTGCTTGACGGGATTATATAATTCGTTTTGGGTTACATAAGTATAAGTCTTCCACCATTTCTTTGCATAAGTAACCTTCGTAACTATATTCTGTTTCCAATTTTGTCGGTTGTCATCACCATAGATATTGCCTCTATAGTTTTTGGTTTCTATTACAAAAACACCATACTTTGATATAACTACATGATCAATCTGAGTTGTTCCGTTATTGGTTTGCAGAATCACATCATTCATCAAATGATATTCGTCAGGCAATTGCAAGAGAATATTAAACACCCATTCCTCACCTCTTTTGCCTTTATTCTTGGGTGTATTATACCACCATCCATAGATGGTAAAGCCAACTATAGCAACTAAGATTAGTATGGATAATAATGCCTGCATTCTGTTTCTTGTTGAATGTTATAAGTTCATCCGACCTTATCTTCCGTAGAAAGAAAATTCATTCCTACAGTTCTTACAGTAGCAAATAGTTCTTTTGCGGCAGAAAAAACCAAACAAAATGCCCCAAAGACTTAGGAATAATGCAGCCCAAAAAGCAGCTTTATAATTAAAACTTTCTTTCTGATAATTGATAATTGGATTGCCGCAAAAGGGACAAGTAAGTTTTTGATTCATGCTTTAAAATATTATTAAATTTTCTATAAACTGGGGTGTTGAAAATTTCAGCAAACAGATTTTCTTGCTGTTCTTGATCAACAGCATCATTGTCATTCAAGCCTGTATGCGTTGCTCTATAATATTTCTCCAGCAAAATAAGAGCTTCTTCTCTATACAAATCACCTTCAGGGAAATCCTTGTTTTGCAAATAATGAGTAATAATTGCTATGTCTGCATTATAATCATACTTCTTTGTTTCAATGTTATGCATTTTAAGCCATTGCCTCATAGGTGTTATAAGCCGGCCACCAAAAACATCTTCTTTAGAAAGCTTGTCAATATTATATTGCTTCATTGTGTATCGCTCTAATTTGTTTCCCCATAAAGATAACAATGTTATACTTTTTTAATCAAGCAAGCTTCATGATCACATCGCCAATATTGCCCTCAGGTTTGTATCGGTAAATGTGCGCCAAATCATCAGCTTGATGGGTTTGTAATCTTCGAACAGTTGCTTGACAAACTTGATTTCAAATACCAGGCGGAAGTCATTCTCATCTGCCGTTTCAACAAATTCATGCTTCGTGCCGACACGGGCGACTTCTATCTGATACAAGTCACGTATGCCTTTTCCTTTCGTGTAGGGCATAAAGTAATATAGTTTGTTGAGCTTAACAGTAGAAGGAAATTTCTTACCTGTAAAATATGCTTTGGCATTCTGGGTAGTATAAGGGACTATGTATTTGTCTGGAACAAGGCATACCAGCACGTTCTTTGAGTCGTCAAGTTTGCTATTGTCAATACGTTTCTTTCTTACGAAAGGATTGTTGACGATGCTGGCGTTTTGGGGGTACTGCTCGTGCATTCCGAACATATCAAGTTCGAAAAGCTGTGGAGGCAACATAGCATGTGCTACTGCATTTGCTTCTTCATACTGGGTTTCCTCTGGATGTTGTGCGTCAATATCATTGAATAATCGTATCAACGAACGTCCTATGGCGAAAGCAAGATTTACTGGCACAGCATTACCAATTTGTTTGTATTGGTCAGCTATGTTTCCCTCAAATTCCCAATTGTCTGGAAAGGTTTGAATACGGGCATATTCACGTATAGTCAATGGGCGGGTTTCTGTTGGATGGCAACGCTCTGTTTGTTTCTGGGCAGGAGCACAGGTCAACGTCAATGAGGGTTCGTCCATTGATAAACGGCGAGCCATTCCCGTTTTACCGCCTTCAAGATAGAAACTGCCTCCCATGTATTTCTTTTGTTCATCAACGGGCAGGTCGCGCCAGTCACCACCTTCTGGAACCATAGCCATTACACGAGCTTTCTTGGCAGGATATTGCTGACCATCTGACTTTGGTACATCATCATCAAAAAGATCACCTCTGAAGAATGCATCGCGTAATGTCATTACGCGACGATATGGATCTGGCCACTTGAAATGAAAACCTTGTTCGTATATGTCGTTACGAATAGCAATGAGAATCAGTCGCTCACGTTTTTGTGGAACCTGATACATGATAGCTTTCAATACGCGAGGTTCTACCAACGTATAACCCAATTCTTTAATGGCATTACGGATGACTTCAAGAGTCTTTCCATCATCATGGGAAAGTAATCCCTTTACATTTTCACCCATGAAAACCTTGGGCTGTATTTCCTTTATAGCACGTGCCATTTCAAAGAAAAGAGTTCCGCGAGTATCATTCAATCCACCTTTCTTTCCTGCATAAGAGAACGCTTGACAAGGGAATCCGCCTGACAGGAAATCGACTTTACCGCGAAGCGGAGTGAAATCTACTTGATGGATATCTCCTTCCAATACATTCCATTCTGGATGATTCTTTCGCAGCGTTCGGCAAGCCATAGCGTCCATTTCGTTGAGCAAGACGTGACGGAAACCAGCCAGATGCATTCCGAGAGCTAAGCCTCCTGCACCAGCAAAGAGTTCTACTGAAGTATAGTCACGAAGTGGTGCTACATGAAATTCTTCATCCCAGTTTGTGTTGAGCATCATCCTGACCGGTTCTACATCGGTCAACTCCTCCATGTAGAACCCCTCTTTGCCCTTTTCGTTCTTATGATATGGATATACACCGTTCTTACCCCACTTCTGCGCAGTCGCAAGTGAAGTGCCTGTAAGGTCAGCTAAGTTCGTTGCAGATAAAAATGTTGGCATCGTTAGAAATTATCAAATCCTTCGTAAGTTTTGAATGCAAGCAGATAAAGACTCTTCATAATATCTGGTGAAATAGCTGCTAATTCGGAGAAAACAGTATTCTGGTTAGAAGAATTTCCCATTTCCTGAATAACATCATCTAAAATCATCGGAAGAGTTTTGCAAAGTTTTGCAAAAGCAAATGGATCGCCAAAGACTATTTCATAGAATTTATCCATAGATACTCGACGTATATGTTCGTTGTCGAATCGTTCTTTATCTACTGTTGCAATCCAAGTTTTATTTTGTGAACGAGTTGCTATTACCTCGACAAGCATGCATGTTGCTTTACTGTCACGAATAATCTTATTCTGCATTTTCATATATGTCTTTTGGGAAGCAGCAGAGTTCATCGTGTTGTGCTTGTTTTTCATTTCAACATAAATGTGCCTGTCTTCATTCACGACATCAAACCCTTCTGTTGGTACAGACCATCCATTACCAGCATATCGGAACAAGTTCTGATGAAAATAGCCAATATGGTTGTTATTTGACTTATCCATTTGACGAATACATTCAGAAGAAACAACTTCTTCCATAGTCCTCCCATAAACTTTTGCATCAAATGTGAGTTTAATAGGGTCAACTATGTTCTTATTGAATTCCTTCAAATCAATATTGGCACTATACCTTTGTACGGTTTCTTTTACGTGATTATAAATATCTTCATCCGAGATGAATCCTAAATTATATGTTTTCATAATTCTATTTTATTTCATATTTGACTAAGCTCATTCTCCCTTAAACACTTTCTCTCTATGATACGCCAAGAAATCGCGGTTGGGTAGATATTCCGTAGGTAATGTAAGTTTTCGGCCAACTATACAACCGAAATGTTGTTCGAAGTACTCTTTTGTTTCGTTCTCCAACAATGCAGAGGATAATAGGACAGAATAGTCGTCAGGAGAGAAAGTAATGAAACCTTTATCAAAGGCTTTGTCGTAGAGTGCAGACAAGCAGATGCCGTTCTCTGGATTGAGACGATCTTTCTTGTGTTGTTTATCTCTCCAGGGTATGATGTGGCTGGCAAGTAACAGCTGCGGAATATCGATTCCAGTAAGCGCACAGCGACAGCCGTAGTTGGATAATATCATACGACGGAAGTAGTCTTGCCCCTTTCTTCGCTTTGTTTCTGAGGCGACATCTTCTCCTTCTCTTGCAATATCGAAATATGTAATCAGCTTTATGGAGATTCTATGCGGGTCTGATTCTCTTGCAACAATCCTTTCCGCTCCCTCATATTGAGCATATTCAATTAAGCTCTTTAAGGCTGCTGAGCAAAAGTTGTTCAACGGATAGCTTCGCTGATTTGGTTTTCCAAAGTCAAAGATGTTCTGCTGGTTTGCTTTCATCTTCTTTACCTCCTCGTTTACAAAGCGTAGAATGTCTTCAATGACAACAACATCCGAAATGTCATAGAGAGACTGGCCGTGAAGGTCTATTGCATTTTGATGCTGTAAAACCTCATCGAGAATTTTTATGGCACGGGCATAGCTATCTGCTTTCCCAGAGTTTTCTGGTGAAAGACGGGTGTTGAAGTCTATAAAACCCTTTCTGTTCATTTTCTTTTCCTATGGGCCATAAAAAAGCCCTCTTTCTTTGTTTTGAAAGAGGGCGCAGAAGAAAGATGTGTTTAAGCAAGGTTTAGGACAACCCACATCAGACAACAATCAATCTGTCCACGCCCTCATATGAAGAGCGCAAACATCCGATGGCTTGTCTAACTGATGTGTTTGCTGAGGTCCTAATTCTGCTTAATCAGTCAAATCAAGGATGTATTTACTCAGTATTAAAGTTATTTTATTTATACGACCGCAAAGGTAATAAAAAATGAGCGAAACACCAAATTTATTTGAGTTTTTCTGAAATACAAAAGAGATCTATTTCGACAGTGGCACAGTTGTACACAAAGGGGACTGTCCTAGGGTGTTAAGTTAACTTGTATTTTTTCCGAACCGATGGAGCAGCGAGCACCATTATGCTTGCATATTTGGTCGAGTCGTGAAAGAGGAAGACGGAGTCACGTGAGTATCTTGGAAAACTGAATTCGAACAATAAAACAGTTGAACAGTTGAACAGTTGAACAGTTGAACAGTTACTGGTTGCAGATTACAATAGAGATAAAACGAAACATGTAAAGAACTTTTACTATATATATAATATATATATATATATATTATATATATAGTAATTCTAAATTCTACCCTCTTTGCACTTTGCATTTGATAAACTGTTCAACTGTTCAACTGTTCAACTGTTCAAATATTGCACTTTCTTATAAGTATTATTATTTAAAAACTTCTTTACAAATTAAGCAAGGGGTAATAGCGTAAATATAAAACTATCATTACCCCCCCAAAACCTCATCATTACCTATAAAATACAAGATTAGTAGTGTATTTCCCCCGTTTCGAAATTTTATAAAACACTAATAATAAAGTGTTTACAAAGAAAATGCAATTTATGGTGTAAAAAGTACACCAAAAACTTGCAGGATTCAAAATATTGTTGTACCTTTGCATTGTGAGAGATGATAGAAGTCGAAGTTCAAAAGGTGCCCTTTCGCACTCCCAAAGCTTACCTTTTAGCGCGCAAAAGCATAGCTTTCGAAACGCAAAACGGCACATCTGGAGAATGAGACTGAAAGATTCTTACATTCTCCCGAAGGGAGAATGGTCAAAAGTCAAAGGGACTCGGTCAAAAGCCTTAGACCTTAGACCTCAGACCTTAGACCCCTGTAAGGGGAGAACGGTCAAAGGACAAAGGTCAAAAGTCAAAGGGAGAACGGTCAAAGGTCAAAGGTCAAAAGTCAAAGGCTGAATGTCAATGCGTAATGCGGAGTTCCTTGAGAACTTGTTCGGAAAATGCTTAATGCATAATTACCTTAGACCTTAGACTTTAGACCTTAGACCCCAAACCTTAGACCTTAGACCTCAGACCTCAGACCTTAGACCCCTGTAAGGGAAATCAACCTTTGTTAAACTTACTGACCAAGCCCTGATACGTCAGGTTCCCTTTTCGAAGGGGATTCAAAGAGGGCCTGAATACTATGATTCGTTACAAATTGTACCAAGACAACCGAAAGAACTCCACCACGCGCGGACAGTGGTACGGCCGTGCAGCCGTGATGGGAACTACCAATCTGGAAACGCTCGCCGCTCGCATCCAGCGTAACTGTACGGCGAAGAAGTCCGACGTGCTGGCCGTATTGACCGAGCTGGTCGAAGTGATGCAGGACGAACTGCAGGAAGGACGCCGCGTGAAGCTCGACGGCTTCGGCAGCTTCAAGATCGGACTGAGCACCAAGGGTGCGGAGACCGCGAAGGCGTTCACGCCGACCAAGAACGTCAAGGGTGTGCACGTGCTGTTCCAGCCGGAAGTGAAGACCAGTGCCGACGGCACCCGTGTCAAGACTTTCCTCACTGGCATCCAGGTAGCCGAGTACGGCGAGTACGACAAGCCGGACGAAGAGGAAGAGCAGCCGTAATGCCTACCCCCAACCCCTCCCTAAAGGGAGGGGAAAGCCTACCCCCAACCCCTCCCTGAAGGGAGGGGAGCTGGTCCACCCTTTAGGGGGGATTCAGGGGGGCTTCTTTGTTTAACCTACTGACCCACGCCCCGTTTGTCAGGTCCACCCTTCAGGGGGGATTCAGGGGGGCTTACTAATATGAATAGCAAGAAAGACGTTTGGAAGTTTGTCATTCAGACAGTGATTGCCATCCTTACGGCAATAGGAACTACGCTGGGCGTTACCAGCTGTATGGCGTAAAAGCCTACCCCAACCCCCTCCCTAAAAGGAGGGGCTTTTTATGCAAAATGGTGATATTCAAAAAGTGTGACAGTCCCTTGTCACCCTTTATGATATTATGGCAAGAGCCATATACTGCTATTCATTCTTTCAAATAACTATCATTTGGTACGACAGCAGTTTGATAATCTCTTAGTTTTCTTATAAGATATCCTGATGATGTTTTCCTAATTACGACTACTTTGTCATTTGAAAATACATGTGTGAAGTCTGCTTCGTTATTGTATACATGTTCAAGATTTGAAATTGGGTCATTGCCATTCCTTGCCATAGAATTTATCATGGCTTTGGCTGCTGCTTCTGTGGATGGCGCATAGATGTCTTTTGTTATAGTATATACAGTAGTTCCATCTGCTTTAATTCTCTCACCTCCATCAGTGATATATGCTATTGCTGAAATAATAACAAGGAAAATGACAAAGATTAGACAACCATTTTTCTTTAGGAAGTTCTCACTCTTTCCTATTGGTTTTAGAGGATTAGCAAATTCTTGCTGACAGATATTGCAGCGCAAGTAATAATCATTCCTGAATTGTCGCGGCAGCGTCAACTGACTCCCGCAATTCGGGCATTGTATCAGACAAGAATCGACATTGCTCTCCGCAACTTTACTTACTTTTCTATCAATCTCACGACTTGTACCGTTTGCTAATATTGCAGGTTTCTCCTGTCCGCAATGCTTGCATACTGCTGCATCCTTTGCAACAAACTTTCCACAATTCTTGCATTTGTAAGCCATAATACTTTATTTTTAAGGAATTGTTATAAATCGCACGAATAAAAGAAAACAGTAAAAGATGCTATGCCATTTCTAATTCCAACTCATTTTGAAGGATTGATATCTCCAGACAATCCTCGATTTTAGACATTGTCTCAAGGGAGAGGTTTTCTTGCCCCTTCAATACTTTCGAAACATACTGCTGGCTGCATCCCATCATCTCGGCCAACTGTTTCTGTGTCATATTCATTTCCTCCATCTTATCAAGCATGAGCATAGCAATATGCTGGGAATGGCGCAGCCACGATTTATTCTGTTGCATCCATTCAGCCCGCTCACGCCATTTCGATGGTGTTGTTGACTGATGCTTTTTCAGTCCTTCAATTACTTTTTTCATATTGTCTCCTTTCAACTATTATCTATTATCTATTATCAATAACCAATAAACCAAAAAAGCACTAACCAATAACCCCTCTCTAACCATCCCGAGCAAAGCTCGCCCCCCCGTAGCCTTCCCCCCGAGGGGGAGGACTGGGGGGCTTCAATAACCAATAACCCTTAACCCTTCCTCCTCCCCCTCGGGGGATAAGAGGGGGGTCTTTTATTATTATTTGTATATCGGTCCGAAGTTGGCACAAGCGCGATAGTCGGCACCTTCCTTGTCCATTCCAAAGGCATTCCATGCTGCCGGACGGAAGATATCCTTATCGGCAACATTGTGCATGCAGACAGGGATGCGAAGGATTGAACACAGGGTGATGATATCGGCACCTACATGACCATAACAGATGGCTCCGTGATTGGCTCCCCAGTTGTTCATCACGCTATATACATCTTTGAACGCATCTTTTGTGGGATCAAGACGTGGTGCGAACCAGGTGGTAGGCCAAGTGGGATCGGTACGCTTGTCGAGAATCTCGTTGGTGGCCGGATCGATATCTACCGTCCACCCTTCTGCAAGCTGGAGCACAGGACCGAGACCCTGTACGAGGTTGATGCGCAACATGGTCATCGGCATACCGCCCTTGCTCAGGAAGTGGCTGGAATAACCGCCACCACGGAAGTAATCGCGGTCGGCTGGCATCCAGCTGGTAGCCTTCAGACAGCCTTCCATATCGGCGTCGGTCATCTCCCAATGGGATTTCATGGTGGGCTTGCCTTCTGCATCAGTCATCGCACCTGTGGCATCGAGGGTGGTTGCACCAGAATTAATCAGATGGATGAAACCATTGGCTGCCATCCCTTCCGGACGCTTTCCTGCAACACGCTCTACGGCCTCCGGACTCCAATAGGTTCGGATGTCTGAGAACATGACGCCCTTGTTGGTGAGCAGATGACCAAACAGCATCGACATACCATTGAGGAAATCGTTTTCTGTGGCAAGGATATTCGCCTCACGAGGTCCGTTCCAGTCGAACGATGTACACATCATTGACTCTGGGAAGTCGAAGTTGGGCTTGTAGTCAGTCCACTGGCGCTGTCCCTGTACACCTGCGGCAATGGCATTGTGACCTATCGCCTCTTCCTTGTAGCCCATCTCCAAGAGCTTCTGTGAGCCATGCATCAGGTCGCGGATAATCATCATATTCTTCACCGTGAATTCCCAATCCTGGTCTTTTTCCTCACGGTTCTTACCCTTACCTTTTCCGTTGAAGGTCGTCATCGGCTGACCTGGGAAGAGCGGACGGTCTTCGTTGTAGTCGTGACCTTCGTTGGGCTTGCAATATTTCTCTACCCATGCCATTGCCTTCTTGAATTCCTCAGGATCATAGATGCCGAAATCTACACGGCGGAGGATTTCAACCAGCGATACATATTCTGTACGCATACCTAAGTACTGCTGCAGGAAGTCAGCGTTGACGATACTGCCGGCGATACCCATACAGGTATTTCCCAATGAGAGGTATGACTTTCCGCGCATCGTAGCGACAGCCTGTGCTGAACGGGCAAAGCGCAGAATCTTCTCTGCTACGTCGGCAGGAATGGTGTTATCGTCCAAATCCTGTACATCGTGGCCATAGATGCCGAAGGCAGGCAGTCCTTTCTGGGCATGAGCAGCAAGGACGGCAGCCAGATAGACAGCTCCTGGACGTTCTGTGCCGTTAAATCCCCATACAGCTTTTGGGTAGTAGGGGTTCATGTCCATCGTTTCTGAACCATAGCACCAGCAGGAAGTGACTGTAATCGTTGATCCGACGCCCTCGCGTTCGAATTTCTCAGCGCATGCTGCCGACTCAGCAACACGTCCGATGGTAGTGTCGGCAATGACACATTCCACAGGGCTTCCGTCACCATTACGCAAATTTGTTTCAATCAATGTCTTTACGGCCTTGGCAAGATTCATTGTCTTTTCTTCAAGACCCTCGCGGATACCGCCCTGTCTGCCGTCGATGGTAGGGCGTATGCCAATCTTTGGATAGTTCTGTTTCATCGTTTTTATAGATCGTTTTTAGTAAATGATTTCCTATAAGGAAAAGACGAATATCATGTAGTGGTGTCATCATTTCCGGCCCTTTACCAGCAACGTGGCAAGGAATCCAACCAAGAATATGACACAGGTGCCGAGCACGATGGCAAGATAGGGATGCAGATGAATGCCTGGCAGATTCCACATCTCAGCCAAGGATATCCACGCAATCACAATGATACCGCAAATACATCCCAAAAGAGCAGCGATGCGGTTTATCTTCCGAGGAATACACCCCAGGAGGAATAGTCCTAACATACCCCCAGAGAAGATGCTTGACAGCGTCCACCATGCATCGATAATGCTCTCTACACTCAGCATGGCGATGGCAACTATGATTCCCAGTACACCCACTCCAACACTGGAGAGTCTGAGGATAGCAACTTCTACCCTACCCTTCATTTCACGACGTTTCAAGAAGAACGGACGGAAATAGTCGGTCAACAGAATGGTGGCAGCACTCGTTACCGAGGTGGATACCGTACTCATTCCTGCGGCAAAGATGGAGGCTATCAGCAGGCCGCGGAGTCCTACTGGCAAGCCGTTGACGATGAAGTATGGGAACACATAATCAGGTTTCTGTGCGATCTCGTCTGGTATGGGAGCCACTCCTGCCTGATAATAACTATACAGCGCGGAGCCTATCAGGAAGAACAAGGCTGAAACGGGGATAAACAGATAACCGCCGAAAAGGGCTGAGAATTTGGCATCCTTATCGGTCTTGGCAGCATGATAGCGTTGCACATAGTTCTGATCGATGCCGTAGTTCTGCAGATTGATAAAAACTCCATAGATGAGGCATACCCAGAAGGTGGAAGTGGTCAGGTCGCTGGTAAATGCACCCAGTGAGAACTTGTTTCCTTCTGGTGAATGGATAGCCAGATCGAACGTCTGCATCGGTCCTTCGGGCATCGAGAACATCAGAATGGCCAAACACAGAATGGCACCACCAATGAGGATGATTCCTTGAATGGCATCTGCCCAGATGACGGCTTTCAGACCACCCAGCATGGAATAGATGATGATACCTATAGAAGTGAGGATGATGACGAGATGCAGGTCCCACCCCATCAGGATATACATCGGCACAGCCAACAGATAGAGAATGCTGCCCATACGAGCTATTTGTGTCAGCAGATAACAGGCCGAGGCGTAGAGGCGTGCCCATGCACCAAACTTCTCTTCTAAAAAGGTATAGGCCGATACGGAACCGCTATGCCGATAGAACGGCACAAAGTATTTGGCGGCAAAGTAGCTGGCTATCGGTATGGACAGCGAGAAGACGAACGCATTCCAGTTGGAGGCAAACGCCTTACCTGGATAGCCTATATAGCTGATGCTCGACACATAGGTAGCAAAGATGCTCATACCGACCACCCAGCCTGGAATAGAATGCCCTGCCGATGTGAAGTCGTCAGCCGAACTGCCTTTCTTGAAGAACGAACAGCCGAAAACGACCACACCTAACGTGAAGACGATAAAGATGATAAAATCAATCAGTTGCATGTTTTCAGATCTTCAGTTTCCCGTTCTCGATGGGTAATGCAGCCAATGCCTGACGGATTTTCTCGCGTTCCGGCTCATCAAACTTATAGAATGGTGAGGCCACAAAATCACTCTTGATAACCCCCAACAACGACAACGCACACTTCAAACCTTTCAGATAGCTGGAACCGTGCTTGCCGACCGTATAGATAGAGGTGGAAATCTGCATGATATATTGCTGCAACTCACGAACACGCTTCAGGTCGCCAGCTTTGGCGGCATTGTACATCCCCACATACAGTTCTGGGAACATATTCGCGCCACCATTGATACCACCGTGACCACCCAGCAACACACATTCGCCTGTAATCTCCTCTGGACCAACCAACATCGCAAAGTCAGGACGGTGCTGCATCTTGTACATCACCGATTGGAAATAGACGGCATTCGCCGAGGAGTCCTTGAATCCCACTACCTGGGGGTTCTTGGCGATACGTGCTACAGTATCGGGTGCAAAACTGACTTTTACGTGACTGGGCATATTATAAAGGTAAACGGGCAATGGGAGTTGCGGTACCAGTTCCTCATAGAACTGTGCCAGTTCTGGCTGTCCTGTTGCAAAATAATATGGTGGTGCAGAGACAACCCCATCGGCACCACACTCTGCTGCTACCTTTGCCAGCTTGATACTCTCGACGATAGATGTATCGGTGATACAGACGAGCAAAGGCAGACGGCCATGATTGATGCGCGCCGACTCAATAATCATCTGCTGGCGCAGGTGATAGCTGAGACTCTGCTCCTCACCAGTAGTACCAAGGATAAACAAACCGTGAACACCTCCGTTGATCAGGTGTTCGATTAAATTCTCAAGGCTCTCTACGTCGAGGGTTTCGTTATCCTTCAACGGAGTTACAAGTGGTGGAATGATTCCACAAAGCGGACCTTTCATATTTGTATGTTTTAGTAGTTTGACTTTTTATTCAAGTAACTTATTTCTATTGGCTTAACTTCCTAACTTCTTTAACTTCATTAACTTCATTAACTTCATTAACTTCTGACTACTTCTGACTACTTCTCAGAAACGTGGAACTTGTATTTATCATCGAAGATGTCACACACCTTATTGATTTCAAGGAAGGTGGTATTACCCTTGCCGTCAAAGGTTCCACTCAGATAAGCGATCTTGTCGTCCAATCCCACATAGCCTTTCTGTCGCAACATTCGCACAGAGGCACAGAACTGATAGTCAGCCGTTACCTGCCGTTTCTGCAGAATAGGAATCACGCCATAGCTGAGATTCAGCCAGCGCTGGGTCTTATCCATCAGGCAGATGGCTAGAATGGGCGTAGGTCCACGGAAGGCTGAAAGATGGCGAGCTGTCTGTCCCGTCTTACTGTCGGTAATGATTCCTTTCACTCCTAAGTATTCTGTTGCCTCAATAGCACATTTCGCCAGATACTCACGCTGTTCGATACCTTCGAACAACGGATGGGCGAAATGTCCTTCGCGATGAACGTCCTGCTCGGCTTGCTCAGCAATCTGTGACATTGTTTCTACAGCTTCTACGGGATATTTTCCGCTCGCCGTCTCGCCACTGAGCATCAGCGCATCAGTACGCATATAGATCGCGTTGGCGATATCGGTCACCTCTGCACGTGTGGGACGAGGATTGTTAATCATCGTGTGCAACATCTGGGTAGCCACAATCACAGGTTTCTTGGCACGGATACACTTATTGATGATATCGCGCTGAATACCTGGTATGCGCTCTAAGGGAACTTCAATACCCAAGTCGCCTCGTGCAATCATGATGCCGTAGGACGCTTCGATGATTTCATCGATGTTGTCAACGCCTTCCTGGTTCTCGATTTTCGAGATAATCTTGATGTCGGAATGGTGTTCGTCCAAGATTCTCTGAACCGCCAGCACGTCTTCTTTTGAGCGAACAAACGAATGGGCAATGAAGTCGATATCTTCTTCTATGGCCAACAGAATATTTGCTTCATCCTTTTTCGTAAGTGCCGGTAAATCAATGTGCTCTCCAGGAACGTTCACGCTTTTCTTTGAACCAAGAACACCTTCGTTCTGTACTTGAGCAACAAGCATTGGACCCGTATTTTCCATCACGAGCATATCTAAGGCTCCATCATCAATGAGGATGTGGTCGCCTACCTTCACATCTTTCGTGATATCCACATACGTCAGATTGACAATATCATGCGATGTTTCCATTTCCGGCCTTCCGAAAATCTTTACCACATCACCTATTTTATAAGGTATGCCTGTTTCCTTGTATTTGTCAACGAGTCCAGTGGTTCGAACCTCTGGTCCTTTGGTGTCAATCAGAATACCGATATGAGGCGATACAGCACGGGTATTACGGATGATGGTACGGATGCCGTCAGGGGTGGCATGAGCTGTATTCATACGAACGACATTCATACCTGCAAAAAACAACTTGCGCAGGAAGTCCTGGTCGCAACGGCGGTCGCTAATGCTGCAAACTATCTTTGTTTGTTTCATATAATTGTTGTTGATTAGTTTCTGATTCTATTTCTCCTTCAGTCGAGAATTCCTCATCGGCATGCGACTCGTCGATGGGCAGTTCTGCCCACTCTGCCGCCTGACGCTCACGCTGCTGCATCAGCGAATCATAATGCTGACGATAGGCAGCAGCTTTCTGTTCGTTTTCCAGTCGTCGTGCCTGGGTGTTCAGGTAGTCATAGTAAATCCATCCGCCCACACCCATGATGATGAGTAATGCCACCAGCACCACCACCAGCGTCTTCAGACAGCCGTTATTGTCTTGATGGTCAGCAGCATACTGCCTTTCATCTACATCGGGCACTTTCACGGTCATCTCCTTACCACAATAAGGACACAGACACTGCACCTTCTGCCCTCCCGCCGTATCGATGGCGAAAGGATTATGGCATTTTGTACAGACGACCTCGTAACGCATTTTACTGTTGCAGTGAATTTTCAGTTGCGAAAGTACTGATTTTCCCCGAAATGACAAAATTTTCTTTCTTTTTTTCAGATTTTCTTCGTTCTTTCCAGAAAAAGAACTAACTTTGTGGCATCTATACATTATTTATTAACCAAAACACTTTGACTATGAACTACAAGATTATTGACGTAGAAGGCATTGGTGAAGTTTATGCAAAGAAACTCATCGACGCAGGTATCAACACCATCGAGGAATTGCTTTTCAGATATTCTTGTTTTTTTTTGCAAAATCCTTAAACCTCTGCCACAGATTGGCGTACCCTTAATATACTTTTGCAGAAAAAACATAGAATTATGAACCACGATAGAGGACAAAGTTTGATAACCAAATACGTATGGGTGATAGATACCATCTATCGCAGACGTAAGATATCGTTCAAGGAACTGAACGAGCTTTGGCTCCGCGATGATATCAGTAGGGGTGTGGAAATTCCCAAACGTACTTTTGACAACTGGCGATATGTCATCTATGACATGTTTGGTATTGAAATTGCCAACGAAGGATGTGGCGAGTACCGCTACTATATAAAAGATGAAGAGGATATCTGTAATAACGGAGTCCGTTCTTGGCTCTACGATACACTCTCAGTTGGCAATGCTTTGGCAAAGAGTCAGAGCATCAAAGAGCGTATCATTCTTGAATACGTTCCTTCTGGCCAGGAGTACCTGCAGCCCATCATCGAGGCCATGAAGGAAAACCGTGTTCTAAACATAACATATTACAGCTATTGGAAAGACGAAGAGTACACCTTTGATGTACAACCCTATTGTGTGAAGCTATTCCGTCAGCGTTGGTACATGGTGGCACGTAGCACCTATTCTTCTTATTACGAGCATGGCCCCAGAGTTTACGCACTCGATCGTATTCATGATTTGTATGCTACGGGGGAAACATTTAAAATGCCCAAAGACTGGGATGCTCAGGAATTCTTCAATGGTTGCTTTGGTATCGACCGGCGAAGGGACGTTCAGACTATCAAACTGAAAGTAAATGCCAGTCAATCAAACTACATTCGTGATTTGAAACTTCATAAAACGCAAGAGGAATGTGAGCGGAATGATGAATACAGCATATTCACTTATCAGCTGCGTCCGTCCATCGACTTCATTCAGGAACTGCTCAGGAATGGGACAGATATGGAAGTGTTGGAACCTCAGTCGCTTCGCGAAGAGATAGCTAACATTGTTGAACAAATGTATAAGAAATATTGTAATATTAATAACTAAAGATTAAAATTATGTTGTACAAAGTAACAATAAAAAGAAATGTGATAAACAATGGTATCCGTCTGGAAAAAGGGATGTCTGTTGAAGTGGTGTCTCAATCTTTCAATTTATTGGGAACCTTACAAGGGAAAGAACTAGTAAACAATGCGTTCAAAGCCAAATATGGCGTTGACATAAGGAAAGCGTGTGCTGATACTTCCCTTTATCTAGATGTAGTAAAAATCAATTAAAATGTTTGTATTATGAAAGACTATGTAGCAGAAAACGAACGCATTCTTAATGAATGGCGTGAAAGTAATGAAAAGATTGGTGAAAAGAAATTTGCCTGTGATGGAATAATGTATCGTGGGATAATAGAGGAATTTGATTATGGCACTGAACGTTTTTCGGATGAAGACCAGGAAAATAAAATGTGGAACGAAGCTCCTTTGCGTATTTTATTTTTGACAAAAGACCAAAATGCAGGAGGATATGATGCTTGGGATGTAAGAGGAGAAACTGGGAATCTGTCGTATGCTTTCTTTCGTAATCTGATGTATCAGTTGTATGGATTAGTTAATACAAGACCTGGATATAAAGCAGATTACAAATTCACCAACGAACAAGCTATTGAACTATATAATTCATTTCCAATTGCTAGGATTAATGCAAAGAAAGAAGCGGGTGTAAGTTCAGTTTCAAACTACACATTAAAATATTACATTGAACGAGATGGTGTATTCCTAAAAAAACAGATTTTAAATTTTGATGCAGATATTATAATTTGTTGTGGTTACTCGGATAACATAGAAGAAAGTGGTAACTTATTGCTAAACTTTCTAATAAAAGAATGTTATCACAACTTGAATAAACAGGATGACAACTGGATTTATTTTGATGAGGAGAATAATAAAATTGCAATCAATAATTGGCATCTGAGTGCAAGGTTAAGTTCTGAAGAATGGTATAATCAAATTACTAATGCATATTATCGCTTTCTTGAGAAACATCCTAATTTCATCAAGTCACATCGCAAGAAATAACAAAGTATTCCGCTCAGAGTAATAGTATTTTTTATAATACTTTCATTTTTCTCAGACCTCTGCCACCAACTGGCAGAGGTCTTTGTTTTCTTTGCACCATAAATAATTAATATGCGATTTATATGGAAAGGAACAATACAAAGAATTGCAATTTGCTTATGGCTATAGAGCAAATCGTAGAAAAAGCGAAGGACTCACAACTGAGTAAGGATTACCTTCGAAAGGTGGCAAAACATCTAAAATATATGTCAGATAAACTTGAGTTAACAAAAGAGCAGAGCTTAATGTTGGCCTTGTTCATTAATAAAAGTGATAGCAATAGGATAGAGTTAGGTGATTTAGGTGAATATGCTAAATGTTCAACGGCTCGATTACTTAAATATTCAAATGACATTGAGACTCTTGAAAAGAGAGAATTCATCCGTTGTTGCAGAGACTCGCGTAGTCACAAAAGTATTTCATATAGAGTACCATATGACGTAATAGAAGCAATTAAACACGATAGGAAATATGCTCCAAAAGACAATAAAAATCTTTTATGCCAAGAACTATTTGGAGAATTAGATAGTTTATTTGAATTGCGTAAAGATAATGAAATGACCTATGAAATCATGAAAAACAAAATAAAGTCCCTATTTGAGGATAACGCTCATCTTCATTTTGTTGAATCTGTAAGAAAACTATGTCTTCAAGAAGATGATGAGATGTTGTTAATTTTATTTTGCCACCTTTATGTTAATAACGATGATGACAATATAGGTCATTTTGATTTGGATTTTCTCTATGATGATAAGAGAATGTGGAACCGAGTTAAATCAGATCTTAATCGGGGTATGCAACCATTGTTTTGGCGTGATGCAATTGAATATAACAATGACTGTGGTATGGTCGACCGTGAATCGTTTCATCTCACACGAAGATTTAAAGATGAGTGTTTAAATGAGGTGAAACAAAATACAAAGTTTAAAGAAAGCAGGTTTTGCGAATTGATAAAGAGTGATAAAATCGTTGAGAAGAAACTTTTTTATGGACAGGGCATTCAGAAACAGATAGATGATTTGTGTAATCTCATTAACGAAAGCCATTATCGTGAAATTACCTCACGATTAAAAGAGTCTGGCTTTCGTACTGGCTTTTCCTGTCTTCTTTATGGTGCTCCAGGTACTGGTAAGACCGAAACTGTACTTCAGTTGGCAAGGATGACAGGGCGTGACATTATGCAAGTTAACATCTCGCGAATAAAAAGTTGCTGGGTGGGGGAAAGTGAGAAAAATATTAAGAGCCTTTTTGATGCTTATAGATCAAGGGTAAACAATGACGATATAACTCCTATTCTGCTTTTTAATGAGGCTGATGCAATTATAAACAAGCGTATGGAGGACGTACAATCTTCAGCAAATAAAATGGAAAACGCCATCCAGAACATAATCCTTCAGGAGATGGAAAACTTTGATGGCATTCTCATTGCCACAACTAACCTTGCACAAAATATGGATAAAGCATTTGAACGACGTTTTCTCTATAAGATTAAGTTTGAGAAACCTACAATAGAGGCAAGAATGCATATTTGGCATGAGATGATACCTTCACTTTGCGAAACAGACGCAAAGACTCTTGCTGAAAGGTATGATTTCAGTGGAGGTCAGATAGAGAACATTGCTCGCCATAACGCTATTAATAATATACTTTATGGTGATACTGGTAACACTATTGATGTTCTGATGTCATATTGTGAAAACGAACGTTTGGAAAGAAAAGAATTAAGGAGAATAGGTTTTGTTGGTAACAACTGAACAAGAATTATAAAACTGAAGGGCCAACAGGATAAAACGGCATTAGGAATATGGGAATTTATGATGAAAATGGGAACTTGAATGAGAATTATTGGATGTTTAGGGCTGCACGTTGGGTAGGTTCGCATTACAAACTACTACGATGGACCATAATATTTCTGTTTTTTATTATAGTAGGAGTAATTTTGTGGGATATTACTAATATGTAAACGATTATGATGGATACCTTAAAAGATAACAAGGAGTGGATAGAGCTAAAAGCTACCCTTCAATTTGTAGAAGATAAGATTAACCGCATTACGGATAATCATACTTGGGTATCGAAGAAAGAATTGACGGAACAAGTGAAAGAGTTGCTTTCAGACCGCCATTTCATTTTGGGCAAGATGTTTCGTCTGCATGTTACAGAGCAAGAGGTTGTACGTTTTCGCGAGGTGAATGACCATTTGTTGGAACTGACGCGCAAAATGTTCGGTGAACATATGAAACTGTTGG
>Ga0326511_10000169_pt1 | contig 53046 bp, 91 predicted proteins | sample 0_2496_0518_D_FD_203701 | JGI IMG/M metagenome (GOLD analysis project Ga0326511, IMG submission 203701) | Bovine rumen microbial communities from UC Davis, California, United States - 0_2496_0518 | ecosystem: Host-associated > Mammals > Digestive system > Stomach > Rumen | place: USA... | reverse complement strand
TTCATTTGCCATTATTCAGTTCCTCCTCGAAGTGCTTTTCTCCTGCAAGGATAAAAGCGTGGAATTCTTCCAAGGTCATATCTCTATCCGCGCACCAGTCTGACAGGTTGAATTTGCAGCACTCTTTTTCGATGTAGTATGCGATTCTTTCTGCTTTATTTGCCATACGGGATTTCCTCCTGGTTCAAGATTTCTTTGAGCTTCCTCAGTGCCGGGAGCACCTTTTCGTATTCGCCTGGGTTCCTGAAATAAATGGTGAAGCTCATCTTTTTCCAGTAGCTGTTTGGTGTGTCTGTCATAAGCTCCGGCGCTGGGGAAACTGCCGTTGGCGCTCTGACCGGCTCCGGCGGAGCGACCGGCGTGGGCGGCATGGGCGTGACTTCCGCTGCCGCAGCAACCTTCGCAGCCATTTCCTTTTGCCGTTCGGCCTCGGCCTTTCTCCGCTCCTCGGCCTCGGCTGCCTCCCGCACCCGGCGGCGTCTCTCCTGGACGATTGCAACCGCCTGTCCAGCGTCAAGGCACTTTTTGAATTCGACCATGATTTCGGCAGAATCGTCCATGGCTCGAATCTGCTCCATGCCAACCGCGATTCTGGCGATGGTTGCCGAAAGCGAATCCTTCAGCTGCTTTGGGTCGCGCTTCTTGGCGTCGGTGAGGCTGATGCGCTTGATGCCAGCAAGCTCCATCGCCTGGTCAAAGGTGAGGAAATCAATTTGCTCCAAGGTACACATTTCCTGAAAATGTGCCACCAGCTTCTCGCGGGTTTTCTGGACAATCTCGGATTCAAAGTCCTTGATTGTCTGATCGAGGCTGCTGATTGCATCATCCTTCGGATTCTTGATGCAGTCCTTAAAGGTGGCCTCGATTTCATTCCAAGGCCCCATGTAGATGGCCTTTTTTTCGAGGCGCTGCTGGTCGATTTCCTTGTACTCAGCGTTGATTGCTGCCTTGGTTTTTTTGAGCGCCTGAACGGTCTCGTCGGTGGCGACCATTTTCTTCGCATCAGCCGCGACCTTCTGCCAGCGCTCTTTCACGGAAAGAAGATTCTGCTTGATGACCGGGAGCGTCTGAATTGTAATCAGCGCATCAGGCTGCGGCATAATCACCGCCACCACGCGGTCATGCTCTTCCTCTCTCTCGATGATGCGTTCCTCGTTGTCCATTTTTTCTCCTTTTCCGTGCGTTTACAGCATCACCTTCACGGCTCCGCCTTCGATTTCCGCAGCAAGCGCCTTGCTGAGGTATTCCGCCACGGTCTTCCTTGCGGTCAGCCGCCACATGCCGCCGTCGGCCTCGGTGAATGTGATACCTCTCTCGTCGATTCGGATGAGGAAAAGTCCTTCAGGCTGGATAACTTCCTGGAATGTGCGGTAGGGGCGGAGCTTCACTAGGGGGCGAATGGTCTGATTCTGCTGCAGGGAAACACCCTTCTGGGTGACCACCGTGGTCGCCACACCGATGTCGTTGTAGGTGACCTTTGCGCCGGTCGTGATGTTGCTGAGAAGCTGCAAGCAGTAGTCGCGGTCGCTGCCATCCTGGAATCGGGTCTGCAGGGCAACCGCCGCCTGGTCGAACGGCATCTTAACTGTGGCATCCCAGCCGGGAACATCCGATGCGAGGGCCTTGTAAAAAACGCAGCGCTTTTCGCGGAGGCTGGGTAAAGCCTTTGTGAATACCTCGACGCTCGTAGCGCTCGGCACCGAAATGAAAATGGGGTGAACGGAATCAATCGCCTCTGCCTTGACCATCGTGATAACGGCATCAAGGCTGTGAAGGGCAATTGGGTCTGGAATGGGAATGTCTGGGTGAATCTCCCTCACTCCGTCCTGGGAGAGCATGAAGAATTTCCCTTCAATTTCCTGGACGATTGGCTTCGCCATGGATTCGATTTTTTCAATTGCTTTTGCAATCATGGGTTGTGTCCTCCTTTTTTAATTTCCGCCTGAAATCAGCCGAAGCTGGGCGGGTGCTTCCTGTTCTCCGCCGTCGATGTCGAGCTGTCCCGGCATCTGCGGGGTCATTTCAATCACCGTGTCGTTCGCGGCAACGTACAGCATCGTTGCCACGGGATAGGTCGGCGCGAGGGTGCTCTTTACAGAGCAGTAAACTGCAACCGTCGAGCGGTCGGCGTCAGGCTTTAGTTCAAGCGTGATTTGGATTTTGCGCTTGGCGACTGGGTCGGTGTTCGGGTCCAGAATATTCTCAATCAGCCGCTTCATCTCGTAGTCCGTGCGCTCCTGAAATGCGCCATTGCACATTTCAAGAATACTTTTGCTTACTCTTTCATCCATTTTGCTTTCTCACCTCCTTCAAGTGCAAATCTGCCTAGCCAGATCAGCCTTGGAAATCAGGCTGAGGTCATTGAAGCGAATCTTCCCGGTCTTCACGTACCTGTCCAATGTGTTTCTGTGAACGCCGAGGAATTTTGCCGTCTCAGGCTTGCTGAGGCATCCCTTGTCAGGAAACATCTCATTCAGCTGCGCTATGGTGTCGCGGTAGCCAGCCTTCTCACGGCTCACCGGTGTTCACCTCCATTGGCTGTTCGGAACTCTCAAATTCGATGATTCGTTCAAATGGAATCTCGAAAATACTGGAGAGCTTCGCAGCAAGCGTAATGTCCATATTCTTCTGACGTTCGCCTCGCTCAATGTAGGCGTAGTATGCTTCTGAAATGCCAATCTTCCTGGCAACCTCAAGCTGGGTCATTCCGCTTTTGGTTCTCGCATCTAAAAGCCAATCGCGCATCATCTCACCTCCCTCAAAACTGCACACTTCGTTCAGTTCGAGGCAAGCTTACCGCAAACTGCACGATTTGTCAAGCCTTTTGTGAAAATAAGACAACAATTCGTGCGGTTGTAATTGCTTGTTTCCAACTTGACATTTCGTTTAGCTTATGTATAATGAAGTTGGGAGGGATTTTCATGCTGCACTTACGGGAAATACGAAAAAGTAAAGGAATTACAATGAAGCAGCTCGGTGAGGCAGTCGGAGTAACTGAAAGTGCCATCGGAATGTACGAAAAAGGAAGGCGTACATTGAGCTACGAAATGCTCCTGAAAATAAGTGAGGTTTTAGGATGCTCGGTTGTGGATTTAATAAATAATTTTGAAGATACAGATTTCGCAAAAAAAGAAAAGCCCGCCCCTGATAACAGGAGCGAGCTATGCGAATCGGATATTCGTTTAATCAATTGGTTCCGCTCTCTGCCGAAAGAAAAGCAGAAAGCAATTCTAATTTCTCAAGACGCGCCAGAAGATTTGCTCTAAGGATTGGGTCATGAACAAGGCGCAAAAAAAGCGCCTCCTGATTTGAGATTTCCATCTACTATCTCCTAGTCATTTTACTCACCGGCGGCAACTCCTATTATTACACGGCTCTCTGGCAATTACAAGCAGAACTTGTCGAAAAATCAAAAAAGGCATCAGCGTAGCCATAAAATGCACAGTTTTCTTAGTGATAAATCGTGCATTTTATGGCTACGCTTTTTCTTGCTTTTATGGAGATAAAGAGTGATATATGTAAGCGCAAACCAAAAAAAGGAGTCATTTTTGGTTGGGAAAAACACCGAGCAAAGAAGGGGGAGAAAAAATGACCGCAGAACGATTCGTGTACAATTCTGAAATTCGGGAACGGAAAAACATCGCGCACAGCGCAAGAAGAAAAAAAGGAGGAAGCAAGTCGAAGAAATGCACGCTCCCATCGGACCGCATTTCCGACGCGCAAAAGAAGAAAATGAATGGACCAGTCGAAACCGTAAATCTGAATAAGACCATGAGTTACACCGATTTGAAAGCTCTCAATCCATCCTTGCAGTTTATGTACCTGGAACACCTCATCCGAAACCACAAGGCCAGAAGGGTTGACCTTATCGAAATGCTGGGCGTTCCCACTCCAACATTCTCTAGGTTTTTGAGGCGTCTGCCGGAAAAGCTGCCGGATGGACCCAGGAGCAAAAAACCGAGCGCTGAATGGGTCCGGTTCATTTCGGAGGCCAATGCTACTGCCAATGAATCATGCCCTGCCATCGAGCCAGAAACGGCAGATGAGCCGCTGAAAGAACCCAGCATCCTGGCTGGGAGCATCACGATTTGCGGAACCGCAGAGGCTTTGCTTGGTATGCTTCAAAGGCTGGTCAATCCGGCACAGGAATACAGATTCACGGTAAGCTTCGAATAAGGAGGAATTGAAATGGACGCGACTGTCAAAAAGTACATCCCAGCGTCAAAGCTTGACGCAGTTGAGGATTTCGGGCGTGATGATGATGGGTATTGGATTCAGCTTCGGGAGGGCTGGGAAGCCCGCCGCACCGGACCGGGATGCCGAACCATCCGTGTACGCACAACCGGCGATCTGAAAAATCAGATTGCCGGGATTCAGAAAGCCGAAGCGCATCCGAAGAAAACCTCGGATGCGCAGCGTAAGGCTATCGCCGAATGGGTCAAGGGCCGGGACACAATCGTGCTCCGGCTCACCAAAGAAGATGGGGCGGCAATTCGGGAAGCCGCGAAGGAATCCGGCATCACCGTTACGCAGTTTATTCTTGATTGTGTGCATGGGAAAAGGAATATTCAGGGGGTGCTCGACGAAGAATAAAAGGCCATAAATACGACAATTTCATGCTTCTATCTTTGGTGGTTTTATAGCTACAGTATAGCTTGCTTTTTGTGCCTTTCAGAGTGATATATAGACACACCGAAGGGGAAAACCCCAGCGGAAAATTCAAAAAAAACGGAGGAAACCACCATGAAGAACACCGAGAACCAGATTGCCGCGATGAAGGCCCAGACCTTCGGCGTTGAGATAGAGATGAACAGCATCACCCGCCACGATGCCGCCAAGGTTGCGGCAGACTTCTTCGGAACCGGACGCTTTGAGAACACCGCCTACCGCAACGGCTACAGCACTTGGAGCGCCTACGACCAGCAGGGCCGCGAGTGGAAATTCGCCAGCGACTGCAGCATCGCCGGCCCCTCGGAAAGCCAGACCGAGCTGGTCACGCCGGTCCTGACCTACGGCGACATCGAAACCCTGCAGGAGCTTTGCAGAAGGCTCCGCAAGGCGGGCGCGAAGAGCGACGCAAGCCGCGGCTGCGGAATCCACATCCACGTCGGACTCAAGGGCCTTGACGGCAACGACCACACCGCAAAGAGCCTGCGCAACCTGGCGAACATCATGGCAAGCCACGAGCAGCTTTTGGTTGGAGCCCTGAAGATTGCCGACAGCAGAACGACCACCTACTGCAAGCCGGTCAACCCCGATTTCCTTGCCCTGGTCAACAGCAAGAAGCCCCAGACGATGGAAGAGCTCGCGGACGTTTGGTACGAAGGAAACCACGCCAGCTACGGACGCACCCGGCACTACAACGACAGCCGCTACCACATGCTCAACCTGCACCCCGGCATGGCCTACACCCTCGGCTCCACCGACCACGCAAAGCCCACGGTCGAGTTCAGGCTTTTCCAATTCGACACCCCGACCGCCGAGCGGAAGGGCGGCATCCACGCCGGACAGCTCAAGAGCTACATTCAGCTTTGCCTCGCCCTGAGCGCGATGGCGAAGGCGGTCAAAACCGCAAGCCCCAAGCCCCAGCAGAACGAGAACCCCAAATACGCGATGCGCACCTGGCTCCTTCGCCTGGGCTTCATCGGCGAAGAGTTCAAAACCGCCCGCGAGTTCCTGACCAAGAACCTCGAAGGTGACGCAGCCTTCCGGCACGGAAGAGCGATTGCTTGAAAGAAAAGCTGACCTACCGGCTACACGGGGAAACAAAAAAGGGGGAGAAAAAAATGAGTATCAAAGAACAGGCAATTACACTGGGCCATCCGATTGTTGGAAAGCTGACCCGCTACCCAGAGCTGGAGCGTAGCTCCAAGGAGCAGACCTACCGGGATGAAGCCGGGAACACCTACTTCACCCGCTGGGGAATCCTCACCATCATGACCGCCGACGGCGGCGTGATTTGAAGCCTTGCAACAACCTTGCAAGACCTTACAAAAATTTTGAAAGGTGGAAAAACACAATGAGAAAAAAATACTACGTCGCTTACGGCAGCAACCTGAACGTTATCCAGATGGCACACAGATGCCCAACCGCCGAGATTGCCGGAAACGGCTACATCGAAGATTGGCAGCTCGCGTTTCGCGGCAGCAAGACCGGCGCATACCTCACCATCGAGCCGAAGAAGGGGTCTTCGGTGCCGGTTGGAATCTGGGAAATCACCGAAGCGGATGAAGCCGCTCTGGACCGCTACGAGGGCTTCCCGACCTTCTACCGCAAGGAAACCATCAATGTCAAGGTGCAGAACTACCTCAAAGGCACAGCCCAGGAAGTTGAAGCTTTGGTGTACATCATGACCGGAAACCGACCGGTCGGCCTTCCGTCAACGGCCTACGTTGAAACCTGCCTGGAGGGATGCATGGATTTCTACATTGAAGATGATGCCATCTGGGAAGCCTACAGCAGAGCAAAAAAAACGGCAAGCTGAAAGAAAGGAGTTTTTGAAAAAATGAAATGCTCACGTTGCGGAGCAGATGCCGAGATTCGTAGAAGGAGGTGCGATGAATGACCGAGGAAGACTCTTGCTCCATTATTTACAGCAATATCCGGCGTCTCTGCAAGGAGCGAAAAGTTAAAATGTATCAGGCAGAGCAGTATGCCGGTGTGTCTCCTGGCTATTTTTCGCGGATTAAAAACGGCAAATCAATAAGCTTCTTTCACATCCAGAAGGTCGCTGAATACTTCGGTGTAAAGATAGACGATCTCCTTGTTGTGCCGCCACCAGTCACAAATGCTGATGTTTTTAAGACTGTGTTTGGAGCGGATCACCGCTCGATTATTCTTTCGGAAGCCTGGTGGAAAAGCGAATACACAGAGCCGGAAATGGAGGTCAGAAAATGATTGTCCATTGCCTTCCGGTCGAGGTGTATCGCTTCCCCCTGGGGGACTGCACCAACCAAGGCATCAGCAGCTTCTTCTCGGAGCTGCTGGTGGCCTGTCCAGATGGGCATCGGTCGTTCGACTCGGAGAAAGAAATGCCGCTTAACTTCTGCGCGGTTTTCCGCAGATACGGAGTGGCCTATTTATGCCCAGCAGATGTATGCGAAGATGGGACGCTCCTGCAAAGGCCGGGCTGGTGGATGTTCGGCGGCAACATTGCCGACAGCTCCGACAGCCGATGGCATGAGCTGGTCGGCCACTACTACCCGCTGCACATACACGACAGAAAGGAGTGATGAAAATGACCGGAGCTGCAGTCTGGCGGGTTTGGGGGAGAAACCTTCCGCCTCGGTGCGTCGTCGCACGGTCCTTTGATGAGGCCATCAAAAAGGCGCGGGAATTTGATGCCGGATACTGCGCAGGCCAGATTGTCGTCGAGGACTTGGATCAGCCGGATTTTGTGAGCGGCGCTCCGAACTACGCAAAATTCAAAGGCTGGACGCCGGAGGAAGTCCTGTCCTGGCTTAACATCGACTGACCGCACAGAACGCCCCACGTTTGCGATAAGCGCCGCAGGGGAGCGCCAAGCCCGCCGGGAGAATGAAAAAGCCCACACAGGCCAAGGAAACGGCTTGTGTGGGCTTTGTGACTCATGGTCGGTATTCACCAAAACATGCGGCGAATGATTGTGCATTATATAGCTGCGGTTTATCTTGCTATTCTGCCTGAAAAGAGTGATATATAGGGTACAAAAACGAAGGGAGATTACCACAATGAAGAACCTCGAAACCGCCGCGAAAACCTACAGACTGCCGACCAACACCACCCCTGAGAACCTCGCCTGCAACTGGAGCTGCACACTGAACTTTGGCAGCAAGGTTCTTCTCGCCGGATACTTCTACAGCGGACGGAACGCAAACTGCTACTTCGGCGCGGTCTACGAATACACCACCAACGATCACACCTGCGAGGGGGAAATCAGGCTGGCAGCGGTCAGCGATGAGATGTTCGAGGACAACGGCCACGCGATTGCCTGGGCCATGCAACACTGATAAAACACACAACAAGGAGGACCCCACAATGACAAACCTTTCCCACATCAACACCCTGATTGCACATGGAGCCGAGATTGGCTTCGATTGCGGTGGCGGCGAAGGCCGCATCCGGCTGACCGAGGATTTCATCAACACCCAGCTCGATTGGGTGTGCAGCCAGCCCATCGTGAAGGCCATCACCTACGACCTTTACCTTCCCGGCATCGAGGAAGCCCTGGCCCTTACGATTTGGGAGGACGGCCACATCGACTCCGGAAGCAAGGAAACCATGCTGCGCATCCTGGACCGCTGAGCAAGCGCAACCGACCGCATCCGACCGCAAGCGATGGCTTGCGGTCGGTCATAATTTGCCCAGTTTTCACCGCTTATGTTTGGTGGTTTTATGCCAGCTATCTTTGAAGAAAATCGTTGATATATAAGGCTTTCAGAGCGATACTGTACACACCGAAAGGGAAAAACAAAAAAATTGGAGGACACCACAATGACAAGCCTGGAAAAGAAAGCGCGCACCTACCGACTGCCGGAAACCACCACGAGCGAAGACCTCGAAAGCGGCTGGAGCACCGTGATAAACTTCGGAAACAAGGTTCTGGTTGCAGGGTATTTTTACAGCGGCCCCAAAGCGAACGATTACTACGGAGCCATTTACGAGCACACCACGCCGGACATGAGCTGCGAAGGGGAAATCCAGCTGGTGGCTATCAGCGATGAGCTTTTCGCCGACAACGGACATGCCCTGCAGTGGGCGATGAGCCATTGATAGCATGCAAAGGGGGACAGAGAGATGACCGAGTACGCCAAGCTGATTCTGGCAGAGCAGACCTGCCACACAATCGAAATCCGGGAGAAAGCAACCGGGAAGAAGGGCGTGGCAAATAGCTGCGAAGATGGAGTCGAGCTTTTCTACGGCGCAGATGATGGTAGCGACGACAAAATCATCAGCGCCGAGGATTTTAACCGGGATTTTGAAATCACCGAGATTATTTGATGGAGGAGAAAAAGAATGAAACACATCACAATGAAATATGGTCAGGAAGAAAACCTGATGGAACTCACAACGGAGGAATTGGCCACCTTGGAGCCTTTTTTGAACCGACTCGGCATCCGGGTGAGAACAACAATCTACCACACAGAGAATGGCGTTGGAATTCACGAAATCCAAGCTGAGAACGTTTATAAGGCTTGGATCAGCCATTCGGACCGTGCCAGAGCAGACGAGTACATGACGCCGGATGCCCTCAAAAGATACAAGTATTAAAGCTATAAAACGCCTAATAAAATGGGCGTTTTTTGTGCTATAATGTCGCGTTTTTATCTTGCTATTTAGAGCAAAAAGAGTGATATATATGACAACAAAACGAAGGGAGATTTTGAACATGACAAGCGCCGAGAGAAAAACCAGATTTGAAGCCGCATGGAAAAAGGCCGAAGCAGAAGCCAAGGATGCCAAGTGGAGAGCTGAGAAGGCTAAGAACGACTTCAGAAAAAGCGACTACGGATTCTGGATGGACGCATACAATGAAGCCAAGGAAAGAGCCGAGAGACTTTTCAACAGCTACATCAACGCCTAAGGAGAACAGCATGAAGACCTACTGGATTTACATTTTTGAGAGCGGTTACCGGACCGGCGCTTGCCGCCTGACTGCCAAGGAGCTGCGGAGCATCGAGAAAACCGAAGGACCGCTGATGCGGAAGATTGAAGCATGAAAACGAACCATGCAGAAATGTACACTCAAACCGCCCAATTCCAGGGCGGTTTATTTGTTGCTTTTATGCCCTCTGCAAGCTCCGAATTATCTTGCTATATAAGCGGTTTAGAGCAATAATACACTCACAAAGGGAAAAGAAAACCGCCAAGGAGGACAAAAAAATGAAAAAGACCATCATCCGCGAGAACCTGACCATTGAGGATGCCAAGAACATCGCCGAAGAGCTGAAGATTTACGGCTACAAGGTCGAGATTACCGGCGAGGGCAAGCGCAGAACCGTAACCGCAACGAAGGAGTGAGAAAGATGAAAGCAGTACACACCAGAGAGTATTGGGCATCGAGATGGGATGAGATGATTCGGAAGATTTCCGACAACCAGTACATGAACCTCGAAGCGGAGCTTGCAAAGAAAATGGAGTGCATTGATGAAGGGCTTAAGGCCGCCGAGGCCAGCATCACCGCCGAGCAGTACGAAGCCATCAAGCGCATCCAGGCGCAGCCAATCATCGAAAAGGCCACCGCAAAGTGCCGGGAGCAGATGGCGATGATAAAGCGCATTGACCGAGGCGAATCCTCCCTCGGCGGCGGAAACAAAGCCCAGCGAATCCGAATCGAGGCCGATGCTAGAGCCAGATTCGAGTTTAATTGCTACCAGCTTGCAGTTTTCCGCGAAAAATACAGCGCCCAATAAAAACGTCCCTCCCCTTTACGGGGAGGGATTCTGAAAGGAGAAAAAATGAAGATTTTCAAGCGCAGAAGCACATGCCCCAAATGCGGCAGCACACACATTGAAGAACACGGCTCCCAGCCTGGGGATTACAACTGGATGCTTTGCCGGGATTGCGGGTGGAGCTGGCCAACCGAAAGGCAGAAGGAAAAGGACCGGCATTGAGCCGGTCCTTTTCCTTGCTTTTAACGTGTGTCTGGGTTAAAGTAATAGACTGGAAGGGGGATGATTCATGAAAAAGCAAAACTACGCCACCATGTTTACGCTCCGGTCTGATGGCCGATACATGGGCTATTGGCACGAGCTTGACCGTGATGGGAATCCGAAGGGAAAACGCCATGCGATTTGCGACAAAGACCCAGAGCGCCTTTTCCGGCGCATACAGGAAAAGGAGAGTGGCAAGGCTCCCGCATTGACCTTTGAAGCCGCTGCCGATGCCTGGGAGAAAAAGCACTGGGAGCGCATCGGAAACAAGACTGCGGAAACCTACAAGGCTCCGTTGGAGCGCGTGAAGGACCAATTTTCCGGCATGAATGCCGATGAAGTCACCGCCCAGGAGGTGCAGGCTTTCCTTGCCGAGCTTGGCAGAAAAGGCTTTTCTCGCCGCTCGGTGCAGATGCACAGGGACATTCTGAACATGATTTTCAACAATGCCATCGTTGAAGGGAAGATTTCAGCCAACCCATGTATGGCCGTTTCGATGCCGAGAAACCTTCCCGTGAAAAAAAGGGAGCTGCCGGAAGATGATGCAATCGAAGCGGTGAAAAACGGTCTGGACAAGCCCTTCGGACTTTTCGCCCTGATTTGTCTCTACACTGGCCTTCGGCGCGGGGAGGTGCTTGCCTTGCGGTATGAGGACATCGACCGGCTCCGGAAAATCATCCGGGTAAACAAGGCCGTGGAATTTGTCGGAAACAATCCGCATCTGAAAGCTCCGAAGACCGAGGCTGGGAACCGCACCGTTCCGCTCCTTGCTCCGCTGGCCGCTGCCTTGCCGCTCAATCGGACCGGTCTGATTTTCCCCCGTGAGGACGGCGGGATTCTGACCAAAACGCAGTACCGTAAGCGCTGGGCGAAATACTGTGAAGCAATCGGCTTTGAAATCACGGCGCACCAGCTCCGGCATGGGTACGCCACTATTCTGTATGAGGCTGGCGTCCCTGATAAGGATGCCCAGGAGTTGCTTGGACATTCGAGCATTTCCGTGACCAGGGATGTGTATACACACATCCGGCAAAAACAGCGTTCGGACACAGCCGAGAAGTTGAACGACTATCTCAGCCGAAATTTTGCCAACAATTCTGACAACAAAAAGTAGTGCAGATGGGTGAAAAACAGTGCTTTCTGGTTTGGTAGCAATCTAAAAACACACATCGAAAAACAGTCACAAATACGGGAAAAAGTATAAAGAAAACCGCTGCGAACATTCAAAATCGAACATTCGCAGCGGCTTTATTCTTGGTGCTCCAGCGGGGACTCGAACCCCGGACACCCTGCTTAAAAGGCAGGAACTTTCTTCGATTTCATGCGGCTTTGCGGCTTCATGCCAACAAATCCGCATCACGCTTTTGTTTCCGATTTTTCTCTATCTTTTCCTTGACTTTATAGAAACTCTATGGTAATGTGGACTCACAATAAAGAAGGGGGAAACCAAAATGGCAAAAGGAACGGCACATTGCACTTGCAAAAAGTGCGGGAAAGAGTTTACGCGGGAGGCATTCAAATACAACCGTGCCGAGGCCACCAGGTGGGAAGCCTGGGCGGTCGAGTATTACGATGAATGCGGCGACTGCTACGCCGCCAGGAAGGCCGCAGAGCGGGAGGCTGAGAACCAGGCAGCCGCCGAGGCTGCAAAGGAACAGGCATTGCCGGAGCTGACCGGCAGCCCCAAGCAGATTGCTTGGGCAGAGACAATCCGCCAGAAGCGCCTCCAAAGCATCCAGGAGGCGATGGGCGATGAGGCGACTTGGGAGCCGCATCAGAAGCAGTTTTACGACTGGGTGACGGGTCACACCGCCGCCTCCTGGTGGATTGACCGGAGACCGGATTACTACCCCAGCTTCCTTCGGCGGGTAGCCGAAGAATTCCAGGCCGAAACCGGCTGGCAGCCGGAAAAGTAAAACACATGGGGCGGGAAACTGCCCCACCGAAAGGAGAAGAAAGACATCAAAATGGGGACAAATCATAGCATCAAAATCGACCACAATTCGGATTGCTGGTCGGAGCTGGAGTTGCTGAAAACCATGCTGAAACAGAATAAGCGTTACAATAATAAGAATTTCAGCGCCAGCGAAATTATTTCTATCGCAGTTGACGAGCTCTACGACCGCATCAATGCCGAGAAGATGGCTGGAAAAAATCAGAGAAATTGAAGGAGGAGAAAATCATGAGAAAAATCATAGGCGGGAAGCTGTACGACACAGAGAAAGCAAAGGAGCTTGGATTCTGGTGCAATGCCGGCTCCTGGCGAGATTTCTCCCACAAGGAGGAAAAGCTTTACCGGAAAAAAACCGGCGAATTTTTCCTCTACGGCCAGGGCGGGCCGATGACCAATTACGCCGAAGCCACCGGCACCAATTCCTGGTCAGGCGGTGAGCGGATTATGCCGCTCACTTTCCAGGAAGCCAGAAAGTGGGCAGAGGAAAAGCTCCAGGCAGACGAATATGAGGCCATCTTCGGTGAGGTCACCGAAGATGAATCGAAAATCCAGGTGTGCTATTCCCTGAGCGTTGGCACCACCGAGAAAATCAAACGGCTTGCAGCCGAGGCCGGAATCAGCGCCAGCGCATACATCGACAGGCTGGTGCAAGAGCGAATTGCAGAATAAAAAAAACATGGGAACCCCCCGGCGATTGCCGGGGGGATTTTTACTTGGGGATTTTGCTCATAAAGGCATTGTAGAGACGCGGGGTCAGGGTCTGTACTGCCTCGCTGACGAGCTCATCCACGATAGGCCATATTTCGGCAGCACTTTGCCCGTGAATCATCCGTCCGAAATCGGTGTCGCTCGTGTATTCGATAGTATTTTCGACCGGTTCAGGCGGTGGTGCATAGCTGTATCCGGGAAGGACTCGCAGCGGCTCTTCATCCGGCTGCTCGGTTTTTCCGAACATCTTCTCTTCGATGATGTAGCAAGCTGCAAGCAATATGGCATCATCCCGCTTGGGGTCAACCTTACCCTGGCAATAGGCAATGGCCTCTTGCAAGGATTGTTCCGTAATCAAGAGGCCACCTCCGTTATCTCATGTCGTCAAGAGCACGCTCGATTTTCCGGCGATGCTCTTCGGGCATTTTCTGGGCGAGCTCACGCATCTCGTCTTTGGTCGCCTCCATGTCCTCGGCGTAGCTGTAGCCATTGCCGCCGTAGGAATTGCCGCGATTGCGAGAATACCGGCCCATACTGTCGCGCTTGGCATTCATGCGCCCAGCGTAGCTGTTGCCGCCCATTTCGCCGTCCGCATAGGCATAGCCGCCATGGTAGGGCATGTAGCGGTTGGAGTAGCCAGCCCCTTCCATCGCATCATTGGTCAGATAGGACTTCTTGTAGTGCTCCAAAATGTCCGCATACTGTACGTCGGTCATGCTGACGTCTCCGCGCTTGGCCTTCTCGTCGAGGTCTTTCAGCTCGTCGCACACAAATTCATAGAAGTTTTCGTGTTTCATGGTTCTCCTCCTTTCTCAGCGCCGGATTCCTTCAAAGCCAAAAACGAGATTCGCGTTTCTGACGTTGACGGGCTGGGTGCTGATATTTCGCACGGATACAGAGGAGCAACCGCAGATGCACGGCACGGAGACCAGGATGGATGCGCCGACATTGCCAAATTCATCCAGGGCCGAGGGCACGTAGCTCATGATGGAGCTGGGGTCTTCCTCGCCATCGACAAAAACGGCGAGCTGGATTTCCTCCACCGTCCCAGCGGTCGGTGTGCTTGGGACGGCGATATTGGCATGGAAATCCACGCTGTACAGTGCCTCCGGGAAGCCGCAGCAGCAGCAACAACGACGGCAAGAAACTCCCATCACACGGGGCGAGGCAAGGCGGAAAAGCCCGCTTTCATCTCTGTGGTAAATGATGCTGCGATTGCACGGGACAGGGGCCTCGGTGAAGATCACCGAGCCATTCGCTGGGACAAGTTGGAGAGCATTTGCGCTGTATTCAGCGGCCATAACTGCCACCTCCTATCAGCCAGCGAAGCCGAGATTGCCGTTGCATCCGCAGCCAGTCGTTGGATTCTGGTTGCATGTAAAAATCGGCTGATTGCCGTAGACGGGCTGGGATGGGATGGGGCAGCTCCGCAGCTCATTGACGAGCTGGTTTGCGGTCACGGCCTGAGCGGCACGAATATCCGCAGTCTGCGCCACCTGGGATGCCTGCCCACGAGCGTACATCAGCTCGGCGCGGAGGTTGGCATTGTCCCGACGCTCAGCATCGAGGCGGTCATTGCAAAGCTCATCCTTGATGGACTGGATGCCATCACGCATAGCAGTCAGGAGCGCGTTTGTGTTCTGGTAGCCTTGCATTGTCACGGCCTGAAGGGCATCGCCGACCGCAGCACGGTCCGCGCATGCCTCCGTAGCAACGGTGTACCGGAGATCAGCAACCCCGGCGTTCACGCCATTGAAGCCCTGCACATTCGCGGTCTGTTCCGCAAAGCTACGGTTCAGGTTCGCCAGCTCATTGGCATTGATTTGCTGCGCAAGCGCGTTCTGCGCACCATTCACAGCAGTCACGATGCCATTACCGGTCTGGCAAAGATTGAGGTTGACGCCTGCAAAGCCGTTAGAAACGTTCTGGTTGACACCAGCGAAGCCGCCGCAGAGCTGGGTTGCAATGTCGCCGAAGCCGGAAGTCACGCTGGATTGCAGTCCGGCAATGCTGCTCTGAAGCTGCTGGTCGCGGAAACCGCTATTTACGTTGTCGTTGATGTTGTTCTGACCGGCCCAGAGCCAGGGAAATTCCCAGCCGCCGAAGCCGCCCATGCCGCCCATCATCATGGGCCACATAGCGCCGCCGCCAAAGCCGCCCATGCCGAAACCGCCGCCCCATCCGCACAGGAGCAGAAGAATCAGCCAGCTGAGGTCACCGTTGCCCAAAAAGCCATTGTTGCCGCCAGCATAGCCAGTGGGACCAACAAGCATGGTCGCGGGGATGCTGCCGCTGTTCTCATCTGTGAGAGCCATTTGCTTATCCTTTCTACCGCATTAACTGTCGCGGTCATCCGGTCATTGACCGGGTTATTTATCCAAGCCGCCGCCTGTGCACCGACAGCGGGTAGATACAAATTTGAAAGTTTACATGCAGGAATCTGCATCTTTTGAGCATCTTTTGAAAACAGTATGATTTTCAAAAGATTTTCTTATCTTCTGGGCATGCCATTGATGAACCTCATCACTTGCTGATACCTTGCGCCGCCAATCTGACCGCTCTGCAAAAGGTAGTTCGTGATTTGGCTGGCATCTGTCATGCCATCCGGCACTTTATACCCCTTCTCTTTGAGGTATTCGATGGGGTGAGCGCTGATTTTACCGATTTCATCATGCATTGCCTTTTGCATCTGGCGCTGGTCCATCCTTGGCTGCTGCGCTGCCTGTTGCTGGCTTGATTTTCCGAGCGAATCAAAAATGCCCATTTATTTTTCCTCCGTGTTTTTCTGGCCGACTTGCGACGAAGCCGCAAGTGCGGCGCTCACCAAAATCTCCACATTGTCCTTTATCATTTTCTCAGCTTCATCCCGGCGCATGTACTCGCCTGGGTTAAAAACAGGAGCCGGAGGCTCCGGTGGTCTGCGGTCGAAGATTATCAGCGGCAGAGGGCCGGTCTGCCCAGCGCTCTTGATGATAACCTTCGTTTCGCCACGGGTCATAAACATCTGGCTTGCCCCTGGACCCAAGGGAAAACGGTCAATGTAGTTTTCCCATCCCTCATCTTCAACCTGGATAATTTCAGCTCGAATTGTCGGCGGGGTCATCATCGGTGCCGCCTGATTTGCTGGGGACATTTGTGTCCCTGGCATCGGCTGTTGAAAGCCCGCCGTGGGCATCTGCTGGGCGTATGGATTACTTTGGGAAGCTTGGTAGCCCTGAGAGAAGCCTGGACTATATGTCGCAGGAAATCCATTGTAGAATGCCATTGTCAAAGCCTCCTAAAGTAGTACGTCGGCACGGTATTGCCGCTGTCGTAGCTGTCCCACCAATCGCCATTTATGACAGCCACAACATGCTCGTGTGGGCCGAGGATATACACGCCGCATGGATGGTCTTTGGCAAAGTCAGAAACGGTGTAGCATTGAGGGCATCGGTCGATTAATCGAATTTTTGAAAAACCGAGCTGTTCCAAAAGTTCACGATATACGCGGTTGGCACTTGGCATGTCAGACATTTCGGAAGAAAGATCGCACAGCGCTTTGTGCGCTGTTCTCCAATCCATGCCAGTTGCAGCACACAGCGCTCGGACGGTGCAATCTCCGACATTTATTTTTGCCGGGTTTGGCTGGAAGTATCTCCACATTGCTTTTTCCCGTCCGTCTGCTCTTTCGGCACCCAGAAAAGGTCATCATCAAGGTGCATGAGAAGTAAATCGTTGATGTCGTTCGTGTCCATTTTCGGCCTCTCTTTCTGGGAAAAAGGTAACAAAAAAGAGCCGCCCCAACAATGTCGTTGGGGCGGCTCTTTTATGCCAAATATATGTAATTTATAGGTACGGCTTAATTTTCAGAAGCTTGTTGGACAATATCCGGCTGATTTGCCTGGGCTGTATGTCAATTCGGATTTCCTCCGGCACATCGGTTTTATTTCGGTCGATGCGAGAAATGAAATCTGCGCTCAATCCATCTACATAGTGTAGCTTCATGATACGCCTGTCCCGTGCATTATGGATGTGCTCGTCAATGAGGGCTACAATTTGGCTGTTGGTGTATTCCATGATTCACCTGTGAAAATTCCCCCGGATTTCTCCGGGGGTTAGTGTTACTTTTTCTTGCGAACCCGAACGCGCCCGTCGCCGCCGCAGTTTCTACATTTCGCGTATCCGCTGTTGCCGCCCGTTTTACGGGTTCTCTTGCGCGTTTTTACTGTTTGACGTACTCTCGCCATAATACAAGTCTCCTATGTCTGTAACAGCAAGATTGCCATTGCCAGTATCGATATCTTGTGTGACGGTGTTTTCTTCATCGGTAAACTGCGCCTCATACCAGATAAAGCCAGCCACACATCCGACAAGCAGGATGAGAGTTACAACCCACGCCCAGAAAAGGCGCGTGTTTACTCTCTCCATGCGGGCCATTTCCGCCTCGTGTACAATATAAGGCACATCTGCTACTTTTTCATTTTCCATGCTTTTTCCTCCCTCTTTTTGGTTGTCGGCATTATAACTCTGCCCCCCATAAATAGCAAGGCAAGCACGGCGAGCATGACATTGTTTACAGTCTGGATGCAATCAACCCACCCCGAAAAGAAGCTTCACGGCAATTGCAATGACCGGAACCGCAATCGATGATGCGATTCCAATGATGAAATTCATCTTGACGTTCATCACCGTTTGGGCTTCGTGGATGGCGTCGATGCGCTTGTCAGTGTCGGTCTGGATTGCTACGCAGTCGGTCTGCTTGACATACCGGGCATCCAAAAGCTCCATGTCTTCCTTGGCTATCATACCGCACCTCCATTAAAGCTTTCCGTCCCATTGCGTGGCTTTATCCTGCTGCTTGGCTTTAACCTGCTTTTCATCCTGATCTCGAATCCATACTTTAACGGTATCTGCGGGAACGCCGGGAGTCTGTTTCAGCGCCTCTACGGACAGCCTGTCCTTTTCATCCTGTACAGGGTCGGTCATGATAGGGGCGGTTTCCAATGCCTCTAAAATGATGTTCCAGACGGCAGCAATCGCCGCCGCCAGCCCTGCTGCCACAGTCGGTGCCAGAATCACCCACACCTTGTCGATGCTTTCCGGCCAGCCGTTTGAAAGCATGGTGCAGACCGCCGGGATGAGGACGCCAAAAAATGCCTGAATGAATGTCTTGATTGCTCGTACAGCCCAATCTTTCATGATTAAAGCTCCTTTCTTTTAACGCCGTTTCCGGCGGTTATCACTCTTCCAGCCCGTCGATAAACCGACGAATCGCCGTGAAAAACTCTGGGCTTTTCTGGCCGTCCGGCTTGCCCCACTGATGGTAGTAGCCGAGAAGGAGCTGAAGAACCATCACGGCAGGGTCGGGCGGAATAATCGGGCAAGCGTCCGGGGCCGTCTCTGTGACGCCTGACGTTGCGCTGTGTGCTGCTTTCGCTTTGGGATAGTCCGTCATGCCGACAAGCTTCTGGAAATACTCGGAGACTCCAACATCTGTGTCGATGGGGCCGCCGTAGCCATCCACTCGCCCATTGTCGCTGTTCTGCCACACATCACAGCGCATGGATGGCTGTTCATTGCTCCATTTTGCCACCCACACTAGGCAGCCATCCGGCAGCTCGTCCGGGCTGATTTTTGACCACAGCGTTCCTTCAGAGCTGTAGATGCCGGGAATGTAGCCGCGCCCGCCGATGCCCGCGCACCAGCCGCGAATGACGTTGATCAGCGTGTCGTGAGGCAAATCCAGTGTCTTTTGCTCCTCGATGTCCAAGAACACGCCGCAGGGCATGGGAAAGCCCTTGATGGTGTCCATGAGGAACGCCGCCTCTCCCATCGCCTGTTGAGCATTGATGGCGTGAGAGTAGCAGTAGCATCCAACTGGGAAGCCCAGCTCGTATGCCTGCCGATAAAACTCAAATGCAGATTCATCTTTGAGATATGTGCCTTCGGTGACTTTGAGAATGGCGAAATCCATCCCTGCGTCCCGGAGCTGCTGAATCGTAAGCCCAGCCTGATAATGGGAAATGTCCACGCCTTGCATTTTCGTGCATGCCTCCTTTTTTTCGACGCTGGCGGAGGCATTTGCGTCCCCGCCAGCAACCAGCTCCCACTTGGGAATGCCATACCCGGCAATGCTTGGGTCATTGACGCTGTAGCAGCGTTCTGAAACTTGGTCGGCAACATTGCCCTCGACCGTGAAAATCGAGCCGCCAGAAACTCCTGTCACGATGCCCATGTGATTTATTGCGCCATCAATGAGGAAGAAAATGACGGCTCCGATTTCAGGGCGAAAAGTGAAAGCCCCATTCTCGCTGAAATACATCGCCGAATCCCGACAGAGCGCAGAGCCGCCGCCGATGCGCTGATAGGTCATCGCCGCACCTTTTTCCAGCCCAAAGCAGGAGACAAAAGCTGCATCGGTGAAAATGTCGCACCATGGGGCGTTCTGGATTCGCCCGCCGTAGAGCCTTTCCAGGCTCGGCATATTGGCATATATGTTCCAGTTGTTTTCCCCTTCGTGCGTTCCAACCTGGGATTGCACCCAGGCGCACAGTTTTCTTTTGGCTTCATCTGCGCCGGTCATTTTTGTAGTCCTCCCAGCAAATTTTCACAATGAAGCCGATGAAAAACGCTCCGGCAATGCAGAACATGGATATCAAAGTATTCATTCATCGTCCTCCAAAAGCCCAGAGTAGGCTTTTTCGTCATCGTCTTCCATCTTATTCATTCGCGGTACACTGGACCCTTAATCTTGCGCTCGATTTCTGTAGCGGTCATATTCGCGACAGCAAAGCTGTAGCGATTTGGGGTAACATCCTCAATCTTCACGCCGAGAAATTTCGCAATAATCGCACGGACATCTTTTGATTCTAGGGTTACTGTGGTTTTCATGCGGTGTAAACCTCCCCGGTGATTTCTTCATATTCGGCAGCTGTGAGCTGACCCGCTTCCACGAGAGTGCGAATCCGCTCCTTGCTCCAAAGGCCAGCTCTGAAATTTCGTTTTGCAGTCAGGTAGATTTTGCTGTGTACCGCCATAATCACACCTCCAAGTCAATCCCGGTCATGGCTGCGATGTACTCCACATCGGCCTGCACTTGTGCAAGGGTCTTTTCCCGCGCAGGCTGCCAGGAAGCGGCATAGTCGAACCAGCTCTCAAAATCGTCCTCGATTTCATCAACCGTCGGGCAGTCCGAGGTATCGAGCTTCATATATGCCTCGTCGCATACGAATTGCTTTCCTACATATTCCTCACCCTCCGTTTCAATCTCGTATTCTTCCTCATGGATGTTCTCCCGAATCCAGATTTCCCGAATTAAGCCGCGTCCGGCTATGCAGATTTCTGCTGGACGGTCTGCCGAGATGCTTATGCTGCGCACGATAAATCCCTCCTTATTGCCGTGCCGATGATGATTCCCGCTTGCCGCTGCGTGCTCTCGATACCGATGCATGCCATATCCGTCCGCCTAGCGGGACGTAGACGGTGGATTTTCGTTGCTTTGAAATAACCGTAGTACGCGCCGACGCGGTACTGTGTGACGAGCCGCCGGTCACCATTCCAAGCCCTGCGGAAGATACGCCTTGCGCGGATGAAGACTCGGCGTCGAATTTTGAGCCGCCCCTTTGCTGTGACTACATATCCCATCATGTCAATTGGAACATCATCATGTCGGCGCACATTCCAGGTTGCCTTAATGACAAGACCAAAGCTTGCCAAAACAAAACGAATCAACCGTCGCACCGCCATGACTAGATTCCTCCGATCTGTTCCGGACAAAAAAATGTCGTCCATATAGAAAAGAGCGCAATTCACAAGTCGGATGGATTTCCCGCGCCGCTCCTTGTGCAGACCCATAACAAAGCGATATGCATAGCTCATGAAATAGTTGCACAGAAATTGGGATAAAAGACTTCCAATAATCAGCCCGTCTCCATGCATTTTCAAAAGCTCATTGACAAACCATAGAAGCAAGCGATTTTTCCCAATGTCGCGTTTTAACCACTGCATGGCTTTCTCGCGTGTGACGCTTTGAAAGCATTTCCTGATGTCAAGCTTCACAAAATACTTCGTTTTTCCTGCCTTTGTCCATTTCTGTATCGCTCTTGCTCCCTTTAATTGCCCCTTTCCCCGGATGCTGGCATATTGGTGATACTCGTATTTCGCTTGCCACAGTTCCTCCATGCAGCCGACGGCAACATGCTCCATAAGCTGTTGCATTACGCTCATGAGGCCAATTTTTCTCACCTTTCGGCACATGCCGTCGTGCCGCTCGGAATAGCGCACAGGCGGCAAATCAAGGTTTCTGGCTCGTATTCGAGCCGCCATGTCCAGTGCAATCCAGTGTAGCGCCTGCTCAAGCTCCGGGTACCAGGAGATAGCAGACCGAGCGCGTTTGCGGATTTCCTTTGCAGATAGATTGCAGTACCCTGCAATAAACTCACTGTAATCCTTGCGCTTCAGCTTGCCTGTCATAGCTTCGTATGCGTATCGCTCGATTGTTTGCAAATCTGTTGGAACTGCTTTTTTGCAATAGGTTTTCAAAAGGGAAACTCCCTTCATATTCTTTTTGAATCTCAGGGTCTTTCGGTTTCATCTACTAAACCCATGTGCGGCCAGATACCCGCCGCACATCTGGGGAGCGCTCCCGCGTCCCCAGTGCCGGTACGACGCATTTTCGCCGCAGCGCGGAAGAGACAGTGCTTGGGGGGTGTACCCCCTACTCTTGTTGCGTCAAACTTATTCAAAAATCCGCCCGCCGATGTTCCAGTTCGCGTTCGTCAGCCCGTTGTTGCCGTTGACACAAGAAAGACCGTCATTCGTCAGGCCGTTATTCAAGTTGCCGAAGCGCAGCCACCGACAAGAAGCAGACCACCAGCGGATGCACTGTCAGTCCCTGCCCGGTTAAAACCGGGACTTTGATTATAATTCTATTTTAGGGGACTTCCGTCCCCTCTATCAGGCTGCTGCCTGATATTCACCCCTGCTCCCGGTTACGGAAAGCCGCCCGCCGAAGGTCCAGGCCGCGACCGTCAGCCCGGTGAGGCCGACGACACAAGAAAGACCGGCAAGCGACAGGCCGGTAATCAAGGTGCCGAAGCGCAGCCACTCCCGCAGGCCGGAAGTCGCCGCCTCAATATAGTAGCCATCACGCGGGCCGGAAGAACTGCTTCCTCCGCTTATGCTGCCCAGCATTAGCTCTGGCAAAGCTGGGTCATTCCCCATGCGCTTCGGGTACTGCCAACTGGACGATGCTGGCGTTGGCATACCATAGGTGCATGTTTTGTAATCTGCTGTGATGGAGGTGGAGATTTTTGAAGCATCTCGGCATACATGAGCTACCTGATGATAAGTGCCATCAATTTGCTCATATTGCAGGATGGTGTCTCCCATGACCTCATAGCATCCGCTGATAATCTCAATGCCCTGCAATTTCACGGGAAAGCGGTCATTAAGCGGATTGATGCCACCGTCGCTACCCTTGACGGCATCTGTCGAGCCAGTATGCCACTGATATGTGTACAGATAGTAGGTCGTGGCCGTGTCAAAAGTTGTGCCGCCATTATCCACATACACAGCACCATAACTCACGCCATTGATTTCGACCGTTTCAATGCTCGTGATAAGCACACGGTCAAGAAGGGCAGTCTGATTCGCCTTGCTGCTGGTTCGCCCGGTTTCCGTTCCGACGCACACGCAGGAGCCGACCAGCAGGTTCGCGGCCTGGGCTGGGGTGAGAAGCACACGCTCTACGCCGGTCTCACCCAGGGCAAGCTGGTAGGTGTAGTTGTAATTTACGCATCCATGCAAAATGCGGTCGCTGTCGAGCTGGGCGTATTTGATGTAAAGCATCCGCTTCAGAAAAGCATCATCGGCACTGGTGGCCGCGCAGTAGCGGTTGCCCCACGCGGTGCGCACCTGCGTCCTGGCGTTGTTGTGTGAAACATCCCACACGCGCAGCGGAACGCCGGAGCAGCTTCCCCATGCATCCCCAGCGCCGTATTTGCAGTGGACTACCCAGGAGCGGATGCTGTTGTCGGAAAGCTCCACGGCCTCCGGCAGCGGCATGAAGCCCGGTGTCCCGGCCTGGTCTGTGTAATCAAACCCGAACACATCAGTTTCCTCTACGGGTTTCAGCCAGCCCGCCATCTGCATACAGCAGACAATCTTTGTCGGGTCGTTCCGGACAAAGTTGCCAGCAATACCATCAATCGCAGTGACATGAGGTTTGCCGTCAGAATCCAAAACCACATTACAGTCAATCACGGCAAACAGCGGCAGATTTGCATAATCGTCCCGGTTCGCTTCAGTGATGGTTGACGGCACACAGACAAGCCCAGCGTTGTCCCCGGTCTTGATGCCATCCGAAGACATTGTTACTCCTTCTTCCGGCTGATTAAAGCGGATGCCGCCCGTCCAGCCGAGGCGGGAAAGAGAATACCAGCGGTCGCACAAGGAAGAAAGGTCGTTCAGGAGTACAGCATTGTTTGCGATAAAGAACTGCTTCATGGTAGCTTTATAGTCGCCACCAGCAATAAGCATAAGGCGATAGATTGAATCATCATGGGCACCATCCATCACATCAAATGTATGGTCGCCATCCTCATCAGTGATTGTGACTCGGTGCCCACCCTGGATATCGGTGATGGTCACGATTGGGGAAAAACCATCATCTCCGGTGTCTCCCTTGTCACCCTTGTCTCCCTTATCGCCTTTTTCTCCAGTGTCTCCCTTGTCACCCTTGTCTCCCTTATCGCCTTTTTCTCCGGTGTCTCCCTTGTCACCGTCCATCACATCAAAGGACTGCCCAAGCGGATGTTCAGCATCGGTTATGGTGACTCGGTGTCCGCCCTCAATATCGGTGACCGTAATTGTGGGCGAAACGCCGTCGTTTCCGCGCACCCGGCCTATGACTTCATCAATCAGTTTTCTTTCGGGATCAGTATTTGCCATGCTTATTCCCCCTCTTTTCTCGGTCTGACAACGTGGAGGTTGCCATCCTCGTCAACATAAAATCTTGCATCGGAAAAGGCGGCTTCTGCTTTCTCCGTTGCCTCCGCAGCAGCATTTATGCGCTCGATGGCAACATCAAAGGCGGATTGCTGCTGAGGTGTCGGTTCATCGTCTGTGACAGTCGGCTTTGCTGCAACCGGGATTTCAATGGTCTTGATTGTTCGGCCACTATCGCCCTGCTGAACATAAATGAAGGCATAGATTGTCTTTCCCGCCTGCAAATATTCATCTGGGATTTCAACGCCATTTTCCCCGCCAATCTGCGTCTTTGCTGTTCCGCTGTTGTCCTTGCTGTGCGAAAAATGTACCTGATATATTTCAGGCAAATCAATGCCAGCGATTTGGAGGTTCTGCCCTCTGTCAAGGCGTGTCAATGGGCGGGTCACGCAGTAATTCCCGCCCGTAAAAACCGCGCGTATTGCTGTTATATCCATGCTGTCACCTCCTCAGAATTTCCCGCTGTAATGGCTGCCGCCGTATTCGCCGCTGGGTGTCGTGCCGCCCCAGTGTCCGCCAGCGCCGCCATCCGGGTCAACCTCTATATCAACAGAGATAACGAATGTGGCTTCAAGCACTTTGTTGTCCTTCGGGCGAGCCCACGAAACGGTGACATTGACCGTCATGCCATCAACTATGGCCTTTGTGGGGTCATGGTCAGATTCAGGCACATTTTCAAATGGGTCATGATCTTTGCCAGGCCCATACCCACGAATAACGCTCCATTTCGTCCCAGCAGAGCCATAATACCCATAGATACCTTTTTCCGGGCAACAAGCTTTTACACTTCCAACTGCTTTTGGGTATGCAACTCCAAAAATCTTGTTGTCATATTGCGTAAGCTGGACTGCGCTGTCGAACTTATAATAACTACCAAAGTAGCATTTTCCGGGTTCTTCGCCCCAATAGTTAGCCCAACCATAGCCGATAACAAAATCCTTGTTGTAATGGCATGGTTCACCGAAGAGGCGTCTATACTCATTGCTTCCCTCAATGGTCACGACATTTAGCCCTTCATAATGCGGTATCAGGCTTTCATCGTATTCTGCCACTTGAGGGTCATACATAAGCTCATGCACAGGGATTTGCCCGTTCCAGTATTTTTCTGGCATAGCGTTCCATACCGCGCCGCCTCTGTACGCTTGTACAACGAGTCCATCAAGGTCGATTTCCTCTCCGTCCATATATTTGGTTTTTGTCGGGACATGCATTATACGGATTTCGTCCGGCAGCTCCGTCAAAGACCATTCCCCTGTTTTGGGGTCAAATGTCCAGCCTTCCGGCAACCCATCAGTGCCAGGAAAAGACAATTCCCATGGAATATCTGTCGGGTCAAAGTCGGGGTCTTGCATATCGGTAGGCGGGTCAAAGGAGAAGTCCCACTCCCCTTCGGGAAGCGTACCAGGGAATTTATCCCACGCATCAGGAGCTATCGGCTCCCCGTCATGCGTAGGGTCAGGCAGTCCCGTTTCGGGGTCAAAAGGACACTCAATTTCAGCGTCTGGTATGCCTATGTCTGGAACCCGTGGAACACCATCATCTATTGGGTCTTCATCATCGAACCCATCGTAATCCGGGATGGGGTCAGGGCCTATCCCATCCGGGTCAGGGTCATATATCTCTGGATCATATTCTTCGGGGTCATAGCCATCTGGATAGTATTTGTCGGGGTCAAAAGGGTCAGGGTCGTATATGTCGGGGTAGAACTGATCCGGAAAGAAATCGTCAGGGTCGAATGAATCCGGGTCAAATGTCTCAGGGTCGAATGAATCTGGGTCAAAACCTGGGTCATCTGGATTGCCAGGATATACAGGCACTTCGGGGTCAGGCGGATTATCGGGGTCAAATGGGTCAGATGGGTCATACTCGTCACCATCGACATACGGTAGCAGACCGAGAATATCTTCAGGACTGATGTTGCCTGGGTCGATGCCAAGTCCATCCATAATATTCTGCAAATCGTCGATGGGGACATCTATCCCCAGGCCATCCAAAATATCCTGCACATCACCGGGGCCGATATTGTCAGGGTCGATGCCGAGGGCATCCATGATGTCATTGATATCATCAATATCAATATCCTCGATATCAATATCGTCGATATCCTGAATGTAATCAATGATTTGAATAATATCGTCTATGTCGATATCGTCAGGGTCAATACCGAGGTCGATTATAACATCCCGCAAATCATCAATGTCTATGTCAATGCCGAATTCGTCAAGGATATCATCCAAATCATCAATATCAATATCGTCTATATCAATATCGAGATCATCTATAATTGTGTTTATGGTTTCTGGATTAATGTCAGGAATATCTATTGGGTCAATGCCGATTGTCCAATCCACCCCGTCATTATCTGTGACTGTTTTTGACACATGAACTTGCAATGTATCAAAGCCATACTTTTTTGGTACATAATACCCGTTTTTGTCAAAATAGCCATCTGTCAATTTTCGGGCCGTTTCGGGGACCCAAAAGCAAGAATCTCCGTCAACGGTATCTGTTTCGAGATACCGTATATTTTTGAATTTTCGGCCTTGATTACCAATCCGAATATTGGGGTCTTCACTCATTTGTTTTTCCTCACAGAAACATGCGGCTTACCTGTTATATCAAGGTAAACCTGAAAAGTATAGTTTCCTGATGTAACAGGAGCGAAGCAGTCAACATCGACACGAACGAAACGGAAAGCATACAATCCATCCGCAGATGCTTTGTACTCTCCATTTTTGGTGACGTGTATATCCGCAACCTTTGAGGCAACATCATCCTCCAGCCAGTCGCAAAGCCTGTTTTCCGCAGTGAGCGTCCGCAGGCGCGAGACGCCACGGAGTGTTCGCTCTCCGTCGCTGTCCCGCCGAAGAATAATATCTTTGCTCATATCGAGGTCGTGAATGTATAGCGGATGATTGCGTACTCACCCGCTGGAATTGATACGGGATGTTCGAGCACCGTTCGGTCTATGAGGAATACTCGATTGCCGAAGGCTGTACCATCCAGTTCCGTCGTGCTTGAGAGCGGCTGCTTCATACCGATCTCGGCTATTGTGATGGTCTCGGAACTGACGTTTGTGATTGTCAGGTCAAAATCGACCGACGGGTAATCATCCTCGTCAAGGTGAGGATTCGTGACAACGCTGGCGGACAGCCCCGCCGTGATCATGGATTCCAGCTCGTAGTCGTTCTCGCTCTCTGCGGTTGCGCCGGTGCCGACGCAAAAGCCTGCGTAAGTCGGATTGAGCTGGAATGCCCAGCCGGGGTTTTGATACCCAGCGCCGGTAGACGGGCCAGCATAGTATGTTACGCCGTCACGACCAACCATAGGGAGCATGCCTTTGTTGACCGCGCAGCGCTCGAACATCATAGCCATCATGGTCTTAAAGTTTTTCGTTCTCATTTTTCATCCTCCATTATATGGCCTCAGCCTTTGTCTCAAATGTGAAGTCGGTATCAATATTGACCGTGGGATGCGGTTCAGCGTGTATGTAGCTGGTGTTCTTTGACGCAGCTGCTACGAAAACAAGATTACTGTCAACATCAAATACGCTGCTTGGTTCAGCATGTAAATAACTGGTGTTTTCTGCCGCGATTGTGGTGTGCGGATTGCTCTTGACAGAGTACTGCGAATCTGCATAAGCATTTGGCTTAAAAGATGTGGCTCTCGCAAACGTGCGGTGTCCATGCAGGGTTTGAATGGCAGCAGGCATGTCTTTGAGATGCACCTTGCCGGAGACAACTGCCTTGTCACGCAGTATGTCAGCAATTTCATATATGGGTGCGTTGTCTATGATAACCTTGCTCATGTAATGCTCACCATCCCGTCCTTCATCTCATAATCATCAACCGAGGCAAGATACAGTATGCCATCCTGGGCCGCTGCCGCCACCTCGTATTGCTCCGTGATGAAATTATCCGATTCCTCCATTGTCCCGCTTGCGGCCTCATTAATAGGCCGAAAAATATAGCGTGTCCGCGCCCATGTTCGGTCAAAGTACGGGTTGGCAACTTCATACTCATACCCGACCGGAAAAGCATAGGCAGCCTTGTCGATTGTCGCACCATTTATCTCATATTTGATTAAAAGGGGTGCAACCTCTACAGGGTCAACAGGCGTAATGCTCATGTGAGCCATGGCCTGATTGCCAAAAGTGAAAGAAGTTTTTGCTACGAAGCCCTCCACCATCTGGCCGACGTCGGTATAGGCAAGCACTCTGTCGCCTGGGGCATAGTCGGCATTGTTGATACAATCCAACTCGACAGATACACGCTTAAAGTAGATGCGAGAAAGGTTACTGAGGATTTCATCCACGTTATCTCGGTTTACAAGGGTGATCCCCTCGAAATACACATCATGAGTAAGCGTGCCTTCCGGCACATCTGGATTCTTCAATGACGTGCTTGCCCCATGCTGGATGTATGTATTTACACCATCAGTAAACCATTCATCAGTTGCTCCCGGCTCTCCAATCTCGTATGAGTAGTATGTGCAATGGACGCGGGTGACATGTTCATTGTAAATCAGAGCGGGCTTCCAATAAGTCTGCGCCGCTGGGATAATCTTTGGGACATTTTCAATTGGTAGGATTTCTATTTTTTCCGAAAAAAAACTCTTGACATAAGCCCCCAAAACGAAGCACACCCATTGTAGGCGGGTTTTGCAGCTTTGCTTCGGGCAAGCACCAGACAGTGTCTTATTTTCAAATGCCGGGTCGATGCTGTAGGAATCTTCTCCAAGCTCCGAAAAAATGTCTGCGATAATATCAGTGGCCGCTGCATTTGCCAGCATCACGGGATTCAAATAGCGGCGTTCCAGCAGCTTCAGACTGCTTTGGGTTTTGCAGCGCACTACATTTTTGTCCAGACGGTCAGCATACACAAGCCAGTATTTCGCCCAGAGCGTTTCCCGATCATCGAGCAGACGGCAAAAGCCGCCTGCATCAATATCGTCCTGAGTCACCACATCAACGATCATTTCATTGATTGGGACTTCGCTCCCGGTTACATCGGCAGATGGGTCAAATTTGAGGTTGGTGAGCTTGGTATACCTCTTTTCGCCTACTTCGAGTATCACACAGAATCACCGCCTCAGTAAAGAATATCGTCCCCATCGTCTATGTTGACGCGCGACCAAAAATAAGGAGTATACTGAAGAATATTCCCTTCAGCGACGGCGTGAAGAATCCCATCTTCGTCCATGTAGAAATCGAGTGCGGTATCAGGGCTTTTCACAAGATGCAGATTGTCCTCTTCGTCGATGTAAAAGTGTACCCAGGCGTCGCCGGTGTTAAGGCCAGGAATTAAAGTGCGGCCACGGGTCAAAGCTCCGTAAAGGCCCATTTCCTTTGAGGGATGATTCGCTGCGATTTCGAAGCGCGTCCCTTTCCAGTAGTTCTTCTTTCCTGGCATCTCCACATACACATCCCGGACGCTCAGGACGCGCCCGGTAATTGCGATGGATGAGCTATTATAGGGGAACACAAATGCATGGCCTTCAACCGGCTCTGTCAGTTGCTCATAGATTGAGTCGTAGTCAGAATTTCTCCCAATCGGAACTGCAAGGGTCAGGCTGTATTTCATCCATGTTCCGTTCACATCGTTAAAGTATGTCTTATCGAGCATGAGGCCGGACATTTCCGTTGATGTCATTTCCGCCTCACGCTCGATTTGACATGGGTATGCCCAACGAACGCCATCTATTGTAAAGCTCATGCGAAGTTACCTCCCATAGCCAATCTAACGCCTACACGTTGGGTCTCTTCCTCATTAAGCTGATAGACGGCGCGACCAAGTTCCACCCGGTCAAGTTGAAGAATCACGGTCAAATTTTTTGACCCACCGCTGCCCATCACAGGTCTGGACTCACCCATGCCGACCACACGGCCAGCACCAAAGCCCGTGCCAATCTGATCTCGGAGGTCAAAGGTACTACCGATTGCATCCGCCACAACGCCTTCATTGTCTTTGATGCCCTCGGCAAAGAGTTCCATCATGTCCGGCGCGTAGGTATGGAAATTGCTCAAAGGGCCTTTTTTCGGCTCGGAAAATCCAAGGCGGTCTTTGACGGCCTGTGCCATGGAATTCAGCCGCTCGACAAGATCATTCCAGCGCTCCATGATGCCGTTCACGAAATTTATCATGAGGTCAGCGCCCCATGTGCGGGCAGCCTCTATCATTTCGCGCATGGCATTGACAATCTCGGAGAACATGTTGCGAATGACATCGTACATGTCCCTGACATGCTCAGCAAAGCCATTGCGGAGATTGAGCGCTATACCGCCGCCGAGGTTCTTCGCGCTCTCAGCAAATTTCGTGAAATATTCTGTAATGCTGGTGACGATTTTCTGAACGGCCTCGGAGATTGCGCTTGCCTTCTCACCGATGCCGCTGCCGATTCTGTCCATCAGATTTGTGCCGAGGGTCTTTGCGCTCTCCCAGCCTTTTGTGAATGTTTCATAGACGCTCTTCGCGGCCTTTGTCACAGCCTCCATGAGCGCCGATGCTTTCTCAGAAAAGCCGGAAATCAGCATCGCCACAAAATTTGCAGCGATTTGTTTGGCGTTCTCCCACGCTTTCTGGAAAGCTTCAATCGTGGTTTTGGAAAGCTCGGCTGCACGGGTTACAAGGTCGGATGCTTTATCAGCAATACCAGATTTCAACTGCTCCATGAGATTTGCGCTGATTGTTTTCGCATTCTCCCATGTTTTTGAGAATGAATCCTTTACATTCGATGCAGTTTTTCCAGCCGAGCTGATAAAGTCAGATGCCTTTTCGGTAACTCCGCCTTGTAGTGTGCTGATGAAATTGGAGCCGATGGTTTTGGCATTCTCCCAGGTTCGGGAAATTCCATCACGGGCTGAGGTAGCCACTTCGGATGCCCTGGTGACAAGGCCGGAGACCTTTTCACCGATGCCGCCCTGAATCCGCTCCATCAGGTTTGAACCCAGAGTCTTGGCATTTTCCCATGTATGGGAAATCCCATCATGGACATTCTTTGCCGTCGTGGATGCCCGTTCAAGCAAATCAGATGCTTTCTCTGAAATGCCATTCTTGATATTGGTCAAGAAATTTGAACCCAGCTCCTTTGCCGACTCCCATGCCTTTCCAATGCCGTCTTTCACGTTTTTTGCCGTCTCCGTTGCCTTGTTCCACAAATCGGTCGCTTTCTCAGTGATTCCGGATTTGATGGTTTCAAAAAACTTGGACCCCAGCTCCTTCGCATTCTCCCATGCTTTGCTGATGCCTTCCTTGACATTTTTTGCGGTTTCAACAGCCTTATTCCACAGGTCGGATGCCTTTTCGATGATGCCGCCGACAATAAGAGATATTAAAAAGGCACCGATTTCCTTCGCCGTTTCCCAGGCTTTTTTGATTCCTTCGATCGCGTTTTTCGCAATTTCGCCAGCCTTGTTCCACAGCTCCGAAGCCTTCTCGGTGATGCCGCTCAGGATTTTTTCAATCAGAGCGCGGCCCCACTCTTTGGCACCCTCCCAGGCTTTTTTTATCGCTTCTCCGGCATTGGTAGCGGCTTCCATGAGGGAATTCCATGCCTTCTTTATGCTCTCGCTCGCCTCATGGACTTTATCCGTGAAACCGGCCCAGGCTTCTTTGATGCCGTCTATCTTTTCGGCGAACCATTGCTTCACAAGGTCAATGGCTGCTTTCAAAAACTCGAAGGAGTTATTGATATTTTCGATTCCGTTTTTGAAAAACTCCGTTACGGCAGTCCAGATATTTACGAAGAATGTTTTGACGTTGCCCCATACAGTTTCCCAGCTTGTCCCAAAAGCGCCGAGAACCGTGTCAGCAATTTTTTTGAAAAATTCAAGAAATTCATTCCAACCATCTTTCATTACCTTCCAGATGGCTAATGTAATTTCTTTTATGCCAGTCCACACCTTCTCCCAATCTCCGGAGAAGATGCCGGAAAACACATCCACGATGCCGATAATCACATCAAGGGCGGTTTGAATGACAATCGAAACTGCTTCAAACACAGTGGTGACAACGGCAGCGATTCCTTCCCAGAGCGTATTCCAAATTGCAGACACAGCCTCTTTGAATGAGGTGAAGTCGAAGCCCATTGCAGTAAGGCGCTCTTTGATTTTGTCGGAGAAGTTTTGGAAGGACGTTTTTATCGCATTCCAGATTTCAATGACTTTGTTTCGGAATTCCTCATTGGTTTGCCAAAGGTATGTAATTGCACCGACAATCCCAGCGACTACCAGCGCCACGGGGTTTGCTACGAGCAGCGCCATGAACGCCTGAAATGCGAGAGTTACCTGTTTAATGATACTGGTCATGTTGATTGCTACGGAGAAGGTCGCAAAAGCCGCCGCTGCTGCAGTAACCTTTGGAATGATTTCATCCGCTCTGCCAATCAAATCAGTAAGCCACTGTATAACCTGTCGCGCTGCGGGAGTCAGCCGTTCACCGATTTCAATCCTGAAACCTTCCCAGGCACTTTGCAGCTTGTGAATATCACCTTCCAGGTTATCCTCCATGATTGTAGCCATTTCCTTGGCTGCGCCATTTGATTGGTAAATCGCTTCTGCAAGCTTATAGAAATCCCCATCCGAGGCATTGATTATGGCAAGCCAGCCAGACATGGCTTCCTTGCCAAAAATCGCCGCCGCTGCCGATGCTTGTTCCGCTTGCGATAATCCGCCAAGCTTTTCCCTGAGGTCAATCATCGTTTCACGCAGATTTATTGACCCATCGGAATTTTCCTTCATGGATATGTTATATTCATCCATGTATTGCTGCATCTGCTTTGTAGGCTTGGCAAGATTGGTCAGGCCGGTACGAAGTGCGGTGCCGGATTGCGATGCCTTGATACCGGCGTTTGCCATGATGCCGAGGGCGATGGATGTGTCCTCGGCGGAAATACCCAGGGCACCAGCAACAGGCGCAGCGTATTTGAAAGACTCGCCGAGCATAGAAACGTTGGTATTCGCGTTCGAGCTTGCCGCTGCCAAAATATCAGCAAATCGCCCAGAATCCTCGGCCTTCATCCCGAAGGCGGTCAATGCATCGGTAACGATATCTGATGTGGTGGCGAGGTTTTCACCAGATGCCGCAGCAAGGTTCATAACGCCTTCTATGCCGTCCAGCATGTCCCCAGTTTTCCAACCGGCCATTGCCATGTATGTCAGGGCATCAGCGGATTCGGAGGCGCTGAATTTGGTTGTCGCGCCCATTTCCTTTGCCTTGTCCCGGAGAGCTTGGAGGTCATCTCCTGTTGCGCCGCTGATTGCCGCAACCTTCGACATGGATGTGTCAAACTCCGCTGCCGTCTTGATGGAATCAACCGCAAACGCTCCAAGCGCCGCCGCTCCCGCGCCGGTCAGGGTGAGCATGGACTTTTTCAGTTGTTCAGCTTTGGCTTCAATCTCAGCCGCCGTATTGTGGATGTTTTGTCCGATGCCGCGTAGCTTGTCTTGGAATTCCCTATCATCCAGACCAATCTTCGCCAGCAGCTCATAAACTAAATCAGCCATTTTTCGACACGCCCTTAAATTTCAATCCTGCGCGGCTCATAATATCTGCCGCTATTTCTTGAACACTTCTCTTGTCCTGCTTTTCTTTTTCAGGTTTCTTCTTCGCCTCATACCAGGATTTTTTCATGTATGTGCCGTAAGTTATGTCGCCATAGCCAGGAATGATGAAGTGCGTCGTATTTTCCGTCAAGATACGAAGGCATTCGGTGATATAGCTCTTGTACCTTATTTCTTCTCGCTTCTTGCGATAAGACGCGGTTATGTGTTCTGCCACATAACCGCGTCCGTACAAATCAAGAAGGTCTAACCTTATTTCTTCGCATTGGGCGAAGTATTCCTCTGGCCCAATCGCATCAACGAGATAAAAAAATCCAGCACGTCTTTGTCGGAGATCGCATCGGTGACCGCCTTGAGGATTTCGACCATCCGGTGGTTGTCAAGGTCGTCCGGGTCGATGAAGCACAAAAGGCCGAGAAGGTCTGCGGTCTCATTGGGGTATTCATCCAACATGCTGTCCAGCATCTCGTTCAGATTCGCTTTCACCTGTTGCCGCATGGCCTCCTGTTTTTCATCCTCGGTCATGCCCTCGGCATACACGGGCTTTTTTTCCCGTATCTCCAGGATGCGGGTCTTTCCCAGCCAGTCAGCCGCTCTCTTGCGGATTTTGCTCGTCTGAACGAGAAATTCACGCGGATTGCAATTTGCCAGAGTTTTCATATGGTTTTACCTCCATTGTTTTTTTGATGGGCGGCTTTTATTCAGCCGCCTCGACAATCACCGTGCAGGTATCGTTGTAGGTCACGCCGTCAACCGTGATTGCCGCCGTGATGATTGCATTGCCCTCAGCCACGCCAGTGACAGTGCCGCCGGACACAGTGGCAACCGACGCGCTGCTGGTAGTCCAGGTGATGGTAGCATCAGCCGGGTATCTGTCGCCATGGATGGTTTCGGTGTCACCCTCCTTGATGATGATGGAATGCCGTTCCAGCTCAATCCAGCCGCTTGCGGAATCGCCGCTGGAAATGTACAGCTCGAACGGCACCTTGTCGATGTCGAAGATGCTGTAGTGACCGTGAAACTCGAAGGCGAGCTGACCCTTGCCCTGCTTCGTGCTCTGAATTTGGAAGCCCGCCGTATTCAGAGCATTGATGAGGTGAATTGCAATGAACCCTGCATTGCTGCCGGTGTTCTCGTCGCTGTAATCGCCGACCCACCAAAGGTCAAAGAAGTCAGTGCTTTTCAGGCTGTTGCGCGGGGTGATTTTTTTCCCGGCAGAATCCGCAGCGCCTACCAGCTTTTTGCCGACTGCCTCCGAAGCGGTCAGGAAAGTGCCGCTCATCTGCGGGTCGTAGTAGGTGACGCGCTTCAGCTCCTTGGTGTTGTTCGGGCAGTTGTCGATATCCTCGCCGAAATCCTCAAATGTGGGGTTGGTGGAAAACTGGATGCCGCCCGTGGTAGCGCCCAGCAGATTGCCAACCTCGCCGGTCTCCGGGTCGAATTCATCCACCAGAATACCGGCGTTCATCTGAAGCTTCTGAAAAGTATCGACAGGAATCTGTGTGTATTTCATAGCTTTATCCTTTCTACACGGACAGAAATTCCGCGTTGATATAAAAATGTATTCGGCGGACATTTTCTGCCGCCTCCATGCGCTGATAGGGAGGATTCCTCCGCGTTATCCAGATAGCGCCGCCATCATAGTGGACGAATCTTCCACCGTAGCCTATGTAATCGTAGATTTCCTCGGCTTTTTCCTCAACGGTTGCCCAGGATGTGGATTTGTGCCACAGGTCAGCATCAAGCGCTATCGGGTCGCCAAGCTCACCGACAGCAGACTCAAACGAGATGTACCTGGATGGGTCTCCAAGATCAGCCATGGTTTGCTCATCGTACATACTCTGCTCATCCACGACCGTCCAGCCGAAGGACGCCCAAAATGAGTAGAGGGCTTGTGCTTTTGTCACACTGACCACCCCTAATTTGCCGTGAGCGTGTATTCCTCGGCGCTGACTTGCCGCATGTCAAGAGACGACACAGCCGGTGACGCTTTATCATCTCCATCCGATGTGGCGCGGAATACCTTACCATCGCTGATGCGCCGGAAAACGTCATGGAACTGCAGATTGATATTTTTGTGCGTGGTCACGGTATACAAACTTGTCAACCCCTGCACCACACCGACGCGGGCAGTCGTTGATGTGTCAAGCACGGCAGATGCGTTGAACTGTGCTCCTTCAACCCATTCTCTGGTTATTCCACCCAAGCCATCAGACACACTTCGCTTGTCAAGCATAACAAATGGCTCCATCATAGAAGTTACAAGAGACATTATATTTTCCTCCAGGGATTCATTCGAGCAGCAAATGTGGTTTTCCAGCTGGCTCCGCCAGAGTTGTTGTTGCTTGTAAAGGCGCTCCCTTTTTGATAGCTGTACCCGCCGAAAGACTCAGACATATATGGAGACATAGAAGGAGCATTTACATTCTCGTACTTTTCACGCCATGCGGAAATATCCATTGCAAGCGTCTTCACAGCAGGCGGCACAGCCATGACCCACACGGCCCCATTGAAGCTTTCCGGCGTTGTTCCCACATCCGGGTATAAATGCACACCATCAGCAAATACCGAGTCCGTGATGCGGAAATACTGCCCTTCCAAGACGGTTACTGATTTGCCATCACAGAATATCCCGCCATTTGCATCAAGGGTAATTTGCCCGATATACCGCACCCGGTCAAACCAGTTGTGAAGCTCCTGGCACAGCTCAGTCAGTGTGTTGTCAACCATGCCGCCCGCCTCCTTACTGTGGCAATTTGATGTATTGCGCCATCACGAAACCGCCGCCAGCCAAGGCTATCCAGCCCATCGGCGCTTCGCTTTTTGTGTCAAGCACTATCTCTGCCCCGTCCATCAGAACGCGCAGGATTGGAGCATTCAGCGATGGCCTTTTTCTAACGTTGAGACCAGACGCAGAATGAACGATTGCTACCGTGCTATGAGGCACGGTAGCAATCTGCTCAACTGTTTTTGTGGTGGCTGCGGCGTTTTTCTTAGGCCGTGCCATCAGCCGTTGGGCTGGGAAACAGCCCTGGTGTAGTAGGTCTTGCCGTTTTGCACGGTGGTATCGGTGGAGCGGAAGTACTCGTTGGTGGTGGCATCCTTCTCGTAGTACTTCAGGGCAGAGGGATTCGCACCCTCCGCAGGATTGGAAACTGCGGTGAAGGTTTCCACGCCGATGTCAACGACGGCAATACCGTCAATGTACTCGCTGAAAAGGGTCATGCCGTGAAGGGCATGGGTGATGCTTTCGCCGGTATTGTAGTCGGGCTGGATGGCAACGCCGATCATGTTGGTCTCGCCATCGGTGACGTAGCGCAGGCCAGCGCGCTGGAAGTCGGACTCGTTGGGGGCCACGTAGTAGAGGTTGATGTTTTCAACCGGGGTGGCGATAACGGTACCCTTGGGAATCTCGTCCTCGGAGAGCAGGAAGAGAACGGTGTAGCCGAGGAAGTTCTTGATGTAGTTCAGGCCGAATTCCTGCTCCACGTTGTTGATATTCTGAGCGCCCAGGTAATCATAGACGTCGAGAATATTGCAGAAGCCAACAACGCCGGTGATGCCCTTGTGCATCCGCTTGAACTTGTTGCGGGCGAGGCCCTGCGCCTTTGCGAGAGCCATCTGGAAGGTGGCGCCTGCGCCGGTCAGGGTGCCGCCGCGCAGATAGGCATACCACCGGTCAACCACATTTTGCTGTAGCTCGACGAGGAACTGGTCATCGGTCATCTGGCAAGCAACATCGAAGCCGTGGTCATTGATGGCGTCGATGGTGACGGACTTGGCATAACGCTCCAGAGCGAGGGTGGCGTACTCCTTCTCCTTGACTTCTGCCTTGGTGAGGGAGACGGCCTCGCCCTCGGCGGGCGGCTGGGCCAGAGAAGATACGACGGCGTACTTGGAAATCAGCTTGGTGCCCGGCTCTCTGCGGATGGTGCGCATGATGCCGAGGATGGCGCGGAGGTGCTCCCAGTTGCTGGCGAACCGGGTAGCGAAGTCCACCGCCCGCATTGTCACCTGAATGTCAACGCTTTTTGTCAGATTTTGTTTTGCCATTATTTGCTCCTTTCTTTTGGCTTAGTAGCCAAACAGCTCATGGTTTTCAACCATCGCGGCCTGCCGCGCTGCAGTGTCCTTGATGGCGAGAATTTCTTCTTTCGTTTTCTTCCCTGCGCCGTTTCCGCCATCCGTTGGAGGATTGGAAATGTCGGCCCCATCGGTATCCGTTTTTTTCAGATACTCCGGCCATTCCTCTTTGAGGGATTTGAGAATGTCGGCCTTCCCCTTCAGCACTCCCTTATCGTCCAGCTCGATTTTGCTGTAGTCGGTGTACTTCACCGCCTTTGCGATTCCGGCGTCTGAGAGATTGGCATCCTTGGCGATTTCACGCAGGGCTGTCTTCTTGGCTTCCAGAGCCTTTTCCCCGGCAACCTGGGCCTTGTAGTCAGCGAAGTCCTTCTTCTCCTGCTCATACCTGGCCTTGTAGTTTTCGTCGGGGTTTCCTTTGAGCTCGTCAAGCTCCTTCTGAACGGACGCCAGTGTCTCGGTGTCCTTCTTCAGATTGTCGCGCTCGGTGCGGAGGTTGTCTCGCTCCTCCTTGATGCTGTCGAAGTCTGCGCTGTGTCTCGCACAGATTTCTTCGGCTGCCGCGTCCAAATCATCTACCGGCATATTATGACTGGACAGAATGGATTTGACCATTTTCACAGAAAATGCCATGACATTTTACTCCTTTGTCTCGGTCGGCAGTGTCTCGCCGATTCGTAAATTTATAATAAGCCGCAGTGTCTCGCGGTTATTACCGTGGTCTGAGTGGCGGGATTTGAACCCACAGCCTCATGCTCCCAAGGCACGTGCTCTGCCATTGCGCTACACCCAGATATTGGCGCAGGGTGCGGGAATCGAACCCACTCGAACGGCGTCAAAGGCCGTTGTACTACCGATATACGAACCCTGTATATGTCAGCCGGAAGCGTTTTTTATGCCTCCGGCTTTTTCAAGCGCGGCGTAGGGAGCTGGTTGCTGGTAGTATCTGGTGTGTCAGTCAGACTTTCCGCCCAGACCGCGTTTCGCGCCTGATTTTCTCCCATGTAAAAAACGTCTGGCGCAACCTACATCAAGACCCTGCGTGGGACGCGGGGCTTCGGTTGCGCGAGACGCTTTCTTGCCGGACTTTCACCAGCGGCACGATATTTCAGCTCAACGCTACGCTACGTAGCGCTCATGCCATGAGCGTGTGAAAGGAAAACAGAAGAATCCCTTGGTGTCCCGTCAGGGACTTGAACCCTGGCCTTCCTGATTATGAGTCAGGCACTCTAGCCATCTGAGTTAACGGAACATAGGAAGGCGGTTAAAAACCGCCATTCATACCGCTTTGGAGCTTTCCATGAATGATTTTCTTGTATTCAGCCAAGTGGTCATTCACAGCTTTTTTCAGGAAATGCAATGGAGGCATACCCTTTGTCATGTGGGCTTCAATCCCTTTACTGCGGAGAATTGCAACCACCCTTCGTGCTTCTGCCTCCGTGTAAACTTTGGCACTTCCAACGCGGTCGCCTCTCCCGCTCCCCGGAACGAAAACCCACCAGCCTTTTCTGCCTTTTCCATCTTCGGCAAATTCGCCTGTCCCCTTCTCGTTGTAGATTGCGTACTTAAGGTTCGTGCCGATGTACACGGCATCCTCATCCATTTTGACGGTGTACTCCATGCTGTTTCTCAACGCGCCGGTTACTCTATACCAAGAGTCGGACCGGCGAGGGACTCCAGCCGTGATATTGTTCTGCGCATGGCTACGGCATGTGGTTCCGACTGATTCCAGAGTTGCCTGTTTCGCCTGCTCCATGCGATTGATAAAATTTGCGCTGTGGTCTATAACCGTTACATTTTGCATCGCTGTCACCCACTATGTGCATCCAGCCAATCTTCAAAACTCATCTCACCCATGCCAGGGCTTTTCTTGACGGTATCGCCCTCAAATCCAGATACCCAGTTGAGCAAAGTGCATCGGCAGTTATACACTTCCTGGGGCGGCCCTGATGGATCACCAGGCCATCGGCATCCATTGGGGAATGGCTCGTCCATGTCATGGGGCTTTCGGTAGCCGTGGAGATGTCTGTGGCTGTGGCGCGTCACGCCGTCGAGAATGGCGCTCCATTCATCCATGATTTCAACGCCCAAGCTTGCAGCCCGGTCTGCTGCTTTCATGCGCCCAAAGTTCTCCATGTTCGTAAACATGGTTCGCGCCGTTCGCTTTGCCTGGGTTTCATTCATTTTGGCAACTCCGGCCAGCCGTTTTGCAATGTCGGGCAGGGATTCCCCGGTGAGGATTCCCTGCATCATTGCCGATTGGATGTTCTGTGCATTCCACAGGACATCTGGGTTTGTGCCTCGCAGCTTTTCAAGCTCCCTCGCGCGTTTCCCGCCTGGTTTCGGTGGCGGAAGAAAGCTGTTTTTTCCCGTTTCTGGATTGATTGTCCATTCGTGTTTTATCAGATCCTCTGCCGTTTCGTGGTTGTAGAGAGTGAAACCAGTATCAATCTTTCCTCCATGCTCTATGAGGTATGTTGCAAAATTCGCATTCGTGGCAAAAACATCCGCCATCTCACCACGCGCCATTTTGGTGGCGATTACATTCGCATTGTGGTAATCCTGGGCGAGAGTGTTCTTCATGTCTTCCCATCGCTTCCCCATAGCGAGATGCCTTGTGCGCCAGTTTTGATATTCCTCTTTTGTTATCTCTCCATTCTGGAGTCTTTTTTTTTGATTCGCATCCTCGGTCTCAAAGCTCCGCATGTATTCTTTCCATTTTGATTCAGCCGTTTTCATCGCAGCTTCGTACTGCTCTTTGATGCGTTTTTCCAGCTCTTTTATTTTTTCCTCGGTTGCTTCATGTGCAGGGTCCGGAGGCATTACGTATCACCGCCGTCTTTGGCATCATCACTCGCCGTTTCATTCTGCAAGGCCAATCCTCGCTGGATTTCCTCTTCGGCTTTCCTTTTTGCGATTTCCTCAAACTGGTCAATATCTCCATTGATTGCCAGGAGCTTTTTCATGACGTATTCATTGTCAAAGTACTGCGCCTGCATTACGATGTTCTGGGTCTCCTCGGTCTTGTTGATGAGCTGATTGCGCTCGTATGTCGGCTCATCATCGATTCCCGCCAGGGCGAAGATGCCCTTGACAAAGCGCGTAACCTGGCGCTCTATCATGTCGGTTTTCAGATCGAGTGGAATGTAGCTGGCCCTTATCGCCGTGGCGCTTTGATTGCTGGCGGTCACGGCAGAGGAATTGAAAGCCTGGAAATCGTCATACAGCTTTTTTTCAAGCATGTCGATTGTAGATTGCGTCCCCTCAAATGGAGCTTCGATGGTGGCCGGGGTAGCCTCGGTCATGCCATTCTCGGTGTGGACAACATGGAGCGTTTTTACGCGCCGAATGAACTCGGCATCGTCCAAATCATCCATGCCTCCGGCGTTTTTGAGTACCCAGTATATCAGGTTGCCCTCATCCACGTTGTTGACCATATTGGAGCAGACCAAATCGAGAGCATCAAGGGTATTCATCTTCCCGACAAGAGCACTCTTGTGGAGCTTATTGGCATACAGTGGGACAATGGGAAAGGATGGGTAATTCTCGGCATCAACAGAAAGCTCGCCTTCTGCCTGAGTCATGACGCGCCGGATTTTGTACGGACGCTTTTCACGGAAAATCTCCATCTCGCTTCCATTGCGTTGGATGTACTCCGTGTACCCATCTATTTCAAACAGGGTGTATCGCCATGGTTTATTTTTGTCGAGCTGCCAAAATCTGAGTCCGGCCATGATTTCTCCGGTTTCCTCACTCGGAAAAGCCAGGAACTCTGTGCAGCGGAAAATGTCGATGTGATCTTGATTCCAAAACCCGTAGGAGACGCCGCCGATTCTGGCGTATTCGAGGGCATCCTGTACATCTTCGTCAAAAGTTGAGCCAAGCCGCTCTTTGGTCGAATCGCTCCCAAAGCGTATGCCATTGCCCAGGAGGTAGCTGACCTCCTGGTTAATCACAAGACCGAAAAAGGAAGAAGCAATTTTGTGATTCGCGGTCCACATATCCACGTGTGCACGACCAGCAAAATCATAAATCAGCTTCTCATAGTGGTTGATTGTTGGGTTTTCCCCATTGAAATATAAAAACGCATTTTGCGCCATCAAATAGTCGTCGCTTTGGATATAATCATTCACGGATGCCCTGATAAAGTTCATCCGCTCCTTTTCATCCTCGCCAACAGCCAGGAAATCCTCGTATGTTTTCATGCGCTTCTACTCCTGTCGGTTCACTTCCAGTAGACGGGATTCCGCTCCCGCGTTCCAATGCGGCTGTTGCCAATCTTCTGCCAGAGGTTTTCCGTGGCATACCGCACTGCGTCGATGTTGTGGTTATTTGCATCAGGGTAGCCGCTGATGATTTCGCCATCCTTCGTGCGCTCATATTCGTAGGAGGAAAACTCGTCCTTGGACTTTGGGCAGCGGCGAGGGTCAATCACAATCGCATTGAGCGATTGCAGCCAGACCATGGAGCGCTCCACGCTACCGGGTCCCTTGATTGCCCCTATGCATTTGAGGCCATATTTATTGTAATCGGCAACGGACTTTTCCTCTGCGCTGTCGGCGGTTATCAGCTCCCGCTTCGTCAGGCCACGGTCGAGGAGCAACTTTGCCGTTTTCTCGTTGTCCATTTTGTTTGCGGTCAGCTCCCCGAAAATATACAGGGTGCGCTGCGCCGCATTGTAGTAGACTTCGTTGTACGCCCATGGGTCTGGGTACCAGCCCCAGTCCACGCCGCGAAGGATTCTGTCAAAGTGACTGATTTCATCATCGGTGATTTCCCGAATGATGATGTTTTCAAATACATCTGAGCCGGTTCCGACCGGGATGCCCAGGTATTCATGCTGGTAGGCTTTCTCGTTGATGGATTTTAAGTATTCGGCATCAGCGATAAATTGCTCACCGAGCCATTCAGCCGGTGCTTCCAGGTATGTTGATTTGTGGCAGAGGCGGTCAGGCCGCAGTTCCTCGCTGTCGAGATTCGCCCAGTTGTCGCGGCTGATTGGAGGGTTGTAGGACTCGAAATTCCAGAACCTGCTCCCGCCGCGCATGGTGGATTGGAGAATGGTGCGGATTTCCGCACGTCCGGCAAACTGGTCTTTTTCTTCAAAGTGTGTTACTCCGATGTAGCCAAAGGGGACTTTAATGGATTTGATTTTCATGGGGTCGTCTGCCCCACGAAACATAATCTTCTGTCCCGTCGGCTTGTACACCAGCTCCATCGGCGTTCTTTTTGCTGACCAATGAGACGCCATCCCAAGCTCTCCGATTGCCCACATATATTGCGCAAAAACGCTGTCTCGCAGCGTATTTCCAACCTTGCGCAGAACCAGCGCGTGTACATTCGGATTCAAAACAATGAGCAGCGGCACAAGCAGAGAAACAGCAGAGGACTTCAAAGAGCCTCTGCCGCCGCTTAAATCGTAGTATGTATGTTTATGTTCAAAAACGTCTCTGGCAAGAGCATGGTACGCTGGGCCGAGGACGCTCGATAATTTGACCTCAGACATCAATAATCACCTTGACCGAATTATCGTCCTTTTCGCCCTCATCCACAAAGCCATCCATGAGGTCTTTCAGGGCTGCCGTCATGTCCCGGAATCGGTATTCACGGGAGGACTCTTTTCGCTTGATGTTGTCCTTTTGCTTTTTGTCCACTGTTTGGCTGCTATTTGTTTGCCGCGACAGCGTCCCAAGCAAATCCTCCGGCATTTCATCAATTTCCCTTTCGAGACGTGCCAGGAGCTTCTTTCGGATGCGCTCCGCCGTGATTGCGTTCTCGCTTGCCAGAGAAGCTTTCCTTTGTACCGCTTTCGATACGATTGCATTTTTGGTCTTTTCACGCTCTTTTAACCAGTTCTCTGAGCAAGCTCTATCGCGGAGCGTCGAGAAAGGAACTCCGTATTTTTCTGCGAGCTTTCTCTGTCCAATCGTGCCGGAAATGTACTCGATTTTGATTGCGTTCCAATCCGGCTTATCAGGCATTGGTAATCACATCCTCAATCTGGGCGGTACAAGAGGCGATTTTGCAGCCGTTTGAGCCGTTTGCTGTAATCCTTTTTCAGCTTCTCGCTTTCGGTCTTTCGGATTGCCTGTTTGAGCCGCTTGCACTCCATCACGGTTTCTTCCCGTGTCATTGTTGCCTCTTCAAACATTTTTATTTTTCCTCCCGATAAAAAATCAGGAATCTTCCTCGGTGCTGCGGTTGAGGAGAACGGCCTTCTGACCGGTGAGGGTTTCCCAGCGGTTCACGATTACATCCACGTATCTGGGGTCCAGCTCCATCACGAAGGCGTCTCTGCCATTCTGTTCGCAGCAAATGAGGGTTGTGCCGCTGCCGCCGAAAAGGTCAAGAACGGCATCGCCATTCCTGGTGCTGTTTCGGATTTGGTAATCGAACAGCGGGACAGGCTTCATGGTTGGATGCAGCTCGGACTTTTTGGGGCGGTCGAATTCCAGCACGGTTGTCTGCTTGCGGTCAGAAAACCAGTTGTGTGTGCCTTCCTTCCAGCCGTAAAGGCAAGGCTCATGCCGCCATTGATAATCCTGCCGTCCGAGGACAAGAGCGTCCTTCACCCATATCAGGCACTGACGCACCTTCCAGCCTATATCATGACATGCGCCGCGGAAATTGTACCCTTCGGAGTCGGCATGCCAAATGTAAAAGGCAGCGCCGGATTTCATGACCGCATCAGCAGCAGTGTAGGCATCACGGAGGAATTGCCGGAAGGTTTCGTCCTCCATGTTGTCGTTCATGATGGTCATACCGGTGCCGCCCTCATAATCCACATTGTATGGCGGGTCTGTTATGAGGAGATCGATATCGCGTCCATTGACGAGAGTTTGAACATCGTCGATGCTGGTTGAATCACCGCACATGAGGCGATGCCGACCGAGCTTGTAGATGTCCCCGCGCTGGGATTTCGGATTTTCGGGCGGTTCCTCGTCGAAATCATCATCTTCCGCCTCTGGCGGTTCATCTTCCTGATCATCAAGGCCGAAGTCAAATTCAAAGCCCTCGAAATCAAGGTCTTCTGCTTCAACGGAGAAAATCTCCCAATCGAATCCTGTTTCGGCGTTCGTCTGATTGTCCACGATGCGCAGCTCCCGGATATCTTCATCCGTGACCTCATCGGCAGTTTTGTCAATCAGGTGGTACGGCATTTCGCATCCGAGCTTTTTGGCTGCCATCCAGCGACCGTGTCCAATGACGAGGACATTATCGGTTGTGAGGACGGTGTCTTGCTGCCAGCCGTAGCGATGGATGCTGTTGGCTATATTTTTTACCTGGCGCTCGTTGTGCTCCTTTACATTTCTTTCGTATGGCTTTACGAGCGCTGGATTAATCCAATTTGCATATTTGCTGTGGTCAAATTCTTTCCCGATTTGCGGCATGATCTTTCTCCTTTTTTGTTTTTTTTGAGTGCTGCCGGGTCCCCACCTCGACCCATGGACATTGAATCGGTCCGGCTCAAAGAGTCCGGGCCATCATCAATGGGCAGCGAATACCCGCAGATGGTGGATGAGGCCATCTGCACATACCTTTTTTCCGGCAGATGTGCGCCATAGGAGGGAGGTATACAGACTCCTATGAGCTGTCTCAACGGCACACCTTTTACCGATTTGCTTTTGGGGCTTTGGCTATCAAAACACATCACCGCACGGCCCATCGGGGCGCTCGAAGGGGGTGGAGCGCCCGCGGCAATGTTGGAGCTACCGGCTGGACTCGAACCAGCGACCTGGCGCTTACAAGGCGTCCTCGCTTGCCAACTGCGCTACGGTAGCATAGACGCGCCTGTCGGTGGCTTTTGGTGTGTCAATCCCGGAAGTCGGCAGGCGCTATTAAATTGTGGCCCACCAGGCAGTGTGGCGGGATAGATAAAGGCCAGGAAGGAAGAACGAAGTTCTTCCTTCCTTGGCCTTTTATCTATCCTGCATCATAAAACATTTCAATGGCTCATTGTGGCTCATCTTTCAATTTCCATGTAAAATTTTTTCGACCTCCCCCACGCCTTGTGCTCTGATTCTTTTTGTGTGTGCGTAGGAATAGCTCATATCCACAGCAGTTTGCTCCAGGGTTTTCATGCTGACATAGTAGTCCAGCAGAACCATTCTTTGCCGCCCATCTTCAAGACGGTTTATCATGTGGATGATTTCCATCTGAACTCCCGCCAGCTCATTCACGCGCTGGTCTATCAGGCTTTCAAGCTCTGCCAGCCTATCAAATTTGTGTGGGTCTTTGGAGCTGCTTGCTCCATCCGAGGAGTAATTTTGCGTAACTTTTGTCAGAGCGTCCTTCGTGGCCTGCTTTGCGCTCATAAGGACGGAGACTTCCCTTTTAATGGTTCTCGCCCGCGAAAGCCATGTCCAGGCATTTATTTTTTCCTCTGCCATGCTTTATCTCCCTGTGCTGCCGAATCCTTTGTTTCCTCTCGCCGTCTCTTCCATGGAGTCCACGATTTCAATCGGCGGCTTCAAGCACTCCATGATGATAATTTGTGCGATTTTGTCACCATCGTTAAATTTATGTGGGATGAAGCCGAGATTGTAGAGCTTTACTCTGATGCTCCCCGTGTACCCTTCGTCAATCGTCCCTCCGCAGGACACGATTGATGCTTTGATGTTCAGGCCGCTTTTGCTTTCGACTTTCCCGTAGGTTTTTTCCGGGAGTGCCATGTGGACACCTGTGTCAAAGGTTCGGCTGCCAAAAGGCCAGAGCCATCCGCCTTTGATGCAGCGGAAATCCAGACCGGCATCGGTTTGGTGGGCGCGTTCCGGCTTGTGTGCGCCTGGGTCAAGCATCACCTTCATCGGTGGCTACCTCCTTTGACTCAAAATGAACACAGCATTTTGGATGTTCAGTGCTTGGGCAAAAATCTGCGAGATACGGGCAATCCACGTTGACGCATATCTCGTTGAAGTCATCCGACAGCCATTTGCAAACGTCGCTCATTCTTTTCCTTCTTTCGGCGGTTTTTTCATCATTGCTCTGATTGCATCTTCTTTCCAAGTGATAATTGCTCCAATGGGGCAGCGCTGCCACCGTGCCTGATCTTTGCACCATTCCAAGATGTCAGGACGGTTTTCTTTCAGCCAATCATAAAGTTCCCTAAAATGCGGTGTTACAGTGGACATTATTTTTTCTCCTTTATTTCAAAAGTTTGATTAATTGCCGTAGCAAGCGCCTGCACAAGCTGTTCGTTTGCGGTCTCATCGTTAAAGCCAAGCAGAACCAATGCGCCATGTAACCACTCGTGGCAAAGTGCTTGCTTTTGACGTGCTTCCGGCATATCTTGATTAATTTTGATTGTTGCTCTTGTGTAGTCTATCTGCCCGAAATGGCTGTCAGTATCAAAATTGTCCGGACAAAGTATGACTTCGTGCGGCACTCCGCAGATGTTGATTGTTTCCGGTATCATTTACTTTTTTCCTCCTTTTTCCGTTTTTCGTCGTGCTCTTTCAGCGCTCCGAAAATGATGATGTATGCCTCGTCCAGCGCGTTCAGCTCCGGGCTTCCTTTTGCCGTGTGCGTGGCTACGCTGTGGGCCGCAATCAGTGGGGCTACCAGGTGCCAGGCTTCCATTCCGGTCATCATTCCACCTACTTTCCCACAATGTCTTCTGCGATTTCGTGCGCAGTGATTTTCACTGGGACAAGTACCTGCGGCAAAAATTCCAGCTCGTAGGAGTACGGACTTACTGATGTTCCGTTCAAATCTTCTACGGTGTACATCGTGTAATCGTTCAGGTAGATAAAATGCTTTTGGTATATGCCTTTTTCAACTTCGCAAATAACCTCCAGCTCTTTTGAGCTGTTGTTTTTTATAGAGAATCTTCCTGTCATTTGCATGAGTACGGTATCAGTCCGAATGTTGAATACCGTGATTCTCCTCATAACGTTGAAGTTATCGGCTTCTTTGGAAACGTTATATGCGACCCTGTCAGCTTCTCTTATGTCGCATCCAACCAGATTTATAATGAGCAATGCTGAAATCAAAGCACACAATATTTTTTTCATTGTTCGTTTTCCTCCAAAATCTTTTTTATTTCCGTAGCGTGCTCCGCAATGTTTCCAAGGAACATGTCTTTAAGGAGGTAGCCGATCAGGACGCACCTGCTCTCGAAATTGGTATTGAGATAATTCGTCACCACTCGGCCTTCCGGCTCGTTGCGAATTACTATAGCTGCCTCGGTGGCTCCGTGCTCCAGGAGCTCCTTTGCCATCGCCTCGGCAAACTCAATGCATGACTGGTCAGTCGGATTTATCATTGCTACGCTCCTTAAAGTATTTACAGTATTTCGGTGGTCGATCAAATTTTTCCATATTTTTTCCTTTTGGGTCACACTCGTATTTCCACACATCGCCACCGCGCTTCACCAAATATTCACAGTGATTGCAGGGAATTTCTTTCTCCCTCTGGAGATACCTCCAAATTCCGAAGCCAACCACGAAACCGATGATGCTTCTGGCAATTTCAGACGCAAGCAGCGTTTCAAACATTTTTTTCACCTTCCTCTGCCTCAATGACGGTGGGAGCGTTTCTAAGCGCGTCGTTTAATTTGCCCCACATCCATTCCCCATCAACAGCAAGACCTATTGCGGTCATTTCATTCAAACTGTCGCAAATATCCTTGAAGAATGCATCCGCATCAATCAGTCTCCCATGCGGCGGGATTTCTTCGACTGGGACGGCATTTCCGATTCCGCGTCCTCGCAGCGTAAAAACAGACCCGTCGGGATGAATTTCGATGGTTGCGACTTTTCCTGTTGGCATCTCCATGTTTTGTATGTATATACCGCTCATTTTCTCAAATCTCCTTAATTTTGATTCCGTACCGCCACAGAAGCAGCTTCCTTTTTATGACATAAAGCTTGTATGCCTCGCTGCCCTTGAAGCCCTTCACATCCTCCACAACCTCGCGGTCTGTGTTGATGTCGTGATAGACAAAATCAGCCACGTAGGCCACCTCTCGCTCAATCACTCGCCCCTGCTTATGCTTTCCCTTTTGCGGGCCCCGTGTGTATACCTCCCGGCTTTCCTCGCGCTGGGCAGGGATGAGGACGAATTTTACCTGTGTGCGGAGATTGTCGATCACCCCGGCGCGTTCCAGGAGCCGAAGCTCCTGGAATCTTTGCTTTTCCTTTTTCGAGTCGAAGCCGCCGCCCTTGCTGGCATTGAATTTATTTTTTTTGATTCCTCTCATCCGAAATACCGCTCCTTCGGCTCTCTATAAAGCTTTCCGGCGTACTTTTTCAGCTCGTCCTCGTGGTTCGCGCATGTAACCCACAGCTCCGGATCATACTTCATTTCCTCCCGTGCGCTGGCGCCCATGTCCTGAGCGACCTGCAGGAGCGCTTCATCCAATTTGCCGAGGCGTTTCTCGCCCCAGCCAAGACGTCCCATTGCGATTGTCACCATGTCCATCTGGAATACACGCGCACAGTGGCGCTCGATTTGGAATTTGGCTTCATATTCGAGCCGCAAAGCCATGAGCTTTGCTTCGTACTCCTTTTGCAGCTTCAGCAAAAATGCGCTCGGTTTAGGCATTTTCATCTTTCCTTTCTTTTGTCCAGCCGCTCGGACATCTTCTTGATGCATTTCTCCAAATATTCAATGCGACTTTCTTTTTTCCGGATTACCTCTTTCAGGTGATGGTTTTCATGCTGAAGAACGGCTACTTTTCTTCGCGCCTCGCTGTCAAGCACCTTGCGCATTTCATCAAGGGTCATTTTTTTCTCCCTCCCAAAGCGGGAAGCATCCGGCGTCAAGGCACGGCTGGCATTTCCGCGCATCCCGCTTCTGGTGCTTGCAGTTGTGGCAGTCTTTGGCCTCCTGTACATCCATAGGCTTTCCGCAATTCGGGCAGTGCTTCGTCTTGCCATAGGTCTGCCAGTCTCCGCAAATGGGACATTTGTATCGCCGGGAAAAAAGGCCGTATGAATCGCTGCCGTTCTCGCTCTCGTATTCTACAATCCAGGTAGCAGGCGTTTCCCATTCTTTTTTCTCTGCCTTTTGCTTCTCGATTGTCTCACAGAGCTGGTCATTGTCTCGCTCCAGGGCATCGCAGCATTTCAGCAGCTCCTCGATGGTGTCAGCCGCCGCCGCAAAAATTGGGCCAAAGATGAAATTTTCGTATCGCTTTTCGTATTTTCGGAGTTGTTTAACCGTAGTTTTGCATCTTTCGACCATTGTGGTTATTCCTCCCCGTCTTTGTTTGACTCGTAAAAATACCAATTATATGCTTCGTACCGTTTTTCAATATCCGCGCTCCGTACATCCGGCATCACTTTGCACAGATTCCGGTAAAAGCCGCAGCAATTCATTTCCGGGCATCCTGCGCGGTAGACGCAGTTCGGAACCAGGACGAATGCAATTTGAGGGTCAATCTCTTTGATTGCCGATTTGAGGTCTTCGGCATACTTTCTGGTTTCCGGTGCTGCCTGGAAACACAACCTTTTCCTCATCGTGTCGATAAGCGCCTGAGCATTTGCCTCGCCCACGAATGTGACCGGTGCATCCTGCGGCAGCTTGTCACGGGGGACTCCGGTTCTGTCGCTACGCTGTGTCGAGATGCGGCACTCCCAATGGTGCCGTGCAAAATGTGTGGCGACCCAGCTTTTAATTCCATCCCAACGCCAGCGGAAAGAAATGTCACGGATAGGGCTGTGCTCCGCGACAAGAATGGAACGCTTAAATTTTTCGGACGGCTCATGTCCGAGCGATGGCTTGGAGACGGTGGAGCGGCAATCGTCCACAACCTCCTGCCAATCGCCCTTCATTTTCAGATTTGCTGTTTTCACTCCCGCTCCTTTCTATCAGTCAGACCGAGAAGCCAGTCTATGCTCACGTTGCAGGCTTCTGAAATTTTGTGTAGGCTGAGGGCATTTGGAACTAAGTGTCCATGCTCCCACTTTTTCAAAGTTTCCACATTGATGCCTAGAATTTTGGCAAATTCCATTTGCTTCTTGTCACCCCTGAGCTGCAGAAACCTCGACCTAAAACATTGCGAAAGTTCTTTGTATGTCATTTCTTCATCCTTCAAAATTTAAAGCATTCGTGCTGCTCCCGGTCATATTGGGGCTTCCATGCCACGCGATACCAGCGGTGTCGCACGTTGACCTCCGTGACCGTCCCCTCGACGGTGCAGCGCTTGAGGATGTCCTTTGCCGTCTCGCTCCCGTTGCTCTGTCCGGCGTAGGCCGTCGGCACAAACTTTTTTGTGTCACCGACTTCATACATCTGGGGCTACCTCCCGCATATCAGTGCCGCAGTTTGGGCAGAAGTTTACCCGTTCTGTTGGCATTCCGTAAAAGTACACTTCGTTGTGATAACGTTGGCAGTTTGGGCAGAACATAGAAGCAACAGCCTGTACAGGGTTATCTATCAGTTCGTCTTCATAGCGCACTTCCACTTGCTCCCAAGCTGCCTTCACCACAGGCCGCACATCAAGCGACAGCAGCCGCGTCACATTTTCCTCCCGATGCCCGTCCCAGTGCTTTGCCACGGGCAGCTCCTGGCAATCGAAGCAGTCCCAGTCTTTGTCCTCATAGTGGTAGGTGAAGCTCCCCTCCGGCGTGTCGATGCCGACTATAAACCATCCGCCGCCGAAGCACAGCTCTCCGTCCTCATGCCTGTGCGACTTCCACGCTTTGTCCTTGTACGCCTTTACCAGTGTTGCAAACAAAATCATCCGCTGGTAATACAGGCCATTGAAAGTGTGGTAGCCGTCGCTCACATCGCCGATATCCTTGACGTTGGCTGTCTCGCAAATCGCTTTGATTCTGCTCAGTTCTGTATCTGTCATGTTTCGCTTACCTCCAGTGTTGTCCCGTTGGGGAGCGTCCGCGTTTCGCCGGGTTTTGCTGTGAGGCACCACTTGGCAGCGTCAATCGCATCAATCCTGGTTTCACCCATGATTTGACTTTCCCCGACAATGCGCCAGTAGCTCTGAGCATTGCATCTCACTTTCTCCGTTTTGGAGCGGATTAATACGAAGCGCTTCGGCTCTGGATTAGGCTCCGGCTTTTTTGCCATTGATTTTTCATCCTTTCGATTCTTTTTGCTGCGGTAGCTGGGTCAAACCCGCAGCTACCGCATTTCATTTCGCACACATCGACTGGGCATGTGAGCCTGTCCTTTCCGGCAGCCTCGTCCCAATCGTAAAAAGCGCACGGCTTCATTTTTTTCCAACGATGTACTGCTTGCAGGTGCCGCCCATTCTTTGCCCGCAGTTTTCACAGGTTTTCTTCCGCTCCGTTGTGGTGCTGCCGCTGATTTGCTTCACACGAAAGCCGCCGATCTTCATGTCCGCTGCGCATTTGTCGCAGAGGGTCAGGATTTTTTCAGCCATGGTCTTTCTCCTTCCTTTTCCGAAAATCGTCCGCGAACGGGCAAGTTTTCCAGTGCGGGATTCGCGCCAGCCCCGTTGCGGGGCCTTTGAAATCGAAGCTGCATCTGATTACTCGGCCATCGTCCGCAACAACCAGGTCTTTTCCGCACATGTCTGCATGGTACTCGACCAGCCCCTCATCGCACGGCATCCATTTGCCGTTCGGGGTCTCAATCCAGATGATTGGAGCATGGCATTTGCTACATGTTGCTGCCATCGCTCAGTCCTCCTTCAGCTCGTACCAATCCTCCGCCATCATATCGGCATTGCGTGGCATCCAGCCCATTTCCGCTCCACGATATCCAACAAATACGATTGCCGGATTATGAGTATTCGTGGTGTTTTTGAGGGTCGTGTAGTTAATGTCGCATGCAATCTGGATGTACGTCCCGTAGCCCCATCTCCGGCGGGAAACGCATCCGCCTTTTTTCATGCGCCGGATGGCCTCTCCGAAGTCGAAGGTTTCATGCTGCTTTTCGTTGGCTTTGACATTTTCCTCGGCGGCATGAAAATGCTTTTTTGTGAGCTCGTTGATGCGGGTAATCGTGCGGTGGTCAATAATCTGATTCCGCACCATGCACCTACGCACATCTGCCTGGAGCATTGACAGCTCCTTCAAATCTTCCAGAACATCCTCCGGGATGCCCTTCGACACTTCCTCGACGATTTCCTTCATAAGAGATTCGATAAAATCCATTTTTGTTTCCTCCTGTTTTTTTATTCTGGAAAATGCTTTTTT
>Ga0326511_10000168_pt1 | contig 53114 bp, 66 predicted proteins | sample 0_2496_0518_D_FD_203701 | JGI IMG/M metagenome (GOLD analysis project Ga0326511, IMG submission 203701) | Bovine rumen microbial communities from UC Davis, California, United States - 0_2496_0518 | ecosystem: Host-associated > Mammals > Digestive system > Stomach > Rumen | place: USA... | reverse complement strand
CGTGTGATTGCGTGTGCTAGCTCGTGTTGTCACGTGTGATTGCGTGTGCTAGCTCGTGTTGTCACGTGTAATTGCGTGTGCTAGCTCGTGTTGTCACGTGTGATTGCGTGTGCTAGCTCGTGTTGTCACGTGTGATTGCGTGTGCTAGCTCGTGTTGTCACGTGTGATTGCGTGTGCTAGCTCGTGTTATAGCTATGCTTTAAACGAGTATAGGTATTCACGTTAGTATACAAACTTGTGTACGCCTCTGGGTACAATGATAATCACGCACGTATTAACCTTACACAGGTAGATGTATCTATAGAGTGGCTATTAATTAGGTGTATGTATTAGTATGTTTTAGCCCGTATAAGATACTATGACTCACAGTTTTGTGTTATTATGCATTACATATGGATGTATAAGCATACTACATGCTTCGCAACAAGGGCTGCCTTAAGACATTGGGGCGTATTTAAAAGGAAGTGAGTTATACAAATTTGTACATGCGTACAATCTTAAAGGTACTTTTAAAGAGATGGGTGTAAAATTTTAAAACCACCCCCAACTTTTTCGAAGAAGTATCAATTTTAAGATACCTCTTCGAATTGTTGAGAGTAAATTTAAGGAGAATGTCATCATGTGACCTTGTACTCTTTTGTGACTTTCTTATAAATTCCAAGTAAGTCATACTTTAAAATTTCATCTATAGCCCTATCTACTTCCGCTACATAGTTTTCGTCCGACATCTCAGATGACACCTTAGCCACTCGTGCGAGATAACTGTCAGTGCAATGTTTTAAAACATTGGTATCATAATTATACCACCTGTCATAATCATCGATAGGGTCATATGGATTATCAGTAGTAGTTAAAGCTACTTCGTATTTTATCATATGTGCACCTCTTTATAAATTATTTAACAGAGTAGATACAGAAACTCCTAACGATTCTGCTACCTGCGCAGTCGTATATCCTTTTGACAATCTTTGTCTAGCCAATGCAATTCTTGCAGAAGTCATGACCGTTTTTTGTCTTGGGGAAAAACTTTCCTTAAGTTTATCTTGATCCGCGTTACTTAATAACTTTTTAAGACGTTCTGATGAAATTGCCCCGGCATTAACCGCTTCTACTTCTTGTGGAGTAAATATTACTCTATTCTTATGTGCACCTGTCAAATCTCTTCCGCGTTGTAGGCATCTGTTCTTAGCTTTCTTATACTCATCTTTTTCATCTTTAAGATCTGGATTAGCATCAACCATCATTTTCAAAAGATAGTTACCTATGTTCTGAGCACGCCTTTCTAAAGGAGCATTGGCTTCTGCTATCCTTAATTTTTTCATTAGGCTATCTACTTCTGCAGAATATTTTTCTTTAGCGCTTTTATTAATAGGTGGGGTTTTTATAGATAGAGTTTCTTTTCTTGCTTCATTTCCTAAACTTTTTAAGGAATTTGCATAACTTGCATATGTATTTTCCATCTTTGTGCCCGTGGAAAGTTCAAAAGCATCTTCCGTATCATACATTTGTGTAGTTTTTGTTTGTTTTTTTCTTGGGTTTTTGTTTTCAGCCCATATTTTCTTTCCTGTTTTTGGGTCCGGTTTATAATAGTCTCCTCGAGCTTCAACATATTTAACACCTTTAGCTTTAGACAAAAGAGTTGAAGCGCCACCTTTGGGCTGATATTTAGCTTTAAGAGCTAAAATACCATTCTCTTCCTCAGATAATTTATAGTTTAATGAATGTTTAGCGGCATCTATAACCACCATAGAGTGCTTAACTGCTCTTGTTAATTCTTCTTCTGATGCGCCCTGTAAAGTCATATCTGTTATTAAATTAGATATCATTCCCATTTCTACGTGTTCTTTATGTCCACCCTTTTTGCCCATACTTTTCATACCAGGGCGTTTGGGATATGCTTCTTTAGGATCAAAATTTTTAAGACCTTCAAAATATTCTTTAGTTTTTATTTTCAAACCTTTTGTCGGAATTACTAATGCCGTATCTCCATCAAAATCCGCGCCTGATAACTGTGCTGCCGCTGTTGGATGTATACCAACTGCATCTTTCGCATTCTGGAAAAGTCTTTTTCCGTCTTTATTATTATTATTTACGATAAGCCTTGGAATTTCAAAAATACCTCCATGCGGATATCGAACTAAAACTACTTCTTCTCCATTCTGATAATTCGGAGCATAGATTTCGTTCTTTTTCAATGAAGGTAAGGGTAATATAACATTTGTTGTTTGTCTTGGCAATGCTGCAGCCTTTAAATGCACTGCGGCTGAGTCACAATCATCTGCAAAAGACTGCAAAAATTGTTTTTTAACAAGAGGATTAGTCAAATTCATTATATCGTCAAATTCGTCTTGTTTAGATTTTAAAGATATATCCAATTGCTTTTTAGCCAAGCTTACTTCTTGCTTAGATAAAAACTGAGAAGCAAGTGTACTAGACCATTCTTTCCAATCCCCTTCTTCTCTAACAATATTCAAATATCCTCTTCTGCCCTCTGGTCCATCTTTTAATGCTGCTTTAAATGGATTGTCCGGGTCATTTTCCTGTTTTTTCATAACATCCATTTTTGGAGTGCCTTTGTGTTTATTGGTGTTAAACCTAATATCAACTCCATCTGGCAAATCATCGGCATATATTGCCATTCCCTTTAAATAATGTGTCCCATCGACCGCTATACGAACCTGTGCGTATCGAGAATTTCCAAGGTCTAAATCTTTAACCCCTCGCCTTAACTCTATGACGCCATCCTTATCTATGCCGCCTTCTTCTGCATAACGAATAGCAATTCTTTTAGAATCAATATTTTTAATTGGACGCTTTTCGTATGTTTTGCCTCCGTCTGTACTAGTTTCATCAACCATACGGACATTGAATCTGTTATCCCAAATATCTTTAGACGATGTTCCAGGAGCTGCTAACACACGAACGGTAGTTAATTGCTTTGTACCAAGTTGTGGAACCTTGATATTTTGAACTTTATATCCTTCCATTTCCAAAATATCAACAGTGTTCTCAAGCCTATTCTTTGTAACGCCAAGCTGGTGTTCAACGCCCGCCGACACGTCGATATAGCCTTTTTCCTTAACCGCTCGCTTTAATGCATCTTCAGTACCTTGTAATTTTTTGAAACGTTCTTGCCTAACTGGATCCAAATATGATTCTACGGTTGAAATTGGTACACCCATACGTTCAGATATAGCAGTTAGAGACATACCTTTATCGCGAAGTTTTACCGCCATGCTTGAGTCACGATTCCATTGATCATTTTTCATAGCAGTACGCAAAGCTTTGTATTCTCTAACAGTAATTCCATTAGCTTCAGCTCTATCTTTAATACTGTCACCAGATTTCATGGCATCTTTTTCTCTTTGTCCCCAGTGTTTAGAACGTTGGGGATTTTTGCCAGAGCCCCAAGGATATCGACCTGAATGTCTCGGAGTACCATAATGTGCTAATGAATCTTCATCAAATTCATCAAATTCATCAAACATATTCATTCGATCTCACCGTCCATTTCATCCAATATAGTGCAAAATTCTTTTATTTTTATCATGATATCTTTAATATCTTCAGGATATATCTCACCATAAATTATATCATCATTCTGATAAATTCTTAGGTCGTAGTCCATATCATAAGGGTCTCTATCATACTCTAAACAAAATAGAGCGGCATAAATTTGAAGCTGTTCCATATGCGCTGGTTTCTTTCCAGTTTTTAGATCAAATATACGCAAAGTTTTTCCGTCAAAAGAAATAGCGTCAGCTGTACCAAATGCAAATTTATTATATACTAATTTTTGTTCTGCTTGCATTCTAAGCTTAATAGCATCATTGACATATCGGTTGAATGTCTGGGTATTATTTGGACGTTTTAATCTCATCCGAATATCATTAGCTGCTATTTCATGATATTTTGTACCGATTTCTTTTGCTTTGTCTGAAATAAATACTTCTCGCAATTTATCTGGAGTATAATTAAGCCAGTGCCAATTAGATGCACTCAAAAATGCATGCTTGCCTTCAAGAGCATAATGACTGTTCCAGTTCATCTAAAATTTCCCCTTCATTCTCAGGATATATAAAAGCTGCGAATGACATGTCATCCAGCCTTCGAACCCAATAATCTTGATTGGGTCTGTGCGGAGCATCTTTAGATCTTTTAACTTCCAACGCCGCCCACTTACAATTATACAAAATTAGTAAATCTGGAAATCCCTGAATATCATCTGTTTTTATTATAATGGCGTTCGGAAGCGTTCGTTGAATTCTTTTTTTTAATTCAAATTGATAAGTTCCTTCTAGCATAAAAATTGCCCCTTTTTTATGAAAAAAAATAAAAAGGGAGAAACCGCCAAAATAGGCCAGTATCTCCCTCTCTATTATAGTCCGTGATTTTTTCGGGAAACTTATTCATCTTCATCCTGCACATATTCAAATGAATATCCTTTATGTCGTTTCCGATGTCCACGTAAGCAAAGTAATATATCACCTTTATGCCCTTGTATTGCTTTTGCCGCATCGGCATAAGATTTGTAAATATTGCCTGTCTCTATAACACGAACTTTTTTATGGTTTATTGGCCTACCTCTATGCTTTTTATTTTCCATGTTAACCTCCACTATCTCCATGACGCATATATCGTCCTTCATTAAAAATTTCTTTCTTCTTTAGACAATTTAATATCGCTCGTTCTAAAGGCGCTGAAGAAACGAGATGTATATAATATAATTTGTCATATGGGGTATTAAGTCTATCTATTCGTCCTTTTGCCTGTGCAAGTGTCTTATACGAATATGTTTGCGAATAGAATAGAATGTGATCTGTTGTTATGCACTCCCATCCTTCGGCACCAGCAGAATATTGAACTAGATATACCCATCTGTCACCAGTTAATATGTCCTCATGTTTATGCCCATTCCATTCTGAATATGGAATACTTTTATTCTCGCATATAGTTCGTAGAATTTCTAATTCATAATCAAAATTATAAAATATTATACACTTGGGTGTTTCTGTTAGCACACTCTCAACCGCCAATATTCGGTCAACATCACTGTTTATTATTTTGCGAGCTAGATACAAGGTTCTTGATATGTTTGTCAGTGGCTCATCTCGTTCTATATCCCATCGTTTAACGACACAAGTTTTATATTTGTCCGCATCGTAATCAACGTTTAAATATGAATCTACCGGTATTGTTTTCTTTGCCATGTACATTGGAACACATACCTTTCGCTTTAGATAATATAAATCATCTACATTCGTAAAATGATCGATTATTGGGAACTTAGCGTATGTCTTGTACACAACGTGTTTGTGAATAAATTCACTACGATTCTTATAATATCCATTGGCTATAAAAATTGGAATATAGTCCATCCACGTATCACCCGGTGTAGCTGTCAATAATATCCAACGATTCTTCTTTGCAATTTTTATAAAGTTACGAGCCCAAGCTCCCTTACCAGGAACTCGTTGCTCATCGAAAATAAAAAATGCGTTATTTACTGATTTATATTTTTCTATATTATTCCACGAATCGATTGTTACACTTGCCATCACGCGATCTTCAGTATTTAATAAGAAATAAGCTAACTCTTTTTCCCATTCAGCACTATCTCTTTTCTTAGCGGTAGTAATAATATATAATGGGACGTGTATTGACGGTTCGTCAATTATTTCGCCATTATTATCAATTACTCCGTCCATTACTTTTGTATAATAATATGCTAATGCAGTCCTTGACTTCCCGGTTCCGACTCCGCCAACTAGGACGGAGCCATTCCGGAGTTTTTCAAGAGCTGCTATTTGATGTTCGAATAACATAATAACAACTCCTTGTAATATTTATACATCAAAGGGCAGGTCATCTTCGTCTTCATCAAACATATACTTATCAGCAAACACGTCCTTCATTATTTCGAAGTATCCAGTTTTAAGATATGCTTTGACTCTGTTTTCATCGCCCCATTTACGGCCACGAATTATAAGGTCCGCATTTTCTATTTCTGCCGAGTCGAGGTCACCAATAAGACTTTCATTTATATACGTCTTTTGCCTGCCTGCGATCAAATATACGCTCGGGGAAACCGTGCCATACCTAACAGCCACCTGAATATAAGCAACCTCATCATCATCCTCTGACTTCGCTGGAATATACTTAACATTCCATTTATCATTTACCAGTTTTTTAACAATAGCCTCATCGTCGATTCGCACACAGAAATTACGAACGCCTGCTGGATTATACTTGCGTTCACGGCCGCTAAAGTTACGCCAAAATGTTTTGGCACCTTCAATTACAAGATTTCCTCTCTCGTCAAACCATACTTTACTCATTGTTTTTTTTCTCCTTTAATAAAATCATTTGCAGTAATATTTATTTCTTTGGCATACTTGTCAATTACGTCGACTGCATCCTCAACGAATTTATCATAATATGTCATATCCACCATAGTCATGTCTGAAATATTTCCAGACTCTTTAAATCTATATCCTTTACAGCCTGTAGCGTAAGAATATTTATTATCGGCATAACGATATAATTCTCCCCCACCATAACCAGATTTAACTGGAGTGAATAAACCAACTTTTCCGACAAATACATAGTCATGCTCACCATCAGGTAAATTTTCATTATAATCCAAATATAAAGCATCTTTGGACGATTTCGACTCGCATAAGTCCGCAAACTCTATTTGTTCTCCAGAAAATAAAGTTTTAAATACATAAGGAACTTGAAACTGCTTCCCAACAGCGTGCCATGCCCCGTCGTTCCCTTTAGCAACATAAACGGCATTATTTACTAAACACATTCGTTCATAAGTATCCTCGTGTTCAAATATATAACCATACTTTTTACCATATTCCATGACAAAGTCAATTATGTCTTTATCTGCATTTGGAATTTTAATAGAATCAGTTTTAATATGCGCCACCGTATATCCTCTATTCTGAACTTCATGTTTAAGATTAATCATAAATAAAGCCCCTCTTTTTGCAACAATATTATCTACATTTCTAGGGTCTCTAAATGGATTATCAAAACTGGCTGCAGTATAGCCATATACGCTATTTATGACTATTTTTAAAGCTTGACTTAATTCTTTAGCTTCTTTTTCATCCGTCAAATATGGAGCAAGCTTACCGTCCAATATTTTCTTAGCCGATTCATAATCTTTATGTTTGATAAATATACGGGCTTGTTTAATCTCACTAAATCGCTGTGTATATTCACCAAACAAATTTAACAACTCGATGCTACTTGGGTGCATGCTCGCAATGTCGAGTAATGCCACATTAAAATATACTCCTGGTTCGGCATATACATAACCACCATCACCTGGATCTTCACCCATATAATTGGATTTTCCGTCTTCCATCTTCACATATCCTGGAAATATAGTAGATAAATCTGTATACACAAGTTTAGGGTGCTTTTCGTTGCCAAAAATAATTTTAGTAGTGTGCATTCTTGTTGATGCGTTGGGAGTTAATCCACTTAAATCCGACAATATACATCTTGCTTTCCAATCAGCATGACGAGCTTTAAACGTGGCTTCAGTTGCTAGCACATCGTTAGCACAATATTCAGCAACTTCGGCCCAATGAGATTCGTCCAAATTCTCATCCCAAGGATATGCATTCTCCACGTGAAGCATGCCTAATTCGATTTCATACTTCTTTAATGATTGTTTTTTAGTGGTAAAGTCTAAAACGTCCGCATATGATACTTCATACGCTTCACTAAAATATGAATCCGCGTTATTGGCAATCAACCGTTTGGATAATTTAAAGAGTTGCAAATTATTATACCCCATGCATCTAGCATACACAATATGATTATCGTATTTACGATTATTAAACCCTATCAAACGTTTAGTTAATAACCATTCGATTTGCTCAGGGGTAGGCTGTATCCACCGCTGTATTATGTCATCGTTTTCATACTTCCAGCATACTATCAACACGTTAGGAAACACTTCAACATCAAAAAATATGAATCGGTCATCGTTACTATCTCGCTCTCGCATTACTGCATCCATTTCGTTCTCTTCAGAAGAAAATGGCATCTTTTGAAAAAGGTTTAGGCAATATGCAGATTGATGTGTTGAGCATGCTGCAAAATATCGAACTGCGTGCTTTAAATCCGTTACATCATACGTTATGCCTTCGTCTTTAGCTTTCATTAATAAATAATAAATATAGTCAATTGACGATTTTGTGGAGCTATGATAGCCTTTATTCAAATTTTTAATTATCATTGCTCTCAATTTTTTATCATTCTCAATATAAAAATTATCTATCACATGATTCACCTTTTCCTCTTTAAATGGAAGTCCGCCTGAAATATGAGCTATGTCACAATCGTTGCACAAATATGTTTTTCGACGAAGTGCGCCATTACCGACATACACCTTAATCTCAATATCATCTTCAATTTTATTTGCCAATCGAGAACTGTCGCCATCATAAATATAACTAAGATGCAATCCATTTCCACTTTGGGATGTTTCGGCATATGTTTCTGGTAAGCCAAGTTCGACCGCTTTTTTTATAGATATTTCTAAAGATTTATTACCATCACTATCTTTGCAATCAAAGTCAATACAAATATGTTGCGCATTTGGCAATTGAACATAATGAACTTTAGTGGTATCAAGTTGAGATAGTGTAGTTCTTACTTTATCCCATTTATATTGTGGTCTAATTGTACCATTCTCTTCAATAGAATATTGTGCCTTGCAATCTGAATAATATTTATCAAATATAGACGGTTGCGCTTTGAGTTTTAACCACTCTGGAATATCAATTATCTCTTTAACTTCTGCGACAGTTTCTATCTTACCAAATTTTTTATCTATGAGACCACTAAAATAATTCGTTGCATTTACACCAGATGGTAACCATTTTTGTTTATCGTAAAACCGAAAATAACTTTTAAGCTCCGTTGTAAATACTCTTTTAGAATATGGGTATGGAACTTTTGCTTCCTCGCAATAGTCCTTATACGCTTTCCAAGCATTATTCAATGTCACACCATCTTTGAAAATATCATACATTTCACTCATGAAATTATAAAAATCATTAGTTTCTTCATACATATCTATCGGACGGTATGAATCATAAAAATGTGGCCCAAGTTCATTATAAACAGATATACAATGCTTTGCTATTGCACCTAATTCAGTTTTAACTCCTTTTACAGCCTTATTATATTCATTGGCTTTAAGGGTATTTCCACTTGGATGGACAACGATTAATCGACGAGATATACCAGATTTGGAATCTGTAATTTTAACTGGTGAATTTGTTCCCATGAATAAAAATGCATCAAACTTTTCATGATATATAGATTTATGCTTAACATTCATTGGAATCATTTCGTGCGACACTAGGCTATTAAATATAGTATTGTCTTCAATCCGACTTAAATCTCCGTCATGCTGTATTCCCACCAAAGGATTTGACTGAAATACTTCCAGAGGAAATTGATTACGTGAGGAACAAATATCTTTTGCATTAAATGGTGCCCAATAACCTTCAAACAAATCCTCAATAATATTCAAAACTGTTGATTTGCCACTTCCAGCATCACCATATAATACCAAAAACTTTTGTATCTTTTTACTATCTCCGGTAAATATAGAACCTATTGCCCATTCGATTTTTCTACGTTCTTCTTCCGAATATAACGTTGATATCAGATGGTCATAATTAGATATCGTGCCGTCAGACAAACTGTATGGTAAAGTTTTTGTAGCATAATCAGACCGTTTCATTTTTTGATCTGCAAATAAAATTTTATTATTTAATTTGAAATATTTATCTGGCAACGATTTGTAATATGTTTGCCATTCAATCCATTTACGCGTACTAAAATCTCGCATAGATATCATCCGAGCCGGATTGCCTTTTTCAGTTTCTTTTTTATATACTTCTTGTATTTGTTTGTCAATTAAATCGGCAACTACTGTTTCATCTGTCGTCCATTCATTGGTCTCTTCATTCCAAACACAATAGAAAGCTTTACCCCTCGTCATGAGATCGGAAATTCGTCGATTTACAATAAACTTTGGTTCAACGATTGTCACTCCATTGCGGTCAACGCTAGTAACAATTTGTACAAAATCCATTGAACATTTTTCACCTCTTTCATTACATCTAGGTTCTAGGAGTTTTATTTTTAGTTACTTTTCTATATAATTAATTTTTTGAAAAAAAACTTACCAAAAAACTCCTAGAACTCCTAGAAACTTAAAAAAATGCCCAAAAAATGGCTTAACCATGCGGTTTTTGGGTCTAGGACTTTTTTTTCAAAACTCCTAGAAACTTTAGAATTCTAGGACTTTTTTTTTCAAAACTCCTAGAAACTTATTAAAAAACTCGTCTAAAAAATAACGATTTTTCAAAACTCCTAGAAAGTACTAGGAAAACTCCTAGAAAAAAGTCCTAGAATTGAGCTTTAAAATATATCACTAAGATACCAATTACACTGGTACCAAAGCTCAATATCATACGCATTTACGCCTTTATACGCATAAAAAATTCCAGGAAAAGCAGACCCATTTCCATTAGCGTCATACTCTCGATTTAAGAAAATTTCCATCTTATTTTCGTAATCATCGTTGACTCTGTCATCAACAAAATCGTCATCTTCATAACGAATTCGAAGATTATCCAATATTTGCCAAAACCATTCTCCCGCATTATAAGTGTCTACACCCATCATGTCTTCCATCCGCAAACACAAAGCTAAAATAACTTCTAAAACTGATGGAGGTTGTTTCATTAATACTTTTTGAACTTTTAAAAAGTATTCTTCAGATTCCCCAGGAAATATGGTTTCAGATATAAATTTTTTACGCAAACTTATAGCGTCAGCAGCTCTATTTTCGTCACGTGGAATACTTTCCGGCCACGTAAAAATAGTATGATTGAGCTTAAATAATAGCTGGTCATAACCATCTGTATATGGTATATAACCTTTCATCCACACGAAATACAAATATCTATGCCTATCTTCGAATCTCACATCAATCAGCTCCTGCTAGTTTACTTTTTCTAGACGGACCCCATGAATATTCAACACAATAAATAAGTTCTTTATTATGATCGACAACATACAAAGGGTCAACATCATCACCGGTAACCGCATCGCCAACGTGCATGCATATGACAGTATCTGCAATGCTAAAACCGAAATTACCAACAGCGTCAAAAATATAAACGCCGTTTTTATCGTCAAAATCATCAAAGTCACCAAGGTCTTCATCCTCTACATCATTTTCTATAATATTCTCGTCAGGATAACAAATAAGCTTCACAGACTCATACGTTTTAAGCAAATATGATACCTTTTCGGGCTCATCATCTTCAGTAATTATTTCCAATGGTTGAGTATTATCCTCAGAAGGTCCCATATTCGCATTGTACGCCTTTGTGAGCTTAGAATATGACGTATACATATTCTTATCCCTTTTAAATTTAAGTCCCTCAGACGGGCTGCTAGGGGAATCTACGGCGGCTTTACGGTCCTCTTCTTTTACTGTAAATTTAACAGGTTTATCCTCTTCCAAAGGTATAATTTTCTTATCTTCTTCGGTTTTCTTAAAAATAGCAACCTGTTCCTCGTAAAATGAAAGAGCTTTTTCTTCTGCCTTACGCCCGTAGAAAATATAAGTTGCGACGGCGCCAATAGCACCGCCAACAACCACCCCTCCAAGAAATATGACGAACTTATTCATTGTAATCCTCTCCTTCTTCACTGATGATAAAATAATTGAAAAAAGAACGCATCACTCGGTCCCATGCAATACACCCCCTTCGACCATAGCGCGCCTATACTCTTCTACCGCATTCCTATACGGTTGTAACATGTCCTCTTTTTCCAAAGTTGGAGGTAGGACTCTCATTCCTTTGAAATATAAAGTCCATGCATTTGATTTATTGACAGTATCTTTTAGGTTTTCGAGATTGCTTACATCCGTATATTCTACAACAATTTCATCACCCATGTGAATATTCCATCCGAGGTAACAGCCAGCTTCAGACTCTGCAAGCCCGAGCATCTTCAGAATATCGTTCAAAAATAAATGCCCACGTCTGAATCCTTCTCGTTTTGCAGCGTTCAACTGGCCAGATATAAAAGCATAATTATAATCTGGAACAGTTCTCCAAGCATCAGACGTACATTCTGAAAATACACGAACTATTGTATTTACGTCATCTATAGAAGACATAGTTTTAACATATTTATCACCATTTTCATCCACAACGACCTCGGTTTTCGGCTGTGATGAATATTCAAGGTCTTTTTCAATACCCTGATCATTAATAACTTTCTCACGATATTGTGCATAAGCTTCTGTGACCGATTGTAAAGCAGCGCAAGCACCCAAATATCTCGCGTTCAAAATATGGTGAGACATAAGAATACTTGCCACGCCGAGAGCAGTTATAGACACTGGCCCGATGTAAGTTTTCACGATATCAAATATAAAGTGAGCTTTTTCCTTAATAGTTTCCTGAGCAAGTTCTTTTTTTTCGCCTTCTGTGAGCTCTTCACCGTCATCTGTAGAATATAGTTCTTTAAGATGGTCAATACTCTTCACATGCTTTTCACAAACATTATCAAGTTTTTTTGCGGTATTAGTGATCGCCCACACAAAACCAATCGTTACTCCGGCAATTCCAAGTCCAAGTAATATCTTTGGGCTATGAATTTTTGCCATTTCAACAGTTCCTTTAGCACCAACTTTAACAGCGCTTACCAATACTTTCAAATTCATAAATATAATCTCCTTTATTAATTATTTTAAACTTACCAAACGAGGTAAGACAACTTCGAATCGTCTTCCGTGACGCTCGACGTGAATATTCGCCATGGAATCCCATCCCCAATCTTTATACACAAAGTCCGCAGTTTTGCCAAGCATATCATATAGGTCAAATACAGATACCGTTCCCTGTTCTTCCATGAGATCTTCCATATCTGCCACTAAGTCGTCAGCTGCAACTTTAGTATCAAAAGATATAGTTTCATCTAAATATCGCCCTCGAATGACAACTTTGTCCGTTACACCAGAATATTTACGATATAGAGAACTATCTCCATCCTGTCTATCTGACTTATAAATATCCGAGTAACTCGTATACCCACGATCAACTCGTCGTCCCGACCTACTTCTGCGTCCTCTGACTTCTTTAAATAGGAATAAGTCCGTGCTATCTTGGATAGTGCCAAATATAGTATCCCGTATTTGAGCAATTATATCGCATATAGCAGGCTTGATTATCTCATCGACAACTGCCTGTTTAATATCCAACCCAGCATCCGCTAGAAATGATTCTTTGAATCGAGTAGCAGTAGTTTTTTTGCTTACTTCTGCTATATGTTTTTTATCAGACATTATGTATCTCACATCCTCTCCATTTTCTATAGTTAAATGGTTTAGGTAAGAACAATGCCCATTCATCTCCGACATTAACTACCTGCGCGAAGTCATTTACCAAACTGGCGACCCAATATATTTCGTTTGGATTTAAGTCATTCAGATTTAATAAATGACGAACTTTTCCAGTCACAGTATCGTACGCCATGAATCCACGCAAATGTCCGACAAAACGTGACAGTGACTCTTCCGCAATGTCTTTGCCCCCATACTTAGCAAATTCGAAATATGTGATCGGACTTACATCGTCTTCATCATCATTATCTTCGTTTTCCGAAGAGTCTACCTCTTTTGTATTCTCCTCTGTGCCTTCATCATTATTATCTTCGTTTTCCGAAAAGTCTACCTCTTTTGTATTCTCCTCTGTATTGTCAATACCACCATTCAACTTCTTTTTAATATCAGATTTAATATCTTCTACTTCGTAAGCAATACCAATAGTAAAATCGGTAACATGGTCAGCTACTTTGCACCCAACAACCCAACTAAGTACCCCGATGCCAACTGTTGTGACACATTTTGTGACACATTTAAATACAACGCCTCTTACTGCTTTCGCAGGAATATGCGCCCGTAGCAGGCTGGAAATTACTGCTTCTGCTGCAGCTCCAGCAGCAATACCTGTAACATTAGCTATCGTTTTAATAGTTTCTTCTTTCATGATGAAAACTCCTTTCAAATATATCAATAATCAAATTCTTTCTGGAAATTGAATTTCCAAATCGAAATCTTACCGTTCGGTGAATATGTATCCCATGCTAACCCTGCCATACGTGGCGATACTTCAGAATATCCTCGACTACCAGCTTCCGTATGATCAAGATTAAGCTCGTCATACATATCGTTCACACACCAATCCCCATATGGGTCACGCGCTGCTTCTGCGGTTGTTATAGCAAATGCCTTCTCAACGTCATCGACTGACGACCAGAAATATCGTCCACCGTACTCGTCATAAATAAGGTCAAAACCATTTCCAGGAATGCAATCATATACCTCATTTATAGAATATCGATGGACACCACTTGGCAATTTTCGTTTACCTTTGGCCGTGTCATGTATGCGAGTCTCTATTTTTTCATTTATTTCATTGGATATTTCTTCCATTTTTTCTTTAGACCCAGCAAGCTCTTCTAGTTTTTCTTTATGTGCCTTTAAAGCCTCTACTGACAATGTATACATGGCGGCAAGAGCTTTAAAACGTTTATTTTTAACGATCATGGCAGCTATTATTAATGCCGCACCTGCTGAAATTGTGATACCAGCAAAAATATAGCTAGTCCAAACGTATTTAGCTTTCTCTTTGATTGTAGGTGTGTTATCCTCTCTTTGACCATCGTTAAACTCCTTTTCACATCTTTCCTCAAGTTCCTCCATCTTAGCATCGGCTTTGCGACTTGCTTTTACAGCAACAACAGCACCAAATATCATTGTACCAATGCCTAAACCGACCATTATCTCCGGAGAGTATTTACCCAGTTTTCCGGCAACTGCTTTGAATATTGCAGAAATATTCATAACTCATTCTCCTTTCTAAATATATAAAAAAAACAAAAGAGTCCGTGTAAAATATACACGAACTCCTCGTTTTAAGACTTAGTTTACTTTTTTTTATAGTAAGACATATAGTCTCCTATTATAGAACGTGATTTTATCGCAAAACTTTAATCACGATAGTTTTATGACTCATCGCATATGTAAATATGCCAAAAGCAATAATACCTATAGCCCATGGTATAATCGTTTTCTTAACTTCATTTTTGATAGCTTCTGTAGTGCCCTGCACTATAATTGGAACCATGTTGCCTGTGACAGACTCAGCAAGGTCTTTCTGAATATCTGCATCCATAACCTCTACTTTAGCCGTCTCTACTGCTTTAGTGACGCCCTTTTTAATAAACTTCTCAAACATAATAATCATTCTCCTTTCTAAATATAAAAAACAAAAGAGCCCGTGTAAAATATACACGAACTCCTCGTTTAAGACTTAACTATTCTCACCTCATTTAAATCTCGTCCCATTGAACGTCAAGCATTCTAACCTCTGGAGCAATATCCATAGTACCAGCCGCAAAACCTTCAACATTACTACATACTACAATCGTTCTAATGATTGCTTCAGCATCTTCGTCCGACATGCTATCACGATTATCAAGATATACTGCCCATAGGAAGTCTTCCGTATGAATCATGTTATCCATATAAATCTCGTGAGCATCAAGATCTAGATTGAAAATACCACCATTTTCACGCATAGCATTCAGTAACGCATCAACTGCATCCTGTAAATCCTGACATGCCTCCATAAGTTCTTCATGTGTTAACATAAAATCAACCTCTTTCAAATAATAGTAAGACATATAGTCTCCTATTATAGGCTGTGATTTTATCGTATATCAATTGGACCAAGACAATTTTTAACGGATAAAAAACAATTAATTAAATATTGTAAATTCATGTCACTGGAATATCCACTTTTGTTTTTCGTTTTCATCTGTTTAAACACTTTGTACTTCCAACAAAAGAGCATGAACGCAGTATCGATGCCAGTGTAAATATGTTCATGGCAGGGAGTGGCAGCATACATAAGGAATCTGTTATGCGTAGAATCGCCATATAAGATTCCTTTACGTTCAGCTTCGTGTATAAGTTTCCCAAGTTTTAAGCGTCTAATCTTTTTTTTCATGATTCATTCTCCTCTTTGTTAACATTTATTATAAAATCAGATTCAAGCATTACACCCGTATAATAATTTACATCATCCAATACATTAAGAACCCGATCTTTAACTTTCTTTCTCGTAAATATAGATAAATGCATCTTTTGCCAGTTGTTTAAAAGATCTGGGACACCTTCAAAATTCAAGTCTAAAAGTTTAGATACAACTGATTCCGTAAGTCCATCACGTCCGAACTCTGCATAAATATCTTTGAGCTCGATCTCAATATTATCACACATGTTCATGATTTTTTTCGATGTCATGTTTCATTCTCCTTTTTCTAAATATAAAAAAACAAAAGAGTCCGTGTAAAATATACACGAACTCCTCGTTTAAGACTTAGTTTACTTTTTTAAAAATGTTTGAGTGTTTTACGAACCCAATATTTTAGCCAAACCAATAATAATCATTGGCACACAGAAAGCAGCCAATGCAATTATTAGAAGTGTTTGTATATTTAGTCCGAGCCAGATCGTAAGCATACCACCTATCGCCATTAATAATATTACTACACACAGAAGTGCAAACCCTATAAAACATCCAGCGCAACCACTGGTAGGGTCGAAGTCGTTGTTATTCATATAATTTTGCCTCCTCAATAGAAATTCGATTAGCCCATCTTTCAGCTTTAGTCGAAGCTAGTTCCTCGTTTATTTCTGGACGTACAGATAAAGCATCAAGACAAACATATATATCGGTGAGCTCCTCATCCAATTGAGAATATATTTCATCCTCGGTTAACGGAGTCGGGTTTGTCTCGCGGATGTGCCTACTCATTTTATGACATGCATGCGCCATCTCTATACATTCTTCTGCCAATTGGTCATAAATATCGGCTTCTGGCAAATTAACGTTTATATACGTCATTGTACGTAAATATTGTTCTTTATTAACCATAAAATATTATTCCTTTCTAAAATATAAAACCACCCACAAGGGGGTGGAGATTTAAACGGATAAGGTAAATACCGGACGAACGCCAATCGAGCTCGCTGCGTTGAGGTAGTTCACAGCGCCGCTGAGGCTGACGAGAGCGAAAAGAGTCGGAGAGAATTCGTTTTTAGTAGCATTTTGTAGCCAGATCAATTCGGGTTTATCTTCATAATCGGCAATGCGATTCTTTCTTTTTTTCATAAGTTCAAACTGCTCATCTCCGTCAGTTTCAAAGTATTCATGGTAAATTTTATCATGTCCGAAAATCTGACCATATGTAGGAATAGAAATATCAGTAAGATCCTGTGCGATTTCCTCAGGAAATGCATTTCTCAGAACTGTATTTATCCAGTAGCAAAGGCCTGATTTTTGATAACCGCCTTCATTGGTTCCTGTGATATTCATCGGCATAGAAGCAATACAATCGTCAAACATGAATACAACATGGTCTTCTGTTATTTTTTGTGCAGTAGCTGTGAACACACCGAAACCATCAAGAATAACATCTATACTTATAGCGTCATCCCAACCGGCTGCGTATGCCAATTTGGCATCATACCCTCTGAGCTCATCAATTTTCTTTCTCAGTTCCTCTAAGTTTACGATTTTCATAGTAAAAAATCTCCTCTCAAAAATATAATTTTTATTACATAAAAGGCTTTGCAAATCACTAATCGATATCCCATTATAGTATATCTATTGGACCTAAGACCAAACTTTAACGGATAAAAAAAACAAAAGAGCCCGTACCATTTAAGATACGAGCCCTTCGTTTTAAGACTTTAGTTTACTTCTTCTAAAGGATTCCAAGTAAGATAAATACAACTTTCTGTTGCGTTCTTTGCTGAATAAGTACCCAATAAAAAGCCTTCAATATATTTAGCTACCATCAAAGTTGTGATATATTCTTTACGCTCTGTTCTAGAAAGGTATTCAGCATCTTCAACCATCTCAGCGAAACTATCAATTTCTTCACTGAGCTTAGTCGTTGCGCTTTCATGCTTTTCATTCCAACAGTCATAATTATAACCATCAGCTTCAACCATACTAAGTAGATTGTCTACTCCTTGGCGTACTTCTTTACATTTCTGCAAAAGTTTTGTTTTTTCTGACATAAAAATCACCTCATAAATATAGTAAGACATATAGTCTCCTATTATAGAACGTGCTTTTTTCGTAAAGTTAATAACCTAATAAGCAAAAACGTGTATCGGTAAATGGATCTCGTATGATATCACCAATAAAATCGACAGAATATGATATAGTCAGTTTATATAATGTTGTAGACACATAATCGTTATGCCACAGTTTTATAACTTTTTGACATATATTTATCAGATCTGCTATAGTTAATTTTTGGGTAATATCCAAATTAGCTAAAAATAAGTTAGCGATTTGGACATTGTCAAACTCTAACGAACCAATTAAGTGTTTTGTACCATTAACTTCATGTAAGCCAGAAATAAGCCAGAAGACCGTGGAATCATCTGTTGACTCGACAATTTTGGTGATATTATTGTGTGCTGGTGAATATTCGTGTAGTTCATAGCCACAATTCTGTTTTGCATTTAATGTTCTACATATATCTATTAAATCTAAAACATCGCGATATCTACTGGTTTCAATTATATTTTTAAATTCTTCCGCAGCAGAAGCACAACCAAACTTCAATGTTCCTACGACATTTGGAACTTTTAAATTACCCATTTTTAGTCCTCCGTTCCTATATATTTTTCGTATAAGTCGTCAAATATGACTGGTATAATTGCGTGAGCTTCTGTTAGGACTTCTTTAGCAACCATTTGCATATCGGGATGAGCCGCTTTATCACAACGCATCTTGAAAAAATGACGCCATTCGCGGTAATTGGCGGTCATAACGACTTTAGTTGCAGTGCATAGTGGTAAAATATCCCTAGCAACTTGTTTTCTAGTACCTTCATCTGTTTGAAGAAGCTCATTGTAAGCATCCCATTGTCTAGCAGCTCTGTCCATAAATATCTGTACTTTTTCTTTAGTCCAGTAGGAACTATCGGACGGTAATATAAAATGTATCTCTTTAGAGTAATCAACATATCTCGTTGATTCCTGTGAATATGACGCTAGTCTATGCCGGACAATCTCATTAGCAATTGCTCTGTTAACATAAAACTGGACAGTCATACAGCCATGTTCGAGTACTGATTCGTGTCCTCTAGCGATTATGTTTTTAAGAAACGAAATATAACTATTATTCGTCATCTTATCACGGCTATTGTAGCATACTCGCCCTATCCATTCGAGTCGCCTTGCCTCTTCTACACCCGTTCCAGTACTGTGATATACTGTCGCAAATGATTCATCAAATATAACTTTAGCTTTCTTGTCCATAACTCATTCTCCTTTCCAGGTTTTAAGAGACCCATCAGCTTCAGACATAGTGTTTTCTTTAGAGTCAGATATTACAAAAATGCCGGCAATAATCATCGCCACTATAGCCCCGCTTAATAGGCCGAGAAAAAAAGGTACCAAATAATCAGTCATAATGCTCCTCCTGTGTAAATTGTATTACTCTTCGCCCAAGACAGTAAAATGCAAAGGATTTCCATCTTGATCTTGTATGACGGTTGTCAGTTTGGCTGTAATATTATACTTCTCCAATGTTATTTTGGACGGGTGCTCTGATATAGCTACGCCCAAAGCAGAACCAATATATGCCCAAGTAGGATTATATGGAGAATATTTAGTATATAAAGATTGAAATTTAGAAGCACAATCTCGATTTTCAAATATGAGCTCACCTACGACCTTCTTGGATAATTTATATCTATCATCTTGCATTTACTCCGTCCTCCAATATTGCTTTAAATACCAACATAGTTGATTCCTGTAAATATGGTTTGCATATATGTAATCTCAGTTCTTTTACTTCGACATATGTATATTTTGGAATTAGCTGTTGTTCCGTCATTAAATCTATCAAATAATCCCATTGTAATCTATTTGTTGGTAGGTTTATAAATGTGTCATGTATATCTTGTATATAGTTTTCATCCGTCGATATTATAGTAAATATATCCACTTCGATATCATGATCGATAGTATCTTCTTTTTCCGATTCGTTATAATAACTTATCAGTCTATCCAAATACCATCTAGCTTTCATTAGGTCTTCTACACCATTTTTATGATGATGCCTAAGGACGTATTTAACTATATTTCCCATGCATATAGCCTTCATACCGTCAAGCGGTGGAATAAAATTTTCCATTACGTCTATTACTTCTATTCCTTTAGCACCAGCATAGTGCTTTGGATGGTTAACATTATCATTCATTTTTATTTCCCCTTTTTAAAATATAATTATGTACAACATCAAATAATATCTCGTATAAACGATTTTTATTATTTGCATCCTCATGGATTAGTTTCGTTATCATTTGTATAACGAGTTCATCATCTTCGAAATATTTGTTAAATTGATCTATTAAATATAATTGTATTCGTTTTTTCGTATCGGTACCTACTACGTTGCCAGATTCGTATTGTGATATCATAAAAGAACTCATATTTATAGATTTTGCAAGTTCTCTCTGCGTCATTTTATTAGCATAACGATATGCTATACAGGTTTTTGGGTCTGTTATATCTATGACATCCTCGAATGGATAATGAATATATGGCATTATAAACTTTCCCCCTTCGAACCGATGAAGTAAAATAGTCCTGCCATACAATCCGGACAAACATCCAATGTAAAACCTTCAGATACACTATCTGAAGAATCCGTATACAAATTAATGGCATTTGGCATGCCAGTGCAATTTTCCGGCACATCAAATTCTTTTTTACATATGTCACAAATACGACAATCGTCTGGATGCTCTTCAACACTATTAAGTAAAAGATGATTTATGATGTCATTTTGGTCTTCATTAAGCATAGTTGCCAAATATATTTTATTATTTTTTTCCATATTATCATTCTCCTTTGCATTAACCGGTAATTTGTCTAAATCGTATAAATTATTAATAATTACGCCAGGCTCGACGTCTATTAAATCCAACTTACCATAGTATAAATATTCCCAATATATATTTATAAAATATGGATTGCTATACCATCGATGTGGGAAAATAACTCGCCTTAGCAATATTATTACCCCCTCAGAAAAGTTATGGTCGTATGATCTTTTTCCAATTGAAACGTTGGAATATAATACAATTTACACGCTGTATATTCTACATTACAACCAGCGGCATTTACCCATCCTGGACAAAATATAGCAATATTGCAGTCTGCTAAAATATTAATCGCTCTAGCTAAGTATTTTAATCGCGGCTCGTTAGAATTTTTAAGCATGGTTTCATCTAAAGCTGGCCAATCACTAGTACATATAATTTCATAATTATCATATAAATTTAAACCCTCATGTAAAAAAGCCAAATTATTTGATGTTTTTTTTGTAGGTTTAGTTGTTTTAGCATTAGCAACTGCTTTTTTTACGTAGTTTAACATTTCTGCTATCTCAGAAGCAGATTTACCATGCATGGGCATAGATACAAATATACGATACTTACTATTCATTTTAATTTCTCCTTTACATAAAAAACAAAAGAGTCCGTGTAAAATATACACGAACTCCTCGTTTTAAGACTTACTCAATTTTTCCAATTTCATTGAATTTTTTACCTGTAAATATGACATCATTATCCTCATAGAATGCTACGTGATCGATCGCATTTATATGTGCATTCGCACGAGTCTTTGCCACAAGATATGTTGCGCCACCCGCAATTACGCCGCCAATTACAGTCGCAAATACGTTTAACAGACTTCCCCAAAAATCATTTTTGTTTTTACGGTTTTCTGCCTCTGTATTTATGACTTTACTATAAGCATCTGCAAGTTTAGCTGCATTTTCGTCATCGCAAGACTCGCTCTTCATGCGCCGTATCATGCAATCTTTAACCTCTTCATTCTTATTCTTTGCTTCATCTTTACTCATAAAAGTCAAGTCCTTTCTGAAAAATATTTTGAGTATTACCTCTATTATACTCTGTGACTTTTTCGAAAAAAAAAACAAAAGAGTCCGTACCAATTAAGATACGAACTCTCTCGTTTAAGTTTTACTCATCGGATTCTTCAAAAATCATCATTCATTGTCTTTAATTTCTGTAAACTCATCAACTTCAAAAACTTCATTGTCATCGTTGACATTTTCTGGGAATATATTTTCGTCGTCATTAGCATCAATAACGTCATCTTCATCTACAAACTTTGTACCCCTAACCAACCCTACGATTGCTGCAGTAACCAGGCTTGCAATGATCGTACCAGCAACAGCTGCAGCGCCTTTTATAACTGTTTTAGCTCTTCGAACTGCTACTGGATGATCTCTTTTTAACCTAGTTTTGCAACTATCTAAGTAATCGGTTAAGTGAATATCTCCATTTACTTTTTCAGAATATTCGTCATTGATTACCGTATTTTCAACTTCAGTAAATTCCTCAGATGTAATATCTACGATATTCTCCTGAACCTCATTTTCTACATTGTTTTTGTTTCTTCTTTTTGACATATAATCAAGTCCTTTCTAAAAATATTTTGAGTATTACCTCTATTATAATCTGTGCTTTTTTCGTAAATAAGTTTCGAAAAAACAAAAGAGTCCGTACCATTTAAGATACGAACTCCTTGTTTTTAAATTTTTGCTACAAACATCTTCAACTTCATTATTAAATCTGGATCTTGTTTTTTAACTTTTTGTAACTCTTCCATCAGAGCCTTATTAGAAGTAATAACCTGCAAAGCGCCCCCATAGCCTCTCAACAAGTATGCCTTCTTTAATTCAGCCCCCAGCTTATGTTTCTCAAAAAGTGTCATAACGACCATCTCCTATAAAAAATATTGAAGCTTATGCTCCTATTATAATCTGTGCTTTTTTCGTAAATAAGTTTCGAAAAAACAAAAGAGTGTGCTGTCAGCTTCGAACCGACGTCTCCGGATAACCGGTGTACTACCATTGTACTATTAATGATCGTATTGCTCGTCAAAAATAAATTTAACGAACCTCGTCACACACTCCTATTATAATCTGTGCTTTTTTCATAAATAAGTTTCGAAAAAACAAAAGAGTCCGTACCATTTAAGATATGGGCTCCCTTGTATTTAATTTTAATCACTCATCGTTTAATCTGTTTTATTATAAATGCTTATTCTTTATTGAGACGCATGGCGAAATTATTAATAAACACATATTGTTTACCGTTAAAGGCACCGGTTCCTCTTTTCCATACATCGGACATTAATAACAGGCCACAATATTGTGGAATATAATAGCTATATGGATTTACCACGGGTATCATAAGCTGCGTTTTTATGTTTGGTGATGTTACTCCATTGTGATAAACGCCTTGTATAGGCCCAGGATACACTGGAAGTCTCCAATAATTACAAACGCTATCAGATGTGTTTAAATTTTCAGATGTTGAAGAATCTAAACCAGGGACAGCTGTCAAACATAAATTTAGAGGTATTTTAATACCAATAGATGTATCGACTGTGACATCAGGTGCTACGAATATAGTTGGATACATTATAATTCCAGCATTGGCAACGGTGGTAGATACGCCTCCCATTTTTCCAAACATTGGTAAATCATATGTTTGTAGATATTTCTTACTACTATTTCCTCCACCTATAGCTCTCGGTGCAGTAAAACCTAAACATAGCATTGTAATGTCTGAACTATTAGTGCGATTTGCGCCGTGAACTAAAGCAAATAGTGGTAAATAAACAGATCCTCCTGGACCAACACTACCTTCGTCAACTTGATATCCACCATCTACATATTTTAGCCATTGAATAAATCCCTGAATAAATATGTCTCCATACTCAGTTTCTATAGTATGAATACTATGATACTGTTTTGTAGTTTGATTTTCACCCCAGTTACCTACGTTAGCTGGTATTGGTGGAATATGCAATATTGGAATCCAAGATAATGAATATTCCGAATTATGGTAAGCCATCCAAAGCTTTATAGATGCATTTCTAACATCGTTGTTAACCGTAGTCCCATCTTCGATAATATTTTCATTTGTTAGTTTAAAATGTATTGGTGAATTTACATCTGTATCTTGAAATAGTACAGACCATTCATAATAATCATATGACGTGCCATCTTCTATAACATGCTTGTATGCATCAACATTTCGGTTTGAAGTAGATCCGTCAGGTGGTTGCAAAATGGCAGTATTCATATCTCTAAAAATAGATAAAAATATCTCTGCCCAATTTCCCAAATTCATATTCGATGTATTAGTATTATAGGAATATGTATGTTCATAATTAGTCACTTATATCACTCCTATTTTTATGTTCTATTTGGCACGTCTGCTATATATAATTCAGCATCTATATTGCCAATCGAATTGTCAAAAATAAACCAATTGGCACCACTATCAATAGTATCAGTATAACCTATATTATTGGAATCTATTGCATTGAAATTATATATTACACCTCTATATATAATCATATTTGAGTCATATATAAAATATACATTATAATGGTCATCCGGTCGGCCAGCCGATATCCAATCGGCATATTTGCAATGTACACCAGTTAGATGCTTAACATCTGTTTTTTCTTGTAAAATTTCGAGTGCGTTTGCTATAGACGATCTTATATCTTTTCCATATATACCTGTACGTATAGTTTGTATATGATCGTTGATAGTAGTTTCGTTTATAGTAGAAATTTCAATATCGTCACTCAATGATTCAATTACAGATAATTGAAGTCCTTTATTGTGTGCATTTATGAGTGCAGACAATGTCACCTTTGTTTTTGCTAAGTCGTTTTCAATATTAGAAATATTAGTATTTGAAGTATCTAGAGTACCATTTAATGTATTTAATTCCTTCGCTAAACTAGATGCAACGTTTCTTATGTTATTATCTACTGCATTTTTTCTAATTTGTTCTGAATAAGAAATTAGTTTATCGCAGGTAGTTAAACGATCTAAACATTCGTCCATTAAAGATTTAGCTATGACCAAATATGTATTTATTAATATATATTCTTGGCTATCGTATAATTGCATACCAATAACATACGCTTTTTCAGGATTATCGTCATAATATTTTTTAGGATTATATCCAATGTTATCTTGAAAAATGTCGAGATAATTATGCGTTATCGAAAAACATTGTTTCAATTTAGTTAAATCTGATATCACATTAACATAATTTAGTAGAACTACATTATCGCTTTGATTATTAGAGCTCACAGATGACTCTAATCCTGGAAGTGTACGAGCTAATCCAGTCGCACTATTTCCTGTTAAAGTAGATATTTTAAATTCATTTGATCGAAGATCATACTGTGTAGCATATTCGTTAATAATATCATTACTATTTGGAAAACCAGTTTGAGAGGCAATAGTATCCCCTAGTGAATTGATCGTATTTATAGCATAGTCATAATGATTTTTTGCACGAGCATAACCAAAATTTATAATAGAATTAAATATGTTTTTGGCGGAAGTTATATTTGCTTTTTCTCCAGGTCCAGCAGTAATATCATAATTCATTTTAGTATATGTACCACGGATGTCGGATGTAATATTGCGTATGCTAGTTACACTACTTTCTAATATTTCATAAGTTCTCTCTATAGCATCAGCTGGTGTAGTATTTAATTGCGATGGATGATTTTCGACCCAAGTCAGTACCTTATCCACAAATGTTGTAAATTGTACTAATAAATTTCCACTTATTGTTACAGACACAGCTGCGCTAGTATAATATTCGGCGCTTAATGATGCAGAAGCATTTTGAAGTGACACAGTACAACTCTGATGACCAAATTTTTTCCAATATTCAAATCCTTTTAAAATGGCATACTGTACACTACCTGATTGATAATTATTATTAGATAAACTAGTCACTATTGATTTTATTTTATCATTATTTAAACTAGTTAATTGCGAACTTAAAGAACTTATATCACTTGTTACAGACATTATACATTACTCCTTTCTAGTTGACCATATCGATCAACGATAGTGGCGTAACACTTGATAATTTATAAGTGTCTTGGCTTGGGTCAGAAATATTTAAACTCATAGACCATATACGATCTACTACGTTTAAACCATGGACTCCAGATATGATGCGTATTGGATCATACAATTTAAGAGGTTCAACTTCGATTTTAGAATATGTTTCATCGAGCATAGTCGCTTCTATGGTTAAAGGGTGTGTTATCATACTTTCATAGTATGCTTCTCCAACCGTTTTTAACTTATTTGGAGAATTTATCTCACGCCATTCATTTACGCGCTCGATCCAGCCATATGTATCAACTATTTGTTGGTTAAATATATATATACTGTTATTATTTACTGAAGTTATATCTAACAACAAGTTTTCATTAGTCTCATTAGTTGTAGAACCTGCTGGAATTTGGGGAGCGCCCAATGGTATTAAAACTGTAGCAAAGTTTTCAATATCATAGCTCACCGTAGCATCTATTAAATTTTTTCCAAAACGACAATTTGCTACTGGAATTAACTCTTCATTTGGAGTATCATCGAAAAATACATTTAAGTATGCAACTCCGTTTTCATACGCTATGTAAACACCAACTCCAAAATAATCGAGTATGTTTGACAGTAGTTCGAAGCATGTTATATAACCATGATAGCCCATAGTCATACTGGTTCCACTATAGTCATCAAAATTTCCGATACTGCCAAATTGTATTTTATAAAGGTCTTCTTTGTGTTCATTGTACGTGTTTAATACTCTCTTTAACCAGCCTTCAAGACCCGCAGTTTCTAACTTATTATACACTTTTGGGTAGTAAACATCATTTAAAAATGCTAGTTGACCTTCGCATGTATAAGATATAGATTGATCCATATTCATATCATTTGATGATGGGCGCCCCTTCCAGATAAGTTTATCATTTTGATATACACATATTAAAGATTTAAATATCACGATATGTCCATAGTAATCATGATTTGGGTATATAGTAAACGATAAGGATCCGCTGTCACTATCACCAAGTTCAAGTTTTACATCATTTAAAATTAATGTATCAGCAAGTGCTGGAGGATAATGTATTAGATTACCATCACAATATATTTTATATATCATTGTTATAAACTCCTAAAATGCATAGAAATATTTATTTTACCGTTACCTTTTACGCGCATGATTACATTATTTTGTCCTGATAGATTTGAAAATATAAAATCATACATGATATTAGACCCATTTGATAAAGTTGTTTCAGTCGATATATTTAGCTCATTATTGATAAATTTCACATTTATAGTATCGTTATCCTGTAGATCTGAAACATTAAAAATACCATATGTTGGTTGCATCGGCAGATTTTCACCACGGAAAATATATTCTTTATATTTAGAAGTATCTGTATCTCCAGTCATTTCCTGATATATGTTATTTATTATTCCGTTTTCGAAATTAAAAGGGTCCCAGATCCACGGTTCTCCAACGTCATGAATGGAATATTTATATGGTTCGAGTCTATATTTTAAAGTTATTGTCGAAAAATCTTTTTGGGATTTCCAGTCATCCACTTCAATTCTCCCCACATAATAGTAATCCAACTCATCGTCCAAATATAAACTAACTTTTTGTCCATGCAATATGTTATTAATTTCATTACGTCGTTGCGTCCATATTCCGTAATCATTCATAACATAAAATTCAATCTCGCCTTCTCTATCAGAATATGTAGGAAATCCCGTAAGGGCATCTGTCAAATCAACAGAACCAGATGCCCCAGGAATATCAATATATTTTGTAATAAGCTTGGGATTAGATATTGTTGGACGAGAGGAAGGAACCAAATGCCAATCATCCCATGTGTTTATAGGCTTTACCGTTCCTAAACCATTTGCACCAATATAATTTCGCATATTAGTAATTATATTTATTGAATGATACATTAGAGTTTTCTCCTCCTTCTCTGTCCAGCCATAGTACCCAACTCTTTATCTAAAGGTGTGGCCAATTTTCCGACCAAAGTCGATTTATCTAAATAAATATTAGTAGAAGATAAATATTCAGAAAGAATATCGACTTTATTATTTATAGCTTGTATTGCTTTTATCACATCAGTATTATTTACATTTAAAATACGTGTTGCTTCTGTTTCAAAACTAATATCTGGTACATCAAATGACAAGCCAGAAAACATTGCTTCAAGATTGCTAAACATGTCGCTCAAATAGAATTTGTCCATTTGTAATTTATCCATATTTATGACTGGGGTAATTTCAGTAGTTATAGAATTCTGATTCTGAACATCGTCCAACGCTTTATTTATAGCCGTACCAACATTACCTACGGATTTTGTTACTTTCGACATCATTTCGGAAGTACCATTAATAAAACCCTGGAAATAAAATTTAGCAGATTTTTTAGCTTTTTTAGAAGGCGATGCATTTCCTATAACATGGTTGAACCAATCGACGATGTTACCACCTATCTCTTCAATTTTCTTTTTAACCGAATCACCAATGCTTGTAATACCATCTATAAAACCTTGAATGAAATTTATACCAGATTGTTTTAACTGTTCTGGTAGCCCTTTGATCCAATTTATAGCATTATTGATATATTCTTTAACCTTTGCAATAATATTCCCACCGACTTTTTTAATGCCATTAACGATATTATTAATTATGTTTTTACCAGCTTGTAGAAAATCGGAGAATTTTTTCTTTATAGCTTCATAACCGTTTTTAATCGGCTCTACAATTTTTTCTTTAAGCCACTTTCCAGCACTTTTTAAGCCTTCGCCTAGTTTCCAACCTATTCGATAACCAGTTTGTGCTAGTCGGCTAAATAACTCCTCGATAGCAGTTATCGCCATATCGATCAAATCACCTATGATATCAGCGATAGCTTTAGCGATTCGTTGTCCATTTGTAGATAATTCTTTATGTAAACTCTCAAGAAATGTAGCTATAAATTCGAATAAATCATGAACAAGTGTTGGTATTTCTTTAGTGAGTCCTTCCAATAGGCCTTCGAGCGTTTGCATTAGAAATACGGTTATATCTTCGATTAAGGTTTTAGTTTTTTCATCCTTAATTAATACTTCAAAAATAGCGATCAACAAGTCTAGCAATGCTCCTACTATCTGTGGAATATATTTTCCAAGAGTTTGTAGTATATTCAACAACATCTTGAGGAAAGGTTCAATAATTTTTTCCACAGATTGACTGAATATTGTAAATAAGGTTTCAATGATAAGGGGCACCATAGTTGCCCATGTTGATAGTTTAGCCATCATTACTTCTTCGGCCATCGTCAAAAAGCTTAGTATTAAATTTTTCATATTTTCAGCATAAACTACGCCAACTGTACTAACGGCAGTAGCCAGCATTGTAAACGCTACTACGAATATCATTATCGCTGTAGAAATAAGTGTCAAACCTATACCCACGGTGATTAACGCACCAGCGAAAGAGTACATCGTTCCAATCACTGGCTTTATAAGACGCATACCAATAGCTAATGCCCCAAATAGCCCGACTATTGCGACAACGCCTATAACTGCACCCATAATGCCAATTTTAGATATTATTAAAAGTGCAGTAGACATAGCAATTAATGCTATTGACATAGTTAGTAATGCTGGGGCTATTAATGCCATTTTACCAGGATTTACATATTTTGTAAATAGTCCTAATACGCCAATAAGGGCGCCTAAAGCTATTGTCGCAACTGCGATTGAACTGACATTACATTTCGCAACCATTTCTATTGAAGAAGCTATACCTTTTAAGGCTTCACCATACAATAAAAATGCAGCAGATATAACTGCCGCGTCAAACGCGCTAGTTGCCATTCTTTGAATTTTTCCCATCGCTTCTGATAACACAAAAATCAAAATAACAACCGCTGCTGTAGCTACTGCTAATTTTTTAGTTGGGAGTTTGGACAAAATTTCAATTGCCGAAGCTATATTTTTAAGTGACGTTCCAAACGCAATTATAGATGCGCTAGCTGCGGCATTAACATTTCTGCCTATATTTTTTAGTAAAGTAAGCATCGTGTATAATACTATAACTAGGGCAGCTACCGAAATACCAATTGCTTTAGTTGGGAGCTTAGCTAGCACTTCGATTGATGATGCTATCGCTTTTAGTGAATCAATTACAGCTGCCATAGCCGCCCCAGCTGCAACTATGGATGCTACTTTACCACTCATGCCAGACAACATTTTCATCGCATAAGCCATTACTAATGTCATACCACTCAATGCTAATGCTGCGTTTAAAACACCATCTGAGGGCAAACTTGCTACTTTTTTCAAAGCTCCAGCCAATATGTTTACAGAAATAGCCATCAGTATAAGTCCGGCAGTTGCAGACGAGAACTTTTTAGTATCGCTTGCTAATAATTTTGCTGCTATGACCAACCCCGCAAGTAAACCAGTTATAACTAAGAATGAAGATCCTAATGCTTCTGGATCTATTTTGGCGACTGTTTTCATTGCGATTGCCAATATAACGACTGACACTGCAAGTTTCATCATACCGCTAGTCGCTTGTTTCATACCTCCAGAAAGACTACTTAATATCTTAGCAGATAAAACCAGTCCACCCAATAGAGCTTCCGTTGCGAAGAGGGATGCATTTAAACTTTCTGAATCTATTGAGCTAAGCATTTTCATGGCGATAGCCAAGATCAATATGGAAGCACTTAATTTTATTAAGCCGGAAGTAGAAGATTTAATTCCTCCCTGAATAGAAGATAGATTTTTCATTGATAGAACCATACCTAGCATTAGAGCTTCAATAGCGACTACTCCGTTTTTTACTCCATCAGGGTCTAATTTAGATACCATTTTTAGAGCAAGCGCCATAATGAAAACTGCAGCAGATAATTCTATCATGCCTAAACATATCATAGGAATATCAGCAGCTTGTGTTGCCTTTGTTGCTTTAACTAGTAATGCCATGGAACCAACCAATTCTGCAAACAACTCAGTCATTGCCACGGCAGATGCGGTCAATTTTTCAGCATCAATTAATGATAATATCAACATAGATGCAGCTAATATCGCAATTGAAACCGCAATACTTTTCAATGCATCAGCCTTCAGCTTAGTTTGATATGCTTGTAAAGTGTTGGATATTTGATCCATAACTTTAGTTACAGACTCTCCGATATCTCCTATTGTATCAAGAGCGTCCTTGAACTTTTCAAAAATATCTCCGCCAATTAACTGACCAACATCTTTGGAAAAAGATTTCTTAAAAAATGTTGCTTTGGCTAAGATTATATCCAGCAGTATAAAGAATCCGCCTTTAGCTACTGATTCAAAATTTTGTGCAGTAAAATTTTTTGTAATGGACTTAAATATTCGCCCAATTATATTACCAAGTACCCTTAAGCCGTCTGCGATTTTAGAAAATGCGCCCTTAATTTTAGATAAAATATTAAAATAAATATCTAAAATTTTTTCTAGAGGTCCTACACTTTCTTCTGCTTGCTTCGCATTGTCTTTTATTTTATTGGTTTCCTTTGCTATTTTTTTACTTGGGAAATATTTAGACATAGCGGCATTTACTTTTTTAGTAAAATCATTTATTTTATTAGTTAAAGAGTCAAATGCTGTACCCACATCAAAGTTTAACAACCCATTTGCTATAGTTGAAAATAAATTTGAAAGTGCATTAACTACATTATTAAATATGCCAGGAATATCAATTCCAGTTGACTTCTTAAATGCCTCAAAGAAACTATCTATACTTGAAACCGCGCCTTTGAAAATAGTTTCCATAAGCGCTACCGCACCGTTTAAAAACTCTACTATTTTACTAAATATCTTAAAAAACGTATCGCTCTTACTAGTAGTTTCATCAATATTTATAAAAACTGACGCTATTTTGGAGGCTATTGTACCTAACCACTTTATTATAGTAGCTAAAAATGTTGCCTGAGACATAGCACGAACAAAACTAGATATGATGTTAAATAATATATGATATATTGAAAATAAACCTTTTGCAATAACGACTATTGGATCTTTAACTGCATTGATTATTCTGGAAACAAACGCCAAAAGTTGTATAACTATATTTTTTAGTGTATCCGTAAAATTTGCAGTGTGTAAAACTAATGGAAAAACTTCTTCAAATGCTTTTACTATGTTAGTCATAATACCGCCAAGTTTAGCCCAAATGGCATTGGCTGCTATAAGAACTATATTTGATTCTCGAACAGCATTCAAAAAATATCCAACCTCGCTCAATTTCATAATGACATTAGTGATAAGCGGTTTTAAAGGTTCAAATACACTTTTAATACCAGTTACTGCTTGTTTAAATATAAGAAATATAGAAGTTATTCCTTTTAAAATATTTGAAAACCGTATCATATCAACTCGAGATGTCGATATACCATCTATAAAATTATACAATTTATTAGTTAAGTCGAATAAAGTTTGTCCAGTAACTGGGGGAATTAATTCGTCCAATGCTTTTTTGACGGTAGAGGCAATTGCAGACAATTTTTTAAATGCTAGTCTTGCGGTATCTATAAGTTTCGCACGGCCACCAAGCTCTTTCCAACTTTCTGCTGTTGAAATAACACCATTAAACATACCGCCAACAACTTTGTCAAAAGTATTAAATATGTCGGTCAATACGACCTTAGCTTCATCATAATCGCCAATGATTATTTGCCATAATCTAGACCATCCACTTCCTACCGATTCGCCCATAGAATCAAATAACTCGCCAACTGTTTTTACCTCAGTTGCAGCTTCAGTTAAACGTTTACCAATATCGGTACTCTCATCTGCAAAACGAGATAAAGTTTCCGTTAAAATATCAGCTGTGATCCAGCCCTCTTGTAAAGAATCTCTGAATGAACCATTTTTTTTAATTAATTCTTCTACGTTAACGCCATATGATTCTGCAGTCTTTTGCAGTTCTTTTTGGAATAACTGTCCACCCATACCAGCGTTAACTACTGAGTTCCAGTCCTGAAGCTTTACTGTTCCTGCTGCTATTGCCTGTGATAGCTGATACATGGCAACACTAGCTTGTTGAGATGACGAGCCCGAACCCGCAGCCAAGTTAGCAATACCTTTTATCGAAGTTGTAGCTTTATCGAGGTCTACGCCTGCGGCCGTAAATGTGCCTATATTTCTTGTCATTTCTGCGAAATTGTATATAGTTTTATCTGCATACGTATTTAACTCAGAAAATGCCTTGTTTACATCTTTTAATGTAGTTCCTTTATCTGCAGTGTTAGTTAGAACTGTTTGAACTGCACCCATTTGCGTTTGGTATTCTCCAAAACCCGACATCATTGGACCAAATAACTTATTTCCCAAATTTTGAGTAATAGATAATCCTAAATCTACAACTTTACGAGTTATTTCTTGTATAGCAGTAACACCGGCTATTGACATATTTGTGAAACCAGATCCTGCTTCAGAAGCACCCTTAACTAAAGGAGATATACTAAAACCAGATAATGCTGTTTTTATTTTGTCTAACCCGCTCGTAGCCCCGTCCATCTTTAGATTAGATTCCAAATCTTTCAATGAACGTATAGTATCCTTAGATTTTTTTTCAAAGTCGGCATTATCGAATTGCATGCTAACGACTCTATTATCAACAACAGTACTCAACGGCTAGTCAACTCCTTCCATGCATTATCTGCAATATTATTAAATATAGGTTTTAGTGATGGATTTATATAGTCGATGCCCTGCACATATCCACCATTTTTTGTAGCATGGCCGTATTGTAATAATATGGCAACATTGTGTCCTTTTGATACGTTTGAATTATTATATTGAATTACATATTTACCATTTTTATTTATAATTTCGTAACTCCAACTTTCTGCAGTATAGCCTGTTGATTTTGGAGTATTTGCTCGCAGTGCCTCAAGACCGGCATCTGCATATTTAATTAAAGATGATGATATACATTCTCCACTAGTACATTTGTTTAAAAAAGTTAGTGTTTTATTAAAAGAACCAGTAACTTTTAAAGATAACATTTTATCACCACTTTATATTTTTAACCGTGTCGTCCGGCTCTTCTAGCCTTGTTCAATAAGGCATTTTGCTCATATATAGCTTTCCGAGACATTTGCTTTTCTGGTTGGCTTTTCGCAGCTGCGACTTCTAATAAAGCAAGTAGTCTACTTATGTGCCATGTATCACATTCATAAGGTATCATGGCAGCAGCCATATAATAATAGATAACTTCCGAGGTTAATACATCAGAATTTCCCCTGTTATTATTTGGTAAACGAACACTTGTTGCAGTTTGTTTTGTATCAAGATATGATTTAATTTCGTCGCCGTATTTATAAATAATTGCATATAGCTCATTGTCGTTTATATTCTCTTCACACATGCACTTTATGTACAATTTCAATTCTTCGATAGTACGTTTTTCATATCGTGACAAAAAAACTTTATGAGTAATAGACTCCCATTTTGATATTGCTTTTAAACAATGATTAAAATGGAAGTCCTTCTCATTCAACAGTATAAACTCTGACTTAATCTCATCCCAATATTCTTCGGGTTCAAGATGTAGTGTTAACATCACTGTCACCAGCATTTGTGTCAGCTTCCAACTTTTTAAGTTCTTTCATTATATCATTTCTTGCGTTAGTCTGCATATCTTTTGGCAAAATTCCGGATACAAAAGCTACCGCAGCATCAACACTATTCATAAGCTCCATAAATATGATTGAATACGGTTCGGAGTGCGAAAAATCGTCACTTATTTCTTTAGACTTTTTAAATCCTCGACCGTCAGCAGTTTTCACACCATATGCAGACAAAATCAATTCCTTAAAAAGGTTATACATTTTTGTTGTATCGCTAGTTTTTACAATTTGTTCCATAAGATTAGATAGACCTCCGCTTACGGAAAATTGTTTATCTGACAGTTCTGCTTTTGTTAAATTAAAATAAAAATCTTCCGTTACAGTTTCCCCATCAAAAGTTTCATATGATATAGTTTTTTTCAGCATAAAAATTGCCCCTTTCTTTTTTATATATAGTAATTTATTTTTTAGCTTCTACTATTATACCGTCGAAGCCAGCTTTTTTAAGTTTCGTAAGCATGGTATTAGCATTAGATTTTTTAGAATATGCTCCAACCTGTACTCTATAAATAGTATTTGACTCCGTCGTTTTGGTTGTCGAATTTGCAACATTATTCCAATTGGGCCTAAAGAAACTATGCATAGAAGTTTCTGTTGTGTAATGGGTTTTACGCTTAAATGTAGATGTCTCAGCCCAGTTAGAACCCGTTGCTTCAACGTTTCCTTCAAGTGTTGTGATCTTATTGCCGTCAACGGCTTCGACAATTCCGATATGACTGCATGAATATTTGTCAACAGTTGGGCACCCATCATATTTAAAGAAAATAAGATCACCAGGCTGCGGTGTCTTATCACCTTTTTTAAACCAGGTTCCGGTTTTACCGTCTCCATATCTAGCCGGATATGGAGCTACGCCGTATATTGCTGGCTGATATTTAGGTATAAATCCGCAATCTTTCATGATAGCAGATACCGCATAACAGCACCAATCCAAAATATAACTCATTCCAAGTTTTGTTTTACACACATACGCGCCATTTTTACCAATATATGTACGAGCTTGATTGAGAAATTTATCTCTATCCGAAGTAACGGTCGCTGAAGTTTGACTGGATGTAGTCGAACCAGGAGCTTTATAAGTTACCCCATAAGCCTGACAAACGCCTTTAGCAAATGCTTCTCCTACCATTTTGACGTTTTCAATTAGCCACTTGGCGATGTCTTTATTGTCATGGAAGTCGACTTCTGTATATACGGCTATGGCATTTGTATTACAGAGTTCGGAAAGGTCCGGATACTCTCTAATACCATAGTTATTTTTCCCAGGTGTAATGGCTTGAACTGCCGCATAAATAGGGTTAGCAAATTTAAGATTTTCAGATGCTTTTTTATATACCATACACATGGTGCCATTACCACCACCAGCATTTGTGTGTATAGGCATGTGAAGATCAGCGCCCCATGAATTAGATTCTGAAATAGACTTATTCATGTCCTGACCTTTAGGAGCTTTCTTTACTGTAAAACCGCAACGTTCTAGTGCTTCTTTAGCGGCATCTGCTATGCGGTTACACTGCTCCATTTCATTAGTATTACCATACGCATACTTATTACCACTCTGATTAGATGGTGATAAATAAATCTTTTTAGACATGTAAATCATCCTTTCTTACTATAGCGAAAGCAATCTTGTGACATCTTTATCCGTATGTCCATCCCAGTGCTTTCCTCTTTCTAACTCCTGGCAACAAAACAGATCATAATACTTATCCTGATAATGATATGTATAACTTCCCTCCGGAGTATCTATACCGACAATAAACCATCCTCCGCCGAAACACAGTGTGCCATCTTCATGACGATGTGACTTCCATGCATTTTGTATATTCTGCTTTACTATTACTGCAAACAAGATCATACGCTGATAATATAGTTCATTGAATGTATGATAACCATCACTAAAGTCGCCAATATCGGATATATTAAATGTTTTGCAAATATCTTCTATCGTCATATGCTCACCTCCTTAATTCTTCCCTTCAAATATACATTCGAAGGCTGCACCTCTGTTACGACCGACAGGGTGTTTGTACCCGAGAGTATCGGAAGTGCGGGGAGCGTTACGTCGAGATCTGTGTTTTCAATGTAGGGTTCGTAAGTATCATCTTCGATATCTGCCGTACGAATCATGGGGTAGAATGTTAAGTTATTCACTGTTACTCCCATCGGAATAATTATCTGAGGTCTAACTATCCCAGTGCCCACTGCTGGAAATGCTGCACCATGCCCATCATCATAGACCCAATAGGATCCATTGTAACATTTTATAGCATAACTTCCAAACATTGCGCCTCCCTCGGGGCATCCACTTATAATATAACCTCTACCTATTTCCAATGATATACCCGACTGATTAAACTCAAATATAATATCCGACGTTCCATTATTCCTACCGTTACAGGTTATACTTTTATCTACATTTACAGTAAATGTAACACCAGTAACCGTTTTAGAAGTTGCAACTACTGGAAGCAGATTTTTCCTAACTTTGTGCATTTTCTGTTCCCTGTAGTCTATATGCTCTGCTTCAAAGCCTAACTTTTTGATTTGTTCGGGGAGGTAGAGGTTAGTGGTTGTTGGTTCATGGTATGGTTCGTATGTATCGTCTTTGATATCGGCTTTGCAGATCATGGGGTAGAATGTGAGGTTGTCACAGGTATAGCCTGAAGCAATACGGATTTCGATATATCCATCAATGGATTCATTTATATTAAACCCATTTCCAACATCTGCGCCTTTAATGTTCCCATTCTTGTAGCAGCGTAGCGCATAACTATCATTTCCTCCATCAGACGGACAACCAGTTAATATATAACTTTGAGACGTCAGCGAAAGGTCACCAATCTTTAAAAAAGTATTATTGCTTGCCGTCCCATTACAAGTTATACTACCGTCATTATTAACCGTAAAAGTTACACCGTTTTTGGTTTGACTTTTTACTGTATTCTGAAGCAGATTCTTTCCCTCAATTGTCACAGGCACACGATAGCCGTAGGGTTCGTAGGGAATAGCGACAGAACCGATATTTAACATGATATCAGAATTATCCCATGGAACCTGTGTTGTCCCTGTAATTCGGAATGAAAAACCAACATCATCATTTGTTTGTGTTGTAAAGGTATATTCTGTAAGATTGTTCCCTATGTTTTGGGTTATTGCTCCATCTGCTATTAGTCTCACTATATTTACATTTGTTGCAAATGTAATTGTGTATGTTCCAGCGGGTAAAAATATTTTAAATGATCTGAATGCCGCAGAAGAAGTTTGTGCCAAAGTTTCAAGGGTGCTCCAATAACCATTTTGCAATTCACCATTAAACAAATTCGCCGTTCTGTCCCCCACGCTTTCACCATCAACCGTGTTACCGTAGATACGATAATTACTAATGGGTTTATCTACTATCTTCACCCCGGCTTTTTCATAATCACATTTGGCATTTTCGCCTAATACCAATGAGATAAAATTATCATCATTTGGATGTAAATATTCATCTTCAGGATATGTTTCTATATCGTATGGTGTTATATCCATAAAAATGTCAGTCATATGCTCCGGGGGAAGTTTATTAATATATAACGGATCATTAGATGCGAATTCAATAGCTATATAAAATTCAAGTATTGTATTAGGGGAGATATTCGTTATGCTGTCAACTAACGTCCCGGATGGATAAAATATTCTTACTTTTCTACCATAATCAGAATCATCTATAAAAACATTGCCAGTTCTGAAATACAGTTTTTTTATATATTTAGTAGTTTTTAACCTACATATTTTAGTGGATGCAAAACCAACAACGCTAGTATCTTCATAAGCCAATGAAAATTCAGGTGAAAAAATATTACTAGTTATCGCATAATACATTGCATCCGTCGCTGATATATAGCCAGTAGTCGTTAAAGTTTCGATTAAATTATTGCTATATCTAAATTTTTGATAAAATGATATCGGTGGGGGACTTTTAATCGCTTTACTAGATGAAAATACAATATTACCATCTTTATCATATATCGTTTCTATATGTTGATCTCCCGAATATGCATCTCCTATAGAAATATAGGAATCATTAACCTTCGATGTAATCATAGGGTCAATCCTCCTTTATCAAATATAAAAGCGCATCCTTAGTTTGTAAATTATCATATTCGTCTTGTGATAGTACTGGAATATCAGTTTTCTTTACGTATTGATTTTGGATAGCAGTTATGGAATCATCCAAGTCAGAAACTAGCTCTACCAAATTCTGAAACTCCGACTCCAATCCGTTAACTTTTGCTGCTAGATCGACATTTCCCGAACCCCCAGCTTTAATCGCATCGTTAAGTTCGATTAAGAGTTCTTCTATCCTACTCATAGGAGAGGGCAAATCGTCGTCTTTAGATAGAATTACTCTTAATATTCTTTCCGTTCTGCTACGTTCAGTATCCATATATATCACCTCGTAAATATAATAGTAGGCGAGCTATAATCCCGCCTACTACCATTTTGATTTATTATTAATTACCGAGTGCTGCCTGGAGCGTAGTAATTGACCCGCTAAGTATATCATATACTATTTTAGGCGACGGAAGAGTGGGATCTGTGCCAAGTGTATTGCCTTCTCCATCTGTACCATAAAGAACTTGTTTTAGAAGTTCAAGACGACTTGCATTAGCATCTTTAAATTTTGCCGTATCAATTGTAATAATGGACGATTTCTTAAATGTTACAGTTTCTTCATTTACTGTTACAGACGGCATATCGATCGGAGTTGTTGTGAATTCCCACGAGAATGTAACTGCTTCAGGCGATTCGTTTATCGATTTATATCCTCTTTCAGAAGGAGAGGCAGTAGCATTATATATAATATGCAGCAAATCACCGGCATCGTTGAAGTCTACTCCATCACCTTTAACAGTTGTATAAACAAGACCAAATGGTTTTCTTGTCTGCTGACCTATTTTCATACCGGGTATAATACTTTTAGATCCATCGCATTCTTCCCATACATCGGGATATGTGTATGCCTCTACTGTACCACCAAAAGTTTCAGCACTTCTAAGTTCCAGATATTTAATATCGTCGGCATATAGAGCATTTGCTTCCGCTCCTCCTGGTTTTTCAGTAATGCCTGTTACACCATTCCATGCTACACCTTTTCTATAACCTGCAGAATCTTTAACAAACAATATTGCATCTCTGGTACCTGTTTCATAATGTTTATCTACATCTGTGTCCCATACTATTTTACTCATATTATTATATCCTTTCTTAAAAAAATATTGTAAAAATGTAATGATTTAATCCATCATAAACGTATTGGCGATCGAAAGAAATGTAGTCGAAAGCTTCCAGCATATCATCTATATATGACTGAGTTGGGGTATCGTCGATAATGCTTAACGTGTACTTACATCGTTTTAAATATACTTTATCGTCTGCATTCTTTCGATTCATGCCATCACGTTTATATATCGCAGCAGGATATGTAAGTGAAATGTTAGTTGGAGCATTAAAATAAATACTAAAATTTACTGGTAGCACTGCAATTAATTTATTATGAAATTTAAGTCGTTGCTCTTCTATCATGTTCATTATATATTCCTCCTAGCGTGAGAGATATGACAGGGCGTTTAACTTCAGCATAATTTACCTTCCATTTTTGTCCCTGCCATTCTACCCATCTAATGGCATAAAAATGCGAATATGCATAAGCGTCAGCCATGATATCAATAGCATTGTTAATTATAATATTGTCATTACCTTTATCTGAGGACTCCATACGCCTAGAATTTCTAGTAATTTCGCCATAGTATTTTTTAACGACAATATCCTCACCTATAACACCAGGTCCTGTTTCTATTTCAACTGCATAGCCAACTTTACCATAAAATTTTTCTGCCATTTTGAATTACCTCATTATCAAGTTCCAGAACCAGATGCTGTTACAACCTTATGCTCAACAACAATTGCGCTCTTAGGCCTTGTGAGAGCACCGCTGCATCTTGCTTCAATGAGGTACTTCTGCTGGTTATAATCAATGTCGAAGTCATCAAACATTGATACTGCACCACCCTTATCGGAGCCAACTGTGTAGTCTCTGAGATTTACGATCATACCGTCGAGATAGTATGTATCGCCGCTATCAGTTCTGGAAATATTATCAAACTGAGGAACTACTTCGATCGCACTTACACGAAGAGCTGCCGTAAGGTCATTTACAGTCGAATAGAGTCTGCGACCGAGACCATCTTCGATAAGCAGCATATCAGTAAGCATATCAACTGTTGTATAGAGTGTCGGATTGCCAGAACCTCTATAATCTTTTCTAGATTTAACACACTGCTTAATAAATTCTTTGGCTTTTGCTTCGTCAGTAGCATTTGACGGAACATTATACTTTTGATGAATCGTGAACAGTACGTCATCGGTATAAATTGGGCGGATATTCTGTTCATTAATCTTATCCTCTGAGCTAACAGATCTGCCATCGCCGATAAGGATTGCACGTGCGATTTCTTCATCAAGCATAATACGCATCTCAGCACGCAGCCACAGAACAACATCAAAGTCTACAACGTCGAGAACGTCATCTCTGTCAAGTTTCTGTTTCTTATATACAGTTGTCGGAGTGGTAACTCTCCTAAGGAGACCGAATACTTCCTCAGTTTTAAGATGCCCTTTAGTATAACCCTTAGCTCTTGCTTCATCTGCTGTAATATCAGCATACATTGACTTAATTCTAGAGAATGGTGTGTGATTGGTGCCCCTCATTACTGACGAAACCCAGGCATCCTGTCTCTTAATAAATTCTGGCGTATTTGTAATGTTACGCGCATCTGGGAAAAGCCAGTCGATATTCTTGATGCCGTATGTACCCTGTCCATTACCAATTTCAACATCTGCTGCATGAGCGAGAGTATCACCAATTTCCTTAACTTCTTCTTCGTGTGCAAGATATGATTCTTTAAGTGAACCATATTTCTTGATGTCTGCAAGAATAGAGCTCTTTACTTCCTCGGCATGTGCAAGAGTTTCGCCGCTATTTTTTGTACTGTACTGATCAAAAACATTTGTTTTCATTGTATCATCTTCCTCCATTATTTCACTTTGCTGGGCTTCATCATTTTTTTCTTCATCATTGCCCAGTTCATTGATGATTGAAGTTATAACATACGCAACTGCCACCTTCTGCTCTTCATTTAATGTTTTTAGTACGTCCTGCACCATTTTGTCAGAGGCTTCTGCATGTTCCATTTCATCATCTTCATCCAACATATCGAACAGCAAATTTCTCTGTTCGTCATTCATTGAATTGATAATACGATCGATTTCTGCGTCAGTCATTACACTGTCTCCTTCCGAATGTTTAATTTCTGTGTTTATATCAAGAGGTTGATTCATATATACTATACCTTCTGTAAATGCATCTTCTTCAGGATTATCCGAATGCGAAAAAGATCGGTAATCTATATATGCACCTTTATTAGCTCCAGCCATAACCAGGCTAACCTCTTTAATATCTCCATGGATTACCACATTTTTATTTTTCTGTAATTTATTTGCATAGATGGATAACGAGTTTAAATCTCCGTGCATAACCATTTCGCGAGCATCTCGCCCCCGTGGAGTATCATTGAATGAACCATATGCATAAACTCCATCTGGTCTACTCTCTAGAATTACATGCCCGAGAACATTTTCTATATCGTTATGCTGATGTTGATAATACAGAGGTACTTTTTTCCCGTCATTATGCGAAAAAGCATCTGGTCCTATAACCAATCCATCAGTGCATAATATATTACTTTTTGTGGCGTACCCTCCAAAATCATATTTTTCTGTCATTTTGATTCGCCTCATACTCATAAAATTATTGTTCATTCATCGCAGCTCCAGCAGCAAGATTGTTTTTACGTCTATGTATTTTAGCCGAAACCATTAATCCCGTACCAGTAGCACCTAATCCAAATCCTAATGCTGCTAATACATTACCCGCTGCGGGACTTATATTGTGCAAATATGTACTAGCAGCACCCATAGTACTGCCCCCTATTGTGGTTAACACTGCTGCTATAGCTGTTTTTTTATATTTATTAGCATGATAGTTGGCGACATCTTCATATGAAGCATTTTGATTGTTTGTTTTTTGACGGTATCTAGAAAGCAATTTGGATGCTTTTTTCGCTCGTCGTACGCCCCATTTCATGCCTTTAACGCCGGAATGCTGAAGTTCATCAGTTTCCCAATATTTATATGTCATATACTAGAGCCTCCTATTTTGATGAATTTTCGTATTTCATTTGGAATTTTTAATTTAGTAGCGACTGCGCTAGCCCCAACAGCAACTGCCCCGAGACCAATTCCAGTTAACGCACCCATATATATCTTTCGAGCAGAATCGCCAGTGGCATTGGACCATTTATCTAGTTCTTTTCTGCCTTTCCCTATATTAGAATCATTCAGTGCGACCAACTGCTTTTCCAAATTTATTCTATTCATTAAAGCTCGTAGTTGATCGTCAGATAGGGCGTGCCGGTTTTTTATAAGCATTTTCCGTTCTTTCATAGTCTTTTTATATTCTGCTTTTCGTGCGCGTAAAGCGTTCCGTTCTTTTCTCATTTGCGAAACTCTTTTTCGAATTCCCCATTTCATGCCTTTAACACCGGAATGTATCAAAACTTTTTTTGCCATTTTGCCATCTCCTTAATGCGGGCGTTCACCGATTATATCTTTCATAGATGTTGCGAAAAGCCTGTCGAAAGTATCTTCATAATCCGCTATATATTCATTATATCTCGGATTCAAACTCCAATTTCCAGCCCCAAACACGCTTTCCCATTTTTTATTAAAACTGTCAATATTAGCGTTCATATGTTCAGAAGCTTTATTGTATGCTTTCACATAATTTCTTCGATATGCCCTATCCCATTTCCGTTGAGCTCTTTTTAATCTGCGGGCCTCTTTACGCACGCCCCATTTCATGCCTCTAACGCCGAAATGCTGAAGTTCATCAGTTTCCCAATATTTATATGTCATCTTATCACCTTATTCAAAGTATTCAATATTTCGTTTATATGCTACAAATGCGTCCATGAGAGCAGATACATTATCAATCTTTGCCGAATGTCGTTTCTTTAATAACTTTCTGTTGCCATTGGTGTCTTCTAGCACGATACTATTTCCCATGCAAAATTGCATCAAAACTTCGTCAAACAATAATGCCCTATCTTCAGCTAGTGTTTTTAATTCGCCGAGCGGAACCGATTCGGTTTTCACTCCCTGAATTACTTTTTCAACTCCGAATGTACCATTCTCTTTTGTCCAACGGTCAATAAATTCTTTGGCATTATAAGGGTCGTATCCACATGAACGCACATCATAATTACATCGTGTTATATAATCCCATATATCATCATAAACGTCCATCAAGTTTAATATTCGTCCTTCATGAATATTTAAAGAACCTTCATCCATGAACTCTTGATATTTCATTCTAGCTGATTGCGGCAATTTATTTAAAGTATTTGCAGTAATGTATGAACGAACCTTTACACCAAATTGTCCGTCTGATAAAGGAAATAAAAATGTAAAAGCACAAAAATCATCACCTTGCGACAGATCAATCCCAACCGAACATGGCAATCCCCAAAATTCTTTAGGTGTATGCGGCAATGTTTCGTAATATGTAAAGAAATACGTATATCCTTCCATAGGTATACCAAATCTTTTAGCTAATATATCATTTCTCGCAGAAGGAACATTTTCTGCTCTTTCTACGTCGGACTGGTATGTTTCATAAGAAACAGTTATACCAAGATTTGGATTTGCTTTTACCCACATCCTAGCATCACTAACTTCTGAAATATCGTCAAGTTTATACCACCATATAGATACGTGTGGGGCAACATAATCTCCGCGTAATATAGACATTAATTCCATTTTGATTGTATCGCCTATACCATTACGTACAGTTCCTTCACTAGAAGATGCAATTATTAAATAGTCATCTATTTTTGATGCACCCTGCTCTATAGCGCCAATTACATCTTCCCTTGTATCGCCAGAAAGCCATTCATCAATAGTAGAGTATTTCACTCTTAGACCTTGTAATTTAGATATACTCATAGGACGTATTTCTAATAACGAATTAGTCAAAGTATTTTCAATTCCCCTCTTAGATGAAAATAACTTTGGACGAAAGGCACGAGAACCTGTCGTGTTTTGAATAGAGCCCTCTGTCATAAACTTGAATACCGGACCTTTGGATCTAGTTATAGCAGTTGAAAATGGAGATATAACTTCGTCTGCTTGTTTCATAGTGGGTGCTGTAGTTATTTGGTGGGTAGTAGTTCGATCGACTATTAACCCATATGCATGAATAAATTCATCATATAAAGATTTAGCTGCGCCTCTTCCTACGATTAAAAATTGTTTATTAACTAATCTACGTTTAACTTGCCGAAGTTCATAGTGACCATCGCTATAGTTATCAGATGGCACAAATATACTTTTTGTTTGAAAATAATACCATCCAAAAACATCTTCTAACCATAATTTAAATGAATCGGTAAGATTGACATCGGAGCCATCCGTCAAAGTTAATTCATTTTCGCAAAATTTAATGATGCCTTCTACGCTTTCGTCATCATAGTATATAGCAGGGTTTGCTATTCTATCATCAATGCGGTTCATTTGCATTTCGATTGTTTCGCTTACTGGAAGATTACCAGATAAAACTTTATCACGAAATTTACCATAGTATATAGGCACAGCTGTATTAGAAAGCATTTTATTACTCCTTATTTATCTCTTTTTCAACATTTCCAAGAGCTTTATCTATAAATTTCGGAATTTTTATCCCCATCTTTTTAAGATTTTCACATATACTAACTACTTCCATGAAAATTATATATGCAGATAAAAATGTTAAAACATATAACGGTATAGACATGCCGACAGTAAATACTTCGCCAATTGCTAATATCGCTAACTCTCCAGCTTTCTTAGACAATCCTACACGCATTTTAAACGATTTCAAATGTTTCGATGCCCATGCATTAATAATACCTGTTGCAAAGTCTATGAGCATTAAACATATTGGTACCAAAAATATCCAGTAGCTTGCTGAAAAATGGATTTCTAATTGTTTCATGAATTGTTCCATTATACCATTCCTTAATAAAAGTATAGGCTGATGACCCTAAAACATAGAACCACCGGCTTAACTTAATTACTGATTAGAATTTTTTATCTGATTTATCCACATGCTAACAACATCTTTTTCATGCTGTGTCTGTGCTTCGTCATACATACGCTCAAGTTTGTCAACCATCCTATCGTTTATAGAATGACCGCTATAGCCATCACCGCGACTAATATAACGTCCAGATACCGGAGATCTACCACGTTCATAAGAAGCTGTAATTTTACCGTGAGGTTCTATACCGTACATATGAGTGGTCGGATATACTCTTCCGGAATATTCATTCTCTGGATATCTTATATCATCCTGATTATCATAATGATGAATTTTACAAATATCCGTAAGAATACATATTGCATTCTTGAGATTATCCCATTCGTTAGGGTGTACTTCTCCCTTGCGAATGACTTTACGAATTTCCTCTAATACCATGTCTTCTGCACTTTCGAGGACCTTGTTACGATCTTTCATTTCTGCCATTTTGATTTTTCTCCTTTCACCTAGTTATTGCCAAATCGGGTCTGGAGATAACAATTGACGGATCAGAAACTAGTATTGGAATTGATGATGTGTTTCTGACTGTCAAAGTCTGGCAGCAACCGTTTAACACCGGTATATTTTTGGTACGAGAAACATTGGAGAACGCTTCTGTCACAGTTGGCGTTGCAGACATTGACGATGCTTCAATTGTGCCGCCGTCCAAAGCAAATGCCAGAGAAATAGGTCCTATCGTTTCTCCATCAGGAATAGCAATATTCGCTCCAAATTCAACCAAATAATTGGCATTGCGATTGCAGTTACATCCGCAGCCATAATTGGTAGGAACCCATCCTTTTAAATTAATATTGCCACTGCCAAGTCTTGGTCTAATAAGACCTCTAGTGCAGGGAACGACAGCAATATTATATACTACCGATTCACCGGGGTTAACAGTCTGCGTACCAACTGATACGTATTCAGCCATATCATCCCCTCCTTAAGCAGCTCCACAACCACAGCCTGAGCCATAATAATTATTGTTACAGCAATTTGGGTTCTGTACATAATACGCGGGTATAGGTGTAGGATTAATACGATTAATAAGATACGCAGACTGTGCTTCATTATTAGCCTTAAGGTCACTTATAATTGTTGTGCGATTGAGCTGGCTCTGGAGATCTGCGATCTTATCATCCTTGGCATCTAGTTCAAGCTGACATAATTTATCCATTATACCCTGGAAACCAGCATTGGTAGAGTTAACGATTGCCTGTGTATTAGCAGTATTCTGTGCCATAAGATCCCTAATGCCATCAGAAATAGCAGCTCTGTCAGCACAATTTTCTGTAGCAATTGCATACTTTACATCAGCGATAGCGGCCCTATTTTCACAACAACAATTCTGCTGATTCATAGCGATGCTATTAAGCTGATTGGATATACCTGTCTGGAGACCAAACAACTGCTGCATATTCGCCATCTGCCTAGCATTGTTAGATATCTCCGCTGAACTTGCTGCACTGTTAACCGTAGCGTTTACACCAGCAAATCCATTACAAAGATTCTGATTTACTCCAGCAAAACCATTACACATTCCTGTAGAAATGTTTGTGAGTCCACTAGTGAGAGCTGCCTGGTCGAATCCTCGCTGAACATCGCCATTGGTATTGTTGCTCATCATGTATGGTATCCAATCCTGAGCTCCGCCACTATTTCCGTTGTTACGATTACCCCAACCAAACAGAAGCAGAATGATTATCCACCATGCATTACCTCCGCCGAAGCCAAAACCATCGTTGTAACCTCCATTTCTTCCGTCTACGACAGCCGCAACATCCGCTGCACTAAGACCTGTACCTGTTCCCATAGACATATAAATGTCCTCCTTTTAGATAATATTATAAAACTGGCCAGTTTTATTTTGAAGTTATTGCATCATTGATGAAAGAGCATTAGCAATTTGGCTATACTGCATAAATTGTTCCTGGGTCATTTGTCCATTAGATATCAAACCACGGACAAGTTGTTCGGGAGATTGTCCACTCTGCTGTATTTGTTGCTCTATCATTTGTTTTTGCATCTGAAAATTCTGTATGTTACCAAATAAATTAGTTATTAAATCTTGTTGAGGTTTTGGAGGCGTGTTTGAATATGGCATGCCATAAAACTGATTGTTAATCACATCATTTTCCTCCTCATTTCATAAAATCTTCTATAGTTTTCTTTAGTGTATCAAATTCTTCTCTGCTAACAAATTTATTTTGAAATTCCTCCGTAATATTCAGTTGTGGAGTCATTTGTTGCTGATTCATACGGCTATTAGCTTCGCTATCACTTATAAAAGAGTGACCTTCGCATGAAGATTCAAGTCCATTTGGTTTTATAGACTTAATCCAAAATCTATGATTTTCAAAGTCTATAAGCAAAACAGTTCTGCCTTTTTCTATTGGATAAGATCTCGCTGCTTGTTCTCCTGTTACAGGAATAACTATTATCGGAGGTTCCTGGACTATAGGTCGAGCATTGAACCACGGCCCATTATTCATATTTTGATTAAATGAATTTCTGTCATACAGATTATTCTGCTGTGGATCATAATAATTCATACGTAACTTCCTTTCTCATAATAGAAAATAACATTCTTATTTCCAGTATCTATGGTGTCGTAATAATAGCCATCAATTATGGCTACGGCATGTTCTCCTGTACATATAACATACTTACCATGAGGATGATCTTCACAAAAATCATTAATTGTATAATACGAAAATACTGGAACTTGTACATATCCATATAGATTTAAAAAACGACCCCAAACTTCATTAGATGACGGCATATCAGCCATTTCAAAAGCAAGCATATTTAATCGTAAAAATGCTTCATCCCAATCTAATTGTAATATACAGCATAATGCTCGCACGACACAGTCGCCAACATGCTTGCCCTCCCGATTTGGATTAAAATATATAAATTTATTCATTACTCTCGCCATTACGTTTCATATCTTGAGTGGTGCAAATACGCCAAGCCGTTTCATTTATAGCATCTTTATATGAATTAACCACAAATGAATTAGATGGCGGATTAAAAATTAAACGTACTTTATAATAAATATAACTTTTTACATCATCCAATACTCCGTTCGCATTACCTAGATAATCTGCCCATGTTTGCTCATTTCCAGTTACAGCAAAGCGCTCTTCCCCAACACCAAGCTGATAAAGTTCCCTTATGAAACCGTTAATTAAAACAACTAAATCCTCGTCGAAAGCTTCATACTCTGACTCAAATCCTAGCATTTTTTTTATCGTACTTAATATTGAATTATTTAAAACATTTTCAGTATTAGACATAATATTCACCTACCATCAACTATAGCCATGTTGTTCTAGTCGTTTTTGTGCTTCGAGACCTTTTTTAATTTTGGAACTCATTATTAAACCTTTTGCAGCGGCTCCTCCATGGGCTGCTCCCCATGAACCTAATGCCGCGGTTGCACCAACACCCGTTGCGCCTATTATGAATTTAGTATCATGCCCAAATATATGATTAAGCGCGTTCCGCACATCGTAATCATGATTATAACTATTAATTAATTTTGCTGACGCGACGCCCATACCAACTGCTGCCACTGTGCTTAAAACTGTCGTAAGTGCATAGCCCTTTCCTAAAGTTTTGTTCAAATTTACTATTGCTTTTCCATTGGCTTTTAAATCCCCGAGGCGACGCTTATCCATCATTTTTTGAGTTTGTTGTACTCTGCGGGCATCTCTTCTTGCATTTTTTTCAGTATAAATCTTTTTTCGTATGCCCCATTTCATTCCTTTAACACCAGAATGACTCAATTCGATATTCATGCTAAACCCTCATCAAATAACGATTCTATATCACTTTTTACTCCATCAATCATTTCGTTAAACACCATTCCCGATGGGTCTTCTACATCATTTTCTTCCATATCACCAGTCGGATTAATGTTTTTATTCAACAAGTCATCAGCACCCGGTGAATCCGAAGGTGGAAGACATATATAACTTCGAACATCATTCGAAGAAATAATTTCATTCATCGTTAGTACAGGCACAATATTAGCTAGCGTTGTCAATGTTACCATTTTGAATGGATTATAGAAGAACATAAATGTTTGCCCCTGAGTTATTGCAGTTTTCGTTAAAAATTTTCTTTTAAATTCATTAACTATCGCCGATAATAGTGGTTCTATGGTTCTTTTATAATAATTATTCATAATATCTTCTGATGCAGTTCCATTCAGAATCTCCCTAGTTATACCTAGTTCTGTATATAACATATCTTGCAAATATTGGACTTGTGATAATAAACTGTTTTCAACTGGCCTGTTCAATTGAGTTATACGCTCAGTTCCGTCGGTATATGCAATTCCTAAATTCGATTCGCCAAGTTGATGTTCTAATTCACTGATTCGTTGTTTAGCTTTCTCTTTTTGAAAATCTGATCGTACCTGATACGGAAACTGGATTATCAAGTCCAATTTTTTAGATGCTGTTTTTTCATCTATAAAATCCAATAATGCTAATTTCTTTTTTAATCTTTGTAATGTTGAATTAGGTTCGTTCATTATTGAATAAAATGGATTTTCTATTATAGCGACTGCAGTTTTCGGTATCAAAACTCTTTCTCGTTGACCGCTTCGTTCATTATATAACATTATGCCAATTGTATTACGATGCCATTCAACGATTTGAGCCACTCTCATTGAATATACATTATTAATTGTATGTTTGAAAGGATCTCGATCTGCATCGACCGGTACTATTGCAACGCATCCTTCTTCCAGTAGGGAATATACTGCGTCCATAATGAGAGATCGTCCATCTTGGTCTTGATTAGCAGTAAGTGTTAATACGGTATTTATTGGTGATTGAATATCTTTTTCGTAATGATTTTCTGAATTTAATTTAACATGCTTTATGTCAAATGTAGAAGCATCCACTGCTATACGATTATAAATGGACGCCAATATCGATCGTTCCTGCCCGCTACGCCAAAAAACACGACTTGGCCGAGTAGTATATGTAAAAGTACTCTCTACTGTCTGGTTTTTATTCGTAAAAATATTCCATACATTTTTAATCTGACTTATTATTCCCATATATACCACCCTTTCTATTTTTTATTTTTTCGAGCTTCTTTAGCTTTTCTATATATTTCATCATAATTTTTACCGCTTCTTCCACCATTAGACCCATACTCTGATGCTATTTTGTCAAACTCGCTGTTAAATAATTTTTCATAAATATTGTTAATTTCTTCTTTCTTATTCGCGAGAGCTTTTCTAGCTTCTGATAGGGATGAAGATAACGATTGTTTTACATTTTCTCGATTAACACTACTTTCAGCTCTAGCTTCATTTTTCGCAATAGCAGTTTCTTGAGAAATATTTTGACGTTCATTGGCAAGATAATCTTTTACTTTTTGTTTATCTTCCTTAGTATCTTCACTTATCTTATTTTTTGTTGTAGCCTCGTCAGACTTTATTTCAATAAGTTTATTTCTTAGCTGTTCCTTTTGTCCAGCTGTCGTTGCTGTTTTTAAAGCATTTTGAATTTGCTCTGTTCTTAGTTCTCCTTCTTTAGTCGCAGATTGTAACTTCGATTTGGATTGCTCATAAACTTTAGCTTGTTCCAATGTGCTAATCAAGGATAGTGCTGCTTTCTTACGCTGACTTTCATCTGATATAGCCATTAATCGGTCTTTTAAATTTGATGAGATTTCTTCTCTTTGTCTCTGGGCAGTCTCTCTAAGAGCCGCTACTTTTTGCTGATGAGTATTTGAAGTTTCAACAAGTTTTTGATTTTTTTCAGCTTTAATATTTTGCTTTGTATAATTCCAAACTTTTTTTCCTTCATCGTTTAAAGATGAATTTTTTCTTCCAACTAGTTCTTTATGGTCTTCATAATACTGATGAGCTTTTACAGGGTCATAGTATTTTGATGCATAGTGCATAAGATAGTCCATTTTATTATATTGCATTGAGCTTCACCTCCATGGTATAGTATCATTTGGACTTCGCGGAACCCATTCAAAAAATAATAAACTTTCATCGCCAAAATGAATTGCTTGATGCATGTCAAAACTACAACTTATAACATTATTCTCATCTAATAGATTATCAGTGTTATGTATAATATCTTTTTCTGTAATAGGATTTATGTGGTGTATATATATCGGTCCACTTATCCTCCAATCCGACAAACCTAATTCACACCCGTTGTCTCGTATAATGATATTTTTACGAAACTGCTTCCATTCAGAAGAACGATAAAAGTCCTGGTTTAACCATCTTTTTCCTCCAAATGTATGCATACCAATTTTACCATTTAATTTCAAATACTTATAACGATCTATCAGACTATTGATTTTTATTAGCTCCGAATATGTCTTCATTCTCCGCCACCATATTCTTTAAATGCACTTAAAGCCTGAGCATACAATTCTTCTATTCGTTTCTGAGACTGAATTGCTTCAGCTTTTGCTTTGAGCACTTCTTTCTGATTTTCAAGCATTTCCCGTTCGATTCGCTCCCTCGTTGAGCCCAGTTTTAAAAAATGAGTTGTTTCTTGAGAAGTGGCGGTTCCATTGCGTAGTCTCTCTTCAACCAAATCATACGCAAGACCAATTAAATATTGTTCTTTGCTTTCTACAGACATTGCCGTATGGCGTTTTGAATCTGGATTATCATTTTGCGCATGTTTCACATGACTCATCTCCTTTTATGTAAAATATTTATTCTTTCCCATGACAAAACTATAATAGAATGAACTTAAATGTGTTAAATTTCGTATGTTTTTATAGAAAGAGGCAATCTTTTAGTTCATGGGAAAGGATAAATACTTTACGAAAAAATCACGTACTATAATGAGAGGTAGAGTAATTGGGAACTCGCTACATGAAGTGGAATTATCGGTTCAAATCCGGTCCTCTTTTTTTTAAATTTCGTTATTACTAAAAAGTGAATACTTTACGAAAAAATAACGTACTTCTTTTTTTTCACTTTTTACAGACTTTTGATGAGTTTTGGGTCATAAAAAGTGTTTTTGAACATACTCCCCCGGAGTTTTTTTAAAGAGAGCGGCGAAAACGGATGGGGGTACTTTTAAAGAACAGCCTCCCCCCCCCATTA